>Ga0207421_10001378_pt1 | contig 31245 bp, 29 predicted proteins | sample SodLakKL_010_SED_4_FD_187542 | JGI IMG/M metagenome (GOLD analysis project Ga0207421, IMG submission 187542) | Alkaline sediment microbial communities from Lake Tanatar, Kulunda Steppe, Russia - 8KL_010_SED (SPAdes) (version 2) | ecosystem: Environmental > Aquatic > Non-marine Saline and...
CACCGTAAAGAGTGGTTGTTTTACCGCTTCCGGTCGGGCCGGTAACGAGAAAAATCCCGTTAGGTCTTTTAATTATCTTCTGAAATCGTTGATTGTCCTCCGGCTCAAAGCCCAGCGCCTCGATACCGATATTTACCGCGTCCGGGCGCAAAATACGAAGTACAACACTTGGGCCGTGGTAACCCGGCAAGGACGATACACGAAAATCAATATCCTGGTTATCAATAGTCCGCTTGATTCTTCCGTCCTGAGGAAGCCGTTTTTCGGCGATATCCATACCCGAGAGGATTTTAAAACGGGTAACAAGCTGGGCCTGCATATTCTTCGGTATATTATCTTTTTCCAAGCAAACACCATCGACTCGGTACCGTATCCTTACTCTGTCGGCCATAGGTTCGATATGAATATCCGATGCGCGCATGTGGTAGGCATTGTCTATAATAAGATTAGCCAGCCTGACAATAGGGCCGTCATCTGTTGCTCCGGCAGCTTCTGCCCGCAGAGCCTCAGCACGAATGTCATGGCCTGATTCAGCCAGTTCGCTGGCTGTGGCGTCAATACTGTGCCGTAGCCTTTCACGCTCCTCCTGAAGTTTCTCCTCTTCTTCGGTTGTCTGAATGTCCGCCCCGGCGCTTTCTTCTAAAAATTCATCTACTCTTTTGGGGCTTGCCAGTGAAAAATCCAACTCGGCATTAAGTCGGAATCTTAGATTATCCAGCGTCTCGAGATCCTCCGGGTCGGTTATCGCAACCTGAAGGCGTCCGTTTTCCTTGCCCAGAGGCACGACTTTATTCTCTCTTATAAGATCCATTGAAATAAGCGACATAGCCTCGGGCGGCGGCGGATGTTTGCCGAGGTTGATATATTTCATTCCATACTGCTTAGCCAGAGCCTTTGTAAGGGTGTCTTCATCTATCAGACCGCGTTCGATAAGGACCTGTCCGAGTTTCTTATTTTCGTTTTTGCCGACTTTGATGGCATCGATGAGAGGCCCTTTTTTCAAGATGCCGGCCTTGAATAAGATTTCACCAAGTTTTCGTCGTTTTTTAGCCATTTTTTCTCGCTATAATGTTAATTTGGGCAAACAATATTATAGCCTTTTCAAGTTCTCCCGTCAATGTGATAATTTCATCCTTAGCATATTTAACGCCGTCATTGCTGTTCTTTGGCGAACCAACTGTCGTTTATGGGGAAATACAAAGTTCTTCGTAACACTGGCCAAGTCCGAATCGATACTGATATATACCAGCCCCACCGGTTTTTGTTCACTGCCGCCGCTCGGGCCCGCTATTCCAGTTACCGAAACAGCCCAGTCAGCGCCGGATCTGGCTCGAGCGCATTTTGCCATAGCGCAAGCGACCTGTTCACTCACGGCTCCATATTTTCGCAACAACTCTTTGTCCACACCCAGCTCAGCGATTTTGGCTTCATTGCTGTATGTAACCCATCCTCGATTAAAGTATCGGCTTGAGCCGGGCACATCGGTAATCATTTTAGAAATCAGCCCGCCTGTGCAGGATTCCGCTAAGGCAAGCGTTTTACCTGTATCTGCCAGCTTTTGTCCAACTACTTCGGCAAGTGTCTGTTCATCACAGCCGTACACCAAATCGCCGAGCTTTTCAAGGATCAGCGTTTTATGCCTGTCAGCCAGTAAATCAGCATCGGATTTGTTATCTGCCGAAGCTATAATATAAAGCGTTATGACACCGCCTGATGCGGTTATATTAACCAGCGGATTTTTGCCCCTTGCTAGAATCTCGCCAAGGATTTGGGCTATGGAAGACTCACCGGCTCCAAAACATTTGAGCTTTCTGGCGGACATTACTCTCGGTGCCTGAGCGGCTGTTTTCTCAATTTCAGGCCAGATTATTTCATCGAGCATCTGGTGCATTTCTGCCGGCACACCCGGCAGTGCGAATATTATTTTATTGTCCTTCCGGGCTCTGATACCTGGAGCCGTGCCAATTTTATTAACGATGGCCTTAGCTCCGTCAGGCAGACAAGCCTGAATTTTGTTTGCCCGCGGCATCTCTATGCCTCTTTTGACAAAGAACGCTTCTAACTGTTCCAGCAAATCAGTTTGGATAACTAACTCAACGCCAAGAAAATCAGCCATAGCCTGACGGGTAAGGTCGTCCGCCGTAGGACCAAGTCCGCCGGTTATCAGGACTATATCCGCTGTTCGACAGGCCGTTTCGATTGATTCTGCTATTCGCCGACGATCATCACCGCAGGTCAGCTTCACTGTCACTTCAAGACCCATCATAAAAAGCCGACTGCTCATATAGACTGAATTGGTGTCTATACGCCATCCGTTGACGATTTCCTCGCCGATGCTTATTACCGCCGCTCTTTTCATAGCTCAAACATTAAACCGGAAGTTGATAATGTCACCATCCTTAACGATATAGTCTTTACCTTCGAGTCGTATTTTTCCAGCTTCTTTGAGTGCTTTTTCGCTGCCGTGTTCGTGCAGGTCGGCGTATGAAAAAGTTTCCGCCCGAATAAATCCTCTTTTTATATCCGAATGCACCTTGCCCGCGGCGTTATGGGCTGTTGTGCCTTTTTCAATGCACCATGCCCGAACTTCATCCGAGCCGACGGTAAGAAAGCTTATAAGCCCCAGAGTTGAATAGCAGCTTTCTATAAACTTATTTTTGGCAGGCTCTTTGATGCCCAGGTCCGCCATAAATTCGGCACGACTTTCATCGTCCAGTTGTGAAAGCTCATACTCAAGCTGTGCCGACAGCGAGATACAATCAGCTGATGAGCCTATCTTATCAGCCATATCTTCGGCGAGCTGGTTTTCATCCACATTGACGACTACGAGCATAGGCTTAAGAGTAAGAAAATTAAGCGAGCGTATAAGTTTCTCCTCAGCCTGCGTTTCGATGGCCGAGCTTAACGGTTTTTCCGCCTCGATTGTCGCTTGGAGTTTTTTCTGAAGCTCAAGCTCTGCCTTGTCCTGTACCTGCGTTTTGCTGGGTTTTCTGACCTGTTTTTCCAGACGCTCTATCCTGGTTGTGATAAGCTCAAGGTCGCTGAGCAGAAATTCAGTACGCAATTCCTCAAAATCCCTGGCCGCATCAACCTCGCCTCGGTAGGGCGGTACTGACTTGTTTTCAAACGCCCGCACCACAAGCACCAGCATATCAACCGTGCGGATGCGTTCAATCAGTCGCCGAGCCGCCGCTCTGCCGCTCTCATCGGCGAAATTGAATCCCGGCACATCGAGACAGTCCATCGTCGCACGGACAACCTTTTTGGGTTTGTAAATACCCGCCAGCCAGTCAAGCCGCTCATCCGGCACAGGCACAATAGCTTCTTCTATCGCAACAGCGCCCGTTGGCGAGATTTTCTTGCCGCTGATTGCTGAAAATAAGGTACTTGTGCCGGACTGCATCAGTCCTACCAGCGCTGTTTTCATTTAGCTTTATCCTCATTATAATTGCCCGGCTCATCCTGCATATCGTATGGATAAACACTTCCGCCATGCGAATCATAAGCCACGACCGCTGGGAAATCTATCACTGTGAGTTTTCTTATTGCCTCGGTGCCGAGGTCTTCATAGGCGATTATCTCAGAGGCTGTTATGTGTTTGCTTAGCAATGCGCCCGCGCCGCCTATTGCGGCCAGATGCACTGCCCCGTAATGCTTCAATGCACCTCGAACTGACTTGTCTCGATAGCCTTTTCCCATCGTCGCCCGCAAGCCGTGTTCAAGCAACATCGGCGTAAAAGAGTCCATCCTCGAAGATGTCGTAGGCCCTGCCGCTCCGATTATCTTGTCCGGCCTGGCCGGTGTAGGACCGACATAATAGATCAAACCGCTTTCCAGTTCAATCGGCAAGTCCCGGCCATCGCTAATCGCCCGGCACAGCCGCTTATGAGCCATATCCCGGGCAGTGTAGATGGCCCCACTGATCAATACCTTGTCGCCGGCTTTAATCCTGCCGATAACATCTTGGCTTAATGGTGTTAAAAGTTCTATCGCTGGGCTATTCATTGTGTAAGTTTAATTCTCAGTTAAATTCGGTATCTTACACCAAAGCTGCCGCTTGTGCTAATCTAAATGTTATTTTTTTACTGCTGTAATGAGGTTGGATGAGCTGCTTTCTGTTCATATGCTTTTTCAGCCTGATTTTATGACAGAGTGCTTTCAATTCCACTGACCGGTAGGCTTTTTCGAGGAACTTTAAGGGGGCTGGCAGTTTGAATATGAATAAATTTCCGTTGAACTGTAGTTTGCCCTTGCCTGTTTGTAAAAAATATCATTAAAATCCGGCGATGGCGAAATACCCTATATCACTGGAACTGACCGGCAGGCGGGTCGTTATAATCGGCGGTGGTGAAGTTGCCGCTCGTAAACTCCAGACCATTCTCGATGCCGGAGCCGCCGCCACCGTTTTATCAGCGAATATCAGCGACCATATCAAAGAGGTTGCTAAAAACGGCAATGTAGAACTGATACAGGCTCAGTATTATCGCGATGCCCTGACCGGCGCCACTTTGGCTATTGCCGCCACTGACGACCGCCGGACTAATGAGATGGTGTTCGAGCATTGCAGAGAGCTTGGAATACTATGCAATGTTGTTGATGTGCCTGAGCTTTGCGATTTTTTTGTCCCTGCCGTAATCAAACGAGGCAGCCTCGAAATCTCTATAAGCACCCAGGGTAAATGTCCGGCATATGCAGGGCGAATCCGTGCTATGCTCGAGGAAATTTTCACAGAGCAGCACGGTGAATTTCTGGATGCTCTGGAAGACTTGAGACGCTGTCTGATTGCGAATGTATCGGATTGTGCAACACGCGGGCAAATACTCAAAGACCTGGCCGGCGCCGAATCATTTAGCTATTATAAAGAAAAAGGCCCGGACGCATGGCGAATCCGGGCCGAAAATATCATAAGAAAAGCTGTCTGAGCTAATGCGGCTCAGGCCTCAATTTTGTCAATCGTGATTTGCAGGTATTTTTGTCTATGTCCGATGCGCCGACGGCTGTTCTTTCGCCTGCGAAAATGCATCGGATATAGCTTCTGGCCTTTAACTACAGCCTCTTCTGCGTTTTCGGCAAAGGAAGCGGTGATTTTTGCGCCTTCGACATATGGGCTGCCGACCTTAATATCATCGCCGTCAGCGACCATCAGCACCTTATCTATTTCCATTGTTTTGGCATCGGGTGCGACATCGGCCAACTCGACATTCAAAACATCGCCCTGACTTACTTTATATTGTTTGCCGCCTTGTTCTATTACTGCATACATAACGGATGCTCCTTATTATTATTGGCACAGTTCGGAAAAACCTTATAGTATAGAGAAAATTTCGTGCCTGTAAAGCAAATTATTCATTATTTTTGCAGGCCGCCGTTTTTTCAACCGATTTGTCTTTTCCAGCCGATATTGGCCGCAAGGAGAACAAATATGCGAATTGCTATGATAGATGATGATATTGTCTCGCCGGATGAATTGCATCCGGCCCTCCTGGATCGAGGAGTTTTTTTTGGCGATGGTGTTTACGAGGTTATACGAAGCTACCGAGGCAAAATATTCGCCTTCGATGACCATTTGCAGCGGTTTGCCAATAGTCTGGCCGCTGTCCGAATAAAAAATGTCGCTATAGAGCTTGTTCGCAGCAGGGTAATGCGTGCTTTCGAGCAGGCTCAGATCCCTGACGCTAAAATTTACTTTCATATAACGCGAGGCTCAGGGCCGCGAGACCATACTTTCACAGAAGATATGAAACCTAACTTCTTTTTGACAGTTGACACTGTGCCGGACGCCAGCGCGGCCAAAGAAGCTGGTATCTCCGTTTCAACGCATCCTGACTGGCGATGGAAACGCTGTGATATAAAGTCGCTCAATCTGCTGGCCAATGTTCTGGCTCGTCAGGATGCCGCAGAAAAAGGCTGCGATGAGGCGATATTTGTTGATGAGCAGGGTCTAATCACCGAAGGAGCGGCTTCGGCGTTTTTCGCAATAATAGATCAAAAGCTTTACACAACTGCGCTTTCCGGCAGAGTTCTGCCCTCGATTACACGAAAATTCGTACTCAAAGCCGCCTCAAATATATGCCTTGAGGTGATAGAAAAATCAATAACGCCGAATGACGCACGCAGCGCCGACGAGCTTTTCATCGGGGTAACGACCAAAGATATTGTGCCGGTTGTCCGTTTTGACGGCACCGAAATCAGCGGCGGCAGGCCCGGCAGCCTGACCGAAAGACTCATTGCCGAATTTCGTAAATTCACCTGACAGCGCCGGAGAAAATCAAAGATTCCGTTTTTTCTCCTGCTCACTAAGTGTTTCGTTCATAGCTCCGCTGCGAAAACCTTCCAAATCCAGCGATACATATTTAAAGCCAAGCTCTTTCAGCCTCTCAACGATTAACCGGCGGAACTCCGTATGCACAGCTTTGGCTATTTCCTCCTGCTTCAGTTCAATTCGCGCAAGCTCGCCGTGGTGGCGAACACGAAACTCTGTAAAACCGTGTTCTCGCAGAATATCCTCAGCCTTTTCGACTTGTGCAAGTCTTTCATCCGTAAGCCGCAGGCCGTAGCCGACTCGTGAGGCCAGGCATGGAGATGCGGGAATATCCGCTGTCTCAAGGCCAAGCTGCCTGCTCATTGCCCGGATATCGTCTTTGGTAAAACCGGCCTCGATCAGCGGCGTCTGTGCTCGATATTTCGCGATGGCCCTGTGCCCCGGTCTGTAATCGCTTTTATCGTCAACATTACTGCCGACCAGCACCGCATTGTAGCCTTGTTCTCTGGCAATCTCATTAAGAGCCTTCAATAGATGCGATTTGCAGTAGAAACACCGCGCTGCGTCATTTGCCGTAAAGGCCTCATCCTCGAACTCCTCCGTTTCGACTCGCCGCACATTCACTGCCATTTTGCGAGCAATGCGGATCGCACTTTCATACTGGCTCTTAGGCAGGGTAGGTCCGGCTGCGATACATCCAAGCACGCTATCTGAACCCAACGCTTCGACTGCCGCCCGCAACAGAAATGTGCTGTCCACTCCACCTGAATACGAGACCACAACCGAGCCGTAACCTTTGATAATCTTCAAAAGATGCCTATATTTGTCTGAATTTTTCATGCCAACCAGTTTAGCTTGTGTTAAGAATATTTTATATTTTAATAGTCACAGAAATACCCGTCTGTTTCATTTTTTTTGATTTTTTTGTTGCAATTCCTCACCGTTTGATTACGGTAATACTTAAACTGGGCAAAATCACTTTTGTCAAAAGTATTTTATAATACCAACCAGTATTTCAAAACAACCTTAATTTTGAAAGGATGAGGCAATGACAGAACAAACAAAGGATATGGAATCACTGATGTCCGAATCCAGGAAATTTCCACCACCTGCGGAAATCCAGAAAAACGCTTGGGTTAATTCAATGGAGCAATACCAGCAAATGTGGGACAGCTCTGTTAACGACCCCGACAATTTCTGGCTCGAGCAGGCCAAAACACTTGACTGGTTTAAAGAACCTACCAAAACCCTGCAATATAACTGGGACACTCAGGCCCGTAAAATCGAACACACCTGGTTCGAAGATGGCGAGCTTAATGTTTCATATAACTGCCTCGATCGGCATCTCGGAACGCCGGTTGAGAACAAAACCGCAATCATCTGGCAGGGTGAAGATGAAAATGCCGTAAAGAAATTCACTTATAAAGAACTGCACAAAGAGGTTTGCAAGTTCGCGAATGTTCTCAAATCAAAAGGCATCCAAAAAGGCGACAGGGTTGCTATTTATATGCCGATGGTTCCTGAGCTGGCGATTGTAATGCTTGCCTGCACACGCATCGGCGCCATACATTCGATTATTTTCGGCGGTTTCAGCGCCGACGCCATTAAAGGACGGGTCAACGACTCTGACTGCAAAATGCTGATTACTTCCAATGTATCATTGCGGGCAGGAAAGCACATACCGCTCAAAGCGATTTCGGATGAAGCGCTCCAGAGCTGCCCGACCATCGAATCAGTTATTGTCAGCAAGGTAAACGACGAACCCTGTGAAATGCAGGAAGGACGCGACACCTGGTATCATGATGAAATGGCAAAAGCTTCCGAAGATTGTCCGGCGGAAAAGATGAACGCCGAGGACGAACTTTTCATCCTCTACACTTCCGGATCAACCGGAAAACCAAAAGGCGTTGTTCACACCACTGGCGGCTATCTGCTGCATACATCATTAAGCCATAAGTTGGTCTTTAACATCCATGACGATGATGTTTACTGGTGCACCGCCGATATCGGCTGGGTTACAGGGCATAGTTATATTGTATATGGTCCGCTGGCAAACGGCGCCACCAGTCTGATGTTTGAGGGTGTGCCGACATATCCCGATGCCGGACGATTCTGGCAAATCTGTGATAAATTCGGCGTAACCGCGTTTTACACCGCCCCCACAGCTATCCGCGCACTGATGAGGCTTGGCGATGAGTGGGTAATGAAATACAAACTCGACACGCTGCGCATTCTTGGTTCGGTCGGCGAACCTATCAATCCCGAAGCCTGGATGTGGTATTATGAAAAGGTCGGACGCAAGCGTTGCCCAATAGTTGATACCTGGTGGCAGACCGAAACCGGCGGATTTATGATTACCCCGCTGCCGGGCGCAATGACCCTGAAACCTGGAAGCGCCTCCAGACCGTTCTTCGGCGTTGATCCAGTGGTAGTCAGAGACGACGGAACCCCCTGCGGCAAAAACGAAGGCGGAAAACTCTGCATAAGAAAGCCCTGGCCGGGTATGATGAGAACTATGTGGGGAGACCACGAGCGATTTGTTGATACCTATTTTGCAATGTTTGACAATGTTTATTTCACCGGTGACGGCTGCCGGGTCGATCAGGACGGCGACTACTGGCTGATGGGTCGGATTGACGATGTTGTAAATGTTTCAGGCCATCGTATCGGAACCGCGGAGGTCGAAAGTGCATTGGTCAGTCATCCCAAGGTAGCCGAAGCCGCTGTAACACCAGTCCCGCACGAAGTGAAAGGCCAGGGGCTGTATGCCTATGTTACTTTGAATGAGAATGTCGAAGAAAGCGACGAACTCAAAAAAGAGCTTATCAAGCACATCCGCAAGGAGATAGGTCCAATTGCTGCTCCCGAGGCCATTCAATATGCTCCGTCGCTTCCAAAGACCAGGTCCGGCAAGATCATGCGCCGTATCCTGAGGAAAATTGCAGAAAAGGACACGGGCAATCTGGGTGATATTACGACGCTCGCTGACTCAAGTGTAGTTGAAAAGCTCATCGCAGGACGCGGCGAGTAATATCTTATAGAGTTTAATCTGGGCGGATGCTTTCTGGCATTCGCCCATTATTCTTTCAAGAAAGGCGGCAAATGGCGGAAAAGGACTCTTCGGAAAAAACAACCATTAAAAACTATGGATGGTCGGTTACTTTCGCCGGTGCCGGCATAAACTTGGCGCTCGGTATTCTTTATACATGGAGTGTCATAAGCAACCGTATTCCTGCTGATTGGGGCTGGACGGAAACACACAAGTCCTTGCCGTATATGTTCGCCTGCCTGATATTTGCGCTTGTAATGGTTCCTGCAGGAAGAATGCAGGACAAAATCGGCCCGTCGATAGTTGCCCGTATCGGAGGAATTTTTGTAGGTTTCGGATTCCTGCTTGCAAGCTTTACCACAAACCCTGTTGTGTTTATGCTTGGCTTTGGCATTCTTGGCGGTGCCGGAATAGGCTTCGGCTATGCCGCGGCAACGCCCCCGGCAGTGAAGTGGTTCCCTGCCGCAAAGACCGGTACAATTGCCGGCATAGTGGTTTCGGGCTTTGGATTGGCGTCGGTTTACGCTGCTCCGCTGACCGAATGGCTTATTACGCGGTTTGGCATACAGCAAACAATGCTGATACTTGGCATAGGCTTTTTTGCCGTCATCGCTGGAGTTAAAACTATCGCTGTACCTCTTTGGCATGGCTTATCGGCCACACTGCAGCCCCCGCCGGAGGGATTCAAGGCTGAAGAGATTTCACTAAAGCCCAAAATTGTGCACGACCCGCAAAACCTGACTCCTTCCGAAATGCTGAAAACACACCAGTTTTACCTTATATGGTTTATGTATGCCTGCGGGGCAGGGGCGGGCTTGATGATTATCTCAAAACTGGCCGCTATTGTGGAAATACAGGCAGGGCTCGAACTGGGATTTCTACTCGTAGCGGTTTTGGCTGTCGGTAACGGAGCAGGTAGAATAATAGCCGGAGGACTCAGTGATAGAATAGGCAGAAAGGCAACACTGTTTATGTATTTTGTATTGCAGGCCTTCCTTATCATACTTCTGTCTCAGGCACATGCAGACACCATATTGGCAAATGTATGGGTGCTTGCTATTATTTCAGCCTGCATAGGCGCAAACTACGGAGCTAATCTTTCGCTGTTTCCAGCTATCACCAAAGATTACTACGGCCTGAAAAACTTCGGCGTCAATTATGGTTTGGTTTTCACCTCATGGGGCGTTGGCGGTTTTATGCTGGCTTTCCTGGCGGGCAAAATATACGATGTTTATGAAACTTTTGCCTATTCCTACTATGGGGCCGCGATACTACTGATACTGGCCGCTGTTTGCGTTTTCATTTTGAAACCGCCCAGACACCCGCAACAATAAGATGCTCATATAATGTTACTGCTCAGGTTTGTAGCTCGCGCAGAATCGGTAAGTAGGTCTTGGGTAGATATACTTGGTGTAGCAGATATTGTTCTGTTTCATCAGGATGCTGTGGCGGCGTCTATCTCATATCCCATATAATCCGCACAAATGCTGCAATCGGTATATTATAAATATCAGGACGCCTGATTTTTCTGTCTTGCCATTGGAGATGCTTTGAGTTATTGTTTCCTGCTGGTTGATTATATATAATAAAGGTTTAACTCGAACCATGGTGAGTTTAAGACGATAATAATTTAAGCAGTATATAGCTTGGCAGGGCTGGACGAAATCCCATCGCACAGCATCTGACCTCGGTAAAAGATTACCGCGAAGCAGAGGAATTTGATGGCGATAAGTATAGTAGATGGGGAATTCAAAAAACTGGTTAGCAAGTGCGGCGGACCTTTGCTGATAATGGCCGATTATATATCGCGTCTGGATTCGGTTGAAAAAATACTTAGCCGACCTTTGCTTGGAGAACTTCTGGCGCATTCGATGCAGCTTGAAGAAATCCTGGACGCATACGGAGCCAGAAACAACAAGCTTTGGCGACCTTTTCGCTCACTGGTAGCAACGATAAAAAACTTTTCGGAAGTCAGCTATGAGCTGCTTCATATACAGCATGTTCTGCCTAGCTACAGACTGCACGAAAGTGAAAACGAAGTCAAAAAGGCGACCGAGCAGACCATGCTTTTTACAGGGGATGTAATACTTCGGTCTTGTAAGTTTTTCCTTGAAAAGTCGAAACAGCTTGGTCTTGAAATGCCGGATAAGCGGCTCGACAAAAAATACTATACGGAAGAATTTCCACCAGGCCAACTGGCTCACGACCACGCTCGCAGAAAGATCGAAACTGTCTCAAAAACTGTCACCCTCTTAGCAACCTCATTTTTAAACCTTGCCGCCGAAAGCCGACTCGTCCATGCTGCCGGCAGAGCCAGACCGGAAGAATATCCCGCATACTTGCCCGACCCTGTCAGCGAAGAATCTCTGCGCGCTCTGGAGCTGCGGTTTCATAATCTTCAGTCAACCTATGATACTTATGTATCAGGAACCGAGACAGAGGATATGGATGAAGACCTTCCGATTTTACGAGGACATATAAGTATAGTGTTGCATCTGTTAAAAACTGCTGTTGACTTTTCGCATTTTTATGAAAGACATATAAAGCGTCGAAGGTCAAATATAGAATTACCCGTCAGTGCGGATGTTCTACTGGCTATGCTCATGGATTATTCACTGGCATACGCAAGCAAATACATCAACTCAGGCCAGAAACTTGCTCAGGAAATGCTAAAGCGATATGCCGAAGTGGGTCAGGTTGAAGTTCATGCGCCTTGCTACCGAGGATTTCATGTAAGGCCTTCAACGCTGATTTCAAAACTCGTGCAGCATTACGGCAGTAAAGTGAAAATGGTCATTGATGATGATGAATATGATGCAGGCTCGGCGCTGGAGCTGTTCCGTGCCAACGAAAAAATTAACGCTGAAAAAAGAAGATCTTTGACTGCGGAAATCGGCAATCTGTCTTTATGTCAGGATGAGCACGGCGAAGATTTTGATTCGGTATTAAGAAAAGTAATTATGACACTTGCTGAGCGCAAAAAGATAGTCATATACGAGCAGCATCTGCAATTACCTGAGGAACCTTCACCAAACGAGATTACGCTGCTTGAAAAGGTGACATCTGCGATAACAAAATTGCTGGCTACGGGGAAAATTGATGTAGAAAGCGATATAAAAGTAAAATTCATTGGCGACAAAAGGGTGCTCGAGGACATTCGTTTGCTGGCCGTAAACGGTTACGGCGAAGACAGCACCGGTAACAACATCCCGCTGCCGGAAAAATTATCATATCTGCGAAGATAAGAGTGCTCGTTGGCAATAAACTGAAAATGGCTTTGTCGGTAAGTTTCACCCCTGCCTCCTTAAACTTATGCTAAATCAGGAAATTCCGCATTGTAATTGGCAGTTTTTGCCCCTAACATAGTTCCACTAAACTCTCAAAGAACGGGTTAAAGATGACAGAAGCATACTGGCAGCACTATTCGCACCCGGCTGATATGGGAATAAGAGGCCTGGGCAAGACAAAAGCACAGGCATTCGAGCAGTCTGCGCTGGCGTTGACTGCGGTAATTGCAGACCTTGATACCATAGAAGCACAAGAGAAAATTCACATTAGCTGTGGCCCGGAGCCGGACGCAGAATTGCTTTTTGTTAAATGGCTTAATACGCTGCTTTATGAAATGGCGACTCGTGATATGGTATTTTGTCGATTTGAAGTAAATATTGAAAATAACCACCTTGAGGCTGATGTATGGGGTCAGAAGCTTGATTTTGACAAGCATCAGCCCTGCGTCGAAGTAAAAGCCGCCACTTTGGGCGACCTGAAGGTAGAACAGCAATCCGACGGAAACTGGGTTGCGCAGTGTATTGTGGATGTATAGATGGGAGGAAAACACGATGCTTAAAGAGAAACTTAAACAGTCGGCGAAGTGCCAATGGAGATTAGAGCCTTTCGGCGATATGAAAGTTCCCGCCATAATCTTCGGCGACCGGTCGATTATCGCAGACATAGATGACAACATTATCCAACAGGCCGTCAATGTAGCTACACTGCCCGGAATCGTAACAGCCTCTTACGCTATGCCGGACGCTCACTGGGGCTATGGATTTCCAATCGGCGGAGTAGCGGCTTTTGACCCGGAAAAAGGCGGAGTTGTCTCAGCGGGAGGCGTAGGTTTCGATATTTCCTGCGGAGTGCGAACACTCAAAACCGGCCTGACAACAGACAGCATCGCTGTCAACAAGCGCGAGCTGGCAGAAGCACTTTTTGCCGCAATACCGGCAGGGCTTGGCAAAGGCGGAAAAATAACGCTGGACCAATCGCAAACAGACCGTATGCTCACAGAAGGAGCCGCCTGGGCCGTCCAAAAAGGTTACGGAACTTCGCAGGATTTAGAACATACCGAAGAAAAAGGCCGGATGGCTGGTGCGGATCCTAAATATGTCTCACAGCAGGCCAAAAACCGACAAAAAGACCAGATGGGAACTCTTGGCTCTGGAAACCATTACCTTGAAGTGCAAAAAGTCACGGAAGTTTTCGATAAAAAAGCTGCCGATATATTCGGCTTGTCAGAAGGCGACATTCTTGTGAGCATACATTGCGGCTCAAGGGGACTTGGACATCAAATAGCCACCGATTTTCTATCAAAAATGGTTACAGCCGCAAAAAAACACGGCATAGCATTGCCCGACAAACAACTTGCCTGTGCGCCTATAAAATCCGATATAGGCCAACAGTATCTTGCGGCGATGAATTGCGGAATAAACTTCGCACTGGCAAATCGGCAGGTTCTTACCGAGCTTACCCGCAGAGCTTTTGCGCAAATATTTTCCAAGGCAGAACTGACAACCCTCTACGATGTATCGCATAACACCTGCAAAGCTGAAAAATTTCAGGTCAACGGCAAAACCAGAACCCTTTATATCCATCGAAAAGGCGCTACGCGAGCCCTTGCTCGAAATAATCCGTTTCTGCCGGAAGATTTTAAATCAGCCGGTCAGCCCGTTATTGTCGGAGGTACGATGGGCACAGCCTCATACATTCTCGCAGGAACCGAAGAGGGCATCCAACTGGCATTCAGCTCAGCGTGCCACGGCGCAGGAAGGGCGATGAGTCGAAAAAAAGCAACCAGAACCTGGCACGGAAAACAGATAATCAGGGAACTGGCCGGCAGAGAAATAATCATCATGAGCCGTTCCAGTAAAGGTGTCGCAGAAGAAGCCCCCGGAGCGTATAAAGATGTTACCGCAGTGGTAAATGCTACAGAAAAAGCCGCTCTGGCTCGCAAAGTAGTAAAATTAGAACCTTTAATTTGTGTCAAAGGGTAAGCTTCCTATTTTAACATATTTTTGCTCTTCACAAATTTTATTTCAATTAAACTAATTTTATTGAGATACGCTCTAACCCCCCAATACCTGCTCGTTAGGCCATATCGGTTATTTTGTGCGCCCATAAATACAAAAAAATAACAAAAAGTCCTTGAAACCAACTCAGTGCGCCATATAATACTCTGGGATTGCACGGAGGCTAAGGGATACCCAAATCTGCACGAGTAGATTGCTCGGTTCGTAAATTGCATGTTGTTTTATCTCCGTGCAGTAGTCTAAGCTACAGTCGTTACAAATTAAAATTTTAGAGTGATAAATTAGTTAGTGTAGAGTCAGTAAAGTTAAAATTAGGAGAAATTATTTATGAGTAAGATCAGGACAGATCATATTTTTACATCCGAATCAGTCAGCGAAGGACATCCTGATAAGGTTTGTGACCAGGTATCGGATGCGGTTCTTGATGCCTGTCTAAAAAAAGACCCTAACAGCAGGGTTGCTTGTGAAACACTGGTTGCGCATAACCTTGTTGTAAATGCCGGCGAGATTACCTGCCAGGGGTGGGAAGATCTTAACACCGAAGAAATTACCCGACAAGTCGTAAAAGGAATTGGCTACGATCGCGAGGAATTGAAATTCTGGCACGACTCCTTTGAGTATATAAGCCGCCTTCACGGCCAATCGCCTGATATTTCTCAGGGCGTTACCGAGGGCAAGGGGCTTTTTACTGAACAGGGTGCCGGAGACCAGGGAATGATGTTCGGCTATGCAACTAATGAGACTCCCGAGCTTATGCCCTGTCCAATCGCCTACAGCCACAGATTGCTTCAGGAACTTGAGAAAATTCGCAAAAAAGGTGAAATTTCTTACCTGAGGCCTGACTCAAAGTCACAGGTTTCTTTGCAGTACTTAAACGGCAGGCCCAGCCACATTACTTGTGTGGTAATATCGCATCAGACAGACGATGTCCCACTTGATCAGATTCGTGAAGACCTTATAAAGGTGGCCAAAAAAGTACTTGAGCCGACCGGATTTCTGCGACCGGAAACGGAATTTTACATCAATCCGACAGGCGCATTCGTTCTCGGCGGGCCATACGCCGATGCTGGTGTTACCGGAAGAAAGATAATAGTTGACACCTATGGTGGAGTAGGAAGCCACGGCGGCGGTGCTTTTTCAGGCAAAGACCCCTCAAAGGTTGACCGCTCAGCGGCATACTATTCAAGGTATGTAGCCAAAAACATTGTAGCAGCCGGCCTTGCCGAAAAGTGCGAAATTCAGGTCGCTTATGCTATCGGAGTGGCAAAGCCTCTGAGTATTAATGTAGATACTTACGGCACAGGAATTGTTGAGGACGATGAGCTTCAGCGAGTGCTAGAGTCCGGCGAAGTTTTCAATTTCAGGCCCGGTGCCATAATCAAGGAACTCGACTTGCTGAACCCTCAAGGCTGGTCGTATCAGGAATCTGCCAGGTATGGACATTTCGGCAGAGATATTTTCCCCTGGGAAAAAACTGATAAAATTGAAATGATTAAAAAAGCATTGCAAGGTAAAGCAGATAAAAAAGCAACAGTATGACACAATTGGACGGTAAAAAAATAATTGGTATCGGTTCGCCTGTGGTCGATATGCTTGCCAGAGTCAGCGAAGAACATTTAGCTGCGGTGGGCGGCTTAAAGGGCGGAATGGAACTTGTTGAGCCCGAAATGATGGAGCAGCTCATTGAGAAAATAGAGCATGGTTCGCTTGCCCATGCTGCCGGCGGCTCTGCTGCCAACACCATATTCGCGTTGGCAAGGCTCGAGACGCCTGCTGGTTTTCTTGGTAAAATCGGTAACGATGAGCAAGGGCGATATTATCAGCGGGATTTTGGCGAACTGGGCGGAGATTGCTCGAGGTTCAAATTCTCGACAGATGTTCCCACGGCAAGATGTCTTAGCCTGGTGACGCCGGATTCGGAACGAACCATGCGCACCTGCCTTGGAGCCGCCGCTACACTCACGCCGGAAGAAATTACCGATGAGGATTTCATTGGTTATACGCACGCTCATCTGGAAGGCTATTTGCTGTTTAACAGAGAGCTTATCCAACGGGTTCTTAAAACAGCCAAAAAGGCAGGCTGTAAAATCAGCCTCGACCTGGCTGCACCGGAAATTGTCGAAGCGGCAAGTGACATTCTCCCCGAATTGTTGAAAGAATATGTGGATATTGTATTCGCTAATGAAACCGAAGCCGCCGTTTACGCCGACACCAGGCAGCCGGATGAAGCACTCCAGGTGCTGTCCAAAGTCTGTGATGTCGCTGCTGTAAAACTCGGGGCAGAGGGTGCTCTCATTCGGCAGGGAAATGTTACTCATCGCATACCGGTTTCACCCGTCCATAATGTAACAGATACCACCGGAGCCGGAGACTACTGGGCTGCCGGGTTTCTATACGGCTACATCAGGGATTACCCCTTGGATATATGCGGTAAAATCGGCTCACTGCTCGGTGGTGAAGTTGTCCAGCATATGGGCGCCGATCTGCCGCAGCACACATGGAAAAGTATTACAGAGCAAATTATGAATGTTTATAAAGTTTAGGAGGCTACATGTCTATATTAACTCAGTCGAAAGCTGATTACAAGGTAAAAGATATCAATCTGGCGGATCTTGGCAGACGAGAAATTGAAATAGCAGAAAAAGAAATGCCCGGACTGATGGCTACAAGGCGTAAATACGGTCCGGACAAACCGCTCAAAGGAGCTAGAGTAGCCGGAAGTCTTCATATGACCATACAGACCGCGGTGCTGATTGAAACATTGCTCGAACTCGGAGCCGATGTGCGATGGGCATCCTGTAATATCTTCTCAACGCAGGACCACGCCGCGGCGGCTATAGCAAAAAGAGGCGTTCCTGTTTTCGCATGGAAAGGCGAAACATTGGAGGAATACTGGTGGTGCACAAAGCAGGCTTTGACCTGGCCGGACGGCAAAGGTCCGAACCTTATAGTCGATGACGGCGGCGACGCAACACTGCTGATGCACCGGGGTTACTATGCAGAAGAAGACCCTTCAACGCTCGATGAGCCGACCGACAACAAAGAGATGCAAATCCAGAATGATATCCTAAAGCAAATGCTGAAAGATACTCCCCAGTTCTGGCATGATATGCTGAAAGATTTCAAGGGCGTTTCCGAAGAAACTACCACAGGCGTTCACAGGCTCTATCAGAATCAAGAAGAAGGCAAACTGCTTTGTCCCTCTATTAATGTCAATGATTCGGTAACAAAGAGCAAATTCGACAACATATATGGCTGTCGTGAGTCACTGGCCGACGGCATAAAACGAGCAACAGATGTAATGATATCCGGCAAGGTCGCTATGATATGCGGTTTTGGAGATGTTGGAAAAGGCTCCGCCGAGGCTTTGGCCGCCCATAAGGCACGGGTTATGGTAAGCGAAATAGATCCCATTTGCGCACTTCAGGCGTGTATGGCAGGTTATACTGTAACTACCGTCGAGGATGCGCTGCCAATAGCTGATATATTTGTAACCGCTACAGGCAACTTCAGTGTCATTACCGCCGAGCATATGAGCAAAATGAAAGACCAGGCAATTGTCTGCAACATCGGCCATTTCGACAATGAAATTGAAATGGACAAGCTCGAAAACTTCCCCGGCGTTAAAAAAGAAAATATCAAACCACAGGTTGATAAATATACTTTCCAGGATGGACATTCCATATTCGTCCTTGCCGAGGGAAGGCTCGTAAATCTCGGTTGTGCAACAGGTCATCCCAGCTTCGTAATGTCAAACAGCTTTACGAACCAGACGCTGGCACAGATAGACCTCTGGCAAAATCCCAAAGAAATCGGTGTTTACAGACTGTCAAAACAGCTCGATGAAGAGGTCGCTCGGCTGCACCTTGATAAACTTGGTGCAAAGCTGACAAAACTGACAGACGAGCAGTCAGACTATATTGGGATTAAGCCGGAAGGCCCGTATAAATCAGAACACTATAGATACTAAACCGAAAACTGATTCCTGCAGCGTCCGATTGAAATCACCCGGTCGTTTTCGGGAACGAACTCAGGAGGACAATACTATGGCTTTTACAGAAAAGCAATCATTCGGGGCGGACCCAATTGCGGTCCGCCAGACGGATCATTATCAAAAGGAATACGCAAAGACATTTGTTGAAAAATGGGACGAGCTTATAGCGTGGGATAGTCGCGCCAAGAGCGAGGGATCTTTTTTCATTGATCTGCTCAAAGAACACGGTGCTCACAAAGTGCTCGATGTCGCAACAGGAACAGGTTTCCATTCGGTTCGGCTGCTCGAGGCCGGTTTCGATGTAACCAGCGCAGATGGAAGCCCGGAAATGCTTGCCCAGGCCTTTGAAAACGCCAAAAATCGCGGGAACATCTTAACCACCGTCCAGGCTGACTGGAGATGGCTCAACCGTGACATACACTGCGAATACGATGCGGTTATATGTCTGGGAAATTCCTTTACCCATCTTTTCGACGAGCGAGACAGACGCAAAACGCTTGCGGAATTCTACGCTACATTAAAGCATGACGGCATACTGATAATCGACCAGCGAAATTACGATTCTATTCTCGACCACGGTTATTCAAGCAAGCACAAATACTATTACTGCGGCCAGGATGTGGTCGCAGAACCCGAACATGTCGATGAAGGGCTGGCTCGATTCAGGTATTCATTTCCTGATAAGTCCGTTTATCATTTAAATATGTTTCCGTTGCGAAAAGAATATGTCAGGCGACTGCTTCATGAGGTAGGCTTCCAGAGAGTTGAAACTTTCGGCGATTTCCAGGCAACATACCGGGATGAGGATCCTGACTTTTTCATCCATGTAGCGCATAAAAAATACGAGGTTGACAGAAAGGAGGATAAGTAAATGGCTGAATATACCTCCACAGCGGTAAATACCGCAAGGGAATACTACAATAGCTCCGATGCGGATAACTTTTACTATAATATCTGGGGCGGCGAGGATATACATGTCGGACTCTATAAATCCGACGATGAACCTATATTCGACGCCAGCCGGCGTACAGTTGACCAAATGGCGTCAAAAATACCCGACCTTAACGAAAATCACCGCGTCCTCGATCTGGGCGCCGGTTATGGCGGAGCGGCAAGGTATCTGGCAAAAAAATTCGGCTGTTCCGTAGTATGTCTGAATTTAAGCGAAGTCGAAAACGAAAGAGACCGGCAGATGAATGCTCAGCAGGGACTGGCTGATAAAATAGAAGTCGTGGACGGAAGTTTTGAAGAAGTTCCCTTTGAGGACGCTTCGTTCGATATTATCTGGTCACAGGACTCAATTCTGCACAGCGGCAACCGTGAGAAAGTTATCAAAGAGGTGGTTCGCCTCTTGAAGCCGGGCGGACATTTTGTTTTCACCGATCCGATGCAGGCAGATGACTGCCCCGAGGGTGTTCTTCAACCTATCCTTGACAGAATCCACCTTGAAACCCTGGGTTCGCCGCAGTTCTATATAGACGCTTGCCAAAAACTTGGCCTTACATTTAAAGAATTCGACGACAATACTCCGCAGTTACCAAGGCACTACGCCAGAGTCTTGGCAGAAACCGAAGCTCGAGAGAATGAGCTCAAGGGCAAGGTTTCAAAGGAATATATCGACAGGATGAAAACGGGCCTGAAAAACTGGGTAGATGGCGGTAAGAAAGGTTACCTTGCCTGGGGAATCTTTCATTTTACCAAATAGCCGCCAAAGTGTATTGGACTCAACGGATAAAGCGAGGCAGGCACCAACCGGTGCCTGTCTTGTCGCATATCTTGTGCTGGAAAAACAGATATGCTTTAAAGTCAAATTAATATAATTGGCTGGATATTGCTTTTGAATTTCTTAAAAGTGCAAACATCTGCTTGAAAAATATGTCTGGAGTTTAAGATGCCCATGTTACGGGTTGAAAATTTAAACAAGATTTTTGGGACTAATCCCAAATCCGCACTGCCTCTGGTAGAAAAAGGTCTCTCTCGTGAGCAGGTCAGGGAACAGACAGGCCAGACCATAGGCATCGCCAATGTCAACTTCGAAGTTCAAAGGGGCGAGATACTTGTTGTAATGGGTCTTTCCGGCAGCGGAAAATCTACACTTGTAAGATGCGTTAACAGACTTATAGAACCGACATCGGGCAAAATATATATCGGCGATGATGAAGTAACCTCTATGTCGCGAAAGCAGCTTATTAGTCTTCGACGACGCAAACTCGGAATGGTCTTTCAGCACTTTGCTTTGTTGCCTCATCGCACGGTCTTGTCAAATGCCGAATATGGTTTGGAAGTTATGGGTGTTGACCAGACCCAAAGAACTGAAAAAGCAATGGAGGCATTGAAGCTGGTCGGACTCAAAGGATGGGAAAATCAATATACAAGTCAGCTGTCCGGCGGAATGCAGCAGAGAGTCGGGCTTGCAAGAGCACTTGCTTTAGATCCTGAAATAATACTAATGGATGAAGCCCTAAGCGCGCTCGATCCTCTAATAAGAACCGATATGCAAAATGAGCTGATTGACCTTCAAAGAAAACTTGAAAAAACTATTCTTTTTATTACACACGATCTCACTGAAGCTGTGAATATGGGCGATCGCATAGTTTTGATGAAAGACGGCAAAGTCGTCCAGATCGGAACTGCCGAGGAAATACTCACAAATCCTGCAAGCAGATATGTTGAAAGATTTGTCGAAGAGCTTGAAAAGTCAAAGGTGCTTCGTGCAGAGACAATCATGAGGCCAATACATGAAGTAATACATGGCGGTGACGGTCCAAGAGCCGCTCTGCATAAAATCAAAAAAGCCGGGGTATCGGCTCTGTTCTCTGTTGATTCGCACGGCAAACTTAAGGGCACCGTCCCTGCCGACAAAGCGGCTCAACTGGTTGAAAAAGGCGTAAAAGACCCTAAAGCAATGTTAGACACTAATGTTAAGTCAGTAACCCTCGATACCAATTTGCGGGACATAATGACTTTGATGGTGGAAAACCGCCAGCCCGTGGCCGTTGTTGATGATGAAAACACACTAAAAGGTGTTATAGTTATCGGCGCACTTCTTGCCGCGGTTTCAGAGCACCCCGAATCGCAAGAAAGCGAAGCTGTTGAAAGTGAAAATACAAAGTAAACATAAATTACTTTTATTTGGAACATAAAAATGCTTGATCTCGATTTGCCAAGGTTCCCGTTGGGTGACTATATTGATTGCGGTATTGATACACTGCGAGAGGCAATTGCAGCCGAAACTTCCGCTGTAGCCGATTTTGTCAACTCAGGTATAACCAGTGTTGTGGATTTTCTTGTATTTTTCCCTTCGTGGGTAATGATGCTTTTAATAGCGGCACTTGCCTGGTGGATAACAAAAAGACTGAGGTTCACAATTTTCACTTTCCTCGGCCTCTATCTGCTGTTCAACTTTGATCTCTGGGTGGCGACAATGCAAACAATCGCACTGGTAAGTATATCAACGCTGGTGGCAATCACTCTGGGAATACCGCTGGGCATACTGGCAGCCTTGTCCACAACTTCAAGAAAAATAATCTGGCCGATACTTGACTTCATGCAGACGCTTCCGCCGTTCGTATATCTTATCCCTGCAATCCCTTTTTTCGGCCTGGGATATACTTCCGCTATGTTTTCAACTGTTATTTTTGCGATGCCCCCGGGAATAAGACTTACTACACTTGGAATAGAGCAGGTTCCAAAAGAACTCAACGAAGCTGCCGATGCGTTCGGCTCGACAAAAATGCAGAAACTTATCAAGTTGCAGTTACCATTGGCCGCTCCTTCAATACGCGCAGGTGTAAACCAGACCATACTGCTTTCACTCTCGATGGTTGTAATTGCTGCTATGATTGGAGCAAGGGGACTTGGTGGTGTTGTATGGGAAGCGATTCAACGCCTCCAGCCAGGCAAAGGATTTGAAGCCGGAATAGGAATTGTTATTGTCGCGATTATACTCGACAGGCTTGTAGGGCATGTTAAAAAATCACAAACATAATACATTTAATTGAAGAGGACTGTTATGAAAAAAGCACTAATCCCGATTGCTGTTATTGTGGTAATGATTGTAATCTATACTGTGTCAACGCAAACCGGAGAAGTTGACGACCGGCCCACGGTCGAACTGGTTTATGTTGAGTGGTCATCAGAACTGGCCAGTACCAATGTAGTTAGGGCCGTTCTTCAGGAAGTAATGGGCTATAGATGCGAAATAGCACCCGTCAGTGCCGCTGCTATGTGGCAGGCCGTTGCTGCAGGAAACAGAGACGGATTTGTTGCTGCCTGGTTACCTACGATGCACGGCCATTATCTTGAAGCCAATGAGGACAATGTACTTGATCTAGGTCCGAACCTTGAGGGCACAAGAACAGGACTTGTGGTGCCGGAATATGTTGACGCCAAGTCTATTGACGATTTAAATGTTTACGCTGATGACTTTGACCACGAAATAATCGGAATTGATCCCGGCGCCGGAATTATGTCAACGACACAGGAAGCTATGGAAGAATACAATCTTGATGGATACAATCTGGTCGAGGGAAGCGACGCTACAATGATCGCTGTCCTCCAGGATGCCGTTCGTAACGAAAAACCTATTGTAGTTACCGGCTGGACCCCGCACTGGAAATTCACCCGCTGGCCACTGCGATATCTCGAAGATCCCAAGGAGATTTACGGTGGTGAAGAACAGATACACACAGTCATTAGAATGGACTTGCCTATTGAAATGCCGGAAGTGCATACTTTCCTCGATCAGTTTTACTGGGAGCCGGAACATATGGAAGAACTGATGAACTGGAATGATGATCATCCGGAAGAATATGCCAATGCCGTCAAATGGCTGACGATGAATACAGACCTTGTCAGGCAGTGGTTGGAGGGCACTGGTTATGCCGGGCAGGTGGACGAACTCGAGAATCTCGAAGTGCCTGATGCCATAGAACTGGATTAACAACCCGGCTTAAATAAAGCACTATAATATCTATAGAACAGCCTCGGCCTGAAACCGGGGCTGTTTTTTATTTGTATGACAGAAACTTTTTGGCTAAAAATTACTCATATATGCCATAATCAGGCAATCCCTATACCGGAATAAGCATTAGCCGTATTGTCTGGTTCGAGTTTTACTAATAGTATGGAACAGAAGTTAGTGTGAAACTAAAAATTGAATTTTATCAGTCATGAGGACGCGTTTATGAAAGTTTTAGAGCCAGCCGATTTGAAAAAGCTGATTGAAACCGCACAAAACCCCTCGATCTCAATTTATATTCCAACTCATATTGCCGGCCAGGACACAAAGGAGAACCCGATCCGTCTTAAAAACGCGGTCAGAAAAGCCGAAAAACAGCTTAAAAACCAAGATTTTCCTGTTAAACAAACCGAAAAACTCCTCGACCCCATCCACGAACTTATCGAAACGCATGATTTCTGGCTCCACCAGAGCCAGGGGCTGGCTGTTTTTTCATGTCCGGGTAATTTTAGCTATTATCGGCTGCCTATCAAATTTAAGGAAACCTTATTCATCGAAGACCGCTTTCACATAAAACCTTTAATACCTCTTTTCACAAGGAACGGCAGGTTCTACATACTCGAATTCAATCAACACCAGGTGCGGTTATATGAGGCGACAAGGTACCATATCCACGAACTGAATTTGCCCGATGAGGTTAAAAATATCAGTGAACTGCTTAAATATGACGAACTCCAGAAATTATCATTCGGCGGAGTTCCATCCCGCTCCCATGTCCGAACAGCCGGCAATAGAGCAAAGCTTCACCACGGCCAGGGTTATGAAGGCGATCCGAATAAATATAAAAAAGATATTCATCGATTTGCTAACGAACTTGACAAAGCCGTTTGCAAAAAACTCCGTGATCGACGCAATCCTCTTATGCTTGCCGGTGTCGAATATGCCCGTGCAATCTATAGCGAAGAAAACACCTATCCGAACCTGATAAAGGACGGTATTGACGGCAATACCGAGCTATTTGGAACAGATCAATTACACAAAAAGGCTTGGCAGGTAATCGAACCGGTATTTAATGAGGACCTTAATAAAACTATAAGTATTTACGGCGATTTGTCGGGTACGGATAAAGTATCAGGCAACATTTCGGAATTGCTACCTGCCGCTCATCAGGGCCGAGTACGCTTCCTGTTTTTCGATAATGACCAATATATATGGGGGAGATTCAACTCTGAGGACGGCAATGTAGAAATACATGACCAGCGAGAGCCCAGCGATCAGGATATGCTCGACTTACTTGTAACATATACACTAAACACGAGAGGCTCTGTTTATGCCATACCGCCTGAAAAAATACCGGAATTCAATGTTGTAGCCGGAATCTTACGATATTAGTATAATATCATCACGATTGCCCAAGTATTTATGGAGATATAAATGTTCGGAAAAAGCATAAAGCTCTTCAAGCTCTTCGGATTTCAGGTTAGCATTGATCTGACATGGATAATACTGGCGGTGCTGGTAACATGGTCACTGGCTCACGGCGTTTTCCCAATGCTTTACGAAGATCTCGAAACCGCTACATACTGGTATATGGGTATAGCCGGTGCGGTAGGCCTTTTCATATCGATTGTATGGCATGAGTTCTGGCATTCAATGATTGCTCGAAAATTCGGAATGGCCATGAAAGGGATTACTCTATTCATCTTCGGTGGTGTAGCAGAAATGACCGAAGAGCCTCCAAGCGCAAAAGCCGAATTCTCAATGGCTATCGCAGGACCTATATCCAGTATTGTAATAGGATTTATATTTATTGTCATAGCCTGGGCAATACCTGCCGACACAGAATTTGGCGCCGCCGGGGCGGTATTTGGTTTTGTCGGATATCTCAATTTTCTATTGGCCGGTTTTAACATGGTTCCGGCGTTTCCACTGGACGGCGGAAGGGTATTGCGCTCTATACTATGGGCGGTAAAAGGAAATTTGCGATGGGCTACTCGTATTGCTGCCTCGGCCGGAGCAGCCTTCGGATGGTTTTTGATAATTTTTGGCGTATTTCGACTTATCGGCGGAAATTTCGTAGGTGGTATCTGGTTAGCCCTTATAGGAATGTTCATAAAAGGCGCGTCGAATATGTCATACCGCCAGCTTCAGATTAAGGAAGGTCTAAAAGGTGAACATGTTCGCCGGTTCATGAAAGACCAGCCGGTAACAGTCCCTCCTGACATAACGATAAGGGACTTTGTTGAAGACTACCTATATCACTATCATTTTAAAATGTTTCCTGTTTCTGATGGCTATAAACTGCTCGGTTGCCTGCGATCCACTGATATTAAGGAAATTCCCAGAGAAGAGTGGACACAGCATAAGGTTGAAGAACTATTGAAGTCCTGTGGAACTGAAAACACAGTCCATCCTAAAACCGACGCAGCCGATGCTTTGGCGCAAATGAGCAACACAGGTAACCGCAGACTGATGGTCGTCGAAAATGGAGAACTCCTCGGAGTGCTTACGATGCGCGATATGATGGATTTTCTCTCAGTAAAGCTTGATTTTGAAGGAGAATAACTTCTTAACGCAAGTTCTGGGTTTTACGGTAAAAAGAATCAAAAGCGGGCGCCTGTGGCAGAGCTTTACCAAAGCCCCAGCGTCTCTTCCAGGCCAAAGATAAGATTCATATTCTGAATTGCCTGCCCTGAAGCTCCTTTTACAAGATTATCTATCGCTGAAAAACATACTACAGTGTCTTTGACGACCGTCGGATATACATGACAATGATTTGTATGGGCCACATCCTTTACTGCCGGCGCTTCCGAGCAGACCTGCACGAAAGGCTCACTAGCATAGAAATCATGATAAAGCTCCGTCAATTGCTCACTGGCAACTTGCACATCTGGACGAGTATAAATTGCCGAGAGAATCCCTCTGTCGAAAGGTCCGGCATGTGGTTGAAAAAGAACCTGCGCATACTTCTGACCGGATACTAATGCAGCAAGCTGTTCCATTTCCGGCATATGACGGTGCGTCCCTACTCCGTATGGGAAAAGGTTGTCGTTCATATTAGGGAAATGGAATTTGGACATCGGCTTATTTCCAGCGCCGGATATACCGGTTACGGCGCTTACGATTATGGACGAAGGATCAATAAGACGCTGTTTAAGCAGCGGCGCAATCGCCAGAATCGCCCCAGTCGGAAAGCAGCCGGGATTGGCAACAAGGTCTTTGCCCTCGATTTCATCGCGAAAAAGCTCAGGCAGGCCGTAAGCAGCCCGCTTAACATTTTCAGTATCGCTATGTTCGACCTGATAGAATTTCTCATAAATTCCAATATCTTTAAGCCGATAGTCGGCGCTGAAATCGACAACTTTTTGTCCTGCCGCCAGAAGTTTCGGCACAAACCCCATAGAAACCTTATGAGGCAGACAGCATAGCACCACATCCGAAACATCATGCAGCTTACTCAAATCCAGCGGCTCGATATTCATCTCGCATCGGCCTTTGAATTCGGGGAAAATCTCACTGACTTTACCGCATTCTTCCGGCAGCGCCGTCAGATATGTCAGCTTTACTTCGGGGTGCTTTAGAAGTATTCGTATTGATTCGGCGCCGGTATATCCACTTGCGCCAATTATTGCTGTCCTGATCATTTTGCGTCCTTAAAAATATTGTGATAAAGACAACCTGTAAAAGCGTAACTAAACGCGCATCCCTGAAACATTTGTTTCGAATGCTATCAGGTTATCCACGATGCCCTGGGCCTTACAGGTATAACGGCGTTTCTTAAAGCGGGTTATTTCTCCGAGCAGATACAGTCTTTTGCCGGGCTCGACCGGTGCTCTGAACTTAGCCTGTTCGATACCGGCAAAACCGATAAAACCTTCGACGCCGTAAATTTTTCTGACAAAAAAGCTGCTAAGCTGGGCCGCCGCCTCAATCATTATCACAGCGGGCATCAAAGGTCTGCCGGGGATATGTCCTCGAACCCAGAACTCTTTCTCTGTTACATCCTTGTAGCCAACCACAAGATATTTATCCTTATCATACCAGAGGATACCGTCGAGCTGCTGCATCTCATAGGATTGAGGATTTACCTGCATTATCTGGTCGCGGTCAAAAATCGGCTTGGATTGCAAGTCAATCTCACTAAGATCAATCAGCGGTTGCGGGGGCATAGGCGGCTCCTGAACTTTAAAGGCGTAAGATATTCGCAGTTTTTAGTAATAGAGTTATCACCGGCATCGGTTAGATTAACCGGGCTTATCGCAAAAAGCAAAAAGCGGCTGACTCGAAAGTCTCAATCTGAAGAACGCAATTCCAGAATAGTGTTGCGAACATCCTGTGCAGCCTGCTTGATTACCTGCATCTGCTTGCGAACCCGCGTGCCGGCAGCTTTATTGCCACCCTGGGCTTTATTTATGTCGGCTTCAATTTCCTCGACCAGTCTTTTGAGGTTTTCATATTCCTGCATTAGTAATCCTCCATAATTTAGGTTAAGATTTGAAATGAGATTACAGTGGCAAATCGCATCTGTCAAAATAAAACCCTGCTCAAAAGCAAAAAAAACGCCTTTTTTGCCATCAAGGTGCCAGCTTAAGCGTAAGCTCGGCAATTTTCTGCCCGCGGTGCCTGCACTGCTGGTCAGCCCGTGCGTCCGGCTTGCCGATCGCTACCGGCCCGTAATGGTCGCCCTGAGGGTCACCCTGAACTACCATTCCGTTTACCAACATAATACAGATTATGCTCATCAGGGTTGTTTCGTTGCCTCCTCCTATGTTGGCCGAACTGCTGAAAGCACCTCCCACTTTTCCATTGAGCCTGCCGTGGAATGTCACCATATCATCAAAAAACTGCTTCATTGGCCCGGCTACCTGGCCATAATAACAGGGCGAGCCAATCACTATCGCATCATAACCGAGCAATTGTTCGCCGCTGATTTCGTCAATTGACAGACAATCGGTTTTAAGCCCCGAACCTCGCATACCTTCGGCGATTTCCTCTGCCATATGTTTCGTATTGCCGCTTCTTGAGTAATATACCACTACTCCTGTCGCCATAATAAATCCTCCACTATTATTGCGCCTTGCCGTTAATCAGGCAGGGCGGTTATGTCAGGTTCCGGGAAGCTATCGGGAATTTCTATCTCGAAGAGTTCTTTTTCGAGCTCGGTATTTATTTCAGGCTCGATAAAATCGAATTGATAAATATCGCCTTCAGTTGTCTCAGCTACTATTTTCGCCGGCAGAAACAGCCGCTGGTCAATTCCAACACGAACCCACTGATAATCATCGGCATATTGCGAATCGGCTTTTACCGCTAAATGCAGCGTAAAAACATCGTTTTCCGAATCGGCGTCATCTTTTAACAGGCTGATATCGAACTGCTCTTTCAACTGGTCTATCTCGTCAAAGCCGATAATCGGGAAATTTTGTCGTGCAAGCTCAAAAGCACTTGCCGGTTCATCTTCGTGTGCCATCTGACGAAGCCTTGCCGATTCCATACGGTAATCAATCTGAGCGAGCCAGACACCATCGAAAATATAATTTTCGCGATACGGTTGAGGGTCGCTGTCATCCTGCTGGAGTGTGTCAAAATCAATTCGAAGCTTGGTTTTGTCATCAACATTTATAAAGTATAGCTTACCTTGGCGCAATGTCTGCGAATCCAGAATAGGTTGGCGATATACATACTTGATCTGACTGGCGTAACTTTCAACCTCCGCCGTTGACTCATTGAGCTTTTCAAGTATTTGCTCGATATCAGTATCCCGACACTCTGACAAAGCTGGCCCGCAAAGCGAAAAAAGCCCTGCTAAAAAAACAGTTAAAAATGTATAACGAGTAATTCCGTATGTCATAATTTCCTCAAAATCATTCAGGATAGCTGTAAATTATCAATTATTTTAAGTATATGGTCAATGCGTTCAATTGTAAAATCCGCGTGTGGAGCAAAATCATCCGCGTTTTTATGAGTGGCAAACAGCACCGCCAATGCCCCGGCAGCCTTTGCACACTGTATGTCATAGAGATAATCACCGACCACCATTGACTGCGACGGCTCAATGCCGAATGTTCGACAGATTTTCAAAACACCATCGGCGTTGGGCTTGACCTCAGCTTCGTCCCTGCCAAGCACAATGTCGAATTTCAGGTTATGTTTATTTATTACCGCCATAGCATTCTCACGCGTATTTCTTGTTAGTACGCCCAATTTTATTCCGCGTTTGCTTAATTTGTGCAAAGTTTTAGCCGCACCGGGGTTGAGGCTGGACTCGTTGACTGCTGCTTGTTCGTGAACGCGGAGTATTTCCCTGCAGCGACGGCGCTGCTGAGAGTCCATGTGTTCCATAGCTTCAAGAATAGTCCCATCTTCCGGCCTCATACCTATTTCCACGCGAATTGCGTCAAAGTCAAAAAAGGGCTCGGTTATAGTCCCGTCAAGATCGAAAATTATTGCTTTTATACTCATTGGATCTATACGAATTTTTTGTCTCCGCTGGTCAGAAGGTCAATAAAATACTTGCTTGCTCGTGAAAGTGGCTTGTCGGCACGCACAATTATCCCCGTCGGCCTGCTGAAGTTATCATTAGAAAAAGGAATCGCCCTTAAAGTGCCCGTAGCCACTTCCTGCTCCAGCGATATCTCAGGCAAAATGCTAACGCCGGAGCCGATTTCGACGGCTCTTTTGACAGTTTCAACATTATCGAATTCCATAGCTACCTGCAAGTCCACATTGTATCTATGCAGTATCTGGTCAATCCATATACGAGTAGGCACTTCCTTATCGAAAGCGATAAACCTCTCATACATTATCTGGTGAATATCAATTTCCGGCTCATGGGACAGCGGATGCTGTGGATTACACACGAAAACGAGTCTCTCATCCTTAAATTCGTAAACATTCAGCCTTTTATCATGCCGCGGCACAGCCACCAGACCGATATCAACATCGCCTGCCAGAACCATTTCGTAAATCTTATCGGCAGAGGCATACTCGACATGCATGTTTACATTTGGATACTCAACCATAAACCATTTTACATATCGAGGCAGGGCATGCATTCCTATACTGAAAATAGAGGCTACATTTATCCGTTCCTCACCCTTTGAGCGTGCTGAACTTAGCTGACTTTTGAGTTTTTCGTAGCGTTCCAGCACCTCTTTTGCGCCTTGGTAGAGGATATGCCCGTGCGGCGTAAGCTCGATAGGGCGTTTTTTACGGTTCACTAACTGGCATTTATGCTCAAGCTCCAACTGAGCAAGCTGCTGGCTTATTGCAGACTGGCTCAGCAGATGTTTTTCCGCTGTTTTGGAAAAGCTTCGCAATTCAGCCAGATCACAGAATACTTTTAGTGTTTCAATATGCATAGATTATCAGCTCTTCTAATAGTTTCTATAACTACCGCTGTATGTTATTATTTGTTCTTATGAAACACAAGCCATATTTTAGCTATGTAAATTATTTATCGCTGATGTAGCTAAGCACTTTCTGGTTTTTGGTGTCGGCGTACAGTCGGATTGAGCCGTCAAAAATGGGGTCTTTGCCGTCAAGAACGAAAACTGTGTCAGCCCATTGTGACTGATCCGGGCATATTTCAGCCAGGTGGTTTTTAGCACGGTCGAAAAATTCCTCGTTGAGCCTATGGCCTTGCTTGCCGGGATAAAGAGCCATATAAAGTAT
>Ga0207421_10001380_pt1 | contig 31240 bp, 21 predicted proteins | sample SodLakKL_010_SED_4_FD_187542 | JGI IMG/M metagenome (GOLD analysis project Ga0207421, IMG submission 187542) | Alkaline sediment microbial communities from Lake Tanatar, Kulunda Steppe, Russia - 8KL_010_SED (SPAdes) (version 2) | ecosystem: Environmental > Aquatic > Non-marine Saline and...
AAGGCTCCGTATCCGAAAATTTGCTTAAGCAGCTCACGAAGAGAAACACTGCTTGTAACCTCCATGGTATTGTAACTTATTTTTTGCACCTCCATAACACCGAAACAAAAAACAGGCCGAAAAATTAAATCAACGAATTCTGACAGATTTTTCCCGTTTTGGGAAAAATCGTGTAGGTTTGTAGTGTAAATTTAGCATTAAATAAATGGTTTAACAAAGTTTTTCATTAATTATAATAAAGTGAAATCTGCTGCTGAAATCAGGGATATTGCATTGCATACGATAGAAGATGAACGGCTGGCGATAAGTCGCTTAAAAAACTATATCGATGATGATTTCGTGCGGGCTGTGGAACAAATTCTTCAGAGCAGGGGTCGCATCGTTGTAACAGGGATCGGGAAAAGTGCCATCATTGCGGAAAAGATTGTGGCCACCTTTAATTCCACAGGAACTCCGGCCATTTTTATGCACGCGGCCGATGCCATTCACGGAGATCTGGGCATTATTCAGGATGAAGATATTGTGATGTGTATCAGCAACAGTGGAAACACACCTGAGATCAAAGTACTTGTTCCAATGCTTAAAACGTTGGGAGCCAGCCTCATTGCCATGACTGGAAATACCGGCTCTTACCTGGCAAGGCAGTCGGATATACTGATCAACACCACGGTAGAAACTGAGGCCACACCGGGCAATCCCGCACCCACCTGCAGTACAACAGCCCAGCTGGTTATGGGAGATGCGATGGCCATTGCCCTGCTGCATTGCCGTGGTTTCACGGCCAGGGATTTTGCGAAATACCATCCGGGAGGATCGCTCGGCAAACAACTTTACCTCAAGGCAGAAAACCTCTATCCGCGGAATGAAAAACCTGCAGTTGCACCCGAAGACAACCTGCAGACGATTATTGTTGAGATTTCCGGAAAGCGGCTGGGAGCCACTGCTGTTTTAGACAGGGGGCATGTGGCAGGCATTATAACCGACGGTGACCTCAGGCGGATGCTTCAGAAAAATCAGGACCTTACCCGCACACGGGCCAGAGATATTATGAGTGTCAATCCGAAAGTCATCTCCGGTGATACCCTTGCCGTAGATGCCCTCCAACTGATGCGGCAGAATAACATCACCCAGCTCATCGTTGTAGATGATCATGAGTACAAGGGCATCGTACACCTGCACGACATTCTGAATGAAGGCATTATCTGACCCTTTTTTTCAATCCCAAATACCTGACTGCATGAACAGTATGAAACTGTATACCCGAAACCTGGTAAAGAAATACAAGAAACGCGTGGTTGTCAACCACGTATCGGTTGAAGTCAGCCAGGGTGAAATTGTCGGGTTACTCGGGCCCAACGGGGCCGGTAAAACCACCACATTTTACATGATGGTAGGCCTGATCAAACCAAATAAGGGAACCATTCACCTGGAAAATGAGAACATCACCCACCTGCCCATGTATAAAAGGGCCCAGATGGGCATTGGCTACCTGGCTCAGGAGGCAAGTGTGTTCCGAAGCCTAAGTGTGGAGGACAACATAAAAGCAGTTCTGGAATTTACCGATCAAAGCAAGGAAGCGCAAAAAGAAAAGCTGGAAAGTTTACTGGATGAATTCGGATTGCAGTATATCCGGAAAAGCAAGGGAATTACACTTTCAGGTGGGGAAAGAAGACGTACGGAAATTGCCAGGTCTCTGGCAGTAGACCCCAAATTTATTTTACTTGATGAGCCGTTTGCCGGTGTGGATCCCATTGCCGTGGAGGATATCCAGGGGATCGTTTCCCAGCTCAAGGAAAGAAACATCGGGGTACTGATCACGGATCACAACGTGCACGAAACCCTGTCTATTACCGACAGGGCATACCTGCTTTTTGAGGGTTCCATCCTGAAAGCCGGCACTGCAGATGAACTGGCAGAAGATCCTGAAGTGCGGAAGCTGTACCTCGGGGAGAGCTTTCAGTTGAGGCGTTGATTACCGTTTACTACATCACCCCTCAACCCCGTTACCGACAACCTTGAATAACCATGAATAACCATCAAAGGAGGGAAATTCCCCTGCATACTCCGTGGTGACAGCATCTGGGGGAAAACAATCAATCAGCGGCAAAAACTTACGGCCGCGAAGACTTTAGCAAAACAACAGCATAAGCGGAAATCCCCTCTTCCCTGCCAACAAACCCCAGCTTTTCTGTTGTGGTGGCCTTGACCGAAAGCTGGTCTGCGTTTAACTGCATCAGTTCGCACAAAACCCTTTTCATTTCCGGGGCGTATGGAGATATTTTCGGTTGCTGCAAACAAACCGTGGCATCGATATTTCCGATCATCAACCCCTGCTGATGAAGCATCAGCATAACTTTTTCCAGCAACCATTTGCTGTCGGCATCCTTATAACGGGGGTCGGTATCGGAAAAATGCTGTCCGATATCTCCCAGGGCAGCAGCACCAAGCAAGGCATCCATAATGGCATGTATGAGTACGTCCGCATCGGAATACCCGACTGCCCCTTTATCATTGGGAACACGCACACCACCGATCACCAGGGGCCGGCCGGATTCCAGCCGGTGTACATCATACCCGAAACCGATTCGCATACTGAAGGCTATCTTTCTGCCCGGAGGGCATCAAAATCAAATGCAAGGGAAAAGCGCAGTACATTTTCCAGCGGGCTGCGCTGGGCCACGGGAATCACGTAAGAAAAGTCCAGACCGAACACATTGTACTTCAAACCCAGCCCGACCGTAAAATACTTCCTGTTTCCCTTGTTTTCGTGCTCATGGAAATAACCGGCGCGGATGGCGAACTGCTCATCATACCAGTATTCGGCCCCTGCTGAAATGGTAAACTCCTGCAACTCTTCGCTGAAGCCGCCCGGAGCATCACTGAAGGAACCCAGCATACCTGCAACCACTGACCGGTTCGGATCACGCCCTTCGGCGATCACAGGCTCACCATCGTCATCAAATATGACCTGACCCATTTCATTACGTTCATAAATCGGGGGGGTGGGAACCAGTAGCTTGTTGAAATCCACCATGAGGGCCAGGGTATTATAATCATCAAGTTCGAAGGTCAGGGAAGGTCCGAATCGCAGATTGATGGGAATAAAGTCAGCATTAATATCATCCGTATAGGTGATCTTGTTGCCGATGTTGGAAACATTCACACCAGCCGCGAACTGGGTCGGAGTGTTCCACTCAAGCGGTCGCTGGTAATACACCGCCACATCGGCTGCATAAGAGATCCCTGCCTGGGTTTCCATACCGGCGGCGTCCTGCCCCTGGGTCAGATCACTATAAATGAAACGGGCCGCCACAGCACCGCTTAAATGTTGCCCCAGCTGACGGATGTAAGCTCCATCCAGTGAAAACTCATTGGGTCTGAATGTACCCAGGGAATTCCCAAGCTGATCTGTATAGTTGATATCTCCCAGGGTAAAATATTTCATAGAAAAAGCAATGGTCTGCAAATCATCCAGCTTCCGGTAACCTGCGAGATAAGACAGGTTGATATCAGGTACCAGGGAGCGAAGCCAGGGGGTATAATTCAGGGCCAGTCCGAAATCCTGATCCATGAAGGCATATTTGGCCGGATTCCAGTGCATGGAATTGATGTCGGGTGAGGAAGACACCCCGGCATCTCCCATTGCACCGGCACGGGCATCCGGAGCAATCATCAAAAAAGGTACGGCAGTGGTGATTGTATTCACTTCCTGGCCCAACACATCACGATATTCCTGGGCAGTGACGGTATTGGCAGTAGCAAGCATCACACACAAGGCAACAGTAGCAGTGAAAAGAAATTTCATTGATTCTTGTCTTTTTGATAAACAATTATGGGTGTATTGTAATCCGCAGGGCCGGCATACAGGACCGGGAAAAACTGCGGCTGGCAAAAGTGCAAATATAACGATTTATGAAAAAGCATATTGCACGGCTGACCTGAATTATTTTCCTCAACCACGTTATTCCCTCAGCAACAATAATTTTTCAGTCTGAATGGCCTGCTGGCCATCCGGGGTTTCCAGTATCAGCCTGTATAAATACATGCCATTGGTCAGAGGCCGGCCATCCTTGCCGACACCATCCCAACGGATCGGTTCAGCCCGGAAACCGGGAGAAGTGACAGTACGGATTATTCGGTCAACAAGCTGTCCCTGAAGGTTAAAGATATCAATCTGCACATCCAGTTCACTGAAAGCCTGGTTGTGATTGAAGGTAAACCATGTTTCTCCGGAAAAAGGATTCGGATAATTCATCAGGTCATTCAGGGTAAGCCTGCCGGCTGAGCCCACAACAAACTCAATGGTTTCCGTGGAAGGATTATTGTGTGCATCCCATGCCCTTAGCGTCAGACTGTGACGACCATCATCAAGTCCAAAAAAAGGATAAACCACACGACCGCTGTGGTAGGTATCCGTATCTGCCTCATAATAGCTGTTCAGTCTGATGGGATCCGAACGCTTATCGTTTAAAAAAGCCACAATATCGTGCCCCACCCTTCCGGTCACATTGATACCGCTTTCATCCGATAAAAACGCAAGTAAAATAGGGTTTTCGTTTGTATGATCCCCGGACACAAAGTTTGTGTCATTCAGAAAGAGACTGATCTCCGGCCCCTCATGGTCAGGCTCGAATGAATCCAGGGTGCCGCCTATGGTAAAATCCCTGTAAAAACCGTTTCCGTCTTTGTTCCCATCGTCCAGATAATAACTGATCTTTCCCTTTCCGTAATCATAGGCAATGTCTTTGGGGACAACAAACCGAAAGGAAAAATCCCCGTTCTCAACCTTTGCCCTCCCCCTGTATAAAATGGCGTTTCGCATGCTGAATTCCGCCTCCATGCTGCCCGGATTGTTCCCCAGCGTCTTGTATCCGGTTTTTTTATCAAACACGGTCGGAAATAAAATGCCGCTATAACCTTCCAGTTTATTCCCCGACTCATCTGCCACATATCCACTCACTTCAACCTCCTGGAAAGCTCTAATGGTATCAGGCATTTGTTCGGTTACCACCCGGTATTCGGGGTAGGCCATCTGCATGGAAGGATCTCCGAGCAGCACAAAGTTTCTGAGCTGCATGGGGGTGGAACCGCCACTGCTCTCTCTTTTGGCAATCCTTATCAGATCACCCAGGCGATGGTGTTCTCCGGTTGCATTTCTCTCAAAGACATTTTCAGTAAAATGGCGGTTCAGTACCAGGTTTGAACCGGACCAGGCCAAACGGGTGGTGGTATAAAGCGCTGCAGAACCCCCTTCTGGTTTCAATACGATGCGCACGCCCGCCGATAGATCCTCCGGGTCAGGCTGGTCAAAACTGCTGAAGTTACATGTGGCTGTCATAAACACCGGCATGTTGTATGTATTGTTCCAGGTGGAAATATCGTCAAAGGTCAGCACCCTTTGTTGAGCCAGGCCCCTTACACCACCGTGTCCAATGTAATTGATCATTAAAGCCCCTTTGTTTACCCTTTCATTGATGGCTCTGTTCACTTCCGGATAACGGGCACCTCCTGAGGTTGTGACCTGCTGATAGGCATCAAGGTATATCTTTTCCACATTGTAAGAAGGGTGATTTTCCCGGATGATATCCGACAGCAACTCGGCATGGTTAAAGTGGGTATTCAAATCCCCGTCATCTGCCACAAACACCATGGTATTTCTCCAATCGGCATAATTGGAAACCACCCCGGTAAAACCAATGTCCTCAGCATCAGGTGCCAGACCCGGCACCCGCTGCTCGTAACGAAGAATTTTATCAACCATCACCTCTGCCTCTTCAGGGGTGCGGACAGGAAGTCTTCCGATACCGATATCCAGCACACCCTCTGCCCCTTCTCCTTCATGATCTGCCAGCAGCCCGAAGTAATCATCCGTCATGTAGGAACTGCGCGGAGCCAGAGAGGCTTCACTCTGGTACGTAGGGATCAGGTTGCCTCCGTACCCCAAAAGATCCTTATTGTCAATTGTGCCATTGCCGAAAAGCAAAAGATATTGTGGCAATTCTTCAGGCGTCAGCGCCCGGTCATAGAACATTTTCATAAAATTCCGGATGGCAGAAACATCGGCTGCTCCTGAGGAAAACTCATTGTACACCTGTTGTATGGTAGCAACAAAAACAGAAAGCCCGTCATTCTCCCGCCGAAAAGCAGCGAGCCGTTCTGCCTGATCAAGCATTTTCTCAGGAACAACAATTATCAGATCATGAGGATCCAACCCGTGGAGGTTTTGATTGGACACATGCCCTTTCAGGGAAGCCTCCGGAAATGAACTGCCGTCAAAAGCGATCATTTCACGTAAACTGTCACCCGGAAGTCTGAACCTCACCTCAGTCCCGTTTAAAGAGACCTCCTGTTTCCGGATCCGGAACCTGTCACTGACATCCCATACCGTAATATCAGGTCCGGCATTCTCCATGACATACTCAAAAACATGACCAGGCCCAAGATCACGGGTATGCCTAAATGCCATATATGGCCCGCTGAAATGGAGTTTCCGGGTTGCATTAACCCTCAGGAAACGGAGCCAGCCACGGGAGCCGGTAACCGGTCGGCTGTAAACCATCCTGACCGACACCTCTCCGGGAGCATCCGGAACAAACCGCAGAACGCCTTCTGAGGCACGTGCCTGAAAACCGTTGTAGTCGGCCGGGTTGATTGAAGGAAGCTGAATTTGTGTTTGCTCACCCCCCGCCGAAATGCTGAAATATGACTGGACAGAAGCCCGGGCTGCAACCTCAGCCTCCACCACAACCTCTGTTCCCGGCTTATGCGATTGCAGGTCAAATGAAAAATGCTGCGGGGCTGAAGAGTTAAAACTTTCTCCGTACCAGACACGTCCGCTGCCGATCATATTTTCCAGCTCTTTGTGATGAAGGGCATATTCATGAAAACTGCGAATGGTATGGGTCGCCTCGGCACCTGTCCCTGCCCGAAGTTCGATGCGCCTTCCCGGACCATTGTCAACCGTTAAAAAGTAACAGCTTTTTTCAGTGTAAAGGTTTTTCTCATGACGGAACAATTCTTCTTCTTTATCCCACTCCCAACTGTCAGGTGATCGTCCGTAAAAAAGGATGTAGTCATCAGGACCAAAGGTGCCCGTGGCATCTCCGGACACAAAAATGGCATTTTCTTTCAGGTCGTTTACCACCGTTGCATGATTGGCTTCCGGAAGCATGCCCGAACCGTTTCCAAATAGGCGAAAATGCTCTTTCTGAACTGAGGAAGGACTGATCCCGAGTTCCTCCAGGTCTTCATAATCCAGTTTAAATATTCCGGTTTCATCCACACATAAGCGATACCAGCTTCCATTATTCAGCACAGATTCCGTTGCATACGATTTGGAGGAACCGGTTTTTAACCCGGGATCATATTCCTGGTTCTCAATAACCGTGAAGGAGAGTAACTTTTCATATCTGTCTTCAGAGGTATTGTAACGGAAAGGGTGGAACTGAAGGGTACTGAAACGTTTTTTCTGTGTGCTCTGTTTCTCACGGTGCAGCTGAATGCGGTCCTTTCTGAAACCTGCCTGTCTCAAAATTTTGTCTTCTTCTGGTGTGACATCAACAAATTTTTTGTTTTTCAGCTCAAAATGATGTGAAAATAAAGGTACCGCGTCACGAACCCGGTGTGTGAATACCGGCACTTCAGGCAAAGAATCAGCAAAAACAGCCCCTTCAAAATAAATGATCTCCAGATGACCTGTCTCGTTAATGGGAAAAGCGCGGACAGGCTGCCAGGACAACCGGTGTTCATCTGTATTCTGTGTGGCGCCAACTTGCAAGGGCAGCACAGAGACAATCAAAGACGAGATCAGAAAAAAAAATGTATGATAAAACTTCATCAAAAACAGACTATTGAAAAGACCGGTTTATACAAAACGTCAAACGGCCGGTGATATTTTGCCCTCGCTTACCCTGGCAATTTACCTCGTGGAATGCAACCCTGGTTCACATTCAGCGTAAACATTTTAAAGGTCAGTCAGGCGACTTACACAAAATTAATAAAAAAACATACCTGAATGTATACTTGTTTCTGATGGCTTTCGTTGTATCAGGACACTGCCTAACAAAACTGCCAATGAGAAGATTTTTGCCCGGTTTACTGCTGCCGATGATCTTCCTGGGGTTACTGCCCGTGCAGGCCACTGGTCAGGATCCGGTCTTCTCGCAGTTTTTTGCCGCCCCCGTTTACATGAACCCTGCATTTGCCGGCTCAACTTCCTGCTCACGCATCGGCATCAATTATCAGCACCGGCAATACGGGGCGGAAACTTTTCCCACAGCTTTTCTTTCTTTTGACACATATGCTGAGGCTCTCAGCGGCGGGGTGGCCCTGTCAGCCACCACCGACCATCCCTCCTCATACTTTATGCGCAGCAGTGTCAACGGGATATACGCCTATCACCTGCAGGCCACGGGGGAATTCAGCATCAATTTCGGGATTCAGGCCGGATATATCCGCAACGATGTAACTTGGGGCAGGCTGGAGTTTGCAGACCCCGGTGAACCTCCGCCTGAAAACAACCAGGCACACGCCATTGATTTTGCCACCGGAATCCTGGCATTCACTGAGCGTTTTTATGGCGGAGTGGCTGCACATCACCTCAACCGGCCAAACATGAGTCTTTACAATGCTACAGATTCACGCCTCAGCATTAAATACACGGCACACGCCGGGATGTACCTTGAGCCGGATATGGGACATATCCACAGAAGCACCCGGACCTATTTCCTTTCCCCGAATGTCATTTTCCAGGATCAGGGAGAACATACACATGTCAGCCTGGGGATGTACGCCGGGGCTGAACCGGTGATGGCAGGAATCTGGTACAGGCAGTGGGTCAACACACCCCTTGAAAGCAACAACAACCTGGTTTTCCTGCTGGGCATCCAGCTGGAAAACTACCGGGTCGGTTACAGTTACGATCACTCTTTTTCCGCTTACGCCGATATTTTACACGCTGCACATGAAATAAGTATCGCCATACAGTTTAACTGCGACCAAAGAAATATAAGACGTCGCATACTAAACTCTCCAACTTTTTAGTTATTTTTGTATCCGCAATATTTTAGCTAAACATATATGAATATGACAAGGACTCTCAAAAACAGCTACCCGGTAGCTCTCACACTACTGGCTTCTGTAGTTTTGCTTTCTTCATGTGGTCTTTTTCAGAGTGATTCTTCCCGAACCACCGGCTGGGCATACAATGACCCCGAAACAGGCGGGTTTGAGGTAAGCCCTCACCAGGAACAGGAAACGGGCCCCGGACTTGTATATATTGAAGGCGGTACCTTTGTGATGGGCCGCACGGGAGAAGATGTCATGTCCGACTGGAACAACATCCCCAGAAGGGTAACGGTATCCTCTTTCTATATGGATGAAACCGAGATCACAAACCTGGATTACGTTGAATACCTGCACTGGGTGAACCGTATTTTCGGGGAAACACATCCTGAAGTTTACCGGAACGCATTGCCCGACACCCTTGTCTGGAGGGATCCCCTGGCTTACAATGAGCCTTTTGTGGAAAATTACCTTCGTCATCCGGCCTATAGTGATTATCCGGTGGTTGGGGTAAGCTGGGTGCAGGCATCCGAATATGCTTCCTGGCGCACCGACAGGGTCAACGAATGGATTCTGGTCCGTGAAGGCATCCTTGACTGGAACCTGGATGAGCAGGAAGGCGCCAACCACTTCAACACAGAAGCTTACCTGGCAGGGCAGTATGAGGGACTTGTACGTGAAGCCATGCGTGATCTTGACCCCAGGGGAGACGGCGAACGCCGTGTTAGGTGGGAGGACGGTATTTTGCTGCCGAGGTACCGCCTGCCCACTGAAGCTGAATGGGAGTACGCGGCACTGGGTCTGATTGGTGCCACGGAAGACGAAAGAATTGCCAACCGACGCATGTATCCCTGGGAAGGGAGGCATGTAAGAAGCCCCGAGCGTAGAAACAGGGGAGATTTCAGGGCCAACTTCCAGCGGGGTCCTGGAGATCTTTCAGGTGTGGCCGGTTATCCGAATCCGGGCGGAGACATCACCATGCCGGTCCATTCGTTTGAACCGAATGATTTCGGTCTGTACAATATGGCCGGAAATGTCAACGAATGGGTAAAAGATGTGTACCGGCCACTGTCTCACGAAACGGTGGCAGACTTCAGGCCTTTCCGTGGAAACATTTTTGAGACCGTTGTCAGAGATGAAGACGGCAACATCATGCTGGACGAAAGGGGACGTGTAATCCGGGAAGCCGAGGAAGTAGAAGACTCCCGCTGGAATTACAGGCAGGCAGACAACATCGGCTACAGAGACGGTGACAGGATTTCTGCCGTATCAGAAGAGCAAGAAGTGTATCCTCCGGGAACAACACTGATCAGTGATTCGTCCCGGGTTTACAAAGGGGGCAGCTGGAGAGACAGGATTTACTGGCTATCACCGGGAACCCGCAGGTTTATGGATCAGAATGCGGCCACCAACGACATCGGTTTCCGCTGTGCCATGGACAAAATCGGCAGTTCCCGCGGGAGGTAGTTATTGCCAATCTATAAATTAATTCAACCCCGTTTGCTGCGGTAACCGGGGTTTTTTTTAATGAAGTACCGGCCATGAACAACAGGATAGTCAGGCATCTGCTTGAACTGGTGGATCAGGGGCATCGAATCTGCACCGACAGCCGTCAGGCAAATTCCGGCCAGATCTTTTTCGCACTCAGGGGGGAGCATTTTGACGGCAACCGGTACGCCGAACAGGCTCTTAAAGCCGGTTGCAGCCTGGCGGTCATTGACAACCCCGCCTGCGACCGGGGAGAAAAATACGTTTTGGTTGATGATGCCCTGGCCACATTGCAGCACCTTGGCCGAACCCGCAGGCAGCGAATGGACATTCCCCATATCGGCATTACCGGGAGCAACGGCAAAACAACCACCAAAGAACTGCTGCAGGCAGTGCTTTCCTCCCGGTTCAATTCGGCCGCCACACCGGGTAACCTGAATAACCACATCGGGGTTCCGGTCAGTTTGTTGTCTTTTCCCGCGGAAGCAGATTGTGCCATCGTTGAAATGGGAGCCAACCATCCGGGAGAAATTGCGGATTTATGCCGGATCGCCATGCCCACACACGGGCTGGTCACCAATATCGGTGAGGCACACCTTGAAGGCTTCGGTTCTGTGGAGAAAGTAGCCAAAGCCAAGAATGAACTTTACGCCTATCTGGGCAAAACCAACGGCACCCTGTTTGTCAACCACGATGATTTCCGGCTCAAACAACTGACCCGCAATATGCAAACCATTCAATACGGGAGAGACCAGGGCAACCACTGCAGCGGGGAAATTATCTGTTCATCCCCGGCTCTGCACATAGGGTTCAGGGTCAACAAAAATTTCGGAGCTGCAAAACAGGGGTATCAGGGAGAAGTAAGAAGCAGGTTAACCGGAGCCTATAATCTTGAAAACATCCTGGCTGGTATTACGGTCGGGTTGTATTTCGGCGTGGAGCCGGAACAAGCAATCCGTGCCATTGAAAATTACACCCCTGAAAACCACCGGTCGCAGATCATACAAACAAACCGGAATACCGTTCTGATGGATGCATACAATGCCAACCCCAGCAGCATGGAAGCAGCCCTGCAGAACCTTTCGCTGTTTAATGATCAGCCGGGGGCAGTGTTTCTGGGCGACATGCTTGAACTGGGGTCTGCTTCAACAGAGGCGCATCGAACCGTGATGGACAGGGTTCAGCAATTGCGGATCCCGCTTCAGGTTTTCGTGGGAAGACATTTTGCTTCCGTACGCGGAGCGGGGAATGAAGCCCTGGTTTTTGAACATGTTGATGATGCAGCTGAATGGCTCCGACAAAACCCGGTCAGAGGGTATACCGTGCTGGTAAAGGGGAGCAGGGGCATCCGGATGGAAAAACTGCTTGAATACTTATAATGATGGAGTTTTTTGCTACAGGAATGATGTCTGGTACATCATTGGATGGTATGGATCTGGCCCATTGCCGTTTTGTTTTGAAAAACGGCCGCTGGAGTTATCGCATCCTGGCCGCTGAAACCATCCCCTACCCCAATGCGTGGAAAAATGAACTTGCCGGTGCCCCGGCCCTGAACGGCAGGGCCCTCCAGACCCTGCATATGCGTTATGGAAAATTCGCCGGCGAAATGGCCCATGATTTTTTTCGCCGGCATGGCATACGGCAAACAGAACTGCTGGCAAGCCATGGCCACACCGTCTTCCATGACCCGGATCGGGGATACACTTTCCAGCTGGGGCATGGCGCATCCATGGCCGCTGCAGCAAAGTGTACTGTAGTCAATGATTTCAGAAGCATGGATGTGGCACTGGGCGGGCAGGGTGCTCCGCTGGTTCCATTGGGCGACCAGGTTTTATTTGGCGACCATCAATATTGTCTGAACCTGGGTGGGTTTGCCAATATTTCTTTCGATGCAGAAGATAAACGTCGGGTCGCCTACGACATCTGCCCCCTGAACTTCGTCATCAACAGACTGGTAATAAACAGCCGGATCCCTGCAGCTGTCAACGACCCAAAATTGCATGATCCATCAGCAGAACCTGAATACCTCATTCAGGATACAAACGGTGCCATTGCAAGAGCAGGCAAAACCCACCCGGACTTGCTTCAAAAACTCAACAGCCTTTCTTTCTATCACCGCAAGGGGCCAAAAAGCCTGGGAGAAGAATGGGTCAACCGGCATATCATGCCGCTCCTGAAGGCGTATCCGATCCCTCTTAAAGATCTGCTGCACACCTTTTACAGACATGCCGCCACCCAGATCGGCAAACAGATGGGGACGGCACCGGCCAAACTGCTTGTTACAGGGGGAGGCACCCACAATCATTTTTTCATGGAGTGCCTGAGACAATCCCTCCCCCCTGCCATAGAAACGGTGGTTCCCGAAAAAGAAATCATTGATTTCAAAGAGGCCCTGGTATTTGCTTTTCTGGGCCTGCGTTGTTTCAGGAAAGAAATTAATTGCCTTTCCAGCGTAACCGGGGCCTCCGCTGACTCTTCCGGGGGAAGCATCCATTATTTCAGCGGTTGAAGCTCTTTTTATTTTCTTATCTGAAGCTTTTCATTAAATTTGCGGCTTTAATCCAAAAAAGTCTGCAATGAATATCTACCTGCTGATCATCGTCGCCTACTTTGCTTTTATCACCCTGATATCTTTTTTGACCAAAAAAGTGGCAAGCCGTTCAGCAGCGGATTACCTGGTGGCCGGGCGCAACCTCGGCATGATAGCATGTGCGGTGGTCGTTGCATCAGAATGGCTTGGAGGAATGAGCACCATCGGAGTGAGCGAAAAAGCTTTTGAAACCGGTACGATGCAGCCCATCCTCTACAATATTTCCACAGCACTGGGAATGATCATTATCGGGTTCACTGTGGCCCGGCATTATCGCGACAACAACGTGCATACAGTCAGTGAAATGCTGGAAAACCTCTTTGGCCGGAGGGCAAGGGCCGTATCTGCCGTTGCATTTCTCTTTGCCTACATTACCCTTGCTTTTGTGCAACTGCAGACCTGCGCAAGTGTCATTGCAGCCATGTTTGAATTCAGCCGGATCGGATCGATTTTAATTTCAGCAGCCATCATTACCGGGTATACCTATATCGGGGGCATGCACGCCCTGGCACTTACAGGCATTATCCACGTGGTCGTGATGTTTTTCGGGATGGGCGTAGCCACATATATCGGGATTACTGAAGTGGATGGCTTTGCAGCACTTCAAAGCACCCTTGTGGAGCAAGGATCCCCTGAAAATTTATACAACCCCTTTAGCGGCGGTCTCGGATATGCGTGGAGTCTGATCCTCGGTGGAGTATTGGGAGGCATGGCAGGACAGGCCAGTATACAGCCCATATTTGCTGCCCGGACAGCTGCCACCGCAAAAAAGGCAGCCATTTTTTCTTCCCTGATTATTGCCCCGTTCGGAATCATGGTTGCCCTGCTCGGGCTGGTGGTGAAAACCGGACAGGTATATGACATCTCGGCTGCCGGCCCTTTATTCGACCCGGCCATCGGAGAGGCAGGAGCCATCGATCCCAAACTCGTGCTGCCCACACTGATGACCACCCCGGAGTTCATTCACCCCGTTCTGGGCGGGATTGCCCTGGCAGGGATCCTGGCTGCCATCCTTTCCACAGTGGGGCCCGTTAATTTTGCCGTGGTAACCATTGCCACCAAAGACATCTACCACGGACTGATCAATAAAACAGCCGTCGACAAAAGCCTTATTCGCACCGCAAGGCAACTGGTGATCATTGTCAACCTGATCACCATCCCCCTGGCCTACTACGGAACCGGTGCCATACTCGATACCGCCTATATCAGCTACGGCATCAGGGCGATCGGTGCCATTGTCATTGTCATGGGCATTTATAAACGCGGCTGGATACGGATAGAAGGGGTCAGGATGGCTTTCATTGGCGGAACCATCGCTGTAATAGCCAATATTATTGCCAAAAACATTGGCCTGCCAGTAATAGAAAACACCTACATGGCCATCGGTGCCGCGGTTGTTTTCATAATTATTGGTAATATTGTGGGCAAAGGGAAACCCCAGAAGTTGCCCTCAGAAAAAGAAGAGAAGAAAACAGAGTAGCCGATTAGTCAATCATTGATCGGAATAAGCAACGACAAAAAGCCACATGAGTGACCAACCAAGCCATATGAATGAACAACAAGACATAACCCGGGACACCCCGCTTGCCGGAGTTAAAGTTCTGGAACTGGCAAGTGTGCTGGCAGGACCCAGCGTGGGAATGTTTTTCGCAGAACTAGGGGCCACCGTGCTGAAAGTGGAGAATGTTACCACCGGGGGCGACGTAACCCGCAAATGGAAATTATCGCGTGAACCTGCTGACACAGACATTTCAGGCTACTTTTCCTGTGTCAATTGGGGGAAAACCTCTTTTGCCGTTGACCTTTGCCAGGAAGAAGGCCTGCAGATCATTTACCGCCTGGCCGCTCAGTGCGACATCGTGCTGGTAAGCTATAAACCGGGTGATGCGGAAAAACTCAGGGTGGATTATCCAACCCTGAAAGCTTACAATGAAAAACTGATCTATGCCCACATTACCGGCTACGGACCCCAAAATCCGCGGGCAGGATTCGATGCCATTATTCAGGCCGAAAGCGGTTTCACCTATATGAACGGTGAGCCGGATGGCCCACCCACAAAAATGCCGGTGGCCCTGATGGATGTGCTGGCCGCCCATCACCTCAAGGAAGCCATTTTGCTGGCATTGCTATACCGTGAACGCACAGGAAAAGGTCAGCACATTGAAGCCTCATTGTTCATGGCCGGTCTGGCATCCCTTGCCAACCAGGCAACCAATTGGCTGGTGGGAGGCGCAATTCCGGAAAGAATCGGGTCAGACCACCCGAACATTGTACCTTATGGCACCATATACGGCACCAAAGATGGCAAGGGAATTGTCATGGCCGCAGGAACAGACAAGCAATTCCGCCAGCTCGTGGCCGTACTGGGCCGTCCTGAGCTGGGCACCGACCCGCGCTATGCAAAAAACCAGGATCGGGTGAAAAACAAAGAAGAGATCAACGGAATTCTGCAGTCTCTGATCGGCCAGTACGACCGGGAAGAAATACTCAGTCTCCTTGGTGAAAAACGTATTCCTGCCGGTGGTGTATTCAACATGAAGGAGGTGTTTGAGGTTCCTGAGTCCAAAGAAATGATACTGGAAGGGAACTACAACGACGGGATGCATATTCGCGGGGTCAGGTCTGTGGCATTTCACAGTGAACACAAGATGAGCTGCGGTGAACTGTCGCCTCCCCCCCACTATGGTGCACATACCCGCCATATTCTGAAAGATTGGCTTGACTACAAGGACAATGACATCGAACACTTAATCAGTAAAGGAGTTGTGTATGCACGAAAAAAACAGCAATGACCAGGTGCTGATCGACGGATCACGACTGATCATAGAATCGCTGGCAAGAGCTGGGGCCGATGCCTTCATCGGTTATCCGATTACGCCGGCCAACCTGCTTTATCTTTATGGCAGCCAGCGAATGGACATGATGCTCCCGGCACCGGATGAAATCACCACCGTACAATGGATGGCAGGTTTGTCGGCAACCGGAAAATTGCCGGTAACTGCCACCTCCTTCCCCGGGTTTGCCCTGATGTCAGAATCGGTCAACATGGCCCACATGATGGAGCTGCCCATGGTAATCGTCCTGGTGCAAAGACTGGGGCCAGCTACCGGTACAGCCACCTGCGGTGCACAGGGCGACATGTTGTTGCTCAACGGTGTACTTTCGGGCGGACATCCCATCCCGGTACTGGGAACAAGCAGCTTCGAAGACTGCTGGACATTGTCTGCCCGGGCCCTTGAAATTGCTGTAAACCAGCGCACACCTGTTATACTGCTCACATCCAAAGAGGAAGTGATGACACAAAAGAGCTTCGACATCGGCGGCCTGGAAACAATCAGCAAAGTAGACAGGAAATGGTATGACAAAGACTGCTGCGACTACAAACCTTACAAGCCAACCGGTCTGGTTCCTGAGTTTCTTCCTGTGACCCAGACCAGGCACCAGGTGAGGCTGACCGCTTCGACCCACGACCAGGATGGCATTCTTCAGCATTCATCACCCGAAGCTCTTGCCAACACCAGGAGACTGGAAGAAAAGATCAGGGCCTCGATGAAAGAAAAATACCTGTTTTACCAACTGGATCATCAGGAAGGGGCTGAAAAGCTGGTAACCGCTTATGGCATCTCAGCAGCGGCGGCCAGAGAAGCCGTGAGGAAATTGCGCCGGGACGGGCAAAAAGTTTCATTGTTTATTCCGGGCACCCTGCTGCCCCTGCCACCCGTTTACCTGGAAATTTTATCCGGGTACAAAAAGGTGGTCATCGCCGAAGAAAACATGAACAACCAGCTCGGCTCACTGCTTTACGGGCAGCAAATGCCGGAAAATATTCATTTTGTCGGAAGCCTGGGGAAAATGATCTCCCCGGAAGAAATTCAAAAGGAGGTAATGTCATGACCGGATCTATGATAAAATCACAAAACCTTCCCTATTGCAAGGGATGCGGCCACGACCTCATCGCCAAAAGCACCACAGGGGCCCTGGAAAAACTGGGTTACAACCCCCTTGATGTGATCGCGGTAACCGACATAGGCTGTCACGGAATCATCGACAAATGTCTGAACACCCACACCGTCCACGGACTTCACGGACGCTCGGTGGCACTTGGGGCAGGCATCTCCTTCGGAACCGCAGACGATAACCAGAAAATTGTGGTTTTTGTCGGGGATGGGGGTACGACCATCGGTCTCCAGCACATCATGGAGGCAGCCCGGCTGAATCTGAATGTAACAGTGGTGGTCCACAACAATATGTTATACGGGATGACCGGGGGGCAAAGCAGCGGACTGACCCCCAGGGGCTTCTGCACCACCACCTCCTTCAAAGGCAATCCCTTTACCGGGTATGATATCTGCAAACTGGCACATACTGCCGGGGCCCGTTATGTTTCCAGGGTCATGGGCGTTGGCGACATCACCGATGCCATGATGAAAGCATTTGACCAGAAGGGATTTTCCCTGGTTGAGGTCATGGAGATCTGTCCGAGTTACGGCGTAAAACTCAATCCGCGCCGAAAATTGAAGGAGATCGTGAAAGAATCGGGAAGGGAACTGGGTGAGTGGACCAACGACCTCCCTGCTTTTACAGATCGTCAGGGCGACAAAACAGCAAACCTGCTTGAAAAAACACCCGTCATAGAAAAGCGATTCAATCATCAATTGCAAAAACCCCTGTCACTGGTGATCAGCGGATCGGCCGGTGAAGGCGTGCAACTGGCTGCAAATATTTTTTCCAAAGCTGCCATCAGTGCAGGCCTGCACGCCACACAAAAGGGAAGCTACCCGGTTACGGTGGGTGTCGGATTTTCCACGGCAGAAATCAATGTATCTCCGGAAGAAGTTCTTTTTCATGGGATAAGCGTTCCGGACATGGCACTGATCACTTCTGCAGACGGCCTGCAGCACAACCGTCAGCGCATTGAAAAAATGCAGGGGGGAAAATTATTCATCGATTCAAGCCTTACCCCTCCGGAAACAGGAGCTGAGATTATCCGGCGGGATTTCAGATCTGTTGGCGCACGAAATGCAGCCATCCACTCCATCCTTTATCTGTGCAGGGAAACGGGGATCCTTGAAGAGTCATCTGTATACCAAATCATTGAGCAGGAGGGAAAAGCAGACAAAATGCCATTGGACAAGATCAGAAAAGCCATGGAAGCATAGATTCTGGATGAACCGCCTTGTCAGTCAAAGGATTCCTCCAGCCGGTTGCTAAGGTTTTCCAGGTCCGACTTCCTGTCTGTATCTCCCGTTGTATCATACGCGGCTGCCAGGCTGTTCAGCATCCGTGTAAGAATTTCCAGATCAGTGCAGGGCCGGAAAAATTCCGGCAAAGGTTCAAAATCAAGCTTCTTCAGGAATTTATTGATTTCCCTGGCAGAGAATACATCGCCCCCGCTGAAGGCATTGATATAAAAAAGAGGGGTCTCTTCCCCGACTTTCATTTGTGCGACATTCAGGGGCTTACCCATATAAGCCAGGATAAAATGTTCCGGAAGGTTCATGCCTTTAACGGGCATATCCAGGCTGCGTGCCAGCAACAAATACAAAAGACCCATGCTGAGCGGGCTTCCCTTCCTGGTTTTCAACACTCTGTTTATCAGCGAATTATCCGGATCGTGGTAATCCTCAAGGTTTCCCTGAAATCGGTGAATGCCATAAAAAACGTGATTGAATACCCTGACCTGCTCAAGGGCCGTCAGGTTATCATTGACCTCCAGCCAGGTATCCCGGCGTATACCGGCAATCTCTTTCCTGATTTCCTGATCGCAGATGTCCGGATAGCTGTAACGGCTTACCGACAGCCAGGCCGATAAAAGATCTTTTTCCGGGCTTGCAGCCCAGGCAAACAGATCAGCAGAAAGTTGCTCATAGCGAATTCCATGCTTAATCTGCGCAATTCGCTCACGAAGGTTCTTGTCTTCTGTGCTGATCTCCGCCTCCTCAACAAATGGGAGAGCATCGTACCCCATTTGAATAATTTTCAGGAAAATTTCTCTGAAAACCTTTGGATCCGGATCATCAATCATGCTGATCAGGGCCTGAATCTCGCGTTCTCTGGTATCTTGTTCCATCCCCATCAAAAAAGATGTATTATGAAGCCACCCGGTCAAGGACCAAACGAATCATCTGATCCACAGCGGTTTTGTAATCCTGACTGTATGTTTTGCTTACCCGGTTGGCAATCACCGTACAAATGGTCAGAGCCTGATGGCCCAGCAACCTGCCAAGGCCATACAAGGCGGAAGTTTCCATCTCAAAATTCGTGACCGGCATCCCCTGAAAACGGAATGTTTCAATGGTTTCATTCAGTTCCGGAGCGGCCAGCGGAATCCGCAGGCTTCTCCCCTGTGGCCCGTAAAAGCCATTTGCCGTGGCCGTTATTCCCGGGCGCAGCCCCCCGGCAAGCTTTTCCATCAGTCCTTCCGAAGCCCTGACAATATAAGGATACGGCAGACGATCACCCCATGAGGTATGTCTGACAAAGGCATCTGCCATGACATCCTCGGTGATCCCTTCATGGCGGTAAAAATGCAGCAACCCGTCAAAACCCAGGCCATAAGCTGAAGCAAGAAAACTGTCAACCGGTATATCACCCTGCAATGCACCGGTTGTTCCAAGGCGGATGAGGTTCAGCGAGCGGTGTTCCGGGTTAAGCCGGCGAGAGGAAAGATCGATGTTCACCAGGGCATCCAGCTCGTTCAGTACTATATCAATGTTATCGGTCCCAATCCCGGTGGAAACAACCGAAACGGGCTTTCCTTTATAGGTGCCTGTATGGGTCAAAAATTCACGGTTCTGCACCTTGTGCTCAATGGTGTCAAAGTGATTGGAAACCGCTCCTACCCGCCCCTGATCCCCGACAAGAATGATGGTATCAGCCACCTGTCCGGGCCGGAGTTTCAAATGGTATATGCTTCCGTCGGGGTTTACAATCAGCTCCGATTCCTTGAATTGTTTCATATCATTTCAGCGGTTTATTCATGCGGTCAAACAAACAAAAATATCAATTATTAAAACAATTACCTAAATACTTTTAGTCCCGGATTATCATTAATTTTGGCCAAAAAATGATGGTTGCCTCAATCATATCTGTCGGTGATGAGTTACTCACCGGGTTAACGGTCAACACCAATGCAGCATGGATCGCATCGCGGCTGAACCTGGCCGGGATCAAGGTCAGGGAGATACAGGCTACGGGAGATGAGGAATCCGGGATTCTCAGGGCATTGGAATTTGCTGCGGATCACTCAGACCTTGTGTTGGTCACGGGAGGGCTGGGACCCACACGCGATGACATCACCAAACGTTCGCTCTGCAAATTTTTCAATTGTGCATTCCGGCAGGATGCGGTTGTGCTGGAAGATATCCGTCAATTCTTTATGCGCAGAGGCATGGAGGTCACCGAAGTAAACCGCAGGCAGGCTGAGATACCCGAAAAAGCCGATGTGATCAGAAACCCCCATGGAACAGCACCGGGGTTGGTATTCAGGCAAAACAACACCCTTTTTGTGGCCATGCCGGGTGTTCCTTTTGAGATGAAGGAAATGATGGACCACCAGGTGATCCCTTTGCTGAAAAACAAGGACAGGAAGCAGTTCATTATCCACAAAACCATTCTGACCCATGGAGTCGGAGAATCCGCACTGGCTGAACTGATTGCCTCCTGGGAGCGATCATTGCCTGAAACGATCCGGCTGGCTTACCTCCCATCTCCGGGAGTTGTGAAACTCAGGCTTACAGCCACAGGAAACCGGGAAAAAAATCTGGTAGACACCCTGAATCAGGAAATTGAAAAACTGCACGGGATCATTCCCGGATACATCTGGGGGTATGACGATGACACCCTGGAAGGCATTACAGGGCAAATTCTGAAAAAGCACAGCCTCAGACTGGGGACTGCAGAGAGTTGCACAGGCGGTTACATTGCCCACCGGATCACCGGCATCCCCGGGAGTTCTCAGTGGTTCAACGGGTGTATCGTGGCCTATGCCAACCGGATCAAGGAAACCCTGCTGAATGTCAGCCCGGCCCTGATCGGCAACCACGGTGCAGTCAGCACAGAAGTGGCGGAATCCATGGCAGCCGGAGCCAAAAAGGCATTGAATTGCGAATATGCCATAGGTATCACAGGCATCGCAGGCCCCGGAGGGGGAAGTAAGGGTAAACCTGTGGGTACCGTTTGCATATCTGTGGCAGGCCCTTCTTCTGTGGTCAGCAGAAAATTGCGGTTTGGCGACAACAGAGAGAGAAATATCCTGCGTGCAGCGAATGCAGCCCTGGCTTTGCTCAAAGAAAAATTGGAATCAGATCTGGGAAGAGCCAAATAAGCAATATATTTGTTTCTGATCAACAAAACAATCACCAAATCAATCATCCGGGCCATGATGCAAAGAAGCAAGATCACCACACTTACCGAATTTATCATCCGAAGACAATCTGAGTATCCCCATGCAAAAGGAGCACTCACACGACTGCTGAACGACATTGCCACAGCGGCCAAAATTGTGAACCGCGAGATCAATGCCGCCGGCCTGGTGGATATTCTGGGCAGCGTGGGCAGCGAGAACATCCAGGGTGAAACCCAGAAAAAACTGGATGTATTCGCCAATGAAACCTTCATTACCGCGCTGAAAGGAGGCGGAGAATGCTCTGCAATCGCCTCTGAAGAGAACGAAAAAGTAATTTCTTTCCGTGACGATTTTTCCGAACTGGGCAAATATGTAATTGCCATTGACCCGCTCGACGGAAGCAGCAACATCGATGCAAATGTTTCCATAGGAACCATCTTTTCCATCTACCGCCGGGTTACTGAAGTCGGTGGTGGCACCGAAAAAGACCTATTACAGCCGGGGGTGAATCTCGCCGCAGCAGGATATGTGATTTACGGTTCTTCCACCATGCTTGTGTATTCAACAGGGAAAGGGGTGAACGGATTTACCCTGGATCCTTCCGTTGGCATATTCTGCCTTTCGCATCCGGATATGCATTTCCCGGAAAAAGCGAATATTTACTCCATCAACGAAGGCAATTATATTTACTTTCCGGAAGGGGTGAAACAATACATCAAATACTGCCAGGAAGATCACCCGGAGAGCTACCGTCCGTATACCTCGCGCTACATTGGTTCGCTGGTGTCTGATTTTCACCGGAACCTCATCAAAGGAGGGATTTTTCTTTACCCGGGTACAACCAAAAAACCTGAAGGTAAACTGCGACTGCTCTACGAATGCAACCCGATTGCCTTCCTTGCGGAACAGGCAGGGGGAAAAGCCAGCAACGGACATAAACGCATCCTTGAACTTGATCCGGTAGGATTGCACCAGCGATCACCTTTTTTCGCAGGTCCGAAGTGGATGGTTGAAAAAGTGGAAGGGTTTTTGCAGGAGGCTGGCGAAAACAACTAACAACGTGCTGAGTTCCGATAAATTTTCAGAGCTTTTTTCGCAGGATGGATCATTCTCCGGTCTGCTGGATTTTTTAAAACAGAAATCACCTTCTTCGGCATGGCTTAAGGGAATGGCCGGGTCATCTGCGGCCGTGCTGGCTGCAGCTGCAAGCCGAAAAATCAATAAGCCTTTTCTTTTCCTGCTTTCTGACAGGGAGACGTCGGCCTACTTCTTCAATGACCTGGAGAATTTACTCGGAGAGCGGGATGCCGCTTATGAAAACCGCAACAGTTTTTTCTTTCCCTCATCCTATAAAACACCCTTTCAGTCTCTGGAAGAGGACAATGCAGGAATCCTGTTAAGGTCTGAGGTTGTCAACCGCCTGGTTTCAGATGGTAAAAAATCCATCATCGTCACTTATCCGGAAGCCCTGTGTGAAAAAGTCGTTTCACGAAAAGCACTCAAGAAGAATCTGGTAACCATCACCAAAGGGGAGCAGCTTTCGGTGGACTTCTTGCTGGAGGTGCTGCTGGAAGAGGGGTTCGAACGTGTTGATTTTGTGGTGGAACCCGGGCAGTTTTCGGTCAGGGGAGGGATCATTGACGTATTCTCCTTTTCCAACGATCATCCATTTCGCATTGAGATCATGGGTGACCAGGTGGAAAGTCTAAGGACCTTCAACACGGAAAGCCAGCTTTCCATTGAAATACAGGAGAAAATCAGCATACTGCCCGACATCCACGCCATGTCGCAGGAAACCAGCCATACTGAATTTTTACTGAATTCCATGCCTTCCGCAACGGTGGTCTGGAGTGACAACCTGGAGCTGGCAACGGATATCATTCATGAAGCTTTTGAATCGGAAAAGATCGGGGAACCCCGGTTTATGAGGGCAGAAGAATTTCTCCGGGAGATAAAAAACCGCCTGCTGGTTGAGTTCCACAGAACGACAGCCCCACAAGACAAAGGGGTTACATTTACTTTTAACTTTTCTCCCCAGCCCAATTTCAACAAGCATATCGAATTGTTGAGGAGCAACCTGGAAGAAAATACCGCCAGTGGCCTGAAAAATATTATCCTGTGCGACACACAAAAACAGGCTGAGCGCATCCGGACCATATTTGAAACCATCAGGGAATCAGAAGATGGCATCCTGAATTTTCAGCATGAAATTTTGCTCATGACCCTGCACGAAGGGTTTATCGACAACCAGAATAAAATTGCCTGCTATACAGATCACCAGATTTTTGACCGTTACCACCGTTACCGCATTCGTGATAAGTTCCCGGGAAAACAGGCCCTCAGCATCAAAGCCCTTTACAACCTGAAACCGGGTGATTATGTGACCCATATCGATCACGGGATCGGTGTTTTCAGCGGACTGGAAAAGATCGAAGTCAACGGACGGCTGCAGGAAGCCATACGTCTGATCTATAAAAATCAGGATATTCTTTATGTCAGCATCCACAGCCTTCACAGGGTATCAAAATATACGGGCAAAGAAGGTGTGGCTCCCTCTCTGCACCGGTTGGGATCCGGCGCCTGGAGCAAGCTGAAGAACAAGACCAAGAAAAAAGTCAAAGACATTGCCCATGACCTGATCGCCCTTTACGCAAAGCGACGCGAACAGAAAGGACATGCCTTTTCTGCTGACAGCTACCTTCAGCACGAACTTGAGGCATCCTTCATGTATGAAGACACCCCGGATCAGGAAAAGGCAACCATGGATGTGAAAAAAGACATGGAATCGCCCCACCCGATGGACAGACTGATATGCGGAGACGTGGGATTCGGAAAGACCGAGGTTGCCATCCGGGCTGCATTTAAAGCCGTAAGCGACTCCAAACAGGTGGCCGTATTGGTTCCGACCACCATCCTGGCGTTGCAGCATTACTATACATTCAGGGAAAGACTCCGCGACTTCCCTTGTACCATTGATTATGTGAGCCGTTTCCGGACAGCATCTCAGAAAAAAAAGGCCCTTCAGGGGGCAAAAGACGGCCAGGTTGATATTTTGATCGGGACCCACCGGTTGCTGAGCAAAGATGTCCGGTTTAAAGATCTGGGGCTTCTCGTAGTTGATGAGGAACAAAAATTCGGGGTCAGTTCCAAGGAAAAACTAAAGCAGCTGAGGGTAAACGTTGATACCCTGACACTCACTGCCACCCCCATTCCCCGTACCCTTCAGTTCTCACTGATGGGTGCAAGAGATCTGTCCTACATCAACACACCGCCGCCCAACAGGTATCCCATCATTACAGAGCTGCATGCATTCAATGAGGATCTGATCAGGGATGCCGTAAACTATGAAGTTTCCAGGGGCGGACAGGTCTTCTTTGTGCATAACCGGGTTCAGAACATTGCGGAAGTGGCAGAAATCATCAGGCGGAACTGCCCGGATGCCAGGGTTGCCATCGGTCACGGACAGCTTGACGGAAGTCAGCTCGAAAAAGTCATGGTAGATTTTATACACGGGGACTATGATGTGCTGGTTTCCACCACAATCATCGAATCCGGGCTTGACATTCCCAATGCAAATACCATTATCATCAACAATGCCAATCACTTCGGCCTGAGTGACCTGCACCAGATGCGCGGCAGGGTGGGGCGCACAAACAAAAAGGCATTCTGTTACCTGCTCTCTCCCCCGGTGAGCACCCTGACCGAAGAAGCCCGGCGCAGACTTAAGGCCATTGAAGAGTTTTCAGACCTTGGAAGCGGCTTCAACATTGCCATGCGGGACCTCGATATCAGGGGAGCAGGCAATTTGCTGGGAGCCGAACAAAGCGGATTTATCAGTGAAGTTGGGTTTGACACCTATCACAAGATCCTTGATGAGGCCATCAGCGAATTAAAAGAGAATGACTTCAAAGAGGTTTTTTCTTCCGGCAGTGAAAGTGCTGAAAAAGACCGGCAGGAAGCAGACTGCCAGCTTGAAACAGACCTTGAGCTTATGATCCCCAGCGAGTATGTGTCTAATATTGAAGAAAGATTGCAGCTTTATAAAGAGCTGGACAATGTGGAGGAAGAAGATCAGCTGAAGGCGTTTGCCATAAAAATGGAGGATCGTTTCGGCCCGCTGCCCGATCCGGTAAGGGGTTTGCTGCAGGCAGTGAGACTTCGCCGAAAAGCCCAGTCCCTGGGGTTTGAGAAGCTGATTCTGAAAACAGAAAAAATAATCGGTTATCTGCCTGGCAGCGATCATACCGGATACTACCAGGGTGAAGTTTTCGGAAAAATCCTGCAATACGTGCAGAGCCATGCACGCCAAAGCCGGATCAAAGAGATGAACGGGCACCTTTCTCTCACCATCAAACAGGTAAAATCAGTTGGCGAGGCGCTGCAGATCATTACAGATCTTTCAGGATCTCACTGATGTCCTGCTTGACTTTTTCAGCAATATGATCCGCTTTAACAGGGCTGTCACTTTCGGCATACAGACGAATGACAGGCTCGGTATTTGACAGGCGGAGATGGATCCACTCCCGGTCAAACCATATTTTCAGGCCATCTGTCCTGTCTGTGGGTTGACGACTGTATTTCTCACCCAGTTTCCCGATGACTGCAGGCAGGTCAACATCGGCAGACAGTTCAATTTTGTTTTTGGACATATAAAACTCGGGGTATTGTTTTTTCAGGCGGCTGCAGCTGATTTTGCTTTTGGCCAGACGTGTCAGAAAAAGTGCAATCCCCACCAGGGCATCCCTTCCGTTGTGCAGCGCAGGGTAAATGACCCCGCCGTTTCCTTCTCCGCCAATCACCGCGTTGTTTTCCTTCATGGCAGCCACCACATTCACTTCGCCCACAGCAGAATAAAAATGCTCCCCACCGTGCCTGGCAGTTATTTCAGCCAGGGCCTGGGTCGAAGACAAATTGCTCACCGTATTGCCAGGGGTGTGAGACAACACATAATCAGCCACAGCAACCAGGGTGTACTCCTCGCCAAACATTTCGCCGTCCTCCGACACGATGGCCAGTCGGTCAACGTCAGGATCAACTGCAAAACCAAGGTGGGCCCCTGCACTTACCACCTCAGATGAAAGACGCTGGAGGTGTTCCGGCAAAGGTTCCGGATTATGCTGGAAACGCCCGGTGGGAGAACAATACACTTCAACCACGCGTTTTACCCCAAGTGCCTCAAGCAACAGGGGAACAGCCACACCCCCTGAGGAATTGATCCCGTCAACCACAATGGTAAACCCGGCCTCCCTGATGGCATCTGTATCAACAAGCGGAAGGTCAAGAATTTTTTCTATGTGCATCTCCAGCAGCGTATCATTTGCCAGGTACTTGCCCAATTTGTCCACCCTGACAAAGTCAAACGTCTGCAGATCCATGAATTTTTGCATCTCCTCCCCCTGGGCGGCGGTCATGAACTCCCCTTTCTCATTGAGCAGCTTGAGGGCATTCCAGTTCACCGGGTTATGGCTTGCGGTAATGATAATCCCACCCTGTGCCCCGTGATGCAGCACACCCATTTCAATGGTCGGGGTGGTGGAAAGTCCTGCATCAATTGTATCGATGCCCATTGCCTGAAGCGTACTCACCACAATGCCGCTTACCAGCGGACCGGAGGGCCTTGCATCACGACCGATCACCACCTGGATGCGGTCGGTCTGGTGCCGTGACCTCAGCCACATGGCATAAGCACCTGTAAACTTCATGACATCTGCCGGTGAGAGTCCCTCACCCGGGCGCCCTCCAATGGTGCCGCGAATACCGGAAATAGAATGAATTAAAGCCATAGCATGTATAATAATTTTCAGAGCCCAAAGTTAATAATAATAAAGTTGGGGAAGTTTTAACGTCCCGCGTTTTTCTTTAATGGCTAAATTTGTATTGCGATATTTCTTTCACAATAACATTTCCGTGAACAGGTTCACCTTTTATAAGTGTATGGTATTTCTGACCGCTGTACTGCTGTTCGGCGGTTGTATGCCTGCCAGGCGTCTTTCTGAGGATGAATACCTGCTGAGCCGCAACAATATTGAGGTACATGATGCAGATATCGATCAGCATGACTTGAGAAATTACATCCGTCAGACTCCAAACCGGCGGATTCTTGGCGTTTACCGGTTTCACCTGAATGTTTACCAGCTTGCAAAGCGTGGAGAAGAGAACCGGCTGAAGCGCTGGATGAAAAGCACCATGGGGGAACCTCCTGTCATTTTCGACCCCATTGCCGCCGAACAAACCGCCGAACAATTCAGGCTTTTCCTTCAGAATAAAGGGTATTTTAATGCCGAAACAGGGTTCAGGGTTGATACGACAGGGAACAGAGTCCGGGTGAATTACGAAGTAAAAGGCAATCAGCCATATACGATACGCCACATTGATTATAATATTCCTGACGCACAGCTTAAAGGGTTTGTATTTGCTGACACCGTTCACTCACTGATTGAACGGGGTGAGCGCTATGATGCGGAAGTTCTTCAGGAAGAAAGGCAGCGCATTACGAGGAATCTCAAAGATGATGGCTTTTTTAACTTTTCAAGAGACTATATTTTTTTTCGGGTAGACAGTACACTCAACAGCCAGCAGGTAGACATTGAATTGATGATAGAAAACCCTGCAGACCGTGGCAGAAGCTTTGCAGGCGAAAACGAAGGCCAACCCCATAAAAGATACAGGATCAACGAAGTTTTTGTGTTTCCCGAATATACCCGGTTGCAACCCGACCAGGAATTCAGGGATACGACACGATTACAGATTAACGACAACGAACAGGGGCCGGTTTATACCTTCCTGCACAACGGTGAAATGAGGATACGGCCCCAAACCATCGCCAATAACATATTACTTGAACAGGGAGAATTTTACAGCCTGAGCCGGCATGAACTGACCCATCGATACCTGGCAGGCCTCAGGAATTTCCGTTACATCAACATGCAGTTTGAGGAAGCCCGGACCGAATCATTGCCGGACAGCCTCGGCTTACTGAGCATGCGGGTAGAACTTACACGGTCACCCGCCAATGCCTTCACTGTGGAGGCAGAAGGTCTGAATACCGCAGGGAATCTGGGAGTCGGTGCCAATTTCCTGTTCCAGAACAGAAATGTATTCCGTGGGGCCGAAATGCTGAATCTCAGACTGAAAGGAGCCCTGGAAATGTCGGGAGAATCGGGTGACACAGATGTATTCCGGCAACTGCCTTTCAATACAGCGGAAATGGGTGCCGAAGTATCCATCGATTTTCCCAAACTGCTGTTCCCGGTCCGGATGGAAAGGCTGTCGAGAACGGCGCGCCCCCAAAGCACAATTCTTACAGGGATCAACTACAGGCATCGTCCCGATTATACACGTTACATACTGAACTTCAGCTATGGGTTTCAATGGAGTCAGGACAGCCGCCGGCAACACCAGCTGACCCCTCTTGAGATCAGCTCCATCAAGATATTCAATGATTCCATTTTGCAGGCCAGGATCCCTGAAGCAAACCCACTGATCCTGAGCAGGTACAGAGACCACCTGATCGGAGGCCTGAAATACAGCTACACCTACAGTACCCAGCAAATAGACCGGCAGCAGGACTTTGTTTATTTCCGGGGAAATTTTGAATCGGCCGGAAACCTCATGCAGCTGACAGCAAGACAGCTGGATGCTTCAATGAGTGAAGAGGGAAGCTACACCCTGTTCGGCATTCCTTTCGCCCAGTATCTGAAAGCGGATGCAGACTTCCGCCTGTACCGGGCACTATCAGAAGACAACACGTTGGTCTTCAGGCTCATGGGGGGTATCGGCGTTCCCTATGGCAATCTGGACATTATGCCTTTCATTAAAAGTTTTTATGGCGGAGGCGCCAACAGTGTAAGGGCCTGGAGCATTTATAACCTCGGACCCGGCAGCTACGGATCTGCCGAAAAACTGCGGTTTGACAAATACGGCGACATCAAACTGGAAGCCAACATTGAATACCGTTTCCCTGTTTACCGATACTGGAAAGGGGCTTTTTTCCTGGATGCAGGAAATGTTTGGTTCCTGGAAAAGAATGAACAGTTTCCCGGCGGAGAGTTTAACGCAGACAGCTTCTATAAAGAACTGGCCATCGGGGCCGGACTGGGTGTACGGCTTGACTTCAATTTCTTTTTGGTCAGGCTTGATGCGGCTTTTCCGGTCAGGGATCCGGGTTTGGATTCCGGAGAAAAATGGATCGGACGATTTCCGGGGTTCAGTGACTGGAATCTTAATCTGGGAATCGGTTACCCCTTCTGATATGCAACAATACGACCTCATCCGCAGGATCAGTGCCGCATTTCCTTACCGGCAAACCAAAGATCAGGCATCCCTGACAGCCCATCTGTCGGAATTTCTGACCGACAGAAATCCGGCATCTGTGTTTTTGCTGAAAGGCTATGCCGGTACGGGGAAAACCACCATTGTCAGCAGTCTTGTAAAAGTTCTGCCGGAGTTCAAACTAAAAACTGTGCTGCTGGCACCCACGGGAAGAGCGGCTAAAGTCCTTGCAGGATACGCCGGAACACAGGCCCTCACCATCCACAAAAAAATTTACCGGATTCAAACCTCCGGAGATGGCTCCACCCGGATTGCCCTGCGGGAGAATAAACACAGCAATACCATTTTCATTGTGGATGAGGCTTCCATGATCCCAGGGTCTGATACCACAGAACAGGGTGGTTTATTCGGCAGATCAAACCTGCTCGATGATCTCATTGATTATGTGTATAATCAACGGAACTGCCGCCTGATATTAATTGGTGATACAGCTCAGCTACCACCCGTACACTCAGCAGAAAGCCCTGCTCTGAATAAATCCTACCTGGAGCAATACTACCAGGTTCATATCAGGGAGTACGAACTCAGGGAAGTGGTCAGGCAGGCACAGCATAGCGGCATTCTTTTCAATGCCACAAAACTTCGTTTGATGCTTGGCGCCAACAAAAACGGGTTTCCATCTTTACTAACAGACGGATTTCGGGATGTAATCCGTGTACAGGGACAGGAAGCAGCCGATGAGGTTGATACGGCATTTCTATCAGGAGGAAAAGAGCAGGCACTGATGATTTGCAGGTCCAATAAAAGGGCAAACCTGTATAACCAGCATATCCGGCAAAGGGTATTGTTCATGGAAGACGAAATCAATGCAGGTGACCTGCTGATGGTCGTAAAAAACAATTATTTCTGGCTGCCGGAATCTTCTGAAGCGGGGTTTATTGCCAACGGTGACATCATGGAACTCAAAAGGATTCAGAGAACGGAAGAAATGTACGGGTTCCGTTTCGCTGATGTAACGGCCCGTCTGGCGGATTACCCGGATATGCCCGACATGGAGGTTAAGCTGATGCTTGATACCCTGCAATCGGAAACACCTGCACTTCCTGAATTAAGTGCCCGAAAACTTTTTGAAGCAGTGGCAGAAGACTTCAGGGATATTCCGAATCAAAGGACGAGGATGTCGGCCATCAAAAACAGTCCCTACCTCAACGCACTTCAGGTTAAATACGCTTACGCCATGACTTGTCATAAAGCGCAGGGCGGGCAGTGGGCCAATGTATTTGTGGAAATGGGTTACCTTCCTGATAAAAAGCCGGACACCGGGTACCTCCGGTGGCTTTATACTGCTTTCACAAGGAGTACCGACAAAGTCTTCCTGCTTAATTTTACCGATGATTTTTTTGCCCCGGAATAACCCCCGGTTGATCCTTCATCCTGCCCCGCTGGATGATGTACGATCAGGCTGTATGAGTTTGTCATGA
>Ga0207421_10001381_pt1 | contig 31217 bp, 41 predicted proteins | sample SodLakKL_010_SED_4_FD_187542 | JGI IMG/M metagenome (GOLD analysis project Ga0207421, IMG submission 187542) | Alkaline sediment microbial communities from Lake Tanatar, Kulunda Steppe, Russia - 8KL_010_SED (SPAdes) (version 2) | ecosystem: Environmental > Aquatic > Non-marine Saline and...
AAGGTGTACTACCCAAACGAATTCATAGAAACACTGCTGTCATGGGACAACAACGATGAGCGCAAGAATGAATACATAAACGAAGCAAGGCGAATGGGCCTGAAGATCGTGTTGCCCGAGATCAATGTTAGCCTTGCCTCTACATGGGTTAGTGATGATAAGGGCCATTTGGCTATCCCATTCGTTGAGATCAAGGGTGTTGGTGAGAAGGCTGCACTGGCTCTCGTAGAGGAGAGAGAAGCCAATGGTCCATACAAGGACCTCGCTGATCTGGAATCTCGTATTGAGAAGCGCAAAGTCAACAAGCGTGTTCGGGAAGCATTGGTTGCCGTAAAGGCTTTCGAGGATAGGGATGAGGACATCAGCGAAGCAGAGCTTGACAGCCTGTCTGCCTATTTCACATTCAGCTTGAGTAATGATCCCGCATATCGTTATCGAAAGTGCCTCGATCGGATCGGGAAGCACTTGAGTCTTGAGAAGATTGAGGATATAAGATGGGAAGAGGTAGACAAGACCATGCGACACTACTTCGGAAAGATGTCGGTATTGCGCTTCGGTTATCGGGAGAAGGTGGTCAAAAGGACTGCCTACGATGTTAAGGGGACAAGCAGTGAGATGGGCGGTGTTTATGGCAATATCGTTGACGATACTGACTATGCTATGGTCGTGTTCGCCAATGATTTGTACAAGGAACGGAAGGAGGAGATTGAGCATTGTGAGGGGAGGTGGCTGCTCGTCAAAGCCAACCATCCGTGGAGACCGAACTCCATCAGGGCTCAAAGCGCCTGGTTTGGTGAGCAACTGCTTGCCGGAGATGTTGGGGACCTCGAATTAAAGATGAACACTGGCCCAGCTGATCCTGTCTTGTTTGACTGGGCGAGGGACGAGCTGGCTGCCTGTCGGCAATGCGAGCTTCGTGGGGAATGCTCGGCTCCAGTCAAGCCTAACATCGGTCTTATGAATGCCTCCATAATCCTTGAAGCGCCTGGTTATCAGGAGGATGCCGCAGGCTTTGGTCTTGCTGGGAAAGCCGGTGACTTGTCTTGGGGGTTGCTCGGTAAATATGGCATCACCAGGGATTTGCTGCATGTCAGCAATGTGGTTAAGTGCTACCCAAGCAAATCAAAGACACCAAAGACAAAGCACCTAAAATCCTGCTCGGTGTGGCTTGATGCTGAGCTGAGAGCAGTATATCCATACATTGTGTTGGCCTGCGGCAATAAGAGTCGTGAGTTCTTTACTGGCCAAGAATCGGGCATTACGGAGGTCAGTGGAGAGACCCATTGGAGCGACGAATACCAGTGTTGGGTTTGCTACAGCATACACCCAGCATCGGTGTTGCGAGGGAGCCAAAGCCAAGATGATCTTGAGGCAGCATTCTCAAACTTCGCAAAAAAGCTGGTGGAGATAGGCTGATAATGCTTGCTTTTGGTATAATACTCCCAGGAGATTAGCTTATGTTGATTCAAAGACAAGCCTTTGCTCGGAACGTTGCTGTAGAAAGAGTGATGAGATCATGCGCAAACCGTGGTTTGCGCAACATGATCTCACTAATACCGATTACGACGACGAGTATATATAATACGAAGTATTATATAATACGAGGAGGAGTGAGAGGTATTAGTTCTTTTTAGGGGGAGCACGAGGGGGAGATTTTTGTAGAGCACAAACTTTAACACAAAGGCTGAAACAAACGAAAGCGGGGAGAACGATTATGGGGTATGAGGAAGACGTTGTCATTGACAAGAACAACCTTGACGAAGAGTGTGTGCTTGATGCTGGCATTTATGATGCCTGGTCAAGGGCCGAGGTAGAAGCACGGAAGGTGTATGACAAAGCCAAGGACCAGCTCAAGCTTGTCGAGTTTGAGGTTGAGCTTGAGCTGAGGGGCATGACTGCCGAGGCTATAGAGCAGAAGTACAATGTCCAGTCAGTCAAGGAGGCGACCTACACGGCACTCGTCCACACAGACAGGCGTGTCCGCAGGGTGAAGGAGCAATTGCTCGCTTCCAAAGCAATCCTTGATGCTACCGAGGTGGCGAGACGGTCTTTGGAGAAGCGAGGCTCTCGCATTGACAATCTTGTTTATCTCCACGGCCAAGGCTATTTTGGCCGAGTCAAGGGGACGAATGCCAAGAACGAGGCCGTCGCAAATCTCAAGAAGAAGTACTCGGAGGCGATTGAGGAGGTGGGGTTGGGGTACACCGATGCAGAACCTGATCCTGCTGTTCCGAGACCACCTGATCCGACCGGTTCTGCTCCTGAGCGAGAGCGGCCAATAACAAAACCTAAAACCAAGAAGAAGAAGGAGGACTGATGGCAGAGAAGAAGAGCAAAAAGGACAGCGGTGCCTGGGATGAGTATGAGTCACCTTCCCAGGAGGCATTGCGTAAAGCGCAGGACAGAGTCAAGGAGGGCAAAGGCGGCTTTACGGGGAAGCCCTACCTTGATCCATCCTACAAGCTCTACATCACCCAGGATGGGGACAACCAAATCCGGATAGTTCCTCCGATAGAGGTGCGTGATCTGGGCATGTTCGGGCGAGACATTTTCATCCATCGGGGCGTGGGACCGAATCGTGAGATTTATGTTTGCCTGAAGAAGATGTGGGGGGAAGCCTGCCCACGATGCATGAAGCAGACTCCCGAGCTCTGGGAGCAGGCAAAGGTTGATGAGAAGGTGAAGGACATCGCCAAGAGCTACTTCCCCGAGTACAAGGTGCTCGTTTGGGTCATAGACAGGAAGGCTGACTCGGATGAGCTCAAGCTATTCCCTATGCCCAAGACAATAGCTGAGGAGATCCTTGTGCAGTCCAATCGGAAGGAGACCCAGGTGATGATCGATGTCGCCCACCCCACGCAGGGCAGGGACGTATACTTCACCAGGTACAAAGACAATGACTACACAAAGTACAAGGGGATCCAGATCGGCGAGACGGCGACACCGTTGCCCTCATGGGCAGCAGAGCAGCGGAAGCACTTCGATGAGGTGATAATCAAGCCTGATTTTGATGAGTTTGCGGAGGCGGAGGCTATGACTTCTCGCCAAAACCAAAGCTCGGAGGATGCTGCCGAAGCACCAAAGGTGACGGAGCAGGATGATGGCAAGGATGAGCTTGATAGGCTTGATCTTGCTGGCCTTAAGAAGCTCATCAAGGACCTCAAGCTGGAGATCAAGTTCCGGAAGGATTGGGAGGAGGATGACTATCGGACGGCGATACGGAAGGAAATCAGCCCTGAGTCTGGGGAGGATGGGGGAGCCGACGAAGCCGAATCGGATGACCAAAGACCCTTGCCCGAAGACATAGCTGACTGCTATGGTGTTGACTTTGATGAGTATGAGGAATGCGACTCTTGCCCTGAGTATTGGAGAACAAAATGCAAGGATGTTTGTGCTCAGAAGGCTTCTGAGGAGTCGGATAAGCAGTCTGCTGCTAACAAGGGCAAAGCGTCAACTCGGGAGGAGCAGGATGATGGCAAGGGTGGCTCTACGGCAAAGCCTGCAGTTGACCGGGACGCCATAATGGCGAAAATCAAGGAACGGATGGGGAAGTAGGCAATGGCTGAGAGGGAGTCTTTATCAAAGCTGAAAGACGCCATCGCCAGGCCAGTGGAGCCAGAGTACGGCCCGAAAGGATTTTACAACTCTGGCTCCACTGTCTTAAATCTTGCTGCTTCTGGCCGAGGAAGGGGCGGCGGATGGGCGAAAGGCAGGTTCGTTAATCTCGTGGGGGACGGCAGCAGCGGCAAGACACTGCTTGCGCTTGAATGCATAGCCCACGCAATGGCGAAAGATCCGAATCTCCTTGTCAGGTATGACAATGGCGAGGAGGTGATGGACTTCAACATCAGGGGGATGTTCGGTCTTCCGGAGAGTATATTCCTGGATAGACCAAGCGTAACTATTGAGGATTTTGGTCGCAATCTGAAGTCAGCGATAAGTGAGGCCAAAGGCAATCCGTTGATATATGTCCTTGATAGTCTTGATTCCATAAGTAGTGAGGATGAGATTGCTCGCTTTATGGCAAATATGGACAAGAAGGCGAAGAAGACCAAGGCTACGGACGATGATGAGGAAGACAAGAAGAAGGGCTCATACAATCTTGAGAGGCAAATCTACCTGAGCCAGTTCTTTAGGATATATGTCGTTAACAACATGAAGGACAATGTTACGCTGATCATAATAAGCCAGGTGCGAACAAACATTGGTGTTATGTTCGGCGAGAAGTTGTATCGCACGGGCGGCAAGGCTCTGGACTTCTATACGCACCAGGTGTGCTGGTTGCGGGAGAAGGAGAAGATGACACGACAACACCTGGGCCATAAGCGAGTATATGGGATAAGGGTTGCCGCCAGGATCAAGCGTAACAAGGTTGCAAAGCCTTTCCGTGAGGCGGACTTCACTATTCTCTTTGATTATGGCGTTGATGATCTCGGGAGTATGCTTGATTTCTTGTACGGTCCGAAGGCCAAGGAGATGGAGTGGGAAGGGGAGACATACACGAGAGCGACGTTGATAACGATGATCGAAGACAACGATCTCGAGGATAGGCTTCGCGAGAAGGTTGAGGAGAAATGGTATGCCATCGAAGAAGCATTTAAGCCAGACAGGAAGAGCAAATTTCCGGGGTAGCATAATGATCGTAGACTGCCACAGTCTCTGCCATGCAGCCAAGGCCGTCGGCTCAGATTGGGCTCTGTCTGGTCATAAGACGGGTGTCGTCTATATATTCATGCGGAAGCTGCTTTCTATAGCGAAGCTGGTGAGGCCGAGCAAGATAGTGTTTGCTTGGGACAGCAGCACTTCTCTCCGTAAAGGCTTGAGTGCTGAGTATAAGGCGAACCGTCACGAGGTAGACAAGACACCTCAGCAGGAGATGGTGAACCTCATTAGCTATCCCCAGTTCGACAGTCTTCGGGACGATGTACTACCACGGATAGGCTTTAACAATGTTTTTATCCAGGATGGGTATGAGGCCGATGATATAATTGCCTCCGTGGCAATCGGCGCCGATGTTGATGGACAAGATGTCGTTATTGTCTCCACAGACCAGGATTTGCTGCAGATGTTGTCAGACAGGGTGTCCATCCTGAACCACATCAGCAGGAAGGTGACTACGAGGGAGGACTTCGTTGCGGAGTGGCGGATAGAGCCGTATCTTTGGGCAAGCGTCAAGGCTATTGCTGGATGTGCTGGGGACAATGTCATCGGGTTGCGTGGGGTTGGCGAGAAGACGGCTGTAAAGTTCTTGCGTGGGGATATTGGGCCCAACTCGAAGGTATGGCGACGGATCGTTGACAATTATGACCAAATAGCAAAGAACTTGCACCTTGTTCTCCTCCCATTTGAGGGGACGAGGGAGTTCCGTCTCCGTGAGGATCGCATAAACAAAAACGAGCTGTTGGCGGTGTTTAATGAGTACAATATGCCGTCATTCCTTGGCAGTATTGGGGAGTGGGATGACATCATTCAAAGGTAAAGAGGCATCTCTCGAGCTTGGCAGCAAGAGGCTGTTGGGTGGCGAAGAGGTTGACATGGAGGACGCCTGGTCTGATTTGGGCGGGATTCCCTTGAGTGACGTCAACGATATGGCTCAGAGGATTGAGCGCACCCCATTGGCTCGGGATTTGCCTCTCACTCCGATCCAGGAGGTCCTTATGGGGCACATTTCTGGCGATGAAGTGTTCCCTCTTGGCGGATTGGTTGGCAGTGAGCGGAATGGGTCAGAGATCGCCCTCAGCTTCTCGGTTGCCGACCAGGCGATGGAGGACTTTGCCAGAGCTGTGGCTGGGATGGCTGATGCTGTGGGCAGGACTCGCCAACGGATCGGCTGTATCGATATGGGGGAGGATATGAGGGACATTACGACCAAAGAGCAGGTGAAGAAGAAGGCAGTGGCAGACGCATTCTCCCAAAGGGTGTTTGAGGAGAAGCGCCATTTTGCAATATTCTGCAGCTTGCTTGGGAGCAGGCTCGGTTGGTCACAAAGAGATATCGGCAAATGGTTTGGGAAACAAGCCTTTGCGAGGATGGCGCACGATATGACACGCCTTGAGCTGAAGGCATTGGTTGCCTTTATGGAGGAGATTGCTGATTGCTTCCCCCAGAATGACCAGTTCCTCTTGTATAGGAATATGTCTGTTTCTGCAGTGGGTAGGTGGAATCTGCCTAAGAGGCTGAGGGAGATCAACCGATTTAGTGAGGTTGTTGAGATAGCCATCAAGGAACCCAATGTTCTGGGGAGAGAGTACGCTATGCTGCGTGCCTTTGACATGAGTGACTGGCCTGATGAGTTATCGGCAAAGATGTATGCCAGGGCGGTTTGCCGGGACGTGCTGTATAGGCTTCGGAGGCTTATGCAAGCCGAAGATGAGGATAGGGGCAGGGCATTCAGGGAATTGGGCTCTGAAGATAGTAGTTCTGGTAAGAGGGTTGTTAGGAAGCTTGATATATAGCACGGAGGTAGCTGATGGCTGCAAGAGTTCAGAAGCACCATATCACCTATAAGCCTGTGGAGTGGGAAGTTGAGCTCAAGATGAGCTGGCATAGGGTGATTTCCCGGATACAGATAACAAGGGCAACACCGGAGCAGTATAGGCTTCTCATAAACTTCATTCATTCTTTGACTCACGAGTGTAACAGGATGAGGAAGGAACTTGACACGGGCCTTGATTTGAGGGATATTAAGGGGAAGCCGCCAAAGCGGGAGAAGATTCCGATTGTGCCCAAAGGCAAGGATAGGGGAGGAGACGAATGAGGGCAAAGATTGGCAAGAAGTATGAGATAGAAACAGACTTGACAAGCGGATATACCCTGTGGAAGATTGGCAAGGCTGGTAAAGATTCTAAGAATCCTGGCGAAGAGACCAGGAGGGTGATTGGGCATTATTCTGATATTGAGCAGCTGTTGAAGGCATTCCCCAATAGAGCAATAATAGCATCGGAGGCGGAGAGCCTGTCCGAAGCGATAGCTGAGGTTCGGGAGTTGGGCGATGATCTCCGTAGAGCTATCAATGTGAAGAGAGGTCGGTGATGTATGATTCCCTGATGGAGAACCGAGTCAGGCAGGTAGTGTTTGTCTTGGAAGACGGATCTACGATCAGTTTGCCGGGGCATGTTGTGTCCTTGACAACCTTGACAACGAGCTCCCAGAGGGCTGATGTGTCGGTGCTTGGCAGCATACATCATGAGTTTGTTACGACCGGCCCCATGGAGATGGATATAAGGGTGGTTGCGACTGGGGAGATGACGATGTATGCTGCTGGTGTCAATCCCAACCTCGGCGGGACAAATGGTGTTGGCGAGAAGGTTGATGCCGAGAGGCTTAGGAGGATGTTGGACGTATGAGCTGCTTTTGCTGGCTTATGGGAGCTGGTCCCTATGTCGTCCGATTTAAGCGTGCGGTATCGTATATCTGGTACGGTCGTACTTGGGTGATACCATCATCGTGCCGGTATCGGAGATTAGGAGCACGCACCCTTGCGAAAATAGCTATAGACGAGGTTATGGTCAGGAGGTTGGCTTGATTCGGTCAATAAGAATACAAAACTTTCAAAGCCACAAAGACACCACTATCAACCTGGTTGATGGGATGAATGTGATCGCCGGGAGCAGTGAGAGCGGGAAGTCTTCTGTCATCAGGGCAATAGAGTGGGTGCGTACCAACAGGCCTGTCGGTCTCGGATATCTGCGGGATGGCTCTGATGGCCCCATAGCTGTGACTATAACATTCGGGGACGGCCGATATATTGAGCGCATACGCAGCAAGTCGATAAACAAGTATGTGTTGGGAGGGAACGAGGGCATAACTGAGACATTTGATTCGGTGGGGACGGACGTTCCTGCCAGAGTCCTGGATTTGCTTGCCTTTGATGAGCACAATACCAGCTCCCAATTCGGCAAGATGTATCTCGTACAGTCATCCCCGCCAGCTGCGGCAAGGACGATCAATAAACTGGTGGGCTTTGACTCTCTTGGTGTTGCGGCAGGTATTGCAAGCTCTGAGATCCAATCTATGTCCAAAGAAGCCAATGAGGCCGAGGCAGAGATCGAACGATCAAAGGAGAGGCTCAAGCTATACGACGGACTTGATGATGTTGGCGTCTTGCTCGACCAAGCTGGCTATCTGGCCGCTGATGCGGATACCGTCCGATCCTATGCCGATAGATTACAGCACCAAGTAGAGGTAGGGGAGAAGGTAGAGGGCATTGCTAAAATCGGAGATAAGGAGCTCAAGGCCGATATAGAGCCTCTTGTCTCAAGGTGCTCGGATATCTCCTTGTTGCTCAAGGAACTAAGGTGGAACATCGGTCGCCTGGACACCGATATAGAGGTGTTGGAGGGATCGGCAAAGAGGGTTGACTACGAATCACTGGCCACAATAGACGACCTCATAGAGTCTTGCGATTCTGCGGCTGCTAATCTGTACCTTATGTTGAGGGACATTGATCTGCTCGGATCCAGGATTGAGCAAGTGGGAGCAAAGCATGGGGAGTGGGAGGGAGCAAAGGCGCAGCTTGATGGGGTGATAGGTATGGCAAGGGATGCTGCGAGCAAGCTGGATGCCTGCCCTCTTTGCAATGGTGAGCCGATCGGCGATTGTCCCGATGGCATTATAAACTGGGTTCTTGGAGGTAGTTGATGGTTGATCTTTATCATAACGCTATCGTTGTGGCAGATACTCACCTTACATCTAAGCGACCGGCGGTCCGCAAGGATGACTATGTGCTGGCGCAGCTGAGCAAGATGCAACAAATATTCGAGCTTGCATGGGAGCGGAGCGGTGGGTTGATCCTGCATTGCGGAGATCTCACGGACAAGCCAAGGCTTGACATCGGTATGTTGCTTGACCTTATATCTTTTGCCCGAAGGTATGGTGCGCAGATATACACAGTATTTGGGCAGCATGATCTCTCATATCGCCAAAGATCTAACACGGTACTGGCTTTGCTCGATTACATTGGTGTGGTGACAATTCTCGGCCCAAAGCCTGTGGCCCTTGATCATGGCATTGATCTGTACGGCTGGAGCTTTGATGAGGCTGAGTATCCCACAATAGTAGACCACGACAAAACAAATATCCTTGTCATGCATCGGCTCGTGTCGGACAGACCTGAGTTCCCTGGCCATAAGGGATTCTTGACGCCAAATATGCTGTTCGGTTTGGGATTTGATTTCGTTTTTGCTGGTGACAATCACAGAACATTCTTCGAGGTTCGTGGGGGTCGGTCCGTTGTCAGTCCTGGTTCCATGGTTCGGAAGTCAGTAGATCAAATCAACCATCAGCCCTCGGTATTTGATGCCGATATTAGGAGTGGGGCAATAGAGCAGATCAAGCTCAATGTTGAGCAGGACGTGTTCGGCTACACCTCATTGGATATCGGTATAAAGAAGGGCAAGGAGAAGATGAAGTTCCCTGAAATACTGTCCAGGCATAAGGCTGGTAGTAGTGTTTCTGTGGAGCAAGCCATCGAGAGTGCAGCAACGAAGGGGACGGACCCCAAGGTGATGGCCAAGGTATGGGAACTTCTCGAGAGAGCAAAGGGGGAGCACGATGGCGTACGATGATGCCTTGGAGGAGTTCAAGAGCCTGCGTGACAAGGCGAGCAAGATACGGAAGGATGTCGATAAGGCTTCTGCGCAATACGAGATGGTTATGGCCAACATCAAGGAGGATTTTGGTGTTGATTCCATAAAGGCAGCCAAGAAGTTGCTCGATGACAAGCGCAAAGAGGCGGAGAAGCTTGAGGCTGACCTCGAGGAGAATGTTGCTTTGCTGAGGGAGGCCATCGATGTCTTTGAAAGATCTTAGGACGAGGTATGACCGACTGCAGCAGGTGGCGCAAACCATAGGCGATGACATTGTTGCTAATGAGCGCAGATTGCAGCAGCTATCCCGAGACAAGGAGGAGCTCAAGTCTGCGAGGGCGATAATAAACGATGCCCAGGACTCACTGGTATCATCTGTTGAGGTTGATCTGAATTATCTCGTTAATGCTGCCATTAGGGATATATTCCCTGATAGGGCTGATCGTTTTAGTGCAACCTTCCGAGGGCAATCCGATAAGCTGGTGTTAGACCTTGAGATGATGCGCAACGATCGGCCCATCCCAATAGTAGGAGGGAGGGGTGGTGGTCTGGTTAACACCGTTGAGGTTGCCTTGCGCTTTGTTGCTCTATCACTGTCAAATAGTCGGAGCACCCTTGTCCTCGATCAGCCTTTCAGTGACCTGAGCGAGGATAGGCACAAGGTGTGCGGTGAATTCATATCCCAGCTATGCGACATCCTTGAGATACAGTTGCTAAGTGTATCCCATCAAAGCGAGTTCCGTGAGGCTGCTGATATGGTGGTAGAGCTGGAGTTAGATCGGGATGAGATCACCAGGATAGCAGGTCAAGCTATAGAAAGGGAGGCATTAATCTGAGATGGGAGAGAGCACTATGGAGTACAGATTTGAGAGAAGCACTAAGGACGGAACCAGCATGGAGTTGTTTGTATCGGGGACTGTGCAAGAGGTTATGATGATCCTCACACTGTTGTCGAGACAGACTGCCGGGAGGTCTTCTCCCGCACCAACAAAGGAGGAGGTGGAGGCGGCAAGGAAGAAATTTGCCGAGTCGCTACATGGGGTCCCCGGGATGTTCGATGATGCCGACATGTCCGGAGATACAAAGGCTAAAACAAGCAAGGGGAAGAAAGGGAGGAAGGATGATGGCTGAAGCAAAGGATAAGAGTGCGATCGAGCCCATCAGCCGAGAATTGGTTGAGTGGCATTTGGAGCAACTGGTCGGTGATAATGGTCGTGATGCGATGATCATTGTGGATAACGATGATAAGCAGATGGTTTTCTGCGCTCGTTGCTCGGGGGATTCTCTGGCGGCTGCTTGTCTCGGCATGGCGAAGAATTTGTCTGCCAACTTGAAGTTGACAGTGGTGAATGAACTTATGATTGATCTAATTAAGACTAATACGAGCTTGCCTGACGGGATTGCCGAAGAGTTGGAGGGCCTGATCCGGAGTGTTTCTGGATCCTCTTTGTCGGTTGATTCTGAGGATCACTCTGACGGCTATGCTGGGGGGCGAGCAGGTGCTTAGATCTCTGGTGTTGCTACTGCTTTCTGCACTCATTGGGGTTGCGATAGCTATGTCGATGAGTGCCCTGATAGAGTTGGAGCGGGAGCCAGTTTCCGAACAACTCCCTGCCATCGATCCTGATGGGGATCGCCAATTGCATGGCAGGGAGTTGTTCTATTCTGATTCTGATGGGTAGGTTGGGTTAACGAGTTGCCGGTGGTGGCGGAATTGGTAGACGCTATTATCTGAGATCCCGGATGTGAGCATCGTTCGAGTCACCTGCGTAGATCATGGTTGTATAGGTCCGGGACATTTGCGGGTTCGAGTCCTGCCCACCGGCACAACCCAAAGGATAGGGAGCATGGCGAAGAGGGCGAAGATTAAACACAAGAGGTGTGAGGATGGGGGTGATGAAGGGTTGTAACGATCATGGGTGTTTGGTCGCAAAGCCTGCCGGTATGGGAACAAATGGCGGATGCCGATGTCCGGTTTGGAAGTTGCATGCGACGATAGCCAGGGTCCGAGCCGACAATGAGCGTCTCAAGGCTGAGATGGATGAGGCAGAGAAAACCCTCCTGTTGGAGAACAGATTGTTTGAGGAGAACGAGCGTTTTAAGGGATTGCTCAAGAAGATACAATCTGCCGGCGTCTGGTATCATTCTGCTTTTGAGATCGATATATGCGAGAAGGATCCTGACACAGGGGAGCACTGGGACGGCGAGAAGCTCGGGGAAGAGATCAGGAGGGCACTTGAAGAATAGACCAGGTATATCTTGGGGACCTGATCTCCGTATCAACCTGCTCCGCTCATCCGCTGGGTGGCTTGCTGTCTACTATGACAGTGAGTTGTCCAGTCCTGAGATCATTCGGATCTTCCAACCAAAGAGCACATTCGATTACCACCAGATGATGCAGTCCTTGGCGTTCTATAACTATCACACCTGCAGGCTATGTCCGGTGGTGAAGGCAGACATCGATGCCACCTCGTAGCAAAAGACCACTCCCCGCAAAGCATCCGGCCATACAAACCTACCACGGCTAAAAAATTTTAGCATCCTATTAAAAAAATCCTTTACTTTTAATAAACCAGCTATTATAGTTCTTATAGGACCAATATATTCAGGAGTTTGAATAGATATGTACAGGTTAAGCCTGAATTCAAAGTATATAAACAACAATCTTGGGGAATACAATGGCAAACTACACCCCAAGCTTGCCTATGAGATATGCGCCCAAACTGGGGCTACGGATGAGAAGCTTGCTCGCATATTTCGTGTTGACCCAACGAGGGTGGAGGCATGGAAATCACGCTTCCCAGTATTCGGCAAAGCCGTCCGCAAAGGGAGGGATGAGTATGACACAAGAGAGGTGGAGTCAGCCATCCTTAAGAGGGCAAAGGGATATCAATACAAAGAAACGAAAACAGAGCGCATATTTGTGAGGCGCAAAGTTGAGGGTGGCAATGGCAAGAAGGGCAAGTATGAGATGGTGCCTGGCGTAAAGGTGACCGAAACACTCAAAACCCTACCTCCTGATGTCGGTGCTGCCCAATGGTGGCTTGAAATACGCAACCCGGAGCGATGGCCATCAAGAGCATTGAAGGTTGAGAAGACCGAGCACAAGGAGCTCACTGTTAGGTTCGGTGTGGAGCAACTCAAGGAACTTGATGAGGGTGAGCTCAAAATACTCAAGCAAGTCAGCGATCGTTTGGCGGTTATTGAAGCTGAGGAAGAAGAGGGGTTTGATGTAGATGCAGCAATCGAGCAGCGATCTGAGAATGCCCGACGGCTTCTTGATAGACTTGGCTCTTGCGGAGAAGACGCTTCGTGAGTATGTCAAGCAAGCCTGGCATGTAGTAGAGCCCACCACTGATTATATTCATGGCTGGCATATAGATGCTATTTGCGAGCACCTCGAAGCTGTCACTCTTGGCCAAATAACTCGCCTTATAATCAACATCCCCCCAAGACACATGAAGTCCCTTCTCGTTGGTGTCCTTTGGCCAACCTGGGAGTGGGGACCATTCGGTATGCCGCACACAAGGTGGCTCGTATCCAGCTATGCCGACACACTATCCACTCGTGATTCCCTCAAATGTAGACGACTGATTGATGGTCCTTGGTACCAACAGAGGTGGGGTGACAGATTCACTCTAACCACTGACCAGAACCAGAAGACAAGATTCGAGAATGATAAGACAGGATATAGGATCAGCACCAGTGTAAGGGGGATAGGGACGGGAGAAGGTGGGGATCGCATTGTTGTAGACGACCCACATAACGTGATGAAGGGGGAGTCGGAGCTCGACCGATTGAATACACTGTCATGGTGGGACGAGTCAATGTCCACTCGTGTAAATAACCCAGACACATCAGCCAAAATAATCATACAGCAAAGAGTGCACGAGAGGGATTTGACTGGGCACTGTATTGCTAAGGAACTTGACTATGTCCACCTTTGCCTACCAGCAAGGTATGAACCCAAACACCCACACCCACCGAAGACCACTCTGAGGTTTGCAGACAGGCGGACAAAGGAGGGGGAGCCCTTGTGGCCTGGGTTGTATCATGATGTGGCGTTGTCAAGACTCGAAGCTGAGATGACCGAGTATGCTAAGGCGGGCCAGTTACAGCAAAGACCAGCGCCAAGAGGCGGAGGTTTGTTTGAAGTGGATCAGTTTAAACTCATTGATACCATGCCTCCGCCGCAGAACATTGTGGCTTCTGTTCGGTATTGGGACAAGGCTGCCACCGAAGGCGGAGGAGCCAATACTGCCGGTGTTCTTATGCATCGCACGATACAAGGCAGATATATAATCGAGGATTGCAAGACAGGGCAGTGGGGAGCAACGAAGCGAAATGCCAAGATGAAGCACACAGCTGAGGTGGATGGATATGAGGTTGTGATCTGGACAGAGCAGGAACCGGGTAGTGGTGGCAAAGAGTCAGCTGAGGCCACTGTAAGGGATTTGGCAGGATATCGTGTGTATCCCGATAGGGTGACTGGTAGCAAGGAGGTTCGGGCAGAACCTTATTCTATACAAGTGAATGCCGGGAATGTGATGCTGGTAAAGGGCGAATGGGTGCGGAAATTCCTTGATGAGCACGAGTTATTTCCGAGGGGGAGCAAGAAGGATCAGGTAGATGCTGCTGCTGGTGCTTTCAATAAACTTGTTGGCAGGAAGGTGGCGGGATCGTTGTTAGGGGGAGGCAAATGACAGATAGTCCGGAGAAACTCCAGGCACTGAGTGAGCTGCTCGCAAGACATCGTTTGGCGTCGTATTTGGGGAGCGGCTATGGTGGGGATAGGGATATCTATAAGTCACTCGGCTATCCCACAGAACTCACATTTCAAGACTACCTTGCCCAGTATGCTCGCCAGGACATAGCTCGTGCCGTCATCAAAAGACCAGTGCAAACCACTTGGAAGGGTGGGGTGCGTATCTTTGAGGCAGAAGATGATGAGGACACTGATCTCGAGAAGGTATGGGATGAGATGTTCAAGAGGTTGGGCCTGCATTCAAAGCTTGCTCGGCTTGATCGGATGACAGGGTTGGGTGAGTATGGGGTGCTGTTGCTCGGCTTCAACGATGTTGATGTCAAGGAGAAGTTCCGAGAGGAGCCATCTGGCAGGAACCTGGAGTTGCTGTATGTCAAGCCTTTCGGACAGGGAAGTGTTGAAATTAAGGACTTCGAGAAGGATCCCAATAATGAAAGGTATGGGTTGCCGCTTCTATACCAAATAACGACAAGGCAACCTGGGGGTGGTGGCGAGCAGCAGCTACATGTGCACTATGAGCGTGTTATCCATGTCGTTAACGAGCTTCTTGAGTCAGAGGTTGAGTCGGAGCCACGGCTGCAGGGTGTCTTTAATAGGCTCAAAGATCTTGAGAAGCTCGTTGGCGGTAGTGCTGAGATGTTTTGGCGTGGGGCGAGGCCGGGATATACAGGCAAGGCGGACGAAGGGTATGAGTTCACACCGACATCAAAGACCGAGTTAGAGACGGAGATCAAGGAGTATGAGCACGATTTGCGCCGGTTCCTTCTGACATCCGGTGTCAATGTTCAATCGCTTGCTCCGCAGGTATCTGACCCAACCTCCCATATAGAAGCCCAACTAAAAATGATCTCGGCAGAGACTGGCATCCCTATGCGAATCCTGGTCGGCAGTGAGCGTGGTGAGTTGGCGAGCAGCCAAGACCAGAATGCTTGGTATGACCAAATAACGGCTCGTCGGGAGGAGTATGCCGAACCGATAATCCTTGAGCCCTTTGCGGAGCGTTGTATCAAATATGGTGTGCTGCCGAAGCCAAAAAGCAAGTTGGACGGATATAGCTGGCAATGGGTTGAGCTATACTCCCAGTCAACACAGGATAAGGTGAATGTGGGCAAATCAAGGGCTGAGGCGCTCGCAACATACTCAAGCGCTATGGGTGCTGAGGAGATTGTGCCGCACGAAGCGTTCTTCCAGTTCTTTCTTGGCCTTGAGCAGGAGGAGATCGAGCAGATTCAGGCACAAAGGGCGGAGGCTGCGAAGGAGGAGGAGGACGAGATTGCGGAGGCTGAGAGGGAGGCTGAGAGGCTTGCAAAGGAACAGGGGATAGATCCCGACCAGATGCCGCAGCAACCGGGACAACAGCAACCGGGACAACAGCAACCAGTAGGAGCAAACCTCGCTACACTCTTTGAGAGGAGTCGTGATGAGCTTGGTCGCTTTGCGCCAGAAGGTGGCGGCTCATCCTTTGACACCGACAAGGGCTGGGTTGGTCCTGATGGCGAACCGTTGTCGGAGACTGACCAAAAGCGAATGGCGGAGCACAATGTCCCCAAGGCTTGGTCGGATGTTCGCTTAAATGATGACCCAACAGCACCTCGGCAGGTCATAGGGAAGGACAGCAAAGGGCGAGTTCAGTCAAGGTACAGCAAGGAGCACCAGCGAGCTGCAGAGGTTGAGAAATACGCACGGGTGAAGCAGCTCAATGAGAACATAGACACAATAAGGGATGGCGCCAAGTCGGAGATGGCGGACGAGACACTGACAGCAAGGGATAGGGACAGTGCTGCCTGCGTCGCTCTTATTACTGAAACTGGTATGAGGCCGGGTTCGCTCAAAGACACAGGCGCTGAGCACCAGGCGTATGGGGCAACTACCTTAGAAGGTCGGCATATCGAGAGCATTGATGGGGATACCGTGACGGTGAAGTATGTCGGTGGCAAGGCTGGTGGCCAGGAGCGTGTGACGTCTTTCCAGGATAGGGATTTGGCCGAATACATCTCGAGCAAGGATGTTGGCCCAAATGATAGATTGTTTGATGTGTCGAATGACTCTGTTCGTGATGCTATGGGTCGCAATGGGGGTGATGGCTTCAAAGTCAAGGATATACGGACTTGGAAGGGGACGACGACAGCAGCAAGCAAGGTGAGCGAGATGACGGCACCTAAGAATAAGAAGGAGTTCGCAAAGTCAGTGAGGGAGGTCGCAGACACTGTTGCTGCACAACTTGGGAACACAAGGGCGGTTGCTTTGAGCAGTTATATCAATCCGGAGGTCTTCCATGAGTGGGAGGCTGCCATTGACGGGTAGGGGTGACAATGAGTGACGAAAAGGCAAGAATGGACGAGTTCTTTGAGGTGACGTCCTATGACGAGCTGCCTGAGTTGGAGAAGCCGAAATCATCCGATGAGGTTGTTGAGGATGATGGGGATGACGAGGAGATCGACGAGGCGGAGGTGATGAAGGCACAGTTCCCTTTCCTCACTGATGATGACTTGGGCGATGATCCAGAGACCACTGAGGGTGGTGACGATCCCACCATCAATAATCCATACGCTGCTGTGCAGCCTCGTGATGAGGGTGGTCGCTTTTCGGAGACTGGTGGGCCTGGGAGCTTGACAGCTGTTGCGACAGGGAGGGCGTCGCTGTTGCCCAATGATCGCAAGGAGGCTGGTAAGGTATTCCAGGAGCAGCAGGAGGAGCGAGGCTCCCCATTTGGGCTCGGTGGGGACGATCCAACTCCCGATGAGAAGGGGTTGACTATGGGAGCGACCGATAGCATTCTGGATTGGGATCTCGAGCAAGGGTTGAGCTCCTATAGTTCTGAGAATTATGCGGAGCTCAATCCTGCCTTGCGTAGTGGTGCCGCCATTGCCGACGACATCGAAGTTGGCGGCATCGGCGCCGAGAGTGCTGATTGGATGGCTGATTCCATAAGCGACATTGATGAGGCTATGACCCACAGTCGGATTGAGGAGCCCATCCGAACATACCGAGTTATGGACAGGAGTGTCATTCAAGAGCTCGGTGCGGACAAGGTTGGCGCAAGATATCAGGATGATGCATTCTGCTCAACAGCTGCAGATAAGGATGGCGCTTATGCATTCATGGATACCTCTGTCGACTATATGGATGATCCTGTGATGATGGAGGTGCTCGTTGAGCCTGGGGTGGGGGCGATCGATATGACCCCATTCTCTGAGTATCCTGATGAGCACGAGATCCTACTTGACAGGGGATTGCAGTTTGAAGTTGTTGAGTCAACAGGCAAGAAAGTGGTGGTGCGGGTGGTGGACCAAGACAAATCGGTTGGCGACGATGCCCTTGATGTGCTTCGGACACTCGGCACTTAACATACTTTGGGACTTTGGGGGGACGATGACAATAAGCGAAGAAACAGCAAAGCACATGGCAGAGAAGATGTCCTACAAGGCGGACTCTAAGCCAAGATCTATTGAGGGTGGTGATGAGGGTGTGGCTGCGGCGATTGGGCTAAACCTCAAGCTGTCGATCGACCACTTTGATAGACTGAGGTCTGATCCAGAGACCACTGAGGGCGGTGACGAGGCGGCAGAAGATGATTGAGGGAGCGATTATCTGGGATTTAAGGTGCTGCTCGGGGGTGGTCATACTACCCTACTTGGGTGCATACGGAGTCGTCCTGGAGTCGGACGTTAGGGATGCTAATCGGCGCCGAAAAGGTGATAGACGAGGTAGGTATGCGACCATTTACGCCATCTGGTAGCCAATTCGCTATTGATCTGTTGGCGATGTTCAATATTGACGCTACAAGAGTGTCAGAGTTCACATTGCGCATGGCTGTAGGTGAGGCGGCAACAATCACCTGCACCTTCTATGCCGATGATCCTGGCGATGAGCAGGTCACAAAGCGTTATGTGTTCATGCCTGTTGAGGTGGTTGAGGTTGGTGCAACTGAGGGAGTTGAGCGAGATGGGTGACAGCCTGACGATAGCCAATGTCCGGGAGGGGAGGCGAGACCCTACCAACACATTGGGGTTGCGGAGGCGCTTCGGCGCAGAAATGTATAAGCGATTCCGTGAGCTCAAAGGTGTCATACGCAAGGCTATAATCCAGGATGATGTCTTTGGGCTCAAGCATAACAGTGTTACGACCCAACAGCTATCTTCACCAGGGGCAAGGAGATTTGCCTTCTCGAGGAGCCAGCAAAAGGCTGAGGGATTTATGGATTGGTTGCGCCATCAGCAGGAAAGGGGCATCCTTGAGGTGACTCGGATGGAGCAAATGGGGATGCCTGTAGAGGAGCATTGGTCGGGCATGTACGTCAAGTCAGCATATAGGAAGGGACTTGACAGGGGACATACCGAACTACGAAGGGCAGGCCACAATGTGCCAACAATAGATGAGCTCGGTGGCATAGATGCAGTGTTCCACCACCCTCAGCACCTTGATCGGGCAGGGTCGGCATACACGAGGGTATTCAGTGAGCTTCGTGGTGTTACGGAGGCAATGGACCAGCAGATCAGCCGCAAGCTTGCTGAGGGGTTGACGCAGGGTTGGGGACCTGGCAAGATGGCGAAGGAGATCAATGGTCGGGTTGATTCCATAGGGCTCAATAGGGCAAGGACGATCGCCAGGACAGAGACAATACGAGCGCACCACTCGGCAATGGTGCAAGAATACAGGAATTGGGGTGCGGTAGGTGTTCGGGTGAAGGCTGAGTGGAAGACTGCCAACTACCCTGTTGGCTTTGGGCCACTGATGGTTTGCCCAGACTGTGCTGCGCTGGAGGGGCGAGTATACACCCTTGAGGAGATTGAAGCCTTGATACCTCTGCACCCCAATTGTCGGTGTATAGCCTTACCACTCGATGTGACAGATGAGGAGGAGGAATGATGGCTGATGTTTTTAGCACCCATACGCAAGGGTATGTGCTGAGAGAGGAGCAGTTCCAGGGCAAGAAGCATATAGTTGCCCCTGTGATCCTCATGACACCTGGCGTACACAATGGGAGCAATGGTCCTGTTCTATATACCGAGGAGGAGCTGGCGAAATATGCTTCTTCTTGGAATGGGAGGCCTGTGCCGGTGCTCCATCCCGAAAATGATGAGGGGGTGCCAGTATCTTGCAACACTCCTGAGATCATAGATAATCAAACCGTTGGTTGGCTCTTTAACACCAGATTTGAGGGAGGGAAGCTTCGGGGCGAGATCTGGGTGGACGAGGCGAAGGCGCAATCAGTGTCGCCTTTGGTGATGGAAGCTCTGAGATACCAACGACCTATGGAGGTTTCGACAGGGTTGTTCTCAGATTTTGAGCCTGTTCAGGGCACCTACAATGAAGAGCAGTACGCTGCAGTTGCTCGAAACATTCGGCCAGACCACCTTGCCCTACTGCCTGGCGGCAAGGGTGCATGTTCTTGGGAGGATGGCTGCGGTGTGCGTGCTAACAAGGAAGGAGGTGGTGGTGTGACGAAGGTGTATGCGCCGCAGAACTTTCTGAGCAATGCGGCGGAAATCGGCTATCAACAGCTCGTTGATGCCGTCAGGAGCAAGTTGGACTCTATGGACACCGACTTCTCCTCACACTGGTTGGAGGAGGTGTATGATGATCAAGTCATATTCCGGGTCAGTGGACGAGGTATCCCTGGGCCAGGTGAGCCTGGTGGGGAAAGGTTCTACAAGGTTGGCTACCAGGTTGGTGAGGATGGCGCCATCACCTTGTCCGGTGATCCCAAGCAGATTGTGAGGGAGGTCACCTACAAGGAGGTGGATGTTGGTTCTGGAGGTGGGGCACCGGAAGAGCCGGAAGCACCGACAGAGAACAGAAGTAATGGCAAAGGAAAAGGAGATGATGGAATGAAACTGGTTGATGAGCTTATTAGCAGCAATGCTACGCAGTTTGAGGAGGGTGACCGGGAATGGCTGGATACCCTCTCCGAATGCCAGCTGAAGAAGTTGGCGCCTGTGGAGCAGGCACAACCGACAGGGAACACTGAGCAGGCTGTCGCTATTCTTCGTGAGCAGATGAAGAAGCCTGAGGAGTTCCTTTCTGTCCTTCCTGATGAATACCGGGACCAGTTTGAGAGTGGTCTCGCCCTTCATCGGAAGCAGCGGAAGGACCTTGTCGATGGCATCATGGCAAATTCCGAGTTCACCGAGGAGCAGCTGGCTCCGAAGGGGATGGGGGAGCTCAATATCCTCCACAAGGCGATCGTGAAGCCCAAGGTGAGCTACGTCGGGATGGGCGATGGGTTTAACACAAATGCTGGCGAGGAGGCTGATGTCCTCCCTCCAGCTGGCATCGAGTTCGACGTGAAGGAGGTGAACTAAATGGCGAACGCAATTCGACTGAAGAACTACCTGAACATCGAAGAGTGGTATGAGGCAGACGAGGCGGGGATCAGGCCCGGCATGCTTCTGGAGTACTCTGACGATGGCGAGGTAAAGAAGCATGGGACTGCCGACAATGATGTGATCCCCATGCTCGCTTTGACCGATCGCCTGCAGGGGAAGGGCATCAACGAGGCCTATGCCAATGGGAGTCCTGTCCAGTGCTGGATCCCGCAGCCTGGCGACCAGGCATACATGATTCTGGCTGATGGTCAGGATATCTCCGTTGGTGCATACCTGCAGTCCAATGGGGACGGCACATTGAAAGCCGTCACATCTGGCGGTGTGGCCTTCTGCCAGGCACTGGAAGCGGTTGATCTGTCCGGCTCAAGCGGTGAGCTTGATGAGGACAGCGACCTTGGCTACAATTCGCGAATCAAGGTCCGCATTACTGGGACCCAAAGGTCTGCATAAGGGAGGTGATAACAAATGATAGCTCAGATTGATCTGATAAGTGCGAATGGGCAGGGGACTGGCGATGTTGCTCAGCAGCTTATTTCTGGCGGGAGGGTTGACGTCGGACGTATGCGACCTTGGTTTGATCCTAAGACTGGTCGCTCCTACATCTCCGTGCACACTGGTGGGGATTTGAGGGTTAAAGCTAACTGGAAGAACGTCCCGATCAATAATAACGCAACTCTGCGTCGTGACGAATGGAAGCACCTTGATGAGGCTGTTATCAGGGTTGCACGGGAAAGGCTGAAGGGTGTCGAGGACCTCAAGAGCCGTGGCTTGACCTATAATCTGAATGGCATGGGCAGCACTGTTCTCGAGTACCACGATGTGTCCGAGGCTCTGAAGACAACGATCTCCATGGATGGTGTGACTCGGGGTCAGAATGATGGGGTCGTGTTTAGTCCCAACTACCTGCCGCTCCCCATTGTCCACGTTGACTATGAGCTGAATGACAGGGTGCTCAATGTGAGTCGTACCCTCGGCCAGCCTTTGGATACGACCCTTGCGGAGCAGGCATCACGGCGAATTGCCGAGACGCTTGAGGATTTCCTGTTCACTGACAAGACCTACGCCTATGGCGGTGGCACTATTTACAGCTATGTGAACCATCCTGATCGGAATATGGTGTCTGGTCTGACGGCATGGACTGCATCGGCCAAAACTGCCGAAGGTATTCGGGATGATGTGCTCGAGATGAAGCAGAAAGCTCTCGATAACAAGCACTATGGTCCGTGGGTGCTCTATATCCCCACTGCGTACGAAACTGTGCTTGATGAGGATTATGACGACACTCGTGGCAACACCATTCGGCAACGCCTGATGGCGATCGAAGGTATTGCAGCCATCAAGACGATCGACAAGCTGCCGGCTAACAACATCCTGCTCGTTGAGATGACGAGCGAAGTTGTTCGGTGGATCAATGGGATGGACGTCCAGAATGTCCAGTGGAGCCAGGAAGGCGGGATGATCCATAAGTTTAAAGTGATGACAATCCAGGTCCCGCAGATCCGTTCGGATCAGGAAGGGAATTCTGGTCTCATCCATATGGCTGCTTCCCACTAATGTGTTTAATCTCTTTGTTTTGGTAATCATCCCAAAATCTTAATGGAGGGCAAGATGGAAGAGAAGGAGCTCAAATGGCGGGTAACACGGGGAGCATTCAGCTTAGGGAGGCATCAGCCATCATACAAGAGGGGTGATGAGTTTATGGCAACACCCTCCCAGGTGCCAGAGGCTTTTCGTGATGTGGTCGTGCCTGTGGGCGGCAAGATTGCCCTTTTTGAGCCTGAGCCAGTCGATACCGTGACTATCTTTGAGGCTGTGCACAGGAGTGGTGGCTGGTATGATGTTGTGGATAAGGCCACTGATAAGGTGATCAGTGAGCAGGCATTGCGGAAGGAAGATGCGGAGGCGATGGTTGCAGACCTAATGGGCGAGGGAGAGTGATGGGTTGGCGTGTCCCTAAGATATGGCAGGGCGGGAGGTGCTTTGTGATTGGTGGTGGGCCATCAATACTTGAGCAGTTCCGTGTCCCTGCTGATCTTGCCGACCTCATCCGGAACCCTGCTGAGCGTGACTATGGCCCATGGAGTTTATCGGAGCTTATGTCGCCGATCCATGGCGAACATTGCATCGCTGTCAACAATGCCTACCTGATCGGCGATTGGATTGATTCCTTGTTCTTTGGGGACAGCAATTGGTTTATCCATCATCGTCACAAGCTTGCTCAATGGCCAGGAATAAAGGTGTCTTGTAACGACAGGTTTGCCAACATTGGGAAGGATAACCCTGAGAAGATACAATATCTTGAGAGGGACCACGAGAAGGTGCATGGGATATCGACTGCGGTTGGCAAGGTTTCGTGGAACAAGAACAGCGGTGCGGCTGCTATCAACTTGGCCGCCCATTTTGGTGTGAGCCAGATTGTCCTGCTCGGATTCGATATGTCCCTTGACGAGGATGGGAGGATGCACTTCCATCAGGGCCACATTGAAATGCCGAACAAGATATCGGGAGGGGAGCGAGCAAGGGCGAAGGCAGTCCAGAAAACATTCAACAGGCACCAGGTCGGCTTCCCAAAGATCGCAGAGGATGCTGATAGGCTTGGCATAGAGATAGTCAATGCCAACCCGAGCAGCACGATCGAGGCTTTCAGGAAAGCGGATGTCTGGGAGGTGTTGTGATAAAACCACTTAATAATTTTGGCGATCATGTGTTCGTTGGCCAAGGAGTTGTTATTGATGAGGGATGCATCATCGGGAATAAAGTTAGCATCTTGCATAACTGTGTGATCCGGAGCAATGTCGCTATTGGCTATTCTACAACGATTTGCCATTTGACCCTCGTTGAGGCTGATGCTGTTATAGGACACAACTCGAGGATCGGTCCTTTATGCATCATAACGAAGGGAGCTTGGGTTGGGGACTATGTGTTTATTGCAGGCGGAACCAAGATGGCCAATGAGAAGCGAATCGCTTCCCACGGGAGGCCTGTTGGGCAAAAACTTGAGGGTCCGATAATTTGCCATGGTGCTCGTATCGGGATGTCTTGCCTCATCACTCCCGGAGTTACAATAGGGGAGCAGGCAACAGTTGACATGGGGAGCTTGGTCACCAAGGATATACCACCATATGAGCATTGGCGTGGCTGGCCTGCTATCAAGATCGGAGAGGTCCCGGAGGAGGAGAGGCTTTGGTGATTGATATTGGTGCTGTTGTTATAAGTGTGGGGGAGCCTCAGCTTGATAGATGCTTGGCGTCTGTTGCTTGCCAGGATACTTCTGGGTTCAGCCAAATCATCCATGTTGATGGCGTATCTCCGCAGGCGGCAGCATACAACAAAGCTCTATCCCGGGTAGAATCTGATTGGGCTTTGTGGCTGGGAGGGGATATGATTCTTTATCCTGATGCCTTGAGGACAATCGGCGAATACGTCGGATTCAAGCCACCAGATCCCCATGTTTACCAGTATCAATTTGGGTTGATGGATACCTTTCTGGGGAAGCAAGTGTGTTGCTGCGCTTTGAGGAGAACGAGGGCTTTCAAGCAGGCTGATATTGAAGATTGCATTGGCAACGACGTGAAACTTGCCGCCAAGCTTGAGGGTATGGGGTGGTCTCGCCACAAACCTTCGAGGGAAGGGATTGATGTGGGAACACACTTCGACAAGCCGGATGATTTCCAGGTGTTCCGGAGATTTATGGTACGGGGCGCAAAGGCATCAGGCAAGCCTCGTGTTGAGCGGAAGATGAAGCAACTGTTGCTCAGCAGATACAAGGAGACCGGGGATAAGCAATACCAGATAGCTCTTGATGCCTTTGGCATTGGTCTCCGAAATAGCTATAGCACTGGGCACGACATCAGGCGTGACAGGGAGGAGTACAGGAATTGGCTGATAGCAACGGCATAACTGTGGTCACTTTCCTCTGGAATGGTAAGGACAGGCCGGGTTGGGGGAATGTCGGCACAAACATAGAGTACGTCAACAGGCTATGTCGTGGTGTTGCTCGTAACACAACTATGGGGGTGAGGTATGTGTGCTTTATGAGCAACCATCTCCCCAAGGGACTGAGGAGACTATTCTCGCCAGGCATTGAGGTGATTGGCTTTGATAGCCCATCTTGGAGGGGATGCCTCCCTAAGCTGAAAGCGTTTGATCCTGAGGCTGGTCTGTCTGGTCGTGTTGTGATCCTTGATATAGACATTGTTGTGACTGGGAGTGTTGATGATATCTTTGGTTACAGTGGTCCCCTGATGACGAGGTCGGCTTTTAAGAATACACCAAAGCATCGCAGGATGAGTGGTGGGGATATTGTTCTGTTTGAGGCTGGTACGCATTGGCATTTCTGGGAGATGCTCAATCTGCAGCCAAGGGTGGTTGAGGGGTGGTCCCAAGGGAAAGAGCGCTGGGTCTATCAATCATACTTGGATAATGATGGCGGCCAGCTCGATTTCTTGCAGGAGCACTACCCAAATCAAATGTATTCGTACAAAGCTAACAATTTGCATGGGAGCAAGCAGCTGCCAGCAAATTGCAGGATGGTGACCTTCCACGGAAGGCCGAAGCCAGGCCAATGTAGCGAACCTTGGGTCAGGAGGCATTGGGTATGAAGGCACCTATCCTCATAACAGGAGTGCCGAGATCAGGGACGAGCATGGTTGCTGGCGCCATAGAGCTTTGTGGCGCATTTGGTGGCGAGATGTTTGGTGCGAGCAAGAACAACCCAAAGGGGATGTATGAGAATAAGGCGATAAGGGAGGAGATTGTCAAGCCATATATCAAGTCAATCGGCGCCGATCCGAGATGTCAGCATCCTTTGCCCAGCACCGAAGACATGTATGTTCCACTCAACACAGCAAGCAGGGTGCGTAGTGCGATCGAGAGCCAGGGTTATGCTGGTGGCCCTTGGTTCTATAAATGCCCCAAGCTCTCTCTTATTTGGCCTGTCTGGGATTATGCATTCCCCAAGGCGAAATGGTTGATTGTTAGGCGAAGGACGGGAGACATCGTACAGTCTTGCCTGAAGACTGGGTTTATGAATGCCTATGCCAGGCCGAGTGTAATGGCGGCAGTTGGCGCAAAGACAGAAGAGGAAGGGTGGATCTGGTGGGTACGAGAGCACGAGAAAAGGTTCGTGCAGATGATTGAGGCTGGTCTGAATGTGAAGGTGATCTGGCCTGAGCGAATGGTGTCCGGTGATTACGAGCAACTGTACGAGGCTATTGACTGGCTCGGTTTGCATTGGACGAGCAAGGTGCTGGACTTCATAGATCCCAAGCTTTGGAAGGCAAGGAGGAATAATGGCGGAGATTAGGGTGAGTGCAGCGGATGTGAAGAAGATCATTGCCACGGCATTGGTTGATGACGAGATAGATGCATATATCCTGGCTGCGCATCAATCTGTCGAGTCGACCTTGGCAGAAGAGGATGTCGGGGAGGCTCTAAAGAAGGAGATTGAGAGGTGGCTTGCCGCTCACTTTATGGCAACGACACGTGACCAGCAGTTGCAGCAGGCCTCGGCGGGGCCAGCTTCTGCGACATTCCAGGGCAAGACAGCTATGGGGCTGAACAGCACATTTTATGGCCAACAGGTTATGGTCCTTGACCACACTGGGGCATATCGGGATATGGCTGATGGCCAAAAGACTAAAACAGCAAGGATAGAATCGGCAGGTACGACTCATGGCTAACCCATTACTGCAATTTGTGGAATCGGTTTGTGTGCAGACGGCTGTTTACTGGGGCAACCCTCGGTCTGATGGCCTTGGTGGCACTGAGTACGACGCTCCTGTGGAAGTCAAGTGCCGATGGGACGATACGACCAATGTTGTCACTGATTCTAAGGGAGCTGAGGTGGTCAGTTCGGCTACATTGTTGGTGACACAAGACCTTGATGTTGATGGCTTTGTGATGCTCGGGAGCCTTGCTGACGTTGAGATTGATGATTCAAGTGGTGGTGAGGACTACTTGTCGCCACAAGAGGTAGTTGGTGCCCATAGGATCATCAGGGCCGACAAGAATCCATTATTCAGAAGTACTGACGAGTTTGTGAGGCAGGTGTACCTGTGAGTAGGGTGACCGGCATAGAAGAGGTTCTGAGGAATCTGGACAGGGCGGTGCAGCGAGTTCGCAACAGGGCCCAAGCAGGCTTGATACGAGCAGCTGTAATACCCATGAGGGATGCGAATCTGACGCCGCCATTGACTCCGCTTGTTTCTGGGAATCTGAGATCAAGCATATTCCTTGTGACTCAGTCGGGTGTTGAGGATAGGCCGGATGTCCCATCAAGCCCAACATTCGAGGGTGAGGGGGACGAGGCTGCTCGGATGTCGGCTGACCACCAGACAACTGTTGAGAGTGCTAAGTCTGAGGCCGTGGAGTATAGGAATCCTGTGGCAATATTCGGATACAGTGCAGTGTATGCGAGATATCAGCACGAAGGAATTGACTTCAACTTCACGATGCCGGGTGCAGGAGCCAAATGGTTGCAGGCGGCCATTGCTCGCAATGAGTCAGAGATGCTTGATAAAATCAGGATTGAGACAAGGAAGGCATTCAGATGAGCCAAGCGAATCCGGCAAGCATTGATATAAAAGACCTCCTGTTAAGTGCTCAGGACAATGGGGATCTTGAGGTCACACCAACATTGGTATTTGCGCAGAATTTGTTTGTTGCTCATGAACCTCCTGAGCCGAGCCCTTGTGTCACCATATTTGATACACCTGGGAGAGGTAGGGCGTTGCTTTATGACAATGATATCAAAATTTCGTATCCTACTATACAGATACGGACAAAGCATGTGGGGTATGACAGTGGTTGGGTGTTGATCCACACCATCACCACTTTCCTTCATGGCCAGGCAGGCATTATAATCAATGGGTCGAATTATTTGGTTGTTAGGTGCTCGTCCGAGCCGTCCTTCTTCGATTGGGACAGTAAGGGGAGGGCTCGGCACATTGCAAACTTTGAAATGCAAAAGAGAAAGGTGTAGAGGAGGGAAGAGATGACAATAACTGGAGTGGGAACAAAGTTCTATCGGTGGGATGGCTCTGAATGGAAGGCACTCGCCGAGGTTGAGAACATATCCGGACCAGGAGGATCAAGGGAAACCGTGGACACCACCCACCTGGCGACTGAGGGTGGCTATCGTACGTTTATCCCGAGCTTCAAGGACAGCGGGAACGTGAATTTCCTCATGTTCTTCAATAGGGACGACTACGAGCTGATGAAGGACGACTTTGAGTCGAATGATCTCCAGGATTATATGATCATTTTGCCGGATGCTGAGGCTACATCGTTTATGTTCAGGGGTTTTGTGACCGAGTTGCCGCTGACCATTCCACCGGGTGATAAGGTGACGGCGAATGTCACAATCAAGATCAGCGGGGCTGTCTCGATCGGCACTGGCACAGGATCAGTGTAAAGGCTGGGGAATCCGATATGGCTGCGATTTTCTGGGATTTAATGCGGACGTTGGGGTCTCCTTGTACTACCGTACTCTGGTGCCTCCAAACTCGTGCCGGTATCCGAGATTAGGACGACGGATTCCGATTAAAAGGGTTGACATTAGGCTTTAATCACAAGCCAAAACAAATGTGAGGGTGATAATCATGGCAGAGAACAAGGTATTTGGTAGGGACGAACTTCTTGGGATGGATAAGTCAAAGGTTGAGAGGAGATATATAGAGTCTCTTGGCGCCGATGTTTATTTCAGGGAGCTAAGTGCCCTTGATCAGGACAAGTATGAGTGGTCTCTAATCAAAGAGGAGAAGCAAGCGGACGGGAAGAAGAAGCGGCATGTGGATATGGTGTCGAGCCGCTTAAAATACCTCGTATTCACGCTTTGCGACAAGGATGGCAAAAGATTGTTTGGGGAGGATGAGTGGGAGTTGCTCGGAGCCACAAAGGAGAAGGCAGCTATTCGTGAGCTGCACCAGGCATCTTTGGAAGTCAATGGTATGGACGAGGTCAGCCTGAAGGGAGTTGAGGGGAGCTTGGGGGAGCAGGAACAGGGCGACTCCACTTTAGAATAGCGGTGTCGCTGGGATATCCCCACCCTGATCACTTGAAGGCAAGGATGACAGCGAGGCAATGGTATGAGTTGTGCCGATATTATGAATTGGAGCCATTTGGGTCGGTTGAGGAGGATATGCAGCATAGCTTCACTCGTTCGGCGATATATCGTGCTCAAGGTGTCAAGAAGTCAAACAGGCAACCTGTTGAGATCCGCGATGTTAGTCTCGTCAATATGCGGGAATCGGCGAGGGGCAGCAGGTCAGAGAAGCAATCGGTTGAAGAACAGAAGGCAATGTTGATGGGCATGGCAAGAAGGCAAAATAAATCCGAAGCCGACAAGGGGTGATGGTATGGATCTCGGGAATCTTGTTGCGAGGATTGAGGCTGACCTCAGCCAGATGGAGCGTCAAGTTGAGGAGGCCAAAAAGACCATACGATCATACCAGGCAACTGTTGATGGGGAGCTTGATGATGCGGATGATTCTTGGGAGAAGCACGAGGGGACTGTAACCCAAGCAACTGATGCGATAGGTGGCAAGCTCAAGGCTCTTGCGGCTACAATGGCTGCAGCCCTGTCAGTGGCTGCAATCAAGAGGTTTGGGGATGCTGCCGTCAAAGAGTTTGCCGAGATGGAGAGGGCCTCCCTGCGGCTTGAGAAGCAGATTGAGTTGACCGGGCATTCCTGGGCCGACTGGGACAGTATCAACGAGATGGCTCGCAGGATCGGTCGGGAAACGATGGGAAGCGCAGTTGAGGTTCGCAAGGCATCATCTATGATGATGATGAACCTGGAGCTGACGGAGGATTCGTTTGAGCGAGCCATGAATATGGCTATGGATCTGTCCGAAGTTGCCGGTATGCGGTTACCCGGCGCAGCAAGATATATGACTCGTGCTATGGAGGATGCCTCTGGGGCAATGGGTATGTTCCGGAGGTATGGCATAGAACTTGAAGAGTCGGTGATGGACCAGATGCGTGCCCTGCAGGATGCTGGCAAGGGCATGGAGGCTTTCGACCTGATGCTGGAGAAGCTTGAGGATCGGATCGGTGGTGTCGCAAAAGCTGCAGCAGTTGGTCTTGCTGGTTCTTTTGACACGCTCGGGGAGGCAACCCAGCAACTCTATGAGACCATCGGTGAGGACCTTGCTCCAGCAGTTGGCTTCTTGACAGACCAGTATGCAGACTGGATCTATGCCCATGATGAGTTGCTGGCACGTGACCTGTCTGAGTATTTCTTGGGGGTGGCTCGGGCTGTCACTTATGTTGCAGATGTGATCCAAGGTGTTGGCAGGGTATTCGGCCTTTTGGGCAGGGCACAAGCCCTGGTGTGGGCGCAAGCTGAGAAGAAGGCTTGGGAATTTGCTGACTCCTTAATTGCTGGCCCCATAAGGGCGACAGAGAGTTTGATTGAGTTGCTCAACAAGATCCCTGGGATTGATATCCAACTACCCGATTTTGTGGATGATTTGGCGAGGAATATAGAAGATGGCCTGCAGAGAGCGGAGCGGGCTGTAGAGAATGCAATTGAGGATATCACAGAACTTGCCGATACTCCTCTTCTCGGGATGCGAATAAGGGAAGATTTGGATGCCTTTGAGGAGCATCTTAGGAGATCACGAGAGTTGGCGGACCACGCAGCCAATGATGTTGTGAGATCCACCGACATAATCACGAATGCATTAAGGCAAAGGAGGGCAGAGCAGGAGCGATTGCGCCAGGAGCAGGAGGAAGCGGCAATGAGTGTTATTGCTTCCACTGACGCCGTGTCTGCAGCATTGATGGCGAGGGCGGAGGCAGAGGCTCAAGCCCTGCAAGACTTGGAGGACGCCTATGATTCGGTGAAAAGAGCAATAGACCCAGTTTATGCGGCATCGATTAGGTTTGCCGAGCGTATGCATGTTATATGGGATATGTTTGCTCGGGGATTGATTGATGAGGATGAGTTTCGCCGAATGATGAGCCTCCTTCACGAAGCCGAAGAGCAAGCGGAGCAGATGGAAGAAGTATACAAGCGTATGAGCGAGAATATACAGAATCATATAGCTGATGCTTTCGGCGACGCACTTCGTGGCGAACTTGATGACTTCAGTGCCTACTTTGAGTCATTGTCAAACACGATGTCCGACATATGGGCCGAGAATCTTGCTGCTATGCTGATGGATTGGGAAGGCACGATGCAGAAGATGAAGGACAGTGAGGGCTGGGGGTTTGAGGGGAACGAGTCAGCCTATATGGGCATTGCCAGCAATGTGATGCAGGCAGGTCAGGGTAGTACAGGGCAGATGATTGGCACTGGTCTCGGGACGGCAATTGGCGCATACTTCGGAGGCCCAATGGGAGCGGCTCTTGGTGGTTCCCTTGGAGGTATGGCTGGCGGTCTGTTTGGGGGAAAATCTGGCCCCAGTGAAGCAGAGATGTTTATCAAAGAAATACAAGAAAATACAAAAGAGATTCGAAGAAATACAGAAGCTTTGCGAATGGAATTATATGAACGCGCTCCGGGGATGGCAAAATTTGAGCAAATAGAAC
>Ga0207421_10001383_pt1 | contig 31207 bp, 18 predicted proteins | sample SodLakKL_010_SED_4_FD_187542 | JGI IMG/M metagenome (GOLD analysis project Ga0207421, IMG submission 187542) | Alkaline sediment microbial communities from Lake Tanatar, Kulunda Steppe, Russia - 8KL_010_SED (SPAdes) (version 2) | ecosystem: Environmental > Aquatic > Non-marine Saline and...
CGAACGACACGAGGGGTATCTCACCAGACACTGCCAGCACTGCTCGGAGCCGTCGTGTACCTTCGTCTGTCCGACACAGGCCCGCTATCAGCGCGGGGACGACGGGATCGTCCTCACGGACTACGAAACGTGTGTGGGCTGTAAGTACTGTCAGGTAGCCTGTCCCTACGGCGTCAACTACCTCGGAAAGGACCAGCCCAACGAGGCCGTCGGCGAGCCGGGCGAGTACGATCGGAAGGGACGAGACGACAGGCCAGTCGCTGGCACACCGCCCAAAGGGGTCATGGGAAAGTGTACGTTCTGTGTCCACCGCCAGGACGCCGAGGCGGTCGACAACGGCGTCGATCCCGAGAAGGCCGGGACGACCGCCTGCGAGGAGGCCTGTCCGGTCGACGTGATCCAGTTCGGCGATATGAACGATCCGGACAGCGCTCCACGCCAGTACCTCCGGGGAGAGCACGAAGACGCACCCAGCGAAACGGCCGAGAAGAACCAGTACAAGCTTCTCGACGAGGTCGGAAACGAGCCGAACGTCGTCTTCGTCGGGCCGGAGCCGTCGAAGGACGCGACGCCGATCCAGGGGCCACGCGCCTACGAGGACATGGGGATGCAAGACGGCGACTACGACTACGCGGGCACACGGGAAGGTGATGGGCAATGAGCACGGACGACGGGATCGACCCGAATCGGGCCCTCAAGCCGCTACGAACGACCTCTCGGGAGTTCTACGTCCTGCTCGGCCTGTTCGCGCTGGGGACCCTCGTCTTCCTCGAGGCCTGGGGCCACCAGCTGATCCACGGCGTCGGCGCGGTAACCGGAATCGGGGACTGGGGGATCTCAGCCGGCGTCCCCTGGGGGCTGTACATCGGCGGCTTCGTCTGGTGGATCGGCGTCGCCCACGGGGGGATCGCCATCTCGGCTGCCGTCAGGGTCATCAGCATCGACCGCTACCGGCCGATCGCACGGATCGCCGAGATCCTGACGGTCCTCGCGCTCGGGATGGCCGCGTTCAGCATCGTGTTGAGCATGGGCCGGCCGGATCGGGTGTTCAACACGATTTACCAGTGGCCCTTTACCGTCCACCACTCGCCACTGGCGTGGGACATCGCGGTCATCTCGCTGTATCTCGTGCTCACGATCACGTACATGACCCTCTCGCTCAGAGCCGAGATCGTCCGACTCCGGGATCGGCTCCCGAAGTGGTACGGCCCCCTGTACACACTCCTCACGCTCGGATACCGGGACCAGGAAGACGAGAAAGTCGAGCAGATCCTCTGGTGGCTCGCCGTCGCGATCCTCGCGTTGGTGCCGCTTCTCTCGGGCGGCGTCGTTCCGTGGCTGTTCAGCCTCATCGCTGCCCAGCCGGCCTGGTACGGCGCGGCTGCGGGGGCAGCGATGCTCACGGAGTCTATCACCAGCGCGCTCGCGATCGTCGTCATCGTCTCGGCCGTCTTCCGCTATGCCTACGGCTGGGACGACATCATCACCGACCGGATTTTCAAGGATCTGGCGATCGTGCTGGCGTTTCTCGCGCTGGCGACGATCTGGTTTACCATGCACGACGTCCTGACGGGCTACTACATCGCGCCGACCAACATCGCCGCGCTCACCGAGGGGCTGCTCGGCCTGGAGTTCTTCTGGCTGGCCGTCGCCGGCCTGGTCGTCTCGGTGGTCGTGCTGTTCGCGATGATGGGCTGGCCCGAGCGGTTCTTCAACGTCCCGCTGCTGGTGGCGGTCTCCGCGCTGCTGGCCGTGACGATCCTCAACAAGAAGGTGATGTTCGTCGTCGAGGGGTTGATGTACCCCACCCAGCCGCCGCTGACGAACCTCTACCCGACCGGGACGTACTCGCCGACGGCCGTCGAGTGGGTGCTCTTTCTCGGGACGATCATGTTCGTCGGCCTGGGCTATCTCGTCGTCTCGAAGGTGATCCCGATGGTCGAACTCGAAACGGAGGAGATCGAACGCATGGACGATCCATCGGTGGAACCGGAGATCGAACGACCCGACACGGCGACGGACGCCAGTCCGGAGGTGACCGACTGATGGCACACGAAACGCTTCACATCGGCCTGATCGTCATCTTCGGCATCATCATGCTCCCCGTCTACGCGATGGTCGCGGGCTGGCTCCTCGGCAAGCCCCACGACTACCGCACCGTCGCGATGACCTTCGGATACATCGGAGTCTACGTCGTCGCGATCGTCGTCGGGCTCGCGGTCCTCGGTGTGGCGATCTCGCTGGTCGTGCCGTACTGAGTGTCCCGGAGGTCACGCCACCGAACCCCGTCGGCCGGGAGGTGCGCCACCGAACCCCCGTCGGCCGGGAGGTGCGCCACCGAACCCCCGTCGGCCGAGCGGTTCTAGACGGCTCGCGTGTGTGCACTGATCGATGCGGTGGCCGCTCTCGGTCGTGGGCATAAACGGCTGGAATATATAGCAAAACAGCTATGCCCTTCGTAGATCGTTAACTACCCGTATGGATACCAATAACGACGAGTCTTCCGAACCCGACGTCGGCGAAGAGGAGTTCAACGGCACGCCGGTGTTCCCGCCAGGGACGTCGAACACCCACCGTCGCCGTCTGCTGCAGGCGATGGCCGGCGGAGGGACGGTCGCGGTCGCGGGCTGTCTGGATCTGTTCGGCGACGCGAGCCTCGCGGTCCAGACCGACGAGGCGATGAACGTCAACGAGACCGGGGCCACCCTGAACGGCGAACTGACCGAACTCGACGGCGCCGACGAGGCGACGGTCGGCTTCGAGTACGGCGAGGCCGGCGGCGACCTCGACGAGTCCGTCGACGCCGGCACCCGCTCCGGCCCCGACTTCTTCGAGGCCGACGTCAGCGGGCTCGAGCCGGGCACCGACTACGAGTTCCGCGCGGTCGCCGAAGCCGATGGCACCTCGGCGGAGGGTGAGACCCTGGCGTTTACCACCGAGGCCGACCCCGAGGAGGCACAGTTCTCGGTCGCCCTCGAGGCCCCCGACGAGCTCGGCATCAACGAGGAGTTCGAACTCGTCGGCACCGTCGAGAACGTCGGCACCGAAGCCGAGATCCAGGAGGTCACGCTCTCGTTCGAGGGGGAGACTCTCGGCGAGGAGGTGGGCGACTCCGTGACCGAGGAGCTGGACCTCGACGCCGGGGAAAGCGAGAGCCTGAGCCTCGACGTGCTGGCCGGCGCGCCCGGCGACGGCTACGACTTCGAGATCGCGAGCGACGACGACAGCGCCACCGACTCGCGTCGGGTCGGCGAGCCCGACTACACCGAGATCGACTTCATGACGCCCCACTGGGCGCCCAAAGATCTCGCGAAGGATCTCGACATGCAGTTTGCCTACAATGAAGAGGAGATCTGGATGCGCTTCGAATGGGATTGGGATGTCCCGAACGGCTGGTTCCACGACCTGTTCGTCTACGACGAGGACGAAGATGAGTGGAGCCGGTACGGTGAGCCGAACCCCGGGGCTGCCGATCCGGATTACGGACTGGGTGACGAGTTCGATGGCTTCACCGAAGACCGGATAGCGGTCATGATCGATGACGGCTCCGTCGAGGGATTCGAAAACTTCGGTGGCTGGCTCACTATTCACGAAGGGACGCGAACGCTTCCCGGGGCCGTCGCCGGCGACGAAGTAGAAGACCACCCACATCACGGTGACTTCCTCGGCAACGACGACGTTCGGAAGTACATTCCACAGTCCCGCGGGGGCGACTGGTGGGAGAACGACTGGGACGACGTCAAGGATCAGAGCGAACTCGAGGCTATGCTTGAGGACGGCGAGTTCATCGATATGCCGATGGTTCGGTGTGCCCGTGGACTGCCCGCGGGCTACGCGACCGTTCACACCATTCTCGACCACCGCCACGGTGCACTCGATCCCGAGGTTTGGGGCCCCGTCGAACACGAGTCGACTCGTGTTCGCGATAGCAGAGGTCTCGACGAGGACGGTCGACCGCAGTACATGTTCGATACCGACCTCGTGGAGAACGGAGCGCTCGAACTCGACGACATTTACGACGGAGAGATAACGACAGACGACGTCCATGCGGCGATCCACCGCGATCCGGACCGTGACGAGGACGCGTGGCCACCGGACGTCGAGGACACTGTCGAGGAGTTCGATCCCGATGTGGCCGAGTTCGATGGTGCAGTTGTCCCGAGACGCCATCTCTTCCCTGACGAAGTTGAAGGCCCCGGTGGACTTTGGAAGGTCCGCGGCGGCTGGGAAGACGGCACGTGGACGATCGAGATGTTCAAAGAACGCGAGACGGAGTACATCACCGAGAAGGACATCGAAGAAGGCGAGGTGTACACGATTTCGCCGGGCGTTCACGCTGGCGGCGCACAGCGCTGGCACTGGGTGTGTTACCCTCTAAAACTCGCCATCGGGGAAGATGCCGAGGTTCCCGAAGAGTGGGAAGGCTGGGGCGACACGACGGGTACAGCTGTCATGACCGCAAATCAGTTCGACGGGGACGAGCCCGACTGGGATGACGTCGAACTCTATACCACTGCGATGATGTATCCCGGCCTAACCGACTGGACCTGGCTCACTAGCGGTGAACACCCACGAGTTAACGAGATTCGTAACGCAGACATCCAAATCTGGGAATACCACGACGAGAACCCCCAGGAGTTCGCCGAACGGATGATCAGCCTCGAAGAGCGGTTCGCACCGCGCAAGTAACGCTTCGGATCCACCATTGGCTATTTCGGCGATTTGATCCGAGTCAGGACGGACCGGACACGCCGTTCCTGGATCGACATACGACGACATCGCCGGCCCTCGAATCACGCTCGAAGCCGAGAACCGACCGCTTTGCTATGCCCGGCGGAGAGCCGTTCCGAAGCGCTAGTCAACACACTCCCCCGAAAAGATCGTCCTCGGACAGGTAACCGTTGGGGACGGCCACGAGGGTTCGATGCCTGTTGACGTGTTAGCGTAGGGTCCGACGGCGGGAGATACTCGGTTGGGACTGGATACGGGGTCGGCAAGCAAACCAGGCGGGCAAATGGGTGACTGTACGCCGGTCATTACAGGCTCTCAATGGACGTCTCGCCGGCGACTTTCGTCGAGAAACACTGTAGTTCGCCGTCAAACTGCATTCGCTCGACCGAGAGGTCGCCGTCTATCTCCACCCGATTGAGGTTGAGGGTGCTACCGAACCGTGCGTCGTCGAGTAACAAACTGCGTGTGAACTTCGCTCTCGGAAATCGCGCGTCGTCTCCGACGGTGATCGACGTGAAATCAGCATCTGAAAAAAACGCCGAGGCGGTAAACGTCGCGAGACCCGAGACGGTCGCGTCGGCGAACGTCGTATTTCCACCGAATCGTGTTCCTTCGAACTCGATGTCGCCACCGAACGTCGCACCGTCGAAGGTGACGTCTTCGAACTTGACTCCATTGAATCTGGCATCCTGGAAGGTCGTCCGCGAGAACGCGGCTTCCCCTCCGACGATCGCGGAGTTAAACGTACACTCACCGTCGAACCGCGCCTCCGCGAAGCTGACTCCGTCCCCGAACGTGGCCGCTGTCAGGTCTACTGGTGCCTCGAACGTCGCTCGGTCGAAACGCGCCGGTCCACCGACGCTGGTTCCGGCAAGCACCGTGTAGCCGGAGACGATGGCGTCTTCCCACGTACTCTCACCGGTTACTAACGCTCCACTCAGACTGAGATAGCCGACGTCGAGCGTCGTGTCGTCGAGCGAGAGGTCGCCTCGAACGCGTGCGTGCGAGAGGTCGACCGTTCTTGCCTGGATAGCCATCCCCGAGAGGTCGAGGTCGCCAAAGCGGGCGCCGAACCACTGGTGTTTCGTGGATCCGTCGCCGGAGAGCTCGCGACGGAGCGCGTCGACGGCCGCCCGGTCGTCTTTGCGATCGACCGGGCGGTGGAGCGGACAGAGCCGCTCCCCGGACGTGACCTCGCGTGGACAGCGCCAGACGCCCCCGTCCAGCTGGCGGTCGTCGACGAAACAGCGGTCGCCCTCGGCTCCGCCCCACGTCCCCGGCTCCGTCGGGTCCAGTACGTACTCGCAGGTGCCTCCGGCGTCGGACATACCTCTCCCCACGCGGCGGCGGCGGTTAACCTTCCGGATCGGATCCGAGCGACGGCCCCCGGCGACCGCCAACTTCGCGGGCGATCACCGCTCGCCCGAGGAGAGCAAAAGCAGACTCGGGAGCACGAACACCGACGCGATAAACGCGTAGCCGACCACGAGCACCATCACGAGGCCGAACCGCTGGAGCGAGGGGACGAACGTGAAAAGCAAGACGCCGAGCGCGACCGCCGTCGTCATCGCGCTGGCGAACAGCGTCCCCCCGGTGTCCCGGACCGCCCGGGAGAGCGCCGCGACCGTCGCGTCGCGATCGGCCCGTTCGCCGGCACGTCGTTCCTGCTCGAACCGGACGCTGACGTGGATCGCGTAGTCGACCCCGAGTCCGATCGCGATCCCGGTGATGATCGCCGTCTCCGCGTTGTACGGCAGACCGACGAGGTACATCGTCCCGAGCACCCAGCTCAGGGCGATCACCACCGGCAGGACGGTCACCAGGCCGAGTCGCAGACTCCGGTAGCGGTGCCAGAACAGGCCGACGAGCAGCGAGAAGGTGACCGCGAGCGCGATGAGAAACGACTCGACGAGCGTCCGGAGCAACGCCGCCTGTCTGTCGGCGGTGACGATCGGCGATCCCGTCACGGTGACGGTCACCCCGGGGCGCTCGTCGGCGTCCGCGGCAACCGCACGCATCTCCTCTGTGACCACCGCCGGATCGGCACCGCTCTCGACGGGAACGACGACCCTGACCGCCCGGTACTCGCCCGCCTCGTTCCGGTAGACGAGCGCACCCAGCTCCGCCTCGGCGATCTCGGCGGTCGCGTCGTACGCGTCGGTGACGTCGCCGTCGGGCCGACCGTCGCCGGTCCGGTCCGCGTCGGCCATCGCCTCGGCGATCCGGTCGTCGAACGGCTCGAACCGCTCGACGACGTCGAACGGCGTGTGGACGGTCCCCTCGCCCCGGACCACGTCGCTGTCCAGGGCACCCCGCTCGATGGCGTGGACCGCATCCACGCCACCCTCCTCGGCGACCGCGCCGCGTATCAGAACCGTCACCCGATCGTCGCCCCCGGCCAGCTCGAACCGCTCGTCTAGAAACCGCGCTTGCTCTGCGAGCGCCTCGGCGTCGTCGTCCGTCTCGAACCCCGGCACCGACGACATCCACGCCGGCGGCTCCTCGGGATAGAAGTCCGTCCGATCGACCGACGTGTCGACGGCCGTGGCGCCGTAGGCCCCACCGATAGCGAGGACCACCGCGACGAGCACGACCGCGACCGGGGCACGCCCCGCAGCGACGACCCCGAGACGGACGAGCCCCTCGACGGGTCGGACGCGTCCGACCGGCCCGCGGTCGGTGTCGCGGTCGAGACGGTCCTCGAGTTCGATCTTGAGCGCCGGCACGAGGGTGGCGAAGACCAGAAACGAAGCGAAAATCCCGAACGCGGCGACGAGTCCGAACTCGCGGACGGCCGTGGGCCCGAACGCCCCGGAGAGGAAGCCGGCGGCGGTCGTCGCCGTCGTCACGCCGATGGCGACCAGAACACCCCCGAGGCTCGCGGTCATCGCCGGAGCCGGGGCGACGACACCGCCGTCTCGCATCTCGCGGTACCGCATCACGACGTGTAAGCCGTAGTCGACCGCGAGCCCGAGTACCAGCCACGGCACCGCGACGAGCAACTGCGTGACGTCGACGCCGACCCAGCCGACGAAGCCGGCGGTCCAGACGAGCGCGACCCCGATCCCGAGCGTCGTCACCAGGACGTCGAGCGGATCGCGGTACGCGAGGAACAACACCACGAGAACGGACGCGAGCGCGAACGGTCCCAGGACCGCAAACGATTCGCCGGTCGCCTCCGAGGCACGCTCCTCGACGAGCGCCTCGCCGAAGACGAACGCCTCCGAGCCGAGCCGTTCGTCGGCGATCGCTTCGACGGCGAGCTGTGCCGCGAGGAGCTCGTCGTCGTCGACCTCCTCGTGGACGATCAGAACGAGTCGGGCGTCCGCGCGCGCCGAACCGTCGTACTCCTCGGGTAGCAGCATCGACGCGCTCGTTCCGGGACCCAACACGGGCTCGTCCGCCGCGATCGTCTCCGGTAGCTCCGTCTCGAGTTCCTCACTCGAGAACGTGCGGAAGGTCCGCTGTTTGTCCTCGAGTGTCAGCGAGCCGAACGCACCCAGCGAGCGCAGCTGGGCCTCGGTGAAGGCCGTCCCGGTGTCGACCGTCGGCCGCTCGGCCGACAGCGTCCCGGCGACGGTTTCGTTCTCGCGAACCGCCTCCTGGAACGCCAAAGTCTCGGTGAGCGACTCCTTGGTCAGCACGTTCTCCCCGCGGACGACGACGAGAGTCACCGACCCGCTATCGGTCACGAACCGGTCGTCGACGTACTCGGCGTCGGCGCTTGCCGCCGACTCGACGTCGAACTCGGCGACAGCGAGCCCGCCGTCGATCGCCGTTACGCCGCTCCCGACCGCAAGCGTGGCGATCAGGACGACGAGAACGATCGCCCGGCGTCGGCGTGCCAGCAGCGAAAGGTACCGATCCATCGGGGAGGACATGGTTGGCTACTTCGATGTCGGACGGCTCTCCGGCGTCAGTACCCCACGGACCGATCCGGGGGAACGTGCCGACCTACGGCGCCGAGGCCTTTCCGTCTACATATGGAATATCAAGCGCCATATATCACGGTCACGGATCGGCTCGGCGGACCGACACGCCCGTTCGAACCACCACAACCCTTTATATGCAGGAGCGCGTCGTCGTCGCCATGACACCGGACGATACGCCTGGGGCCGGATCGGCGTCGAGCTACCTCCGGGCGCAGTTCCGGATCCAGCCCGACCCCGAGGGCGGCTGTGCCGTCGTCGACTCCGGGGAGCGCGGCCGAAACGTCACCCAGCGGGTCGTGGATCCGGGCGGCGACTGCGGGGAGGAGTGTCGCGCGGAGGTGTCGACCGACGGCGACCACCGGTTTCTCGACGGCGACGTCTCGGCGGGCTGTATCTGTCCGACGTTCACCGAGTACGACTGTATCGCCTCCGTCGAGGGGTTCGACGGTGAGGAGCTGCTCGTCTCGGTGGCGACGCCCGACCGCGAGGAGCTGACGGCGATCGTCGCCGCCCTCCGGGAAGCGGGCGCCGTCGTCCGCCTCCAGCGGATCACCCGTGCGGGCGAACGCGAGGACGACCGGATCCTCGAGCTCGCGACCGACGCGATCACCGAGAAACAACGCGAGACGGTCGAGCTGGCGATCGAACGGGGCTACTACGAACGTCCCAGACGGATCGACCTCAGCGAGCTCGCCGCGGAGCTCGGCATCTCGAAGTCGGCGGTCTCACAGCGGCTGACGACCGTCGAGGCCAAGCTGGTCGGCGAGCTCGCCGAGGCGACCGACGGCGGCCGATAGCTGACCGGGACGGTCAGTTCGGAACGATAAAAAACCGTCCAATATGTAGCGGTAGCTTCTGGTCCCGGGACGTGGAGCCGTACCACATGGTACGGATCGACGGCACACGCCGACGACCGCCGAGGTGGTGTCGGTGACCGATCCGGCCGGCTGTCGCTGTGAGCTCAGCTACACCCCCGAGGAGTCCCCGGACCGCCACGAGGAGTGGCTCCTCGAGTGGACCCTCGCGTGGATGGACGCGGGTGTCGTCGAGGCCGTCGAGATCGGCCGGACCGACGTCGACGGCGCCACGGGGTTCGAGGTCGTGATCGACTCGACGCTCGACTGTGAGACCCTGCGGAGCCGGGAGGTCCACGAGCGGCTCCTCGGACGTCTCACGGAACGGATCGATCGACCGGCGGTCAGCTACCGGCCCGCGGGAGTCCGCGACCGGTGTCAGTACTGACCGTCACCCCATCGCGAACGACACCGCTGACCGTCACCCCATCGCGAACGACACCGCTGACCGTCACCCCATCGCGAACGACACCGCTGACCGTCACGCGTCGCGACCGACGTCAGTACCGACGGGACGACCGTCACCGCGGGAGAAAGGTTTTGCCGTCCGACGGTCATTGACGGCCGTGACGCGAAACCGCAAGTACGTCCTCGCGGGCGTCGTCGTGGCGATCGGGGTGTTGACGGGCGCCATCCTGCTCGAGGTGCTCGGCACCGTCCTGTTCGCGCTCACCGTCGCGTACGTCCTCCTGCCGGTCCACGGCTGGCTGACCCGGCGTGGCCTCTCGGAGTGGACTGCCGCGGTCGCCGCCACGCTCGTCGGCTTCCTCGGATCGGTCGCGGTGTTCTCGCCGATCGTCTACACCCTCTACGTCCGCCGGGAGGAGCTGATCGCCGCCCTCGAGGCCGTCCCCGAGACGGTGACGGTCGAGTTCGCCGGCGGTTCGGCCACCGTCGAGTCCGCGGAGGTCCAGGCGTGGGCGGTAGACCAGGTGCAGGCGATCGCGGTGTCGTTCGCCACTGCGGCCCCGGAGCTCGCCGTGAAGTTCGCGCTGTTCGTTCTGTTGCTGTTCGGCATCCTGCTGAAAGCCGAGGAGGCGATCAGGGCGGCCGTCGCGCCCGTCCCCCACGAGTACCGCGACGTCGTCTACGCGCTGGGGTTGCGGATCCGGGAGACGCTGTACGCCATCTACGTCCTCCAGCTGGCGACGTCGGTCGTGACCCTCCTCGTGGGCTATCCGCTGTTCTGGCTGCTGGGCTACGAGGCACCGTTCACGCTGGCGTTGATCGCCGCCATCCTCCAGTTCGTGCCGATCATCGGTCCGAGCCTGCTCGTGGTCCCCCTCGCGCTGTACGAGATCGCCGTCGTCGGCGACGTCCTCGGCGGCGTCCTCGTCGGCGTCCTCGGCGTGCTCCTCGTCGCCTGGGGGCCGGACGTCACCGTCAGACCGCGGCTGGCACGCCGGTCGGCCCGCCTCCCCGGCAGCCTCTACTTCGTCGGCTTCACCGGCGGCCTCTTCACCCTCGGGGCGATCGGCATCGTCGTCGGCCCGCTGATCGTCGCCGTCTTCGTCGAGGCCGTCACCCTGCTGGCCGACGAGGTGAACGACCGCGAGATCGAGGTCGTCGAAGCCGAGGTCGACCGGCTCGAGGAGCTCCGCGAGGCGGACGCGGAGTCCGAGGTCGGCGGTGGCGCCACCGAGGACTCGACGGCCTCCTGAGTGCGGTCCAAGAACCGTTCCTCGACCCTTCCCGAAACCGTCCCTCGACCCTTCCCGAAACCGTCCCTCGACCCTTCCCGAAACCGTTCCTCGACCCTTCCCGAAACCGCTACCTGATCTCGAAAGCCGTCACTCCCCGTCGTGTTCGATCGCTTCCAGCAGAGTGACGACGTTCGGACGTTCGACGTCCCGTAGCTCGGTGGGATAGCCACCGACGCCGACGACGAGGTCGTCCCCGGACTCGACCGCCTCCGCGATGTGCAGCGTGAGATCGATCGGGACCCCCTCGCCGATAAGGTCGGCTTCCCCTTCGAACTCGCCGACGGTCGTCGATTCACCGGTGATCGACACCACGTCCTCGTCGACCCGTTCCAGCTCTTCCATCCCCTCGTAGCGATCCTGTACCATCTCCGCGAGCTCCTCGCTGGTCATATCGCCGACGGGGTTGAACGTTCGCCCGAGGACGCTCACCTGTGGGGTCGTGAGTGCCGTGCAGATGGCTGCGCGTTGGCGTTCGTCGATCCCCACCCCCAGCACCCCCAGGTCGACCGCCTTGTCGTACTCCGCCTGCCAGTTCGTGACGACGACGTCCTGTGTTTGCCCGCCCGCCTCGAACGTCCGATCGATCCCGACCTCCTCGAGTTCGTGTTCGTCGTATCCCGTCTCGTCCAGAGCGGACTGTGGAATCGACGCCGGGGCCGCGTCGAACTCCATGGGCTCGTCGCCGACGAACGGGATGCTCCCGGTACAGCCAGCCGTCGTCGTTACCGCCGCGCTCACACCGAGTGCCAGGAAAGTTCGTCTCGATTGCATAGGTATCGTACTGTCTTCCGGAACGGTTTATAACCAATACAGTTGCCGGTCGGCTCGCTCGTCTCTCGGGTTCCGATCGGTGGCACCCGGTCGTGCGTGTCGGTCCGACACTCAACGCACCGCTTCCCCGGTAGCGACAGGTTCGCCACCCTCGTCGCCGAGCAGGCCGGACAGCGCGTCTCCCAGCCCCTCGATCGATCCGTCCAGGAACGATTCGATTCGGTCGTGGACGTCACTCACGTGATCGGGGACCTGTTCGGGCAGCCCGTCGCTCGGACCGACGCCCGCGGCGTTCTCCGGGCGATCCTCGCCGGGGGTAGCCTCCGTACGGTCGTCGTTCCGTTCGTCCGCCACGTCCGCGGCGTCGTCGGTCGCCTGATCGGCCGGACTGGCGGCACCGAGCGCCGCTGCCCCACCGACGACGAGCAGTGCCACGACCGCGATCGTGATCAGTCGTCTCGCGTTCATTGCGTTCGGTCACACGAGAGGGCCGATGATATACACCGAAGTCGTTGATTCCGGATTTACGGCATTTTCCGGCTGTTGATTCCGAGTTTGCGGCATTTTCACCCAGTTGACCGGGATTGAGATCGGTACCCGGCCCGGATTACGGAGTCGAGATCGGTACCTGGCCCGAATTTCGGGACGACACTCCCGCCGGGACCCCCGCTTTTTTGTGGCGACCGGTAGCAGGGCGCGTATGGTCACCCGCGAGACGGTCCTCAACGCCGTGATCGGCGCCGTCCTCGGCGTCCTCCTGAGCTTTCTCCCGTTCTCGCCGCTGCTCGGGGGGATCGCCGCCGGCTTCCTCGAGAGCAGGGACGGCCGCGACGGCGCGGTCGTCGGCGCGCTGGCCGGCGCGCTCATGTTCGTTCCGATCGCCGCACTCGGCTTCCTCTTGCTCGCCGCGCTGGGCTTCGGCTTCGGTGTCGGTGCCCTCCCGGGAAGCGGCGCGCTCGCCGTCCTGTTCGTGCTGGCGATCGCCGGGAGCACCGTGTTCCTCTACACCGTCGGGCTGGCCGCGGTCGGCGGCCTGCTCGGTGCGGCCCTGGCCGACGAGTACCCCCGAAGACGGACGAGCGCCCGCGAAACGATCGGGATGAGCGCCGACGGGAGGCCGGCTCCGGGCGGCCGCCGACGGTCCGGCTCGATCGAGGATAGGGACCGTCCGGACCGGTGAGACGGACGACGCCGGAGATCGGTGCGGCGACCGACGCCGGGGCACCGTCGTTTCTCACAGCGAGGTTGCCTCGGAGCGGTATCGCTCGAACAGCCCCTCCCCCCAGGCGACCGCCTCGGGATCGTCCGTGTCGATCCAGGCGATCGGCAGCCCGATCGAATCGGTGTGGATGCCGACGCCGACGCGATCCCCGAAAACCGCAAGCGCGATCGGAAGCTCCTCGTGGATCGAGGCGGTCACGTTGTCGCTTTCGAACGCCGCGGTCGCGATCGTGGAGTACTCCTCGAGGACGAGCTCGACCACCTTCGGGTCGTAGACGACGTCGACTCTCGTTCCCGCTTCGATCCGCTCGTGAGCGAGCTCGATGTACATCGGTTCGAGGAAACTCCTGTTGAACGCCATGATGCGTTCTGCACCCTCTAACAGCTCGACGAACCGGTTCATCGGCCGGAACGGATCGTCGTAGGTGGCCTCGGTGACGACGGCGTCGGAGAAGAGCCGGTAGTCGAAGTCGACGTTCTCGGGCAGGTCGTCGAGCAGAACCTTCAGTGCGGTCGCCGTCGTGACGTCGTTGCGGTAGGCGAGAGCCGCTTCGCCGATGGCCTCGCCGTAGCGCGTCAGCTCGTACCGGCCGTCCCGGCGGCCGATCACCCCGAGCTCCTCGAACGACGTAATGATCCGGTGGGCCGTGGGTCGGGAGACCGACAGCTCGTCGGCCAGCCCCCGCTTGTCGAGGCTCGTCCCGTCGAACGCCTCGAACGCGGAGAGTCGCCTGACGAACTCGACCAACGCCTTCGAACCGGGCTCGTCGTCTACGATCACTGTCCGTCGGTTGGGCCGACGAACGGGTCGAGAATATACGTTCCGCATTCGATCACGTGGTGAACGCCGTTCGGTCGGTGAACGGGGTTCGGCAGGTGAGATGATATATCGGCGCCAGCGACTGGTACGGATGAGAGGAGAACGAAGCGTGGTGGGGCACAGAGCGTCGCGTCTCTGTACGCCGGCGGTCTCACGAGGGCTCGAGCCGGCAGGGAGGGCGTCCGGAGGCGAGCGAGTGGGCTTCCTCCAGGTTCGTGAGTCGATATCGCCCCCCAGCCGAAGGCGTCGATCGACCCGGATCACCCGGAGGAATCGGGACGGGGCGGCCGGCGTCCGACCCGCACGCGACCGAGGCCGGGTGTCAGCCCCGCCGGTCGTTCGGCGAGGGGACCACCGGACCGGGTGCGAGTCGTCCGTCGGACGGACCGGGAGTGAAACACCTACATGAGACACGGAGACACATCGAACGCGGCCGGCCAGCACAGTGCGGAGACGCGACACGCGACGGTGCGTGACGGGACGACTACGCCACGGGGTGGCGACCACCGCTCCGGCCGGGGTCGACCGCCGGGCAGTCGCCGGCTGAGCGTGATCCCGCTCGTCAGGCTGGCCGTGGTGCTCGCCACCGCCCTCTTGCTCGTGACGAGTCTCGGCGCGTTCGCCGGACCGGCTGCCGCCGACGTGGGTAACGAGTCGACGACGGATCGAGTCGTGCCTACCCAGTTCGATACCGAGGAGGGGGACGTACTCTGGGAGTCGGACGTCGATCTCGAATCGTACAGTGAACCGATAGTCGTCGATGGGATTCTGGTAACGATCGCAGATGGGGACGACTCCTCGGAGCAGGTCGTCGCCTATGACGTCGGCACCGGCGAACAGCGGTGGGCGACGGAGATCTCCGCTCGCGAACTGACCGCCGCCGACGGAACGATCTACGCGTCCGGCAGTGGGGGCGTTTATCGGCTCGACCTCGGACTCGGAACGATCGAATGGCACGCCAAGTTCGACGCTGGAGGGATGGCGGTCGGTGACAAGACTGTGTATGCCGTCGAAAAGACCTCCGCAAGCAGCTACCTGCTCACCGCACTCGATGCCGAAACCGGCGACGAAGAATGGACAAAGGAAACCGACGAGGTTCTGAGCGGGCCCACCGCGGTCGATGGGACCGTGTACGCCGTCAACAGTGGCGGCATGGTCGCAGTTAACCCCGATAATGGCGATGAACGGTGGCAATGGGACGCCGAGGAGAACATCGATATCGCGAGTGGGCCGACCGTCGCCGACGGTCACGTCTACGTTAGCCACAGCGCGGGTGACGACGATCCGGGATTCGTCTCGGCAGTCGATGTAACTGACGGCGAGGAGGTCTGGCAAGAAGAGCTCGGCATTGCACAAGGAGCTCTTGCGACGGTCCCAACCACACCGACGGTCGCTGGCGAGAACAACGAGTCGACAGTCTACGTCGGCTACGATGAACTCTACGCGCTTGACTCGATTGACGGGAGCGAGCGCTGGTCGGATGAGGATGCCGTATTCGACGCCCCGACAGTCGCTGACGGCACGCTCTTCGTTCCGCAGACGACCGAATCAACTGAGTTCAGAGCCCTCGACCCGAACGATGGCACCGAGCTGTGGTCGGTTGATACGGGTGATCGAAGCGAAGTCGTTGTCGTCGACGGCGTGGCGTACGTCGCCGTGACGACAGGTGATAGACGGCTCATTGCGATCGACGCTGGCGTGGCCGGATCGAGCAGCGACTCCCGCATTATGCTCGGCGGCCACCACCACAAGTGGACTGGCGAAATTCCGGATGTCGAGCCTCGAATCGTCGACGTCGAGCACGACGAGGGTGTGTTTGTCGGGGATGAACTGACGGTCTTGGCAACGGTCAGAAACGACTGGGATCCGACCACGTCGGCGACCTACACGCTCGAACTGGACGGTGACTCGCAGGTTAGCCGGACGATCGACGTCCCCGCCTACGGGACGAACACGGTCGAACTGCCGGTGACTGCACCCGACACCGCAGGTGAGGACGCCCTCACAATTGGCGACGAAGAGGTCGGGACGCTCACCGTTGTCGACGAGGACGATCCGGTATTCCGGTCGGTGAATCCGTTTTTCGACACCCGACTCGAAGGTGACCTGATACAGATTTCCTACGACGCGACGAATCTCGGAACTGAGGCAGTCGACGAAGAGAACGCGACACTCGCACTCGAAGGGCCAGCGTTCGATGGTCGAGAGGACGTTGCGTTTGCGGGACTTGGCGAAGGAATCAATGCTGGAGAGACGAGGACGCTTATCCTCGCCACCGATCCGATCGACGAACCAGGCGAGTACACTGCCTTCCTTGAGGGAGACGAGATTGGGACCATCACGGTCCTACCCGGAGACGAGCCCATCTACCTAACCGACACCAACCGCCTGCATGACTCGATCATCAGCGGTATCGAAGCCCCAGTAGAGCCGAGCGCTGCTGGCAAGGCGAGCGTCGACGTTCGGTACGAAAACCTCGGTGAGGACACAGAAAGTGTCGAGAGCGAACTCGTCGCCTACGACAACACGGGAGTGGAAGCTGCAAGCGTCACCGAGACGATCGAAATCGACGGCGACTCCAGCACGACTGCGCGACTGAGCGTGCCACTCGCTGAACCGGGCGTCTACGACCTCGAGGTCGACGGCCAGCCAGTCGGCGAGATCGAAGTCCTGGTCGACGGCGTCCAGGATGGCGACAGTATTCAGGCGGCGATCGACGCTGCCCTGCCTGGCGACGAGGTCGTCGTCGGTGATGGCACCTACGAGGAGTCGCTGACGATTGATAAGGAACTCACGCTCCGGACTGTTTCCGACGGTGGGGCGGTTCTCGATGGGAGTGGGGAAGGGTTCGAGCGTGCGATCGAGATCACTGGTCAAAACGTGATCGTTGAAGGGTTCAAGATCGAGGGGTACAGCGCAGGTGGCCAAACCGATGGTGCGGTGTACGTTGGTACGGACGGGTTTATATTCCGAAACAACACGATCACTGACTCGGTCGATGCTATTCACGTGAACAGGTTCATTGATGAATTCCAGCTAGTGAACAACCACATTCAGGACAACGAAGGAACTGGCATCGATCTCCGGTCCGACCACGAACAGTTCACTATTGACAGCAACAAGATCGAACGAAACGAAGCTGGGATCCTGGAGGGAGGAGCACTTGGAGCTAGCAGCAATGATGGCACGATTGGGAACAACACGATAGCAGACAACGATGATGCAGGTATCAAACTCACCTCGTCTGGGTCCGGTAACCTGATATTTAATAATACGGTCACCGGGAACGACGGCGGCATAGAAGTCGGTACTGACGAAGTCCGTGATAACCATGTGAGTGCCCCGGATGGATTTGCTATCGAAGTTCGTGGATCTTCGATCGTGGAAAATAACACGGTCATGAACGCGATAGTCGGCGTTGGCCCTCAAGGTGCAGGTACCGAACTTGATAATACCGTTATCGAAAACAACACCTTCCAGGACGTCTCGCGTGCGATCTCCCGCGGCGGGGACGGCATAATCGTCCGCAATAACCAGTTCTCAGAGACGAAGACCGACGTAGTCCTTCGAGATGCGACCGGCGCAACCATCGTCGACAACGAGTTTGCGACTGGTGTCAACCTCGACGGCGTTCCCGAGGAAATCGATCAGGAACCGCACGAGCTGTCAGGCAACACCGTTGGTGGCGACCCACTCGTGTATGTCGTCGGTGAGGAGAATCCCCAAATCGCAAGCGACGCTGGACAGATTATTCTTATCGACGTGACGAACGTCGACCTCGATGGGTACTCCTTCTCGGATGTCACGGCAGCGATTCAGATCGCACATTCGGAAAACATCCAGGTAACTGGTCTCGATCTCTCGAACGTGCCCCCGAGCGGGATTACCGACATTGGAAACCCCAGTGCTGTCAAGTTCTGGTACTCCTCGGGTGTGACCATCGACGAGTTCGAAATCACTGGCACGAACAGGGGACTATACGTCGAAGACAGCGATGATGTGACCATCTCCAACGGGCAGGTCGTCGACGGCCCACGCGCCATTATGCTCGCCGGAGACAACGCCGATGTCGTAATCGAGGACAACGACATCTTCGAAGGTCAAGGCTCTCTCGGTACTGGCATACAGGTTAGCGAGGCCGATGGACTCTCGATTACTGGAAACACCGTCCAAGATGCGTCAACAGGCATTACCCTCAACAGAGGCACTGACGTGACCATCGCAGACAACATCGTTGAGGATGCGACGACGACCGGTGTTCGATTTGGCCAACAATTTCCGGCGGCTACGGCCGATATCGGCGACTTCGACTTCGTGAACAACACCGTCATCGGCGGTGACAGAGATGGCGTTATTGTTGACCGTGGTGCGCTCACCGGAAACGTCACCGTTACCGAAAACACGATCACGGAAACTGGACTCACCACCAGTCCTTCGTTCGACCCGGTTGCACTTGATCTCACTATCGATGATGGTGAGACGGTTGTGATTGCGAACAACGCAGTCACTAACAACGAGGGAGATATCGGTTCCACGCTTGATATCGAAGCAGATGTAGTAACAATTACAGACAACTTCGTCGCGCAAAACGACGTTGACACCGGATTCAAAATCAATCTTAACACTCCTGATGGCACCGTTGCGTCGAACACCGTCACCAACAACGGCGACGGACTCGTTGTCACCGGCGAGACGGCAGATGGCGTCACCGCGACAATCACGGAAAATATCCTTGAGGAGAACGATGGGGCGGGACTCACCATCGGCGGATTCTACGAGGAGTTCCTCGTCACGGAGAACTCCATCGTCGGTAACGAGGATGGACTCTTCTACGACCCTGGAGATGCCTACGTGCTGAATGCGACGAACAACTGGTGGGGCAGTGCTGACGGTCCAAGCGGCGGCGTTACCGATAACGAAACGGGAGTCAGTGCCGACGGAAGCGGTGATTCGATCACGGTTGGCGATAACTGGTGGGTGACTGAGGACTCCGTTCGTTTCGTTCCGTGGCTCGAAGCACCGATCTTCGACACTGGCACGCTCTCCGGTACGGTTACTGATGGGGCTGGCGACACACTCGCCGATGCAACTGTCGAAGTGCTCGACGGGAACGCCGTCATCGCCTCGGCCGAAACGGATGTTGACGGCACCTACGACCTCACACTCGCCGTCGGAACCTACGACGTCGCCGCGAGTGCCGACGGGTACGGTGAAGCCGTCGAACAGAATGTGGCGATCAACGCTGACGAGACGACGACTGTTGACCTGACGCTAACGGAGACCCAGGACGGCACCATTGAGGGCACGGTCGTCGATGCGGATGGCAGCGATCCGATCACCGGCGCGGCAATCGAGGTCGTCGAACAGCGAGGGATTAGTCAACCACCTGCAGCCGGTGGGTTCACCACCACCGTGGAGACGAACGAGGGCGGTGACTTCTCCGTAGACGTTCCGCCGGGCGTCTATCAGTACACGGTCAGTAAAACCGGATTCGACGAGGCAGGCGGTACGGACGTCGAGGTCGGCTCGGGTGAGCAGGTCGACCAAGGAACGATCGAACTGACTGCCTTCCCGGTCGTGACCGGTACGGTGACCAACGCGGTGACCGGCGACGCTATCGAGGGCGTCTCGGTCGAATCCAGTGTAACAGGGCCATCCGAGCCGTTCGATACGGCGGTGACTGACGCCACCGGGGAGTACGTGATCACCGTCCCGGACGAGATGGCACAGCTCGATTTCGCCCGGTCGGGATACATCCCTGAGCAGGTGTTTGTCGATGGACAGGATATCGACGGAACCGAACAGATCGATGTCGAACTCACACGCGAGGACGACCTCGGAACGATCACCGGCACCGTCACCAGTGAGTCGACCGGAGATCCGGTTCAGGGTGCGATAGTGAGGGCAAACGACGAGGATGGCTCACAGGCCGACACCGACATGACCGGACCTGATGGCGCGTACGAGCTAGAGGTCGAACCGGGAACGTATACCATCACGGCAACGGAGGAGGGTGGCCCCGGAATTCCCGAGTCGGGAACGGTTGAGGATGTCGAGGTCTCTGTCGGCGAACAGAAGACCGTAGATATCGAACTGACGCCGAGGGACCTCTTGCCGCCGTCGAACGTGTCGGTCACGATCGACGAGGCCGAAAGCGTCACCGAGGTCACCGAGGGTGAGAACATCACCGTCGTTGCTGACATCACGAACACTGGCGACGACCAGATCGAGCAACAAGTGGTCCTCGGTGTATTCGACCAGACGGCGTTCGATGATGATCCGTCCGAGATGGAACCGAACGCCGTGAACGGCGGCTCCAATGGAGCGACGGTCGATGATCTCCCGTACGAGTCTGAGCCAAAAGCCGTGACCATCGGATCCGAGGAAACGGAAACGGTGAGCTTCTCTTTCGAATCCGAGAGTGCGTTTGACGGCACAACGGCCATCGTCGCCTCGGGAGAACCGGGGGCTGCCGAGGCAGACGCCTTCGACCTAATCGGACTGTCCGTCGAGCCAGCGGAGGAGCCGACGCCGTCTCCGTCGCCATCTCCATCACCGTCGCCGTCTCCCGACCCCGAACCGGAACTCGATGTCCTCAACGCGACCGTCACGCAGACCCAACTCCAGGTCGGCCAGGAGACGACGATCGAAGCGACCGTCGAGAACGTCGGCGACGACGGTGAGCTGACCGTTCCGCTCGAAATCAACGGCGAGGAGGTCAATTCGACGACGGTCGGCCTCGATGCGGACGAGACGACGAACGTCACGTTCACGCATACGTTCGAAACCGCCGGTGCGTTCCAGTTGAGCGTCGACGGCGTGACTGCTGGGGAGGTTACCGTTATGCAGGCCGAGCCGGCCGACATCGTCATCTACGGTGCGGACGTCAACCAGTCGTCACTCCTTCTCGGCGAGACAAGCACCGTCACCGGTGATCTGTTCAACAACGGCGGCATCGGCACCTTCGACGTCGACCTGAACGTCGACGGCGACGTCGTCGACAGCACGACCGTGGAAGTCGGTCCGGGTGCAACGCCCGGTGGCGTGGCATTCGAGTGGACGCCAACGGAAGCCGACTTGCCAGCCGATGCAGACGAGATGAACGCGACGATCACCCTCAACGGGTTCGTTGTCGACACGGTCCACATCACAAACCCATACTCCGATATCCAGGTGATTGCGGCTTCCGCCTCGGATATTGAACTCGTCGAAGGCGAGGAGATGTACGTTGTCGGCAGCATCTACCAGGCTGGTACTATCGAGGGAACTGAAGACATCGAACTCACAGCGACGAACATCGATACTGGTGAGAGCGAGGTCGTCGGGAGTCAGGAAGTGACACTCGGCGCCGGCTTCTATCACCTTGGTGCACTCAACATCTCGTACACTCCAGAGGAGGCTGGCACCTACGACCTCGAGTTAGGTGACAGAAATGTCGGCACCATCGAAGTCGAGGCCGCTGAATCGGACATTCAGGTGATTGCGGCCTCTAACTCAGAGCTTGAGCTGGTTGAGGGTGAGCAAGCATACGTCGTCGGCAGTATCTACCAAGCCGGGAACATCGAGGGAACTGAGGAAATCGAACTCACGGCAACGAACACCGATACCGGTGAGAGTGAGGTCGTTGGAAGCCAGGAAGTGACGCTGTCGCCCGGCTTCTACCACCTCGGTGCGCTCAACATCTCGTACACTCCAGAGGAAGCTGGCACCTACGACCTTGAATTGGGTGACGGAAATGCCGGCACCATCGAAGTCGAGGCCGCCGAATCGGATATTCAGGTGATTGCGGCCTCCAGTTCGGAGATTGAACTCGTCGCAGGCGAGGAGATGTACGTCGTGGGAAGTATCCATCAAGCCGGTAATATCGAGGGAACTGAGGAAATCGAACTCACTGCCACCAACACCGACACTGGTGAGAGCGAGGTCGTTGGAAGCCAGGAAGTGACGCTGTCACCTGGGTTCTACCATCTCGGTGCGCTCAACATCTCGTACAGTCCAGAGGAAGCTGGGACGTATGACCTCAAGTTAGGTGACAGAAATGCTGGTACTATCGAAGTTGAGGCCGCTGAGTCCGACATCAACGTCATCGCTGCCTCTCCTTCGGAGATCAACGTCCTCGAAGATGAAGAGTTGCACGTGGTCGGCAGCATCTATCAAGCCGGTAATATCGAGGGAACTGAGGAAATCGACCTCACTGCCACCAACACAGACACCGATGAAACCGAGGTTCTCGGAAGCCAGGAAGTGACGCTGTCGCCCGGGTTCTACCACCTCGGTGCGATCAACGTCACCGCCGCGTTCGACGGGGCGGGAACCTACGACCTCACACTCGGCGACCGAAACGCCGGCACTATCGAGGTCGAGCCCAGAGATGCGGATATCCAAGTTATCGCCGCCTCCGCCTCCGAGGTCGAGGTGATCGCGGGTGAGAAACTGCACGTCGTTGGATCGATACACAACCAAGGTGACGACGAGGGAACCGAGGAGATCGAACTCACCGCGACGAACACCGATACCAACGAGACCGAGGTCCTCGGAAGCCAGGAGGTCACACTCGACGCCGGCTTATTCCACCTCGGTGCGATCAACGTCACCGCCGAGTTCGACGAGGCCGGCACCTACGACCTCACACTCGGCGAGCGGGACGCCGGACTGGTCGCCGTCGAGGAGGCGATCACCGACATCACCGTGATCGCGGCCTCGGCCGGGGACATAGAACTCGTCGCCGGCGAGGAGAGCTACGTCGTCGGCAGTATCTACCAGAACGGCAACGTCGAGGAGACCGAGGAGATCGAACTCACCGCGACGAACACCGACACCAACGAGACAGCGGTCCTCGGAAGCCAGGAGGTCACGCTGTCGCCCGGCGTCTACCACCTCGGCGCACTCAACATCTCGTATGTCCCCGAGGAGGCCGGTACCTACGACCTCACCCTTGGTGACCGCAACGCCGGCACCATCGAGGTGGAACCCGCCGAAACGGATATTCAGGTAATTGCGGCCTCGAACTCCAGAGTCGAGATGGTCGCCGGCGAGGAGAGCTACGTGGTCGGCAGCATCTATCAAGCCGGTAACGTCGAGGGAACTGAAGAAATCGAACTCACGGCGACGAACACCGATACTGGTGAGAGCGAGGTCGTCGGGAGTCAGGAAGTGACACTCGGCGCCGGCTTCTACCACCTCGGTGCGATCAACGTCACCTTCGCCCCAGAGGAGGCAGGCACCTACGAGCTTGAGTTAGGTGACCAAAACGCCGGTACCATCGAGGTTGAACCCGCCGAATCGGATATTCAGGTGATTGCGGCCTCTAACTCAGAGCTTGAGCTGGTTGAGGGTGAGCAAGCATACGTCGTCGGCAGTATCTACCAGGCCGGGAACATCGAGGGGACTGAGGAAATCGAACTCACGGCAACGAACACCGACACGGGTGAGAGTGAGGTCTTCGGAAGTCAGGAAGTGACGCTGTCGCCCGGGTTCTACCATCTCGGTGCGCTCAACATCTCGTACACTCCAGAGGAAGCTGGCACCTACGACCTTGAATTGGGTGACAGAAACGCCGGCACCATCGAAGTCGAGGCCGCCGAATCGGATATTCAGGTGATTGCGGCCTCCAACTCCAGAGTCGAGATGGTTGCAGGTGAGGAGAGCTACGTCGTTGGGAGCATCCATCAAGCCGGGAATATCGAGGGGACTGAGGAAATCGAACTCACGGCAACGAATCCCGATACCGGTGAGAGTGAGGTCGTTGGAAGCCAGGAAGTGACGCTGTCGCCCGGCTTCTACCATCTCGGTGCACTCAACATCTCATACACTCCCGAGCAGGCTGGGACCTACGACCTCGAATTGGGTGACCGAACGGCCGGAACGGTTGCGGTCGACGAACCGACAGTCGAGCTTTCGGCGGTCGAGGTTGACGGCTACGGCGAGGCCTTTGACCCGGACACCGAAACCGAACAGGTGTACGCGAGCGACGAGGCATCTGTCTCCGTCGACATTGATGCCGACCTCAACCTCGAGACAGTCAACGTGTTAGTGAGTTCACTCGAAACGAACTACGTCCGCGCGTTCGAGGCGAGCCACGAGAGCGGCTCGACGTGGACGTTGACGGTGCCGCCTGCCGACATCCAGGATGACGGCCGGTATGAAGTTTCAGTTATCGCCGTCGACGAGGTCGGGACCGCAGGGTCGGCAACCGCTGAGAGGCCGCTTGTCATCAACCGTGACTCGCCGCGTCTCTCCGCAACGCTCGAAGACGTTGACGGCGAGAGTGCAACGGTCGTTGTCGAAAGCAACGAACCGCTTGTCGACCCGCCAGAAGTGAAAGGAGTGTTCACCGGCCCTGATAACTCGACCGAGAGCGACTCCGTCGCGATGATCGGTGTCGGCGGCAGCGACACCCACTTCACGGGCTCGTTCGCCACCGGCGAGACCGGAACCTACGAGATCACGAGCGTCGGAACCGACCGGGCCGGAAACGAGGGAACTGACACCGCGTCGGCCACCGTCGACACCCGGTTTACGCTCGGCGATGGCGTCATCGAACTCGCCGACACCGGCACGGCGATCGAATTCGACGTCGCAGACGACGCCGACGAAGCACTCCTTGCCCAGGAGCTGTTCCTCTCGCTTTCGGAGACGACCGCTAACGCGAACCTCGATGACGGCGACCTGGGAGTCAACTTCATCACTGCGGACCTCGACAACCTGCTGAGTTACTATCTCGACGAAGGCACCGTCGAAAGTGCGAGCATCTCGATGGCGATCGACGAAGCAACGCTCCCAGCAGGTGCATCGGCCGATGACGTTGAGTTGCAGTATTACGACGACGCGAGCGGAACCTGGGACCCTGTTGCGGACTCGACGGTCACACAGATCGACGACGACCCGTTCGTCACGGCCTCAGTCACCGGCTTCTCGACGTACGGCGCGTTCGTACCCGACACGGAGCCACCGCGGATCGTCGATCGATCGTCCGCCGACGGGACGACGCTCGATGCGGACACAGAGGAGACCACCGTTCGGTTCGAGTACGACGACGACCGCTCGGGCGTCGACGTGGGCTCGATCACGCTCGAGGTCGACGGCGAGGACGTCACCGCGAGCGACGGGACGGAGATCACCTCGACAGAGGCCACCCACGTCCTCGCGATCGAGCCGGGCCAGTCCTACGAGGCGGCCGTGACCGTCGCCGACACCGCGGGGAACGTCGAGCGCTACGCGACGAGCTTCTCCGTCGACGAGGAGCCGGCGGACGACGCGGACGTTCCGGACGACGAAGACGTTCCGGCGGAGGACGCTCCGGGAGACGACGAGGACGCTCCGGAGGAAGATGGAGCGGGAACTGAAGATCACGAGGACACGGCGGACGCACAGCCCGGCTTCGACCTGGCGGTCGCCGTCGTCGCGGCGTTGTTCGTCGCCTCGCTGGCCGCACGCCGACGCTGAGAGCCGGCTCACTCGTACCGGAGCGCGTCGATCGGGTCCGTGCGCGCGGCCCGCCACGCCGGGTAGAGCCCCGAGGCGATGCCGACGAGGACGCCGACGACGATCGCGAGCGCGACGTACTCTAAGGGATAGACCAGCGGGAGATCGATGTACCACGCGCCCAGATAGCCCGCGGCGAGCCCGAGGGCCGTTCCGAAGATCGCGCCGACGACGCCGAGTATCACGGCCTCGGCCAGAAACAGCCCGAGTACGTCGCGGTTCTGGGCGCCGACGGCCTTCATGATCCCGATCTCGCGGGTGCGTTCGGTCACCGAGACGAGCATGATGTTCGCGATGCCGATCGAGCCCACGAGCAGGGAGATGGCGGCGATGCCGACGACGAAGTTCTGCAGGAGATCGAGGACGTCCTGGAGCTGGGCGAGGAGCTCGGTGCTCGTCTGCATCGTCACGGCGAGCTCGTCGTCCATCAGCTCGCCGGCGTCCGAGGCGTCGCTCTCGAGGTAGCCGACGGCGGCCTCGCGGGCGCGGTCGATCGCCTCCTCGTCGGCGGACTCCGCCTCGATCACGATCGCGAGAAAGCGGGCGCTCTCCCCGGCCCCCTCGCCGCCGATGCCCAGGCCGTCGGTCTGTTCGGCGTAGTAGGGGTCGGTCGGCACGTAGATCCGCGGCGCGGACTCGAAGCCCTCGAACGGGCTCAGCCCCTCGTTCGTGTCGGTGATCCCGACCACCTCGACTGTCGTCGTCGCCCCGCCGAGGAGCGTGACCTCGAGCTCGTCGCCGACGGAGACGTTCTCCTCGAACCGGCCGGCCGCCGCGGGGTTTATCACCGCCTCCCGTTCGCCCGTCTCGAACTGTCGGCCCTCCGCGAGTCGCTCCTCCCGGACGTAGGACGGCCCGGAGGCGACCAGCCCGTCGCCCTGGGCGACCTGCTCGTCGCCGTCGCTCACCGCCTGAGTCCCGACCGTCGCGTAGCCGTAGGCCGCCTCGACGGCCTCGAGCTCCTCGACGGCCTCGAGGTCGGCCTCGCTGAACACCGGCTGGGCGCCCGCCGCGGGGCCGCCCTCGACGTCGGGGTCGGCGGCCCAGCCGTAGACGTTCCGCCCGTCGTCGGGACTGAACTCGCCGACGACGCCGGCCTGGAGGCTCGCACCGAGGGTGACGAAGGCGATGACGGCCGCGACCCCGATGATCACGCCGAGGGTCGTCAGCGTCGAGCGGAGCCTGTGACCCCGGATCGATCGCCAGGAGAGCCGGAGGAACTCGACCGGCCGCATCAGTCCTTCCCCTCCGTGCCGGTGGCGTCCCCCTCCGCGTCGGTGGCATCCCTCTCCGTGCCGGTGGCGTCCCCGGCGTCGACCGACTCGATCCGCTCGATCCGGCCGTCGAGCAGGTGGACGATCCGCTCGGCGCGCTCGGCGACGTGGGGTTCGTGGGTCACCATCACGACGGTGTTGCCCGCGGCGTGGAGCTCGTCGAAGAGGTCGAGGACGTTCCGGCCGGTGTCGGTGTCGAGGTTTCCGGTCGGCTCGTCGGCGAGCAAGAGCGCGGGGTCGTTCACGAGCGCGCGGGCGATCGCGACCCGCTGGCGCTGGCCGCCCGATAGCTCGTTCGGGAGGTGATCGCCGCGTCCGGCGAGGCCGACGCGCTCGAGCAGTGCCGCGGCCCGCTCGCGGCGCGTGGCCCGGTCCTCGCCCCGGAACAGTCCGGGGAGCGCGACGTTCTCGAGCGCCGAGAGCCGGGGCATGAGGTTGAACGTCTGGAAGACGAAGCCGACCTCCTCACCGCGCAGGCGGGTCCGTTCGCGCTCGTCAAGTCCGGTGACCTCGCGGCCGCCGACGACCACCTCGCCCTCCGTCGGGGTGTCGAGACAGCCCACGAGGTTCATCAGCGTCGACTTCCCCGAGCCGCTCGGCCCCATGATCGCGGTGTACGAGCCACGCGGGATCTCCAGATCCACGCCGTCGAGGGCGTACACCGGCTCGCCGACGTGGTAGATCCGTCGGACTCCCGAGAGGGCGACCGCACTGGCGGACTCTGCCATCGAACGGGGTGACGGGACGCCCGGGCAAAAGCGCCGCGCCGACTCTCGATGGCTGATTCGGGGTGCCGATCGTCGGTCGGGTGGTTCGTCCGGTGACGAGCGGTATCGATCGTCGGTCGGGTGGTTCGTCCGGTGACGAGCGGTATCGATCGTCGGTCGGGTGGTCACTCCAGGATCACGGCGCCGGGATCCCAGCCGTCCGGATCGCCGGTCGGCGGCGCCCCGACCATCAGCCAGCGGGCCGCCTCGTCGCCCTCGTTGACCGCGCTCCGGGGGACCGGCGGCGCGACGCGGGCCACCGTCCCGACCGGCGTCTCGACGCGCTCGCCGTCGATCCGCATCGTCGCCGGCCCGCGGACGGGGACGAACAGCTCCTCCTGGTCGCCCTCGGTGTGGTAGGGAACGTGTTCGCCGGCCTCGAGGATACGGGCGTTGACTTTCATCCCCGTGGCGCCGAGCGGCGCGGTCAGCCGGGCCGTCCCGACCGTCGACGTCGACGGCTGGGGGAACGAACACCCCTCGAGGTCGACGACCGTCGGTCGCTCCCCGGGCGCGGGCTCGGCGGGTGCGCCGACGGCGACGACCGAAGCCCCCGCGGGCGCGTGGAGCCGGCAGCCGACGCCGGCCGGCACACGGGCGACTCCCGATGGCGGACAGTCGACGGCTCCGGCTTCCCCCGTCCCGTCGACCGTCGCCCCGTCGACCACGAGACGGATCGGCCCGTCCGCGTCGATCGGGACACAGAGCGTCTCGGGCGACCGCGGGAGGGGGACGCCGTCGGCGGCGGCGAGTCGGTGGCCGTCGACGGTCGTCTCCGTACAGCCGAGCGCGTCCGTAAACGAGTTCCGTGCCGGCGGGCCGTCGGCGACGTCGTCGATCGAGACCGTCGCGTATCCGGAGGACATGGGATCGACTGCGACGCGTGGGGACAAGAAGACTCGGCACGCCGACTGATCCGGGGTCGAAGTGAATCGGGCTCCGGGGTTCGGATCGGCCGGGATCAGTCGTCGGTCGGAACCAGTCCTCGGCCGGGAGGCGGGATCAGTCGTCGGTCGGAACCAGTCCTCGGCCGGGAGGCGGGATCAGTCGTCGGCCGGAGCCGCGCCGCCCTCGCCGCTGACGCCGGTTCCGGGGCCGATGTCGATCCCGAGTTCCTCGAGTTTCTCGTCGGGGACGACGCCGTCGACCCAGCCGCGGTGCTCGTAGTACTCGGCTTTCATCTCCTCGAGTTCGCAGAACTCGCCCTCGCTCGCGCCCTGGCCGGGGACGCCGCCCTCGCCGTCGAGGAACCGGGCGGGCAGGGAGTCGTCGCTCCCGTCGAAGCCGGCGAGATTGTTGTAGTAGCGTTCGAGGTTGTAGATCCGCTCGCCGGCCTCGAGCAGCTCCTCCTCGCTCACTTCGAGTCCGGTCATCCCGTTGTACTGGAGGACGTACTCCTCGATGCCCTCCGCGAAGGCGTTGAACTTGCAGATGTCGAAGCTGTCGCTTATCGCGTGGAGATCCTGGAAGGCGGCGGTCAGCTCGCCTTTCCCCTCCCACTCGTAGGGATCGACCTTCTCGGGGATGCCCAGGATTTCGGCGGCTGGCGTGTAGCCACGCAGGTGGCAGGCCCCGCGGTTCGAGGTCGCGTAGCCGATGCCCATTCCCTTCATACAGCGGGGGTCGTAGGCGGGGATCGTCTGGCCTTTGACCGCCAGGGAGTTCTCGTGGGCGTCGAGCTCCTCGGCGACGCGGTCTGCGCCCTCGGCGAGGAGGTCGCCGACGCCCTCGCGGTGGCCTATTCTTTTGATCGTCTCGATCATCGCCTCGGTATCGCCCCAGTCGATGCCCTCGTCGAGACGGCCGTCCTCGGACATCTCCATCGCCATCGCGAGCATGTTGCCCGTCTCGATGGCGTCGATCGAGAGGTCGTTACAGAGATCGATCATCACCGCGATCGAGTCCCGGTCGTCGTTCATGGAGTTCGGGCCGAGCGAGAACGCGGGCTCGTACTCGAAGCTCTCCATGTGGACGTTCATCTCCTCGCCTTTGTGGCGGTAGTTGACCTCGACTTCCTTCTTGCAGGCGACCGGACAGGAGTGACAGGTCGGCTCGTCGACCAGGATGTTCTCCCGGACGTTCTCCCCCGAGACGCGCTCGGCGTCGAAGTCGAGCCCGCGGTCCTCGCTCGCGGCACGGGTGCTCGTGTAGTAGCCGTTGCCCGTCGGCAGCCCGTCCATCTCCTCGGTGATGTTCATCAGGACGTTCGTCCCGTACACCGAGAGCCCGCCCTCGTTGGGCGCGGTGACGTCTGACTCCTGGATGGCTTTCATCGCCTCCTGGTGGCCCTCCTTGAACGTCTCCGGGTCGGCCGGCTTCGGCATCCGCGTGTTCGACTTGACGACGACGGCCTTGAGGTTCTTCGAGCCCATCACGCCGCCGGTGCCGCCACGGCCCGCCGCGCGGTCGTCCTCGTTGATGATCGAGGCGTAGCGGACCTCGTTCTCGCCGCCGGGGCCGATCCCCATGATCGAGAGGTTCCTGCCGTAGGAGCCGTCGACTTCCTCCTCGATCGTCTCGCGGGTCTCGTGAAAGCCCGTTCCCCAGAGGTGAGAGGCGTCACGGAGCTCGACCTCGCCGTCCTCGACGTAGGCGTAGACGGGCTCGTCGGCTTTCCCCTCGAACAGCAGGCCGTCGAAGCCGGCCCACTTCAGCCGGGCGCCGGACCACCCTCCCTGGTGGCTGTCGGTGACGGTCCCGGTCAGCGGCGATTTGGTACAGACCGCGAGCCGACCGCTCATGGTCACCTGGGTCCCCGTCAGGGGGCCGTTCATGAACGCGAGCAGGTTCTCCGGGCCGAGGGGATCGACGTCCGGTCCCTGCTCGAAAACGTACTTCACCCCCAGCCCGCGGGCACCGATGTACTTCGTTGCGTCCTCCTCGTCGATCGATTCGTACGCGACCTCCCCCGAAGAGAGGTCGACGCGACCGACGCAGTCCTGGAATCCGCCGAGTTCTGTCATGATAATCCCTCCACCTAGTATAGCACCGCCATCGTGTTAGGCGTTACCGGCCTGATTTAACCATAGGTGGTTACGTCACCGGCGTCGGGATCGGCGTGTTAACTGGGATCGTGTGTCGTGGCCGCGTTTCGAACCGTCGATCGGGGCCGTCCGTCGTGGCCGCGTTTCGATCCCGCGTCCGCGCCATCGCGGCTCCGAGCCCACGCTCGTCGAACGCACGACCGTGGGGTCACATGACTCCGAGCCCACGCTCGTCGAACGCACGACCGTGGCGTCACACGACGGTGTCGACCACCCCGGACACAGCAACGGTGTGACCACCCCGGAGTCACAGTAACAGCGCGACGACCGCGAGGATGACGAACACCAGCACGAACACCCGTGCGATCTCCATCGAGACCCCGGCGACGTTTCGAGCGCCGACGACGGCGGCGACGATGGCGAGCAGGACGAAGACGACCGCCCAGTACAGAAACTCGCTGGCGAGGATCTGGAGGGGGTAGGCCATGGGCTCACCATCACGGACGGGCTCATAAACGTCGGTGACCGTGTGGGCGCGTTCGGAGGACCTACGACCCCCGGCCGGAGGCGTAAGGGGCTCCGACCGCCGCGTAAGCTGGCGTTGGGGCCGATTCGGCCGGGCTTACGGGAGATCAGACCACGGCGACGATCGTCGTCCCGGGTCGG
>Ga0207421_10001384_pt1 | contig 31206 bp, 46 predicted proteins | sample SodLakKL_010_SED_4_FD_187542 | JGI IMG/M metagenome (GOLD analysis project Ga0207421, IMG submission 187542) | Alkaline sediment microbial communities from Lake Tanatar, Kulunda Steppe, Russia - 8KL_010_SED (SPAdes) (version 2) | ecosystem: Environmental > Aquatic > Non-marine Saline and...
GTAGAGATGGTCATGCCCGGCGACAATATCAACATGGTGATTGAGCTGATTACCCCCATCGCCATTGAAGACAGCCTTCGCTTTGCTATCCGGGAAGGCGGCCGTACTGTAGGCGCTGGCGTGGTCACTTCGGTAATAGAATAACAGAATATAAGAGAAAGAAATGAAACAGTTTAGCGATGAAGTAAGAGGTTGCCGCAGTATAGGCGGGAAATTTTTACGGAGCAGTCTGTCAAAAGTAATCAGGCGATGAAGGAGGATAATGATGTCAAACCAGAAAATTCGGATACGCCTTAAAGCATTCGATCACAACCTGCTGGACCAGTCGGCCAGCAAAATTGTGGATACGGCCAAGAGGACCGGGGCATCGGTTTCGGGTCCTGTACCCCTTCCCACGGAGAAAAGTGTCTATACTGTGATTCGAGCACCGCACAAGTATAAGGATTCCAGGGAACAATTTGAGATGCGAACCCACAAGCGGCTGATCGACATCCTTGAACCCACACCTAATACAGTTGATGCCCTGATGAGGCTGGACTTGCCGGCCGGTGTGGACATCGAGATCAAGCTCTAGGATTCGTGGAGAGAAAGGGGGTTTTTCTAGATGGAAAAAGCAATTCTGGCAAAAAAAGTAGGCATGACTCGTATATTTGATGATGGCGGACGTTCTATCCCGGTCACTGTCCTGGAAGCGGGTCCCTGCACGGTTATCTGCAAGAAAACTCCAGAGAAAGATGGCTATACAGCGATCCAGGTTGGTTTTCAGCAGGTTAAGGAAAAGCGCCTTAACAAACCGCTCAAAGGACACCTAAATAAAGCAGGCGCAGGGCCTGTGAAATATATCCGCGAGTTTAAGCTTTCAGATACCGGAGCTTATGAAGTCGGCCAGGATATCAAGGCGGATATCTTTGATTCCGGGGATTTTGTGGATGTAACCGGTGTTTCCAAGGGCAAAGGCTTTGCCGGATCCATTAAACGGCACGGCCAGGGGCGCGGTCCTATGACACACGGCTCACGCTACCACCGCGGTCCCGGCACCCTGGGAGCTATTGACCCGGCACGGGTCTTTAAAGGCCAGACCCTGCCCGGAAGGATGGGTGGGGAAAGGGTTACTGTTCAGAAACTGGAAGTTGTAAAAGTTGATCCGGAAAAAAACATGATCCTGGTTAAAGGTGCAGTGCCTGGTCCTCGTGGCAGCTTGCTGGAGATAAAGAATTCCGTCAAAGTTAGTTAAGTGAAAGTTAGTAAGAAAGGGGGCTTTGTGTTTGATGCCCACAGTGGATATATACAATGGTCAAGGAGAGCGTGTGGGAGAAATGGAGCTAAGTGACTTTGTTTTTGGCGCTGAAGTCAAGGAACACCTTTTGCACGATGTCTCCCAGATGCTGCTGAACAACCGCCGTCGCGGCACGGCCAGCACCAAAACCAGGAGCGAAGTGCGTGGTGGAGGACGTAAGCCGTGGCGCCAAAAGGGTACAGGAAGAGCCCGCCACGGTACCATTCGTTCCCCTATCTGGACCGGTGGGGGGGTAGTTTTTGGTCCCAAGCCAAGAAATTACCGCTATTCGCTTCCCAAGAAGGTCCGACGGGCTGCGATGCGTTCTGCGCTTTCTTCAAAGGTACAGCAGAACGAGTTAACTGTATTGGAAGGCCTGGAGCTTTCCCAACCCAAGACAAAAGAGATTGTCAACTTGCTCAAGAATCTCAACGCAGCAGAAGGCCGGGTCCTTTTGGTAACAGCCGGTCCCGATGAAAACGTCTTCAAGTCTGGGCGTAATATTCCCAAGGTCAAAACCGCAGTAGCTAACCAGATCAACGTGCTTGATATCCTGAACTGCGATAAACTGCTCATGACAGCAGATGCAGTAGCTGCGGTAGAGGAGGTGTTTGCCTCATGAAAGACCCCCGGGACATTATTATCAAGCCGCTGGTAACAGAAAAGTCGACGAACCTGATGGAAGAAAACAAATACTGTTTTAAGGTCGACAAACGGGCTAACAAGATTGAAATAAAAAAAGCTGTAGAAAACATATTCGGTGTTGAGGTTAAAGCGGTAAACACCATGAATATGAAGGGGAAGCCCAAACGTTTTGGCATTTACCGGGGTTATACGCCTTCCTGGAAAAAAGCGATCGTTACCCTGGAAGAAGGCAGCAAAACCATTGAAATCTTTGAATAGGACCAGGTGAAAAATGAATCTGGCGATTTTTTAGGAAGGAGGTGCGTGGGGTCATGGCGTTCAAAAAATTTGTGCCGACGTCTCCGGGACGGCGTTTTATGACAGTTTCCACCTTTAACGAGATCACAAAGACCGAACCGGAAAAATCATTATTGGAACCCCTGAAGAAAACGGCCGGACGCAATAAAGCCGGGCGTATCACCATAAGACATCGCGGTGGAGGGCATAAGCGCAAATACAGAATCATTGACTTCAAGCGGGATAAAGATGGCATTCCTGCCAAGGTGACAGCCATCGAGTACGATCCCAACCGCTCAGCTCGTATTGCTCTGCTAAATTATGCCGACGGTGAAAAGCGTTATATCCTGGCCCCGGTAGGCTTGAAGCCAGGTGCAACCATTAGCTCAGGTGCAGGCTCGGAAATCAGGCCTGGCAACTGTTTAAAGTTAAAAAATATTCCCGTTGGCTCTCTGGTGCATAACATCGAAATGAAACCCGGTAAGGGAGGCCAGATGGTCCGTTCTGCCGGCAGTGTAGCACAGTTGATGGCCAAAGAAGGAAAATATGCCCACATCAAGCTGCCTTCAGGCGAAGTCCGGTTGATTCTGACGGAATGCAAAGCAACTATCGGGCAGGTAGGAAACGTGGAATATGAAAACTTGAGCATTGGAAAGGCCGGTCGTTCTCGCTGGCTAGGCAAAAGGCCTGTGGTACGGGGTTCGGCAATGAACCCAGTCGACCACCCACACGGTGGCGGCGAGGGGAAAGCACCAATTGGTCGCAAGAGTCCACTTTCACCCTGGGGTATGCCGACAGCGGGTTACAAAACTCGGACCAAGAAGAAGAAAACAGATCAGTTTATTGTTCGAAAAAGGAGTTAGCGCCTGCCTGCTAACGGTAGCAGGTGATTATTTAAACTTTGTAAGACAATCGTGTCTTGAAGTAAAGGGGTGATTAAGTGGGACGTTCGATTAAAAAAGGCCCGTTTATTGACCAGAGATTAAAGGCCAGGATAGATAAGATGAACAAGACGGGAGAAAAACGAGTAATTAAGACCTGGTCCCGTCGTTCAACCATCTTTCCGGAAATGGTTGGGCATACCATTGCCGTTCATGACGGCCGCAAACACGTTCCGATCTATATTTCCGAGGACATGGTAGGCCACAAGTTGGGAGAATTCGCTCCTACGCGCACATTTCGCGGTCACGGGTCCCACACGGAACGGTCGACCACGCTTAAATAGGTTTAAGTTGGCAGGTCGGTTGGTTAAGGCGACAGGGCCTTTAAGATTCAGTTTAATACTGCGGTGCACGAGGTAAGGGGGTATAAGATTTGGAAGCAAAAGCACAAGCCCGGTTTATCCGGATAGCTCCCCGTAAGGCCCGGGTTGTGATGGACCTGATCAGGGGAAAAGATGTAGAGGAAGCCCTTTCTATTCTCCGTTTTACGCCCAAGCGGGCGTCGGGGATTATTGAGAAGGTAGTTAATTCAGCCATAGCCAATGCAGAACACAACTACGAACTGAACCGTGATGACCTGTATATTGACCAGGGCTATGTCGATGAAGGTCCTACCTTAAGGCGCTTCAGGCCCCGCGCCATGGGGAGAGCTACCCGTATTGACAAACGTACCAGTCATATAACCGTTGTTTTGCGGGAAAGAGAGGAGGATTAATCGTTGGGTCAAAAAATTAGTCCCACTGGTTTTCGTGTTGGCGTAATTCGGGACTGGGATGCCCGCTGGTATTCAGAGAAAGAATATACCCGGTTGGTTCACGAAGACCTTAAGCTTCGCCAATATATTAAAGAAAAGCTCAAGAATTCCGGTGTTTCGCGGGTAGAGATTGACCGCGCCGCCAACAATGTCCGGGTTAACATCCATACATCCAAGCCGGGCATGGTCATCGGCAAAGGTGGTTCTGGCGTAGACCAGTTGCGGCGAAACCTGGAAAAAATGACGGGGAAAAAGATCCATATCAATATCATGGAAATCAAAACCCCGGAAATGGATGCATACCTGGTAGCCGAAAACGTGGCGCAGCAGCTTGTTCGCCGCATCGCCTTTCGGCGCGCCATGAAGCAAGCAGTATTCCGGACCATGCGTGCCGGAGCCAAAGGGATCAAGATCGTCTGTAAAGGGCGCCTGGGTGGAGCAGAGATGGCCCGTACGGAAACCTATCACGAGGGCACAGTTCCTTTGCAGACGCTTCGTGCGGATATTGATTACGGCTTGGTAGAAGCTCATACGGCATACGGTCGGATCGGGGTAAAAGTATGGATTTATAAGGGTGAAATCCTCCCGGAAACCAGGAAAGAAGGCAAGGAACAGCAGGAGGGAGGTAAAGAGCATGTTAACGCCTAAGAGAACAAAATTTCGCCGTCATCAGCGTGGACGGATGAAAGGGATCTCCAAGGGCGGTACGGAGATTGACTTTGGAGAATATGGCCTGCAGGCCCTGGAACCCAGCTGGGTGACCAGCCAGCAGATTGAAGCGGCCCGGGTTGCTATGACCCGCTATGTTAAACGGGGTGGGAAGATCTGGATCAAAATATTCCCACATAAACCGATAACTGAAAAACCGGCTGAAACCCGGATGGGAAAAGGAAAAGGTTCACCGGAATACTGGGTTGCAGTGGTAAAGCCGGGAAGAGTTATGTTTGAACTGGCCGGTGTCCCTGAAGATACGGCCAGGGAAGCTATGCGCCTGGCATCCCATAAGCTTCCCATGAAATGCAAATTTGTGAAAAGAGAAGAAATAGGTGGTGAAGCCCATGAAGGTGAGCGAAATTCGTGAGCTTTCAAACCAGGAGCTTCAGGATAAAATCCGGGAGCTAAAGGAAGAGCTCTTTAACCTGCGTTTTCAAATGGTTACCGGCCAATTGGAAAATACCATGAGAATTCGAGAGGTTCGAAAAACCATTGCCCGGGTAAAAACAGTTCAACGGGAAAGAGAGTTGTCCACACCCCGAGTTTAAGATGCAAGAAAGGAGGCAGCGGTTTGGAGAGAAACAGCCGGAAAGTTCGTGTTGGAAAAGTTGTCAGCAACAAGATGGATAAAACCGCCGTGGTAGCTGTGCAGCGGACCATGCAGCACCCCATCTACGGCAGGATTATGAGGAAAACCAAAAAATATAAAGTTCACGATGCAAACAATGAGTGCCGGGTCGGTGACAAGGTCAGGATCATGGAAACCCGGCCGCTGAGCAAGGATAAGAACTGGCGTTTGGTCGAAATAATGGAGAAGTCCCAGTTGTAGTCTTAGCGAAAGGAGGGGCCAAAGTGATCCAGACCCAAACGGTTTTAAACGTCGCCGATAACACGGGGGCCCGTAAGATCATGTGTATCAGGATCCTTGGTGGCTCCAAGAGAAAGGCAGCCAATGTGGGCGATATCGTGGTCGCCTCGGTTAAAGAAGCAGCCCCCGGCGGGGTAGTGAAAAAAGGTGATGTGGTGCGTGCTGTTATCGTGCGGACCAAAAGAGGGTACCAGCGAAATGACGGCACATTTATCCGCTTTGATGAAAATGCTGCGGTTATTATCAATGAGCAGAAAGCTCCCAGGGGGACCCGGATATTTGGCCCTGTAGCCAGGGAGCTCAGGGAAAAAGAATTCATGAGAATAGTATCGCTTTCTCCGGAAGTGATTTGATCAAGGCTGTTTTGTAGTAGAGGAGGTGTGCCAGTTGTCTACACAAAAGCTTCATGTTCGCAAGGGCGATCGCGTCCTGGTTCTTTCAGGCAAAGATAAGGGGAAAAAAGCGAAAGTTATCAGCTCAATTCCCGGGGAGCGGAAAGTGTTGGTTGAAGGGGTGAATATTATAAAAAAGCACGCCCGCCCTACCCAACGAGTGCCTCAGGGAGGCATCAGGGAAATGGAAGCGCCCATTCCCTCGAGTAAAGTTATGCTTATTTGCCCCTCCTGCCAGCAGCCGACTCGTATCTTACGCCGGAAGCTATCTGACGGCAAATCTGTCAGGGCGTGCAAAAAATGCAGCGAAAACATCGATAAATAGAAGCTGAATACTGACAGAAAATGGATTAGAACTGCAGCGCAGGGGAAGGAGGTTAATGGAAAATGTCGACCTTGAGAGACAAATATAACGAAGAGGTCCTTCCGGCTTTAATGGAAAAGTTTTCTTACCGAAATGCCCTGGAAGCACCGCGGCTGGATAAAGTGGTAATTAACATGGGTATCGGTGAAGGGAAAGAAAACCCCAAGCTGTTGGACGCTGCCGTAAAAGATCTTTCTCAGATTACTGGTCAAAGGCCGGTTATCACCAAGGCCAAAAAATCGGTAGCCAGCTTTAAGTTGAGAGAAGGCATGTCTATTGGATGTAAAGTTACCCTGCGGGGGAACCGAATGTATGATTTTATTAATAAACTGATCAATGTTGCTCTCCCCCGGGTACGTGATTTTCGAGGAATATCTCCCAAAGCATTTGATGGTCGAGGTAACTATTCACTGGGTTTAAAGGAACAGATAATTTTCCCAGAAATCATTTACGACGAGGTGGAGAAAATCCAGGGCATGGATATAGTTATTATCACCACGGCTAAGACAGATGAAGAAGCCAAGGAATTACTCAGGCTTTTGGGCATGCCCTTTAGAGCAGCATAATATAGAAGCATGAAAATTATGCCCCGTTCAAAAAATAATGACCCCCTGGAAAGGAGGTGCGACCTGGTTGTCTTCAACCAGGGATCTTTGTGGCCAAGAAGTCAATGATTGCCAAAGCAAAAAGGAAGCCTAAGTTTGATGTACGAGGATACAACCGCTGCGAATTATGCGGTCGTCCAAGGGCATATATAAGAAAATTTGGTATGTGTCGTTTGTGCTTCCGCAAGCTGGCTCACCAGGGTGTGCTTCCAGGTGTTAAAAAGGCCAGCTGGTAGCCTTGTGGTAAGAAAGGAGGTTCGTGTTTTATTATGATGAACGATCCCATTGCTGATATGTTAACAAGAGTGCGCAACGCCAACCTGGCCGGGCACCAAAATGTTGAGGTTCCTTCTTCCAGGATGAAGGATGCCATCGCCGCTATCTTAAAATCTGAAGGATATATCAAAGATTTTGATCGGATTTCTGATAATAAGCAGGGAATGTTGAAGCTTTATCTCAAGTATGGGCGCGACTCCCAGAGGGCCATAACCGGCCTTAAGCGCATCAGCAAGCCCGGGTTAAGGGTTTATGCCAAGAAAGATGAATTGCCGCAGGTGCTGGGCGGCCTGGGTATTGCCATCATTTCCACCTCTCAAGGCTTGATGACCGATAAAGAGGCCGGTAAAGTAGGGTTGGGTGGAGAAGTGATATGCTATGTCTGGTAGGAGGTGGTAAGAGTGTCACGAATAGGGAAAAAACCCATATCTGTCCCTAGCGGTGTAGAAGTTAAGGTCGAGCCGGGAAACCTGGTTACGGTTAAGGGACCCAAGGGACAGTTAACCAGGCAGGTTCCCAGCTGCCTGGAAATAAAAATGGAAGACGGTCAGGTTTCAGTGCTTCGTCCTTCAGAACGCAAAGAGCACAGGTCTATGCATGGATTGGGCCGGACGATACTGGCCAATATGGTAGAAGGGGTTAGCCAGGGTTTTTCCAAAAACCTGGAACTGGTCGGTGTGGGTTACAGGGCTGCGCTCCAGGGTAAAAACCTGGTTTTGAACGTCGGTTATTCGCAGCCGGTCCAGTTAACCCCCGAGGAAGGGATTGAGATAGAAGTTCCTGCTCCAACCAAGGTGATTGTCAAGGGAATTGACAAAGAAAAGGTTGGAGATACTGCAGCCCGGATACGCCGCGTTCGTCCTCCTGAGCCTTACAAGGGGAAAGGAATCAAATACGAACAAGAATATATCAGGCGCAAAGTGGGTAAGGCAGGTAAATAGTTGCATTCTACCTGCTGTACTCTAGCAGCATTGTATGAAGGGGTGAAAAGAAGGTGGCAAGGACGAAAGAAAAATTATTGGCCAGGAAAAAAAGGCAGACCCGGGTACGGCAGAAGATCAGCGGAACGCCAGAATGCCCCCGGCTTAATGTATACCGCAGCTTAAAGCATATTTATGCCCAATTGATCGACGATGTTAATGGCGCTACCCTGGTATCCGCATCAACAATGGAACCCGGTATACGCTCCAAGCTTTCTGTTTCCGGTAATGCCGAGGCAGCGAAAGAAGTCGGTGAACTGCTGGCAGAGCGGGCCCGGGAAAGCGGGATTGAAGAGGTCGTGTTCGACCGGGCAGGTTACTTGTTTCATGGAAGAGTAAAAGCCCTGGCCGAAGGGGCCCGGGAAAAAGGATTAAAATTTTAACAGGGAACCCGGAAAGGAGGGTAAAGTTTGCCTAAAGTTGAACCCAAAGGAGAATTGACAGAGCGAGTTGTAAAGATTAACCGGGTAGCCAAAGTTGTCAAGGGTGGTCGCAGGTTTAGTTTTAGTGCCCTGGTTGTCGTTGGAGATGAAAGCGGGACCGTCGGGGCCGGACTGGGCAAAGCAGGCGAGGTTCCAGAAGCGATCCGGAAAGGAATCGAAGATGCCAAAAAGAAACTGGTCCGTGTTCCCATGAAAGGGACCACGATAACCCACCCCACTACAGGACGGTTTGGCGCCGGGGAAGTATTGTTAAAGCCGGCTTCGGAAGGTACTGGAGTCATTGCTGGTGGACCGGTTCGTGCTGTCCTGGAACTGGCCGGGGTGAAAGATATCTTGACGAAAAACCTGGGGTCCGCAAATGCTCTGAATATGGTTAATGCGACCATTGAAGGATTAAAAACCTTAAAAACACCCGAAGAGGTGGCGAAAATCCGTGGCAAAGACGTTGAAGAGCTTAAGGCATAGGGGAGGCGTTCGAGGTGAGCAAAATTCGTATAAAACTGATTAGAAGCCTTAGCGGTTGCAAGCCATCCCAGCGCTTGACCATTAAAGCTTTGGGGTTAAAACGATTGAACCAAACTGTAGAGCATAAAGATACACCCCAGATTCGGGGCATGATCGACCGGGTTCATCACCTGGTTGCCCTGGAAAATGTGGAACAAGGCTAACGTCATTTTTCTAGCTGGGGATGTTTGTATGTTGATTAATTGAAGAGGAGGTGTCGCAAGGCGATGCGTTTGCATGAATTAAAAGCGTCTCCCGGCTCCAAGGCGGCTCGAAAACGGGTCGGACGTGGTATTGCGTCAGGCCAGGGTAAGACGGCGGGGCGTGGGCAGAAAGGCCAGAAAGCTCGGTCCGGTGGCAGTCTCCGCCGCGGCTTTGAGGGAGGACAGATGCCCTTGTTTCAGCGCCTTCCCAAGCGTGGTTTTCACAATAAGTTTCGAACGGAGTGGACTATAGTAAACGTGGAAGCTCTCAATCGTTTTGAGGCTGGCAGCGTGGTTACTCCAGAACTGTTAAAAGAGAATGGCGTAGTAAAAACATTAAAAAACGGCATCAAGATTCTCGGAAAAGGTGAGTTGACAAAGGAACTGACCGTCCAGGCCCAGAGTTTCAGTGCCCAAGCCAGGGAGAAAATTGAAGCGGCCGGCGGACGGACTGAGGTGATTTAAACATGTTTGAAACGGTTCGGAATGCCTGGAAAATTACAGAACTGCGGCAAAGAATCTTATTTACTATCGCCATGCTGGTTGTTTTTCGCATCGGTGCACATGTCCCTGTACCCGGCATTGATCCTTCCTTGCTGGTAGACCTGTTTGAAGGAGGCACTCTTTTTGGCTTTGCCGATGTGATTGCCGGTGGTGCCCTGAGTAATTTTACTGTCTTTGCCATGGGAATCATGCCGTATATTAACGCAACCATTATTATGCAGTTGCTGACAGTCGTCGTGCCCAAGTTCAAGGAGTGGAGCGAGGAAGGTGTTGAAGGACGCAAAAAAATGATCCAGGTAACCCGTTATGGGACTGTAGGCTTGGCCTTTCTGCAAGCTACGGGAATGACTTTCAGCATTATTCAGCCGGCCATCCTGGATCACAGCACAGCTTCGTACCTGGTAATCATTATTTCATTAACAGCAGGGACAGCATTTTTGATGTGGCTTGGTGAATTGATTACAGAAAAAGGCATTGGCAACGGTATTTCGCTGTTGATTTTCGGTGGGATTATCGCCGGGATGCCTGGGGCCATTGGTCAAACAGCTGAACTGGTGATAATGGGCGAGGTAAGTGTTTTTATGGTCATTCCAATCATCCTGGTGCTGTTAGGCTTGATCGTGGGCATAGTCGCCCTGGATGTAGGTCGACGCCGGATTCCTGTCCAATATGCCAAGCGTGTCGTTGGCAGGAGGGTTTACGGCGGACAGAGCACTCATATCCCGTTGAAAGTGAACCAGGCAGGAGTTATCCCTGTAATCTTTGCTTCGGCTATCCTGATGTTCCCGGCTACCATCGCAGCTTTCATCAACCATCCCTTTGCCCAACGGATTGCTGCAGCCCTGGAATGGGGAACGGTGCTCAATACGGCACTCTACGCCACCTTTATTATCCTGTTTACCTTTTTCTATACGGCTATTCAGTTTGATCCCATGAAAATTGCCGGCGATATCAAAAAATACGGCGGCTTTATTCCGGGATTAAGGCCGGGCAGACCTACGGCAGAATATATCGGTCGGGTTTCAAGCAGGCTTACCTTTGTTGGCGCTTTTGCCCTGGCTTTTATCGCAGTCTTACCCATCATGCTGCAGGATATTTCGCGTATTGACTTGCTTTTTGGGGGAACTGCCTTGATTATTGTCGTCGGAGTGGCGTTAGAAACCATGCGACAGGTTGAAAGCCAGATGATGATGAGGAATTATGAAGGTTTTATGAAATAAGGAGTCGACTACTTTGATCGTGCTAAAGTCATCACAGGAAATAGATAAAATGCGCCAGGCCGGAAGAATTGTTGCAGAAACACTGGCTGAGCTGGGAGAGACGGTTAAGCCCGGGGTTACAACACTGGAGCTGGATGCCCTGGCACGTCGCCGGATCAAGCAATCCGGCGGTTCTCCCGCATTTTTAGGCTACCACGGCTTTCCAGCCAGCATTTGTGCTTCAATCAACGAGGAAGTTGTCCATGGCATACCAGGTTTAAGGCGTTTGAAATCGGGCGATATTATCAGCATTGATGTGGGAGTTTGTTATAAAGGGTACTATGGGGATTCTACGGTTACCTTTCCTGTAGGGGAGATTTCCAACCTGGCTCAACGCTTAATCGATGTCAGTCGGAACTCTCTCTACCGGGGAATTGAGAACGCCCGTGCCGGCAACCGCCTTTATGACATTTCCAGCGCTATCCAGGTAACTGCTGAGTCAGAAGGATTTTCCGTAGTCCGTAACTATGTAGGCCACGGGATCGGCAGTCAGATGCATGAGGAACCCCAGGTTCCCAATTTTGGCAAGCCGGGCAGGGGTCCCAAGCTGGAGGCAGGAATGGTATTGGCTATTGAACCCATGGTAAATGCCGGAACTTGGGAAGTTGAAACCCTTCAGGATAGTTGGACTGTAGTAACCCGGGACCGGAAGCTTTCAGTACATTTTGAACATACGGTGGCCATCCTGGAAAACGGTCCGGAAATCCTGACGGCCTTATAGGAGGAAATGAAGTGGAATTAGGGCAACTTGTCAAATCTTTGGCGGGACGGGATAAAGGAAAGCATTATTTTGTCATTGGCTTTGAAGGCAGATATGTTTTGCTTGTTGACGGGCGGGTCCGTTCAGTGGACCGACCCAAGAATAAAAACGTAAAGCATCTCCAGCCTTACCGCTATGTTGAGACTGGAATCCAGGAAGAAATTAAGCAAAATGCGCTGAAAGATACGACGGTTCGAAATGCCTTGAACACTTTACTTGCTTCTGAAGATGAATCGGGAACCGATTCCAGCAGCAATACCCACAATGGCCTCTGGCTTTCATCGTCTCACGGCGGTTAGAAAGGAGGGATGTCAGGGTATGTCAAAAAAGAAAGATGTAATCGAGGTAGAAGGCACAGTTGTGGAACCTCTACCCAATGCCATGTTCCGGGTTGAATTGAAAAATGGGGTAAAAATTTTGGCCCATGTCTCGGGAAAAATTCGCATGAATTTTATCCGTATTCTGCCCGGTGATCGCGTTTTGGTTGAACTGTCGCCCTACGATCTAACCAGGGGACGGATTACGTATCGTTATAAATAAAAACTCAAGGGGGCTATAGCAAGATGAAGGTGCGCCCATCCGTAAAAAAAGCATGCGAGAAATGTAAAGTTATACGCCGAAAAGGAAAAGTCATGGTTATATGTGAAAACCCGAAACACAAACAACGGCAGGGTTAAGCCGGTAACCGTTATGTATATTTTTGGATAATAAGGGCATTATAATTACGTTGAACCTTTTTGAATTAACTGAAGGAGGTGGAGTTTATGGCCAGGATAGCCGGAACCGACTTGCCCAGGGATAAAAGAGTGGAAGTCGCCCTAACCTATATTTTTGGCATGGGTCCTTCCAGGGCAAAGGAAACCCTGAAATCAACTAATATTAACCCCAGGACCCGGGTTCGGGACTTGACTGAGGATGAGATTGGAAGGTTGCGGGAGTTTATTGACAAAAGTTACGTGGTTGAGGGTGACCTGAGGCGGGACGTTGCCATGAATGTCAAACGGCTCATGGAAATTGGTTCCTACCGGGGAATCCGCCATCGTCGCGGGCTGCCCGTCCGGGGACAGTCTACCAAGAATAACGCCCGGACCCGTAAAGGTGGCAAGAAGACCGTTGGCGTACGACGCAAAAAATAAAGTAATGTAAGACGGTGAAGAAAGGCACTTGTCAGTTAAGCAGGTACACCGCTGTTTGCATTGATTCTCACGAAAGGGGAGGGAGAATAAACGTGGCCAAAAGAAAGACCCAGTCTCGGCCAAAACGCCGGGAACGAAAGAATATTGAGCAGGGGATAGCCAATATCAAGTCCAGTTTTAACAATACGATGATTACCATTACGGACTTGAAAGGGAATAACATTGCCTGGTCCAGTGCCGGGATGGTCGGCTTCAAGGGATCCCGTAAATCTACACCCTTTGCCGCCCAGCTAGCCGCAGAGCAGGCAGCTAAAACAGCCATGGAACACGGCATGAAGCAGGTCGAAGTTGTAGTAAAAGGGCCTGGAGCCGGAAGAGAAGCTGCAATTCGTTCTCTCCAGGCAGCAGGCCTGGAAGTCAATATGATCAAAGATGTTACACCGATTCCACATAACGGCTGCCGCCCACCGAAAAGGCGCCGGGTATAACAGCCAACTATACAGGAGGTGCATTAAGCACGTATGGCCAGATACAAAGATGCGGTCTGCCGGCTGTGCCGCCGTGAAGGAGTCAAGCTGTACCTGAAAGGGGACCGCTGCTTCAGTGAGAAATGCGCATTTACGCGCAAGGGGTACATTCCCGGAGAGCACGGACAAGGCAGGCAGAAAGTTTCAGAATACGGGATGCAGTTAAGGGAAAAACAAAGAGCACGCAGGATTTATGGCGTCCTGGAAAATCAGTTCCGGCGTTATTTCAAGGAAGCGGACCGGAGAAAGGGAGTTACAGGGGAAATACTCTTGCAAATCCTGGAAAGTCGGCTGGACAATATGGTTTATCGTATGGGTTTTGCCCGTTCCAGGGCAGAAGCTCGCCAGTTAATCCGCCACGGGCATTTTGAAGTCAATGGTCGTAAAGTTGATATTCCATCATACCAGACCCGTCCGGGGGATATTGTCGCAGTGCGGGAAAATAGAAGAACCCGCGATCTGTTTAAAGAGATCCTGGAATGGGGATCTACCCAGGGCACCGGGGAATGGCTTGAGGTGGACCGGGAAAACATGAGTGGTAAAGTCGTTCGTTTCCCAACCCGGGAAGAATTGGATGTTCCCGTTACGGAACACCTCATTGTCGAGTTTTACTCTCGTTAACCCAACCTCTAACACGTGTTAGGAGGGAATATTTGTGATAGAGATTGAAAAGCCGAAGATTGAATGGGTAGAGTCAAGCGATAGATATTACGGCCGTTTTGTCGTCGAGCCTCTGGAAAGAGGGTATGGGATTACACTGGGCAACTCCCTGCGCCGCATATTGCTCTCTTCTCTACCAGGGGCGGCGGTAGTAAGTGTAAAAATTGATGGTGTCCTGCACGAGTTTTCTACGATTCCCAATGTTGTTGAGGATACGCCGGAAATAATTCTAAACCTGAAAGAACTTAAATTGAAAGTTCACTCTAATGAGCCGCAGTTGCTTATTGTAGACGCTGAAGGGGAAGGAGAAGTCAGGGCCAGGGATATCAAGGCTCCTGCAGATGTAGATATCTTAAACCCCGACCTGCTTATCGCAACACTGGAAGAAGGCGGTCGGCTATATATGGAGATAACCGCCAATGTAGGCCGGGGGTACGTTTCTGCTGAGCGCAATAAGATACCTAACCAGCCTATTGGGGTCATTCCTGTGGATTCTATTTTTACACCAATCAAGAAAGTCAACTTTACTGTGGAGGATACCCGGGTTGGACAGATGACAGATTTTGATAAATTGACCTTGGAAATCTGGACTGACGGCAGTATTAGTCCCGATGAAGCCATTAGTTTGGGAGCCAAAATCTTAAGTACACATTTAGGCCTGTTTATCAACTTGACAGAAAAAGTGGACGAAGTAGAGATAGCCAGTGAAACAGAAGACAATAGTAAAATAGATGCCTTGGCGATGACCATCGAAGAACTGGATCTGTCTGTGCGTTCCTATAATTGTCTGAAACGTGCTGGAATCAACACGGTCGAAGAGTTAATCCGCAAGTCAGAAGAAGAAATGATGAAAGTGCGTAATTTGGGCAAAAAATCGCTGGAAGAGGTACAGAATAAACTGTCAGATTTAGGGCTTGAACTGAGGAAAGAAAATGAATAAATAATTATCCCAAGACTTTTTCTATGAAGGGGGGTGCAAAGCTGGTGATCCAGCCCAGGCTGGAAGCCGGTTTTTTGCCATGAGCTATCGTAAATTAGCACGCAAAACAGGGCCCAGAAAAGCGCTTTTACGCAACATGGTGACTTCCTTGATTATAGCCGAGCGAATTGAAACGACTGAGGCCAAGGCAAAGGAAGTCAGGCGTGAGGCGGAAAAAATGATTACCCTGGCCAAAAAAGGCGATCTCCATTCTCGCCGCCGGGCCTTGGCTTATATGCTTGATGAGAGTGCTGTTACCAAGCTGTTTGATAAAATTGCCCCGCGGTTTGAAGACCGAAACGGTGGCTATACCAGGATCATTAAAACATCCCCCCGCCGGGGGGACGGTGCACCCATGGTTATCCTGGAGCTGGTTTAAAAAATGATTTCATCAGGGAAGTAGCAATTGTTGTCAGAAGAAGTTTTCCGGAATTATTTTGGGGTGGAAAATTTGAGTGCTTTACTGGAACTAAATAACGTTACCTTTGAATATGAACTGGAGAACCAGAAGCCCATTCGAGCATTAAACGGTCTTTCTTTGGAAATCGAAGCGGGAGAATACGTAGCTCTAATTGGACCCAATGGTTCTGGAAAATCAACTTTGGCTCGTCATTTAAATGCGCTTCTCATTCCCACATCAGGGGAAGTTAAAGTGGATGGGCTTGTTACCAAACTGGAAGAGAATCGTTTTGAAATCCGCCGCCGGGTCGGAATGGTTTTTCAAAACCCCGACAATCAAATTGTAGCTACTACAGTGCAGGAGGATGTAGCGTTTGGCCTGGAAAATCTGGGTGTGGAAACGCCACAGATTGTCCAGCGTGTTGCCCAATCCCTGGAGCGGGTGGGCATGAGTGCCTTTGCTGAACATGCGCCCCATTTGCTGTCCGGTGGTCAAAAACAGCGATTGGCCATCGCTGGTGTTATTGCCATGCGACCGCGCTGCCTGGTGCTGGATGAACCGACAGCCATGCTGGATCCCCGGGGCCGCAGGGAAGTGCTGGAAACCGTCCGGGCCATGAACAGTATGGAAAATATTACTATCATCCATATCACTCATTTTATGGAAGAAGCTCTTTATGCCGATCGCGTGATTGTTATGGATGAGGGGGGAATTGTAGTCCAGGGGACACCCAGAAATATCTTTGATGGCAAAACAGATTTGGCAGCCATGGGGCTGGAGATCCCAACGATCCCACAGTTGGCCGGTATGTTGCGGGCCCAGGGGCTGAAAATACCGGGAAATGTTTTACATGTTGATGATCTGGTGAACTGCTTATGCTAATTGAAGTGAAAAACTTATCCCATGTTTACATGCCGGGAACACCCTTTCAGGTGGATGCCCTGAAAGATGTAAGCTTGGGGGTTGAGCGAGGAGAATTTGTTGGAGTAATTGGGGAAACGGCTTCCGGGAAATCAACCCTGGTACAGCACTTTAACGGATTGTTGAAGCCTACCGCGGGACAAATCCTGGTTGAAGGACAAAACATTTGGGCAGGCGGGGTTAACCTGAAAAAATTGCGCTCCAGGGTGGGGTTGCTTTTTCAGTTTCCTGAGCACCAACTTTTCGAGGAAACAGTCTTCAAAGATATTGCTTATGGCCCCAGGAACCTGGGCCTGGAAGGGAGTCAGCTGGACGAACGGGTACGCTACGGCCTTGAGATGATGGAAATGGACTACAATGCGTACTGCGGACGTTCACCTTTCAGTTTAAGCGGTGGAGAAAAAAGGAGGGTTGCCATGGCCGGAATACTGGCCATGCAGCCGGAAGTAATTGTCCTGGACGAGCCTACAGCGGGTATGGACCCAGCCGGTCGCAGGCATTTCCTGGAGCAGATTAAAAAACTAAACCAGGAGCAGGGGTTAACGGTGGTTTTTGTCACCCATAACATGGAAGACATTGCAACGCTGGCCCAAAGGTTATTTGTTTTTTCCCAGGGACAGCTTGCCCTGCAGGGAAGACCGCAAGATATCTTTCAATCCATTGAGACCATCCGGGAAATTGGTTTAGACATTCCCGTTATTACCGATCTTTTACAAAGAATTCGTTCTTCGGGGAAAACGATACGCACGGACCTTTTTTCCGTGGAAGAAGCCTGCCGGGAGATCGTGCACTCTTTTAGGAAAAAGGACGGGCAAACTCCATGAAAAGTTTAACTTTAGGTCATTATCTCCCGGGTAATTCCCTTTTGCATAAGATGGATCCAAGGATCAAGCTGATAAGTTTGTTTATCCTCATCGTAGCCCTGTTTGTGATTAAAACCTTTGCAGGTTTTCTTCTCTTCGGTGCTTTTATCCTGGCCATCTTTATCTCCTCCCGGCTTCCGTGGCGATATTTTTTTCGCGGCCTGCGCCCGATCCTGTTTATTATCCTTGTCACGCTGATATTGCACTTTCTATTTACCAAAGGCGGGCAGGTCTACTTTCGCTGGGGTCCGCTGACGGTGGAAGAGGCTGGAGTATACCTGGGGTCTTTTATGACACTAAGATTGGTGTTGCTGGTGACAACCACCATTATGATTACCTTGACTACTTCACCTATTTCTTTTGCCGATGGTATCGAGTCTCTGCTGCGCCCTTTTCGCCGCCTTGGAATTCCAGGGCATGAGATTGCCATGATGATGACGATTTCCCTGCGCTTTATTCCCACCTTAATGGAAGAAAGTGATAAAATTCGTAAAGCCCAGATGGCCAGGGGGGCGGATTTTGAAACGGGAAACATTTTTCAGCGCGCTAGAAATATGGTCCCCTTGCTGGTTCCCCTGTTTGTCAGTGCCTTTCGCCGGGCTGATGAACTGGCTGTTGCCATGGAAGCCCGTTGCTACCGTGGGGGCGAAAACCGCACCCGGATGAGAGAACTCAAGACCGGTCCCCTGGATTACTATGTGTTAATTACAGTTACCGGAATAACGGTCATGATTTTTGTTACAGGTGTGTAGAACAATGCCGGGAAATACAAATAACAAAGCAGAGAAGCAGGTTAACTATCGGGTTACACTTTCCTACGACGGCACGAACTACAGCGGCTTCCAGATTCAGGAAAATGCACTGGCCATACAGGAGGTGTTGGAATCATGCCTGCAAAAACTTTTTGGTCACCCTCTTCGCATAACCGCTGCCGGCAGGACCGATGCGGGAACTCATGCCAAAGAGCAGGTAATTAATTTTTTTGCTGCACCATTGATTCCCCCTGCTCGTCTTCCCCTGGCTATGAACGGGATACTCCCGTGGGATATTGTAGTGACAGGGGCAGGAATGGATAAAGAAAGCTTTGATGCGCGCAGGGACGCTTCAGGGAAGTTTTACAGCTATACGATTGATAATGGCAAATATCCCGATGTCTTTTGGAGACGTTTTGCCTGGCATGTTTACGATTCCCTGGAGATTCAACCCATGAGAGAAGCTGCTGCATTCCTGGTCGGTGAACACGATTTCCAGGCTTTCCAGGCAGCAGGGAGCGCAATGGAAAACACGGTGCGCCGCATCGACCGGCTAACTATGGAGCGAGAGGGCAGGTTTATCCGGTTTGAAGTGGAAGGAAACGGGTTTTTGTATAAAATGATCCGCAATATTGTAGGCACTTTAGTGGAGGTGGGTTGTTCCAGGAAACGACCCGGGGAGATGAAAGATATTTTAAAAAGCAGGGACCGGCGTGCTGCAGGGATAACTGCCCCGGCACGGGGGCTTTGCCTGGAAGAAGTTTTTTACTGATTCTTTAGTCCAAAGAAGGCGGACTTCTTGACGGTACTCTCTTAATGTATTAAAATAATCCCTATGGAATTCCCAAAATGTCGACTTTGTGGATGATGATAGAAAAGATTAACGATAACAGCAGGAAAGGAGGTGTGCAAAGTCTGCAATGATGTCCCCGGGGAATTGACCCCAGGCTAAGCAGGCGTAAAGAAATGCGCACGACATACATGGCGAAAGAAAAGGATATTCAGCGTAAATGGTATGTTATTGATGTGGCCGGACAACCACTGGGCCGGGTGGCCAGTGAAATTGCCCGTTTGCTGCGGGGCAAGCATAAACCAACTTACACCCCACATGTTGATACAGGAGACCATGTGGTAGTTATCAATGCAGATAAAGTGATGTTGACAGGCAGGAAGGCAAAAGAAAAAATGTATTACCGGCATTCAGGTTATCCAGGTGGTTTAAAGAGTATCCCCTTCGAAGAAATGATAGCCAGACACCCGGAACGGGTAATACACCTGGCTGTGCGGCGGATGCTTCCGTCCAACCGTCTCGGAAGGGCGATGCTGAAAAAGATGAAAGTTTACGCAGGTCCAGAACATCCTCACCAGGCACAAAAGCCTGAAACATTGGTACTAAACCCCAAAAGGGTAGCCAGGTAAACAATCGATAAAGATAATTGCACAGGAAACAGCTATACTTGCAAATGGAAAGGAGGAAAAAGGTTGGCTCAAGTACAGTTTTTTGGAACGGGAAGACGAAAAAAGTCCATTGCCAGGGTCAGGTTGATTCCCGGGGAAGGGAAGGTTACAATTAACAACAAGGACATTGACGACTACTTTGGCCTGGAGACGCTGAAGGTCGACTTAAAGCGACCCCTGGAGTTAACCGGCACCCGGGATAAATTTGATGTGATTGCCAAAGTTGAAGGCGGTGGAGTTAGCGGCCAGGCTGGTGCAATTCGTCACGGGATCGCCCGGGCCTTGCAGTTGGCAGACGGAGAATACCGCCCGGTATTGAAAAAGGAAGGTATGTTGACCCGTGATCCGCGGATGACAGAGCGGAAAAAATACGGCCTGAAAAAAGCCCGCCGGGCTCCCCAATTTTCCAAGAGATAAAAATAGCGCACTTTATACATTAAAGCTGGCAGAAATATTTGGTCAGCTTTTTTTGTTGCTGTCTACAGCAAGAAAACGAAGCAATAGATTTGTGTGACTATCAACCAAGGCGTTTTCGGGAAATCTTAGTAGTTGTCAAACATCAAAAATTCTATTATAATGAATTAAAAGGATATGGAAGACCGGAGAGTGTTTAAAATGAGTGTAGCTCAATACTTGAAAGACAAACTAAAGCAGGGTACAGTTCATATTACCCTGGTGGATCCCTTAAAACAATCGGCTGAAGCCTCTAGCCGCTTGGCCCAGACAGCCCAGGAGGTTGGCAGCGACTTAATCCTGGTGGTTGGGCTTACCGGGCTGACCCAGGCCAACCTGCTGGAAACATCTTGGGTGATTAAAGAAAAGTCGACTATTCCAGTAGTTTATTCTCCATCAGGAGCGGAAGCTCTTTGTTTTACTTTTGATGCCGTTTTTTTCCCCAGTTTTCTGAACTCTAGCAATGCCCAATTTGTCTGTGGTGGGCAGTCCCAGGTAGCCGTTGTATTAAAGCGCATGGAGATGGAAACCATCCCTGTAGGTTACCTGATGATAGAACCGGGGATGAAAATTGGCGAATCAAAAGATATTAACTTGATTACCCGGGATAATTACTGGCAGGCCTCCAGTTTTGCTGTTGCTGCAGAACTTTTCGGGATGGAATATATCTACCTGGAGGCGGGAACAAGCGCTGCACAGCCGATACCAGCAGGCATGATCCGGGCCATCAAAAAAGAATTATCCATTCCGCTCATTGTCGGCGGCGGCATTCGCACAGCGGTTGATGCCAGAAGGGTTAGGCAGGCCGGGGCAGATATAGTAGTAACAGGCACGATTATTGAAAATGCAGGCTACCGGGAACGCTTGCGCTCCATCTTGAGTGCTTTAAAGGACTGAACTTTTGCACTCTAAAAAAACAGGCCGGAAAATAGTATGCATAGACTTGGGACCCGGTCAATAGCGCGGACCCGGGCTATGTTTTTGTACGGGCCAATTAAATTTTTCTGGGATTTTTACAGGAATCAACTGGTATTATGTCGTATTAAACTGTAAGGCCTGTAATGAAAGGAGATTCGGGTATCGATGAAGAAATGGATCCTGCTTTTATCTGCTTTATGTTTATTGGCACTTGGCACAACGGGCTGCGGTGCTGCCGTTGAAGAAGAGGTATATGCCTATGCCGGTGTAAGACCTGACCATTACTGGAAAGATATTTGGGTTACTGAAGAACGGGAAATCAACATAACACCCGAGGGAGAAGACCCCGATGCCTTGATGAAAATGGAGGTTTATGGGCGGATACGTTATGAAGGTGAGCAACCGGCCAACCGCGTCCGGGTTATTATTCGCAGTCCATTAACCTTTGATTTTATTGAAGATCATCGGGCAATGTTTTATGGAGTCGTCCAACCGGGTGATGTTCTTGAATACCACCTGATCCAGTACTATCCCGAATGGAGGGAAAGAGTGCCCATCGGTGTTTACAAAGATCAAATTGTTGAAGATTTCAGGGAAAATGCGTACATTAATATTACCTGGGAATATGATGGCCATAAATTTGACGAACACTTTTTTGATTTTAAGCCCAAGTAAATATGATGGGACAACTTGGTTCCGGCAATATGGCAAGCGGGCGTAATGCTTGAAAATCAGGCATCGCCCGCTTTTTCAATAGTTTTCAAGGGAAGAGGGAAGAAGACAGAATTGCCCAACCTGGACAAGCCGGAATAACAAGGTTTCTCAGTGTGGTTGCCCTAAGAGATATAATTCTTGTCAATTTTTCGCAAGACTTGAAAAGTTGGAGCCTACAATGGTTGAGGTTGTGCTGAAACAGGCGGAGCAGAACCCCTGGCTTTATAAATAGATAATGATTCCAGCCAAGGCGCCGAGGCCGATGATCAGAAGAGGGTGTATTTTGGTCAGCAGAATCAGTAACAGGGCGGGCAGAGCAATCAGGAAACCGATCCAATCGGTAAAAGCGCTTTCACCTACGACATAAGCGGCAAACCCAATCAGGGCAATGACTGCAGGTTGAATTCCATCCATAGCGCGCTGCAGGTGCTGGTTGGTATAGAAATGGATAAACAAGCGTGCAGCCGGGATGATTAAAATCAAGGAGGGAGAAACAACACCCAGGGTAGCAATACTTGCCCCCAGTATGCCTCCTACCTGGTATCCTACAAAGGTGGCGGAATTAATGGCAATAGGACCGGGTGTCATTTCCGCTACGGCAATAATACTGACAAAGTCGGACAAAGACATCCATCCGTGGACCTTAATAATCTCATGCTCCATTAAGGTTATCATGGCGTAACCTCCGCCAAAACCGAACAGTCCGATTTTAAAATATGAAAGGTAAAGATTAACCAGCAACCAAAACATAACCGCTTACTCCTTTTTGGATTTGGGCTGAAAAATGGGCCGGATCAGGCCGGCTGCAGCACCGGCCAGTATGACCAGGATGGGGTGTAGTCCAATAAATAAAAGCCCGGACAGGAAAACACAGAATAATAGCAGGCGATCCAGCTGGACAAAAACATGCCTTCCGATTTTAAAAGCAGCAGCAGCGATCAGGGCTACAATGACGGGCTTTATTCCTTTAAAAGCAGCCTGCACAACAGGGATATGCTGGTATTCCCACAAAAAAGCCGCAATGGACAGGATTATTAAGAAGGAGGGGAGGATGGTCCCCAAGAGTCCAAACAAGGCACCTTTTAGACCCAGGAGGCGAAAACCTGTCATAATAGAAAAGTTGACCACAATTGGCCCGGGAATGGATTGGGCTACGGCCAGGTTGTCAATAAATTCCTGGTCGCTGATCCAGCCTTTCCTTTCCATGATCTCAGTCCGGATCAGGGGAATCATGGCATAGCCGCCGCCAATGGTAAATGCGCCGATTTTAAAGAAGAGGAGAAAAAAAGGCCACATTTTTGGCTTTTGTTTGTTATTTCCCGGATTGTCCATCGATGGTTTGGGCTGGTGCCCTTTCCCCCCTGTTCATTATGCTTTGCTTATTTTAACACTGCCCTTGGTGGTTTGCAAACATTGCCAGTTTAAAACCGGCAAAAATAATAGTGGAAAGAAGGGATTTGTCGCACCAAAGCGAATTAATCTATGTGCAGCGCTAATGCCGTGATTTTAAGCTGGGAACAGGAAGGGGAATCATCCATGAATCAAAAAAAAGCACAAAAAAACAATTTCTGGAAAGGATTTTGGCAGTTAGCTGATCCCAAGATCTGGATTGCCTCTACAGTTCCTATGGGCCTGGCTGCAGCCATGGCCTACGGCCTGGAAGGTGTTTTTAGCCTGTACTGGTTTGCCTGGACCCTCCTGGGGATTTACTTGATTGAAATTGGTAAAAATGCCATTAATGAATACGTGGATTATCAATCGGGGGTCGACCGTTTTGTAGCCCCGGACAAGCAGACCCCCTTTAGCGGTGGCAAAAAGACGATTGTTCAGGGGAAGCTTACTCTTCAGCAGACATCCTTGATTGCTGTTGTGACTATGCTGGGCGGCTGCTTGTCAGGGGTAATTATCGTGTTGTTCCGGGAGCCGGCCGTGTTCTGGATCGGGTTGGCTGGGGTTGCCCTGGCCAGCTTTTACAGCCTGCCACCTTTTAAGTTTTGCTACCGTGGCCTGGGTGAACTGGCAGTAGGCCTTACCTTTGGTCCCCTGATAGTATCCGGAACCTACCTGGTACAAGCCGGCACTTTGCCTGTTGAAGTCATTCTGGCTTCGCTTCCGATCGGATTAATCATTGCCAATGTGCTTTGGATCAACCAGTATCCCGACGTGGAAGCCGATGCCATGGGGAACAAGCAAAACCTGGTGGTACGCCTGGGCAAGGAGAAAAGCATTTGGATATACAGGGCTCTTTTTGCTGCGGCGTATCTTTCCATTTTGGTTCTGGTCCTGGTTACAGGAAATATCTTCTGGCTGCTGACTTTTGCAGGCCTACCCCTGGCAATCCGTGCGGTTAAAGTTGCTTCTCGCTATTATGACAATATTCCCCGCCTGGTAGAGGCCAATGCCAAGACCATCCAGACCTACCAAATTACCGGTGCAGCCATGATCCTGGCTGCCTTGCTCTCCCGGTTGTTGTAAAAAATGTTGAAAAAAATTTAATCAGCCAAAAAATGAAACAATATCGAGCAAGGTTGAAAAAAGGATGTTTTTATCCCCGCTTTGGTTTAATTATAGGGCTCGACTTTTCGTGGAAATTCAGTTACATTTATTTCAATAACAGTGCAGTGAAAGCTTAGAGGAGGAGTACTTTTCATGTCGATGTTTCGGTTTCCCCATTTTTACTTCAGTAAGATCAGACAGGGTGTGTCATTTTTTTTGCTACTGGTCTTTTTTTCGGTTTTAATTGCAGGCTGCATGACGTACGGGAAGGATTCCGATGAAGCGGATGCTCCGCCTTCCGATCTTGAGGAAAACGAAACAGAAGTCCAGGAAAGACCTGATTCTTCTGATCAGGAAGATGAAGGGTCAGATGAACCTACTGAAGAAGAATTGGAAGAGGCGAGACGCCAGGAAGAGCAGGCGCTTCAGGCCGAAGAGGAAGCCAAGCGTCAGGCCTTGGAAGAGGAACGCCGGGAAAAACTGGGCAAATTTTATGTTCCTCTGCCTGAAGAAAGAAGGGACAAAGAACCTGTAAAAGCCCGGGGCCTTTATGTGACGGGGCACAGCGTAGCCCATCCCAGGTATGAAACGATCCTGGAGATGGTCAAGACCACAGAACTCAACTCCCTGGTGATCGATGTAAAAGATGACCATGGGCATGTTACATATGACAGCCAACTGGAAATAGTGCAGGAGTTGAATGCCAATCGTTCACACCCGATCAAGGATTTGGAAGCTGTGGTGGACGAGCTGCATGAAAAAGGTATCTATACCATTGCCCGGGTTGTGGTATTTAAAGACCCATATCTGGCTGAGAAAAGACCCGAGTGGTCCATTACCAAAAACGAAGGCGGGTTGTGGCGCGACCCCAGTGGTGCAGCCTGGGTGGATCCCTTCCAACGGAAAGTATGGGATTATGCCATAGCTGTTTCCAGGGAAGCGGCCCGGGCCGGTTTCCAGGAAATTCAGTTTGATTATGTCCGTTTCCCCGAAAATGCGCACCGGGTAGACAGGGAAGCGTACTATCCGGCACAAGACGAGTTGGAAAAAGACGAGGTAATCCGTGAGTTTCTTATTTACGCCGGTGAAAAGCTGGAAGATTACGATGTCTTTCTCTCTGCCGATGTTTTCGGGGTTATTGCCACCTCCTGGGGAGACAGCGATCGCATCGGGCAGACCTGGGAAGCCATTTCTCCTTACGTGGACATTATCTGTCCCATGGTTTATCCTAGCCATTACGGCCCCGGCTATTTTGGCTTTGATGTGCCCGATGCCAACCCCGGTGGTACTGTAAAACGGGCTATGATCGACTCGGTCAAGCGAAATGCCGCCCTGGAAGACCCGGCGATTATCCGGCCCTGGTTGCAGAATTTTACCGCATCCTGGATCCGGGGCAACATTCGCTACGGCCCGAAGGAGATACGGGAACAAATCGAGGTAGCACTAAAGCTGGGAATCGATGAATATTTGCTCTGGAATGCAGGAAATAATTATCAACCGGAAGCGCTCCTGCCTGAGGAAGAGGCAGATGCTTTGGCAGAAGAACTAGAACGATCCCGCATGGAGCAGGGTCTGGATGCCACCAGCAGCACCCCTGAAGAAGCGGTGGAAGCTTTTTTGGAAGCCGTCAGGAAAAGAGATTGGCAGGATGCCTTTTCCAGGCATATTACTGATTTCGAGATGGATTATCATATTTATCCTGAATGGAAGGATGACTGGCACACCCGGCCTGTGGAGTATGAAATAGAAACCCTGGAAGACCGGGCACTCTCCGTGGAGATCTTACAAGGTAAAGATGATGTGCTGCATGTAGATCTGTCTGTCCTGCTTAGAGGCAGTAAAGGTGAATACAACCTTTCCCGGGAGCGCTGGGAGGTCCGCCTGGAAAATACCATCTGGCGGGTTAAGCCCTCCGAAGCCTTTCTATCCATCTTAACCCATGACCCGGAAAAGAATCCCGATGAGCTTTCTATAGAAACAAATAACCTGCCGTAATAATTGAGCCTGGCCGCAATTTTTTTCCGGTCAGGCTCAATTATTTTCTCATCGTATTTCGAATTAGCAAACATTGAAAGCTGTTCTTGTTACTGTTGCGAGCTCCAGGTTGTCAAACAAGCATCTCTTGTAAGTTGCAGAGTTTTTTTATTATACCAAGAACTAACTGTTTTCGTGTTTGCCTTTGAAAACCGATGCTGTTCGGTAGTCAAAAACCGGGCTATGTGTCAGCTCCAATATGGACTGCAGCACTTTGTGACGCAGGGTTTCCACTATAGAAAAATCCATTGCAGGGATGTAATATGATTCAATTTGGTCATGAATCTTGCCGGCTTCCTGGAGCATCGCAACAGCTTCCTGGAGAGCTTCGCGATAGTAGCTCGTAAACCGATCTATTATTTTCCTCCTGGAATCATCCAGGTCGCCTTCTATCTCAATAGGTATTATTTTCCCCCCACCTCTGGCTTTGTCGCTCAAAAGAAGATGAGGCTCTTTGCTGTTGATAATTACCGTGTCCAGCTCTGGCAGCCCCAGGTGGTCGATCTGGTAAGGGTCCAGGGCGCAGCAGAAGTCTTCCACGGCAAATCCATTATGTAGGGCAGCTTCCCGTACACTTTTCACAATCCGACGCTTTAAACTGCCCGGTTCACCTGAAAGGACGTAAATGTAACTGTAAGACTTCACCAGGTTATCCAGGTGGTTAACAGGTCCCTGCGGGGTAATCGCTGAAATAAAAAGTTTGCGGGCTGAGCCCTGGCCGTTGCCCGGTGTAGAAGGCAGTAATTCTTTTACTATGTGCCTGATTTGCGTGGCAACCTCCCGGTTTTTTCCTGTTGGGCCATGTAGAAAGTTTACCCTGGGTGAAACAATCCTCTCCTGTTCCTTTAATGCTGCATCCAGGTATTGTTTTGCCGTAGAAAGAAAGGTATACGCCCGGTCAAAGCAATGTTCCTTTTCCCGTCCCAACTGGATAATATCTTCCCGGTTTTTCCCCAGCATACTTTTATCCCAAGCTGTTCCCAGGTCAACGATTTCTTCAAAAACGCCGGGAAACACCGGGTCGTTAATATGAGGAGCAGTTCCGTCGATGACTCCTGCTCCCAGGGCGGGAACAGCAACGCCGTCCAGGGAGTGGCTGTTAGAGGAGCAGTAATGATATTCTACGCTGAATCCTTCTCTTAACAGATCCTGTCCTATTTCTTTCATCAAAGTCGACTTGCCAGTGCCAGGCCCTCCTTTTAGAATGAAGAGTCTGTTTATTGTCGGCCAGAGAATATAATGATAGTATGAAAAAAACCCGTAAGCCGAATTGGCCCCGGGAAACCTTTTCTGGATCCCATATTCCTGTTTCATGCAAATCACCCTTCCGGTTTTTTTGTTGTCCAGATGATTTAGTTTATGCTTTCAATGAAGGTATATGTGCTCAATCCAGGGAAAGGTATTCCTTGTTACGCACAGCCGCGATAGAGGGGATGTTTTCAATATCATAAAAAATTGGCCCAGCCGCTTCTATTAACCCGTTAATTGCCAGAAAAATCAGGGAGATAGCCATACCGGTTACAATTAAAGAGACATTGCCCCAGAGCGCCTGAATAATTTCCATTTCGTTAAATATCCAGTCGATGCCTACCATCAAACCGACCGCTCCACTGGTGGAGAAAGCGGCAAACCCAAAAAGCAGGTTTAGCACACCATACGGGAACAGAGTTTCCTTCTTGCCAAAAGAAAAGACCATCCCCGTAATAGCCCCGGCAAACCCGGCTAAAAAGGGGGCCAAAATAAACACCCCCATAATAAACTGCAGCACAACCATGTTGAAATTGATTGAAACTATTCCCAGCACAGCCCGAGTGTATTCTTTTTCTTCCAAAGCTTTTACCAGGCTGGAAAAAGGAGGTCGCTGCAGCCTGTCTATGCGCGAATTATAAAACTGCCTGGCTACTCGAAAAAAACGAATGTGCTGTTTGCGGGACACGTAAAAGCCCCAGAAACCGAATATCCAGTAAATAGCGAAGATCAAGAAAAAATATTCCAAGTAATCTCCTCCCGGCAGGTTTAAGTAGTTTGAAAGGTTTGGGCTAAAATATTCCTGTACCCTGCAGTGATACCGGCAACAACTTCCTGGGATTGTTCCTGGCTTTTAATGTTAAACCCGGCAATAGCAGAACCGGTGATGCCTTCCCTGGCCAGCTTCTTTTCCATGAATTGGCTGGCGTTTTTTTCCAGGCCTTGCAGGGCTTGGTCCCGTTGTTGACGATACTGCTCATAAAGCTTTCTGACCCCTTCACAGGCTGTCCGTGTTTCTTCATCAGGTTTTAAAGCCATGATGGTCTCCAGGACCTGTGGAGTATTTTCCAGGTCCATTTCTGCCTGTACTGTCTTGATTAAGGCATCAATAGCCGCTTCCCGGCAAGCTTCAGGATAACGCTGGATGGCTTCCTGGACCTGCCCCGGGTCGGTTTTGCCCTGGATCAGGGATTTTCCCAGGATGGAAGCTGCTTTTACATATTGTTCTTGTTCCAACGTTCTGGCCTCTTCCCGGTTTCCCTGGATGTTTTGTGTTTTCTCCATGGCAATTTCCTTGGCTGATTTGATTTTTTTCACCTTTATCACTCCCCGGAATTTTATGTTATAATATTACTTCGAGGTGATTTTTCCAATACTATTTTAACATGTTTAATCACATTTGTTTAAGGAGGGAACATCGTGAAACTGACAGAAAAACTTTTCATTTATCCCTGGCAGGGCAGGGGAAACAACTGCAATGCGTATCTTTATGCCGGGCAAAAGACAATCCTGATCGACCCCGGGCATATTCAGAATGAAACCGGAGCCCGGTGCATCCAGATGCTGCTGGACTCGATGCAGGCCGATGGCTTTTCACTGGACGATCTTGACCTGGTTTTATGCACGCACGGTCACCCGGACCATTGCGAGGGGGTGACTGCTATCAAAGAGCAAAAAGACATCAAAGTGGCAATGCACCGGGAAGAAGAATCCCACATGCAAGTCTTGGCTCAGCTGTTTGAGCGCATGACGGGCAAGCGCCCCCCACTGCCCGGCATAGATATTTTTCTCGAGGAAGGGACCCTGGAGCTGGGTGATGAGAACCTGGATACTATCCAGGTTTTAACTACACCGGGGCACTCGCCGGGTTCTCTTAGTTTCTTTTTCCCTGATGAAAAAGCATTGATTACTGGGGACGCAGTCTTCCAGGGAAGTATTGGCCGGACTGATTTCCCTGGCGGTGACCATTCAACCTTGGGTAACAGTGTTCGCAAGCTCGCTGCCCTGGAAGAAGTAGAGCTTTTGTTGCCGGGCCATATGGGCATTGTCAAGGGTAAAGATGCTGTGCAGAAAAATTTCGCTATGATCCAGCGTATGTTTTTCTAGTGGTCCTTTCGGCTGAACTAAGGCAAGGCAGCTTAGACCCTTAACAGTTTAAGTCTTGCGTTTTTTTGTCAAAACTTTTCTCCCGGTCGTAAATCCGTTCTGGCATTGTCCAGGTCAGGCTGAATTGATAGCTTTAAACTCTCTTTATTGTCTTACCTGGAATACAAATGTAAGGGCTAAAAAAGCCCTTACATTCTTTTATCACGTCACATTTCTCTAAGCCGTTTGACACGGTCTTCTGGAGGAGGGTGTGAGGCGAAAAGATGTTTGCTCCCTCTCTGTCGGTTGGAACGGGCTCCCATTGCAGGATTAACAATATAAAGGCCCTGCAAGGCTTCTCGGTTGATGGGGCTGTCTGCCTCCTGCATCCCTGTTATTTTTTCCAGGGCGCTGGCCAACCCCTCAGGGTAACCGGTCAACTCCGCAGCACTGGCGTCAGCAAGGTATTCCCTCTGGCGGGATATGGCAAACTTTAACAAGCGGGCGAACAGCGGTGCCAGTATGGCCAGCAGAAGGATCACCAGCAAGACCAAAGCCTGCCCCTTTCCCCCTCCTCGACCGCCTCCTCGCCGCATGCCACGTCCGTACCACAGGCTGCGGCGGGCAATTTCACTTAATAGCACAATGGTCCCGGCGAGCACTACGGCCACGGTGGCCAACAGGACATCATAGTTTTTGATGTGTGCAATTTCGTGGGCGATAACGCCTTCTAATTCTACCCGGTTCAGGCGGTTTAAAAGCCCCCTGGTAACTGCTACAACCGCTTTATCTGGATTGCGCCCGGCAGCGAAGGCGTTGGGGACTTCTGTTTCAATAATGTAAGCTTTAGGGACTGGAATCCCGGCAGCAATGCTAAGACCTTCTATGGTGTGATACAAGTAAGGTTCCTGTTCCCGGGTTACCGGGCGTGCCCCGGCCATGGAAGTCACAATGCTTTGGCCGTTAAAGTAACTGATCAGGAAGATGATCAGCGCAATGATTCCTACCACTATCAACCCGACCAGGGGTTCACCCAGGTAAAAACCGATTCCGTAACCTACTGCAAAAAAAAGAAAGGCAAAGAAAAAAAACAGAAAAAAAGTCCTCCGCCGGTTTTGTTTCATCTGTCCATAAATCGGGACCTGCATAAACACCAGATCCTTTCCCATATTGTCGCTTAATGCTTATACTATTCGCCACGGCCCATCCGGACCTTGAGCAGGGGATGAAAATGGGTTTCAAGCCCGCTTCCCCCCAGGAGGAGGTCCGCTTTCCCTGTATCGGCGACTTTGTCAAGCGGCTAAAAGCGCTTGGCAAAGTGAAAGCTGGGAGACGGCCCGGTGGGCATGGATGCCTGCCGCCTGCAACCGTGGCAGGACGCCTAAGTTTGCAGGTCGGCCGGCGGAAGCTTGAACTGAGCCTTAGCGCTTTACCGCGAAGATAACCGGAGACGATACCGGGAAACGGAAACTCCATTTTCATACTAACCGCCACGGCCCATCCGGGCCACAGCAGGGGACGAAAAACCTTACTTATGTTCGAAGCTCTGGTTTCAACACTCCGCTCCCCTAACCGGGGAGATGGCGCATTCGTCCGGCGACAGCACCAAGACGCGGTTTTTCATGCTAATCGCCATGGCCCATCCAGTCCACAACCTGGGATGAAGATGGGTTTTCAAGCCCGCTTCCCGCCCGGAGGAGGTCCGCTTTCCCTGTATCGGCGACTTTGTCAAGCGGCTAAAAGCGCTTGGCGAAGTGAAAGCTGGGAGACGGCCGGCGGGCATGGACGCCCGCCGCCT
>Ga0207421_10001385_pt1 | contig 31195 bp, 32 predicted proteins | sample SodLakKL_010_SED_4_FD_187542 | JGI IMG/M metagenome (GOLD analysis project Ga0207421, IMG submission 187542) | Alkaline sediment microbial communities from Lake Tanatar, Kulunda Steppe, Russia - 8KL_010_SED (SPAdes) (version 2) | ecosystem: Environmental > Aquatic > Non-marine Saline and...
CTCATCCAAATCTGACTTCTGAACTCCCTTCGAACACCCGCAGGGACAGCAAAATCAATACCAAACAAGTCAAAAATTAGAGGATTTCATCAGAGCCAGATATTCCTAAGTGATCACTATTAACTCCATATCTCTTTTTGAAGAAAGATCTATCTTCCGAATAAGTGTCGTCACGATCGTCGAAAATCTAGATTCACATCATGCACCTCAGGCCTCCCGCATCCCCCTCTCAAGATATAAAAGAGTGAAAAGTAGAGATCTAACCTACAAACTGCAATCTTCGGGACAAGGTTTTCGCAAGATGACAACGTTGACTCCGTCAGCTCTCAGGTAGGAAGAAATGATCGAGGCCACACCATCTCCATCGAAGGATTCCAAAACTTCACAATCATCCACATTACAATCCTCAACCAATTCCTCCAGAACCAATCGTTTCGATGAAGCTCCCTCCAAGTCCCTTCCAGTTCCGGGATTTGGTTGCCTGCCCGTTTCGCCGGTAACCCGATTATCGAACACGATAAAGGTCACATCGGATCCGTGATAAACTGCATTCATCAGAGATTGAACACCTGAATGTAAGAAGGAGGAATCACCCATGACGGCCGCTACCTTTCCCTCAAAACCCGCAACATCGACACCCGACGCCATGGAGACGCTTGTACCCATACATAGAAATGAATCGATAGTTCGGTAAGGATCCTTAGAACCCTGATAACTACACCCCGTATCGCCAAGGACGAGAACTCTTTCGTCGACCGAATCTATGGCCGATCTCAGCTGACCGTGAAATTTCTCCATAGGACAGTCGGGGATATTTCGCCAGTAAGGACCCTCAGAGCTATCTCGTTTCCTCTTCCGCCCCAAACTCACCGAATCACCAATTAGGCCTCCGATTGCCCTACTAACGTCTTCCAAACTCAAAGAACCCTCTCGAGGCAAGTCACTCGAAAGCTTCCCCCTAATTTTCTTTCCCGGATTCGCCAAACAATTAACTTTTCTCTCTATCCAGGGCTCCACCTCCTCAACTACCAAAACCTCATCGAGAGGTTCCAGAAAATCTTTGACAGTGATAGTGGGAAAGGGATTCAAAGATCCGATCTTCAGCACGGCGATCGAGAGCTCTTCACCATCTACCTCCTTTTCGACATAATTACTCACCGGACCCGATGCAACTATGCCGAAGCCTTCTCCCTCCAAAGTCCCCGTCGACAGTTTATTGAATCTAGATCCGGCCAGAAATTCAGATATTTCACTGATCTTCTCATGGAGCCGCTCGTGCTTCCCCGGTACATCTCCAATGAGGAACCTTTTTCTTACGGACTCATCGAAACTTACATCCCTCGTCTCCCCCCTTTCGAAAGAAACCATTTCGCCCTTTACATCTTGAAGTTTCCCGACAAAACGGACCATTACAGGTACTTCAAATTGCTCCGAAAGCCTGAATGCTTCCCTGGTCATATCATAAGCCTCGAAAACTGTGGCGGGTTCAAAAATCGGAAAATTGAATAAATCGGCGTAATTTCGAGTATCTTGCTCGTTCTGTGACATTCCCCCACCGGGATCGTCTCCCACAAAGAAAACCAATCCTCCCTGCGTTCCATTAAGAGCCATGCCCATAATCGCATCGCTGGCCACATTCACGCCGACGTGTTTCATAACGACTGCGGCCCGCTTTCCGACCATTGAGGTTCCCCCCGCAAGGGCTACGGCCTGTTTTTCGTTTACACTCCACTTCCTGTGGGGTACATCGTCCAGAGATAAATTTTCCAAAATTGGAGTGCAAGGTCCGCCCGGATATCCGGTTACAACGTCTACATTTGATTCAACGATTCCTCGCGCAATGCTCTCCAAGCCGTCTATCCTTTCCCCCACGGATGTCTCCTCCATTTATACAATTGACCCTCTAGTTCACCGTCTTTACTTGAACTCTAACCGTCTGCGGACAAGCGGATACATCCTCCGACCAATCCTGGAAAGGAAATAAAATCCTATTCTCCCCCCTCAAGATCGCTTTTGAACCATATATCTCTCTGCGGAAACGGAACCGTGATTTCTTCCTCTCTGAATCTTCGATCTATCTCAAGGTTAATCTGATTAATTACCCTTTTTCGAATTTCAGGTGTATTTATCCAGCATTTCAGTTCAAAGTCTAAAGAGGAATTCCCAAAACCTGTAAAAAGTACGATCGGTTCGGGCTCTTCCAAAACGTTCTCATTATCTTTTGCAATCTCGATTAAAGTGGTTCTTACTTTATCGACATCGCTACCATAGGCTACTCCAACTTCACAAGTTATCCTGAACCTTTTGTCCTTGTAGGAATAATTTATGAAAGGTGACTGTGCGAAGGAATTGTTGGGTACTACTACGTGCTTATTATCCGGTGTCTTCATAATCGAAGACCTAATTCCTGTGTCCACTATTTGACCGTAAGTGTTATCGAACTCCACCCAATCGCCAACCTTCGCGGACCCCTCCCCCATTAAAAGAAATCCCGAAACCAAATTCGAAATTACAGGTTGTAGGCCGAAACCTAGAATAATTCCCATTATACCCGCCAAAGCAAGAACGGCTGTAAGCTGGATTCCGAGATAGTTCAAACCGACTATAATTCCTATAAAAATTATTATATAGTGAAAAATCTTTACTATAACCATTCTATTTTCTTTCTCGACTCCAACACCTTTCATAAAAAAGCGAATTAACCTACTCACTATAAGCTTGGAAACTAAGAAAAAAATAAGGATTATAAGAACGAATATTATAAGGTTTAAAGCCGAAATTCCAGTTTCCCCACCTATCAATGGTTCCGTCAAAAACTCCCAAATCATATTTCAACACGCTTCAATAAGAAATAGTCTTTAACAAAAATTAAGTTTTTCCGATTCATTCCGTACATATTCGGTAAACGTAATTTATCCTCGGCAAATCTAAGCTCGATCCGATTTATACGCCGAAAAAAAGAAAACAAAAACTGAAAATCCTACAAACCAAATCAAATTAGGTTTCAAAAATCTTATCACCGATATATTCACCGCCTAACTAGCCCAATATAAATATTAACCTATCGAAACTAATCTCGCATCTTAAACTCCTTACATGCATTTTTCTTCGATAAAATGATATTTTATATCCGTTCATTTAGCATTAGATGGGCGTATTTTGAGTTCCTAACTAGAAGAGATCGGTAAACTCGATTCCTAAGCCCTATTGATTCTTTTGTCTTTTAAATATCCCTAAACAAAAACGCCTTTTAAGCACTTCAGAGGGGGACCGACTCGTAGCTACCGGAGTAAAAAGATTAATGGTTTCCAAGGTTTCCTCCGCTTTCTCTTTAAAGTTATTATACTCAGGACCTGCCCTCACCCTAGCGTAAACCATCCTCCCATTCCCTCGCTCTGGAATATCGTCTTTGAGTTTTTTCATAAGCCTCTCGAAACTCTGCCTTACTTCCAGTCCTGAAGGAGTAAGTCTCTTCATTTCTTTCGGGTCCGGAAGGGGTTCCTCAAGAACTTCTCTGACCCTATCTAAGTATTCAGAAAAAGTATTTATCTCATCTTCTTTCCTTCCCAACCCTTCGAAGTTTTCCACAAGCTTTGAATAAACTTCCCTTTCAATCATTTTCATATCCCAGAGCTTTTATAGATCAAATTTCTTAGTCCCGCCGTATTCTCCACCCTAAGTTTTAGATCTAGATCTTGAATTGAATAAATTGACTTTTTGGTATTTATAAATTGCGCTTTTGCTTTCCAATTGCCAATTGATCTCTTTTTTGGACCGAATTTGCTGTTAAAACCCCACATCATTACTAAAGTTATCAATTAGCTAAACTATAATCAATCATTCAAAGGAATATCTACACCCATAGAACTTGCAAATATTTTTTCGATCTATTAAAGAGGTTCAATCTTATCAGAAAACCGGAGCCCCCTAGGCAAAAATTTCAGTTCTAATATCTCTATCCGAAAGCAAACTTTTTACATGTTTCAAATATTTTATGCTCACTTTCTCCAAACTTAGACTGACAGGCCTATCCAATGTATAGAGTTGTACTTTTCTCGGGTTTACCCTATCAACGACGTCTAACCAGTCGTTCAAATCGTTATCTGCATTAGATATCTCGCCACGAAACTTAAGAGATTGCAAAACAAAATCATCGACCTTTTTCAACCCCTCAACTATCTCAGAAAAATGTACACCCATCGGTCTATTAACGCGCTCGAACTTTTCTTCCGAACCAACATCAAGCTTAAGTATCGGAACATCCGCTCTAATTAACGTTTCTAGAATTTTCGAGTTTGATAGTTTACTCGAGTTCGATAGGATAGCTATTTTAGCATTAGAAGAATACTTATTTCTGACATTTTCTACGACATCTAAAATTTCCGGAAGGTTAGGATGAAGGGTTGGTTCTCCATTCCCGGAAAAGGTAATATAGGATATATTTTCCCGGCTATTCATAAAGAACTTCTCCAAAGCATCTTTAACTTCCTCTGGAGTGGGAACTGATTCGTGATCATAAGACTCGGTTTTAATTTCTGTAAAACCGTACTGACAATAGACACAATCAAAAATGCAACTTTTCTGATCACATGGTGAAAGATTGATACCCAGTGAGTTGCCGAGTCTTCGAGATTTTACCGGACCATAAATGATGTTCGACTTTAACGGAATACAGTTCATAGGTTTTCACCCCATTGTATAGTAGTTTCGATAATTAGTAAAACCAATTGGATTCACTTCCAACATATCTTCCACACTTAAGGATTGAAGTACCTTTAATTATCAATCTTCTACATTATAAGACAATAGAATCCTTAGATTAAGAACTTCGACGAAGCCATTAAATATACAACACCTTAAAAGACAAATAATAGACGCCACTAATTTCTCAACCGGGAATAAATAGCACTAGACGGATTCCTTTCATTCTTGGTTTCCCTCTTTACCTTACTTCATCGAGTAGTTCTTTATTCCATCGTCTTTATCTTTGAAAAATCGGCGGTGGTTCCAAGATAATTAGAAACCGTAACGTCCACGACGGTTAGTTAAAAAATAATACGCTTTTTCCGACGTTTAGTTTACCACCTAAAAGTATCTTTTTTTCCGATCCCGTAATGTCCGCATCGCTCTTCATCTTCCTATACACCGACAGGCACTTTTCTAGCCATTCCTCTTCACATCGCGAACTGCATCCTTTCGACCGTTACGACGATTGGGCCCGCGGGTTGTTTAGCCAGTCTTTTTACGTATTTTCCTTATCTGACCCCTCTGGTCCTGAACTTTCTTTGAAGCCCCTTACCCCTCTAATTTCCAGGATTCTGCCATTATCGCCCGACTCAAGGTTGTTCAGCGTGATTTTCTTCATCTTCAAGTTCCCCATTACTTCTTTCTGTGGTTATTAGGGTATCCTAATTTAAATGAATTAGGCTTGCTTAAGTTCCGCTGCTCCAAAGTATGGACTCGTCGAACGAAACTACGTCTTACTTATAACTAAAAGAGAAAAATCAATTAATAAGTCAAAATGGGAATTTTGTCCCATTATTTTTTTTATTTAGAGTATTTCTCGAAGAAATTCCAGGCTTTCTTTCAGATCCTTATAATGACACTCTACGACTAATTCGCCTTCAAACCCTACGTCCTTCAGCCGTCCAATAACTTCTCTGAGCGGAACGACTCCTTTTCCTAAGGGACATCCAGCGGGTATTCCAGTCTCCCCTCTATGTTCTTCGAGTATTTCCTCGTCCAAGTCTTTTAAATGAACACGTTTAATGTCGTCTATAAATTCTCCGAGCATTTCAAGAGGGTCTGTGCCGAACAGCGTGACGTTTCCCGTGTCAAAGTTTAACCCCAACCTATCTGATGGGACTAGCTCCAATATTCTCCTCATATATTCCGGTTGGACAGTGTATAGATTATGAGGTTCCATCGTAACGTCTATTTCGAAGCTTTCGGCTGTCCTTAGGATGTACCTAAGGTTGGTTTCCATCGCTCTGAAGGCCTGTTCTTCATCCATGTAGTCTGGTTTTGGTCCTTCCGAGGTATTAACCATGTCTACATCTATAAGCTTCGCAAATCTTATGGCTTTTTTAATGTAAGACGGGCCAGCTTCCCCTTCTAGCATCAAGTTTGTATGGGCGCTGAGGCAGTTCAATTCGAGTCCGTGTCCTTCAACAATTTCCATTAATTCATAGGGGTCGGACTCGAGACTGACAGTTGGATCGAATCCGTACAATATGCTCGTCGCCTGCCCGGGTATGACTTGCGGCTCAACGGAGTCTACTCCCTGCTCAGATAGAAACTTACAGCATTCTTCGAAAGGTTTTTCCGCAGACCGATAGCCATCGGTGTTGTAACTTATTTTCAATATTTTCACCTCCCCTTCATTAAGATTCGTGGCCGAACATAAAAGTGGTTATATCCTTTTTGAAAATTCTTGGTAAAATTGATCTTACAAGAACTTTGAGGGATGATAATTTCAAAAACTTGAGTCCAAATCATATCGAGTTTCGAATTTCTTATAAAAATGTCTTTAAGACGTCTTTTCACAACTATATATGTATATTAGGTTTTTTCTTTAGGATTGATCGATTTTCATTAGTAATCTTAAAATAAAACTTTTCCATATACATTCGTGCAGAGAGGTGAAAAAAATGGCGAATGATATATCTTTAGACGAATACAAGGAATCATTTAGGGAGATAAAGACCGAAGAGGAAAAAAGAGATTTTTTCATACACCTAACTGTTTATATTCTAGTCAACGCTTTGATTATAGTGGTAAATTTCCTGTATACTCCAAGTATACCTTGGTTTCTATTCCCTCTCATAGGTTGGGGAATTGGAATTGTCTCCCATTACCTAGAATCCGTCCGCTGGATTGATGAAAAGTTAGAAGTAAAGGAAGCACAAGTAGAAGCAAGAGCAAGAAGAAAGAAGAAAGAATAGATAGAAAAGCCTGCATTTTTGCATTTATGCAGATAAAGAACTTGGTTAAAGATCTTTAAGAACAAGAAAGAGAGAAAATTCGAACTCTAAGACCATTCAGAAGATAATTTCTCTCATTTAGTGGTTCCAACCAGATTACATGTAAAGTAAATCCAATTTTTTTAGTGAATGAAGCATATGGAAGCTAGATATAGCAAGTCTCAGGGTTCTTTCCTCAACTTCGATTCATCTAGGTTCTCGTCGTGGACAAATTCTTGTAGTTCCCTTCTTTCAGTCTTTGTCCTTTCTGTTTTCGGGTAACCAATTTGTACTATTTCAGGGACCCATAAATATTCAGGAATTTCTAACAGCTCTCTAAGCTCATCCTGTGCAGAAATAGGCTGTGACCCCATACTCATTCCTAGACCCATGCTGGTTACAGCCAACCACATGTTCTGTATCAGGGTTCCTGTACTCGCGTTCAAAAGAAACTCTTCTGAAAAAAAGTCGGGAAATTTCTCACCTATCCTCTTATCTACACAAATGGCAATTAGGATCGGAGGATCCAAATACCTATCCGGTAGCTCTTTTACTTCATCCAAACCGCTTATTGCCCGAGCGTATATTTTAGCAATCTCTCTCTTAACATCAGAATCCCGTATAACTATCAGCTCCCAAGGTTGGGTATTTCCTGAGGAAGGTGCCCATCGAGCTGCTTCTAAAATCTTTTTCAGATCTTCCTCTTCTACAGAATCGTTTTTGAATTTTGTTATATTTCTCCTCTTTCTAATAACTTCCATCAATTCATCTATATCCATCATACTTCTCAACATAGTAATTATCAACAAGGCATTAAAAAATTCTCTAATTTAATTTAGATCGAAGTAAGTTATCCCGCCGATCACCTATAAAAGGCTCCGATCTTCCAATCCTTCTTGAAAAACAATTATGAAACTAAAATAAAGACCCTCATCTGTTTATTAAAAGTACAATGGATACTAAAGAAAGCTCATGTATAATTCGAAATCGAATAAATAGGAAATTAAAGAAAAAAAGTAACTATGAGGATATCTAAGATCGGATGAAATAGAAAAGTATATTTTTCCACAAAAAATTTTTCCATGAAGCTTTAGTAGTATTTGACGGTGTGTTGCTTGGACCTTTTCACTATCAAAGAAATTGACGGAGTAAGCCATACTATCTCTCCACAACAAAAAGAACTGAATAAAATTGGGAAAAAATGGGGTGAAAAATTTAAGGAATTCGACGCCCGGAAAATTGAAAAATTTTCGAACTTAATTGGAGGGGAAAGAGAGAAGCTAAAAATTGGTGAGAGGTGGGCCGTAAGAAAAAAATTTTTCCCGGGAGTGAAAGTACATTTTTCTTTTCATTACCATGGCGAAGAGTTCGACTCTTATGGAAAGAATCAGATAAGATTTTTGTTTTCCGGTAAAAATGTTAAGGACGTTACAGGCGAGGATTTGCTGCTGATGATAGAAAGCACTCTAAATTTTGCGGGTAGGCTTTTCTCAAAAAATTATTCAACTTTTGAGGGTAAATGGAAAGAAAACATAAATATCTATAAAGCCAGAAGGGAGGGTTTAGAAAAACTAAACTGGAATAACAAGGACGAAATAGAGAGATTAGCTAATTTCATAGAGAGTAAATGGAAATATACGAATTCAAGTGTCTTGTTTTCTAAGGAGTTTTTTCCAAAATTATTTTTGAAACTAAAATTTGGAGAAAATTTCGATACTTCTTTTTGTGGCGAAAGGGCAAAAACGATGACCGGAAATGAGTTGGGGAATCTCGCAATTCTTGTCCTAAATCACATTATAAGATTTATAACCAAAAACAGGCCAAGTTCTGAAATTCCGAAAATATGTGAAAAGGTCTTTCCACGAGATATCTAGAATTCTCATTTCCCCTCTCGACCAAACTTGCCGCAAGCAATCAATTAGCTTCCATGATTTGAAAATCTTCAATATTACTTCGATACTTTTTTCTTATAACGAACACCTTTTTCAATCCAAAATTTGCTCGGCGACACCCATAAGCGAAAAATAAGAGACTTAACGCATAGAGGTTGTTCCAGCGAAATACCTCCGGAACCCGTTCCTAAGTGGGAATGGTATCTCAAAAATTATAAATCTCAGATAGTATTCAGGAAGGGTGGAAAATGGAATTTATACTAGTACTAATAATCGCGATTTCAGGACCGCTTTTAGGAACAATTCTAGGATCTTTTTTGAAACCGAGTGACAAATTTTTATCCGTAAGCTTTTCATTTACGGCAGGAGTAATGTTCGGTATTGCCTTTTTTGAGTTAATTCCCGAATCAATTGAAGGGGTGGGCGTTCCGATCGCAGCCATTTCATTTCTGGGGGGATTTACATTAATGCTAATAGTGGATTTTCTCGTTCCGCACTTCCATACTTTGACCGATACTAGCGAGTCCTCCTTTGAAAGAACAGCTAATACTATCTATACCGGCGTCATCATACATAATCTACCTGAAGGTTTTGCAGTCGGAGCCGGTTTTGTGTTAGATGTCCGACTAGGACTACTAACCGCAATTGCAATTGCCCTTCATGATATTCCAGAAGTCATCGTCCCCGTAGCTTCTAGATACCGACTGAACAAAAACAGGAAAAAAGCCCTTTTGACGGGACTTTCCGTATTGGCTTCCACTCTGGCTGGAATATTCCTAGGTTCATTTTTCCTCAGAGGAGTAACAAAAGGAATTATTGCAGTTATTTTAGGAATCGCGGGCGGTATAATAATCTATCTTTCAGGGGATGAACTACTTCCGACAGCATACGATTTTGGATACGTTCACATGGCTAACGTATCATTGGCAATGGGAATAGCCTTCATAATTATTTTGGAATACGCCATCGGGATATAAAAAATCTCAAAGGATTTCCCTTCATCCTCATCCGGTTTCTAACTTTCGAATTACTGAAATCGATCGAGAAAAATTTGTACCCGTTACCATCATAACCCTCTATTTATAAAAGAATCCGATGGGATTTTCGGCGGAACGATAGAACTAAAGAAACAGTACCGAACAGCCCCCATCCTCTCTAAGTTCGACCTTAAAACCCTCTCCATCCATCTCAAGCGTATCAAACTTTTCATCTTCTTCCAATGCAATATTTTTGATCCGATCAAACTTTAAACTTATATCATTTGGAACAAGTTCTTTCGGAGGTCTTCTCCCCCCTCTGAACAAACCAAGCAAATTCTCGAGTCCCCCGGACTCTCTACTTTGCTTGGTCTCCCTAAATATGCGTAAAGCTTCCCTTTCTTTGATTTCTTTTCTGTCTCCGACAACATTACTTTCATCGCGAAACAGACTCAAATGAAGCTTCCCGTCCAATCTCATAATTTTATAAGTAAGGCTCCCCCTTCCGTCTATTACACATTCAGAACCCTCTTCCTTCAAATTCTCAAGAAATTCCTCCTCACCCAAAGATTCCGCCTCGATGTTGTTGAGCTTAACGACTCCTTCCCCAACTAATATCGTATAAGTCCATGGCATATCTTCCAAATTCTCGTCCAGTTTCTTTCTCAATAATTCTTTTTCCATTTCCTCACCGATTGATATTTTTAAAGAGCCCTTTTATCTTGTTTTCGGTCAGAAATTGATCGCTGCAATATAACCAGGCTGATTATTTGTAAATTTATCTCACGATCGGAAATTACGATCATTTCCCCGATAGCGTCACATTGTTTAGGCGAGCTGTAGGAGCTTCAATTATAATCCCTTGACTCCCTATTTTTTTGTAACATTTTTTGTAATTATCGGCCAACCAGACCGATTTTAGAACTTCTGGCAGGTTGCCAGAGATCATTAGACCATCTATTCTGCCCTTCTTCTCACCTCCATCCACCAACCAGGCAGGATTCGCGACTACGCTAAAATCTCCGTTCACAGGATTGGTCGTATGTGCCCCTAGTACATTGTCGACGTATACTCCCTTATCTGGCATCAACTCACAGACGCAATTACCTTCTCCCCTCAAAACGACATTTCTGTGCTTCGTATCAGGAGGTGACCTGAAGCTATCTCTGACGCCGTTTGCAGTGGTCTCGGCATCGCTCTTGGCCCCGTCCTTTAGGTTGTAGATAAAGTTGTCTAAAACGCCATGGGATATGATCGAGGTAGAACCGCTCGTAACACCTTCATCGTCAAAGGCTCCACCACCAATGCTCCAGTCAAGCGTGGGGTCATCCCTCATCGAAAGAGTTCCAGTAGTCACCTTTTCACCTAGTTTGTCTCTGTAAACAGACTTTCCCTTTCTAACCTTTTCTCCATTTATTGCAGGCAACATCCCGAACCCTAAAAGTTGAGCCAAAGCATTTGGGCTGACGACCACCGGATAATTCCCATTCAGAATTTTCGAACTGTCTCTCATCGAATCGACCTTTTCACCTGCCCTCGATCCCAATCCTTCAAAATCGATATCCAGTCTCCGACTTACACGTATCTCCTCCGCTTGAAGTGAGTTCATCCCCAAATCAATCGATGCAGTAACGGACCCGCTCACATGAGTCCCCCTCTCTTTTACTAGCAGACCTTCCGTGTTCCCAACTATCCTCGTAGCTAGTGATAAGGTAAGATCTCCTCGTGTTGGAATTACATCATCGGCCGCCCCTGATGCCCCATCGATCATCTTCTGTGTCAATTCCGCCCCTTCCGAATTTTTAACCGTCTGTCTCAACATTTTATCGTTTATTTCAGGATTCGGCATATCTTCATCTGAAGGCAATGAGATACCAATTTCTCCAGAAAATTTTGATAACTCTGCCGCCTTCGCAACACCTTCCCCTTCCTCTCCAGGCACACAGTACCCAAAACCTATCTTGTCGTCCTTTATCACTCTGATGCCGAGCCCAACGTCGACGTATTCGGAACTATCGGATATCTCTCCCTTCTTTATACTGAAAGTAACGTACCGACCCTTTACAGCGTAGACATCCCCCTCCATACCACTCCCCCTGACCCGTTCCACGGCTTCCTTTACACTTTCTAAAACCTCATCACTCATTCCCTACCACCTACCGTAACTTCAGATATTAGAACGTGAGGCCCACCGTGACTCACTCGAGCAAGCTGCCCTTTTCCGCAGTATCCGGCGCCAGTTTCTAGCTCATCGGTCAAACCGACCACGTTTCGGAGAGTCTCGAGCGTGAAGCCGTTGAAGCTCACATCTCTAAGAGGTTTAACTATCTCTCCATCCTTTACTAGATAAGCCTCCTGAGCATTGAATTGAAACGTCCCTTCCGCCGGATTGACCTGACCTCCGCTAGATGACTTTGCGTAGACACCTCTATCCACCTCCTCAAATAACTCATCCCGTTTCATCTCTCCCGGTTCAACAACTGTATTGCTCATTCTCACAAGCGGTTTGACTCTAAAGTCCTCAGCTCTAGCTCCACCGTTCGGTTCAATCCCTAATTTCCAAGCACTCTCCCTGTCCAAAATAAAATCGTTCAACTTTCCGTCTTTAACCAGAACTCTATTTTGAGCCTTCGTACCCTCGTCATCGTAAGGGAAGTGCCCGTATCCATCCATGGTCGGATCATCCCGGATAGTTACATTTTCGGCCGCCACCATTTCACCCAACTTTCCCTCAAGACAACTATTACCGCTAGATACGAGATCTCCCTCCGCAGCGTGGCCGAAGGCCTCGTGCACGAATACTCCCGCTAAGTCTGGATCCATGATCAAGGGAAAAGTTCCGCTAGGAGGCGTATCGGCCTCCAGAAGACTTTTCAACCTGTCTAAGACGATGTCCGTCTTTTCGTAAGCCCCTTTCATAAGTTCGTAACCGCCAGTTCCACCGGTGGATTCGGATGCCCTTTGAATCGACTTCCCCTTCCCGGTCACAGTAATGGAAGTTATAATCCTAGGTATCTTCATCCTCAATTTCGTCCCTTCGCTGGAATATATCTCCTTTTCTACCACGGCTTCCCTATATCTTAGTTCCGTCGAGTCGACGAAATCCACATCGAGCTTATCCTCAAGATTTCTCAAGAAAGAAATCTTTTCTTCTGCAGGGACGTTCTGCGGGTCCTCATCCATCTCTATCTCGACTTCGTCCTTTTGAACCTCGGTGTCAGCGAGTCCAGTTTCTTCTTTCTTAAATTCATTACTGCTCTTCGCTATCGAAATTGATCTTTCGGCGGCCTCGTCCATACTATCCAGATCGGAAGTACCTACAGACCCCCAACCCCCTTCATACAAAACTCGAACCATTGCCCCCCTCTCTACGCCCCGAGTCATCCTTTCTATTTCGCCATCCTTGAGATCCATCGACATCTCGTCCCACTTCTCCTTCCTGACGTCACAATAGTCAGCACCGCCCTCTATCAAGGTTTCAAGAATTCGATCAGAATTTATCACCATAACTCACCCCTTTCAAAATAAATTGCTTCCTATTTTATTTTTTAGCCGAGAAACAACTTTAGAACCGGCGGTTTCTTATCCTAATCGAAGAACATTTGTAATTTTTAACTCCAACTAGTTATTTCTCACTCCACCTATCTAGGTAAATACTTAGATATCCTATTTATCAAATTAGGAAACTCGGCTAAATGAAAACTAAAACTCTGAACCTACTATTAGTTGTCCATTCGCTTAAAATTCGGAATAAATTTTTTTCCTTCTCCCGATTATTGTTCTTATGAACATGTCACTTAGGCCAGACCCCTCTCGAGAGGATGAAATAAGAAGAGAAATAGAAAACTTCAAAGATAAGAGAAAACGAATAATAGCTACTCTTCTAATCGGTCTATTAGGAATTTACATTCTGCCGTTTCGAAACCTCACCATAGTTCTAGCGATTATCAGCCTCGTAATAGCTCCAATCATGATCATCTATTACAGCTGGAAAAAAAGCCAACTGGAAAAAATGTTAGAAGAAGAAAATTTAGAACTTTGAAATCCAAGACGATATTCTTCTCGACCTAAATCATCCACAAAAACTATTCGAGCTATTCATTTACGGAAAAGGCAAATTAAGATAAACACCGATCCATCGTCCAAAAAAAACGGAAATTTTAGTTGGGAATTTTTTGACAAAAAAGTTAATGAATACTATCGGAACAATCCGTAAATAAAAATAGTTTTCGAATTTCACTTTTGGAATTCATCGGTAGGTTGGAGGAGATTTGTTCGTCCAGATTGAGTTTTAGTTACAGCTCCCTTTTCAACAAGGTTGTTTACGAGTGCGCTGATCTTTGATTTCGAGAAATCGACGTGATTTCGTAAGTCATCTTGTCTAATTTCTCGCTCTTTCATGACGATCCTGAGTATTTCCCGCTCATCTTTTTTCATTGCCATCATCGCCGTCCTGATCGCTCTTTCGGCCATATAACGCTGGACTATCCAATATAATATCGTTGCTACGGTGCCAGAAACAGCAAGCAGAACTAACAGACTCACGGCTATTGTCCAAACTCCAATCCCGGGCGCAACCCCCTCGATTGCAAAAATAAGCAAGGCGAGACTTGCTTGTAGCACGACAGAAAAAGCCATTACGGTCGCCAATTCTCTTGTTTCCATTATTATCAGTAAGGGAGGTTAATGCCCTAAATTAGTTTCCTCCCGTATAATCCTACAAGATGTTTTTAAGGGTGTCAGGAGCTTTATGAACGGTTTTAGTCGGTTTTGATGGAGCTAGAGCCCAAATATTTTATAAAATAAATCCTCATTGACAGGAAAAAACAGTTGTCAGAGATGTCTTAAATACTGGCTTCTACAGTTAATAACTCAAAGGTAAAGAAAGCAGTTGAGGGCTAAAAGAAAGATAACTAGATCACATCAAGTCTAATAGATTGAAATCGGACTGATAATAAAATAGGAGGTATGAGACGCTCAAATGAGGGAAAATCGAAATGATTCCATAGATTTTATTTTGAGAAAGACTTTGATAGGGGGTGAGAGGATATGTCGAAATTAGACCAATCAGGAATTGCTACAGTCGCGGTCGTAGTGGCATTGATCGCCGTTACAGTAACTACGGCAGGCGTTTCGATAGCTGCAGATGGGATGGAACTACCTCCTGATAATCCGATTTATGCACTTGGCCGGATCGGTGAACGCATCAGAGAACCATTCCAAGCCGGTCAAGATTTTGATATTCAAAGGGTCGAAAGGAGAAGATCGGAATTTCTAACGATGGTGGAAAGAGATAAAGCAGAAGAATACATGGGAATCTTGACTGAAGCTGAAGATAGATTGGATTCTGCAATCGGAAGGATTATACAAAGTCCGGTAAACATGGAAAAGCTCGAAAAAGCAATAGAAGCAGTGAACGTGCACATTTCCACGCTAGACAACGTCTACGAAAACGTTCCGGATCAGGCAAAGCCCGCGCTATCCCTATCAATCGAAAGGAGTGTGATAGGGAGTGAAACTCTAGCTAACATAGAAACAGGTGAACTAACAGAGGGAGATGACGTACGAAACCGTCTTCAGACTGCTAGAAGAGAAATCCTGAAAATTAGAGAAAGAGTCAGAAGCGAAATAAGGGAAAGAAAGGAAAGTGGCGAGTCTATCGGCCCTGTAGTACATGATCTTGAAATAGAAATTTCTGAGAGGATAATAAGTCGGATACCCGATATAGCTCAGAATCATGCCGACCACACCGAAGTTGCCGAGAGACAGATCGGTACAACGGTAGACATAGTCGGTAGCAGAATCGACTCGGCGATCAACAACGCCGGACATGATCAAGGCCTGAACAGAGCCCGGAAAGCGATAGACAATCATATAGAAATAATAGAAAACGTCTACGAAAACGTTCCGGATCAGGCAAAGCCCGCGCTATCCCTATCAATCGAAAGGAGTGCAAGATGCATTGAAGTCATCGAAGATGTTAAGGCTGAAGGCTTGGATTTACCGATCGGCGCAGAAATGAGAAATAGAATAAGAAATGCAAAAAATGAAGCTAGATCGAACCTAGAAAGAAACCGAACGAGACTGAGGGAGGGAGAATTTCCGAAAAAAGTTGTTCAAGATGTTGAAATTAGCATCACTGAAAGACTAACTCAAAGATTTGCCGGAGCTCCTGAAAGATACACTAAACACGTCCGAATTATAGAAAGCAGACTCAATGCTGCTTCTAGAGCAGCCGGGGACAATCAAGGGCTTGAAAGAGCTATTGACGCGTCAAAAAAGGTCCTGAGTACCTTGGAAAATGTTTCGGAAAGATTGCCCGAAAATGCTAAACCTGCAGTTGAACGTGCAAAAGAGAGAGTGAGTGTAAACGTCGGAATTTTGGAAAACATCCGGCTTGGACCTCCCGAAGAGATAGCTGATCGTGTCAGAGATAACATCAAACCCGGACCTCCTGCAGATAGAGAACCCGGTCCACCGTGGAACGAGGAAGAAGACGAAGAAGAAAACGATAAACAAGATGAGGAAACACCGGACCCATCAGAAAACGACGAACGAGACAGAGAAGAAGGCGATGAATCGGTCGATAAACCCGATAGATAGAAGACGACATTGAAGAAGGATCCAGAGCAAACATAGATCCAACCATATACTGAGGCGAGACAGTCTTAAGGCTAAACATGAAAGACGACATCTGAGATACCTTGAACCACTAACCCTCCGAAAAAGTCGATACTGAGCAGTATCTGTCCAATCGTAACGTTTTAAAATTACGGAAAAAGCTCAGGACTCGCCCATATTATCATCCATCTAATAGGCTCTTCAACCCTAATTAAAAATTCAGATAAAAATTACTTTCGAGTTCGATCTTTTAACTGTGAACCTCGAATTCGCGAGACTGAAAGCGTATTTTATGCTAAACTAAAAATTTATCTATTTTATTATCTGTGTATAGTGACTTTTATAGAGATATTAGATCAAATCGTAAGCTGTCATAGTTAGGAAATCCACTTTCTTATCTTACTTGGAAGATATCTAACGGATAAAAAAAGGATGCGGGGGAAGGGATTCGAACCCTTGAACCCCTGCGGGAAGGGATCTTGAGTCCCTCGCCTTTGACCTGACTTGGCTACCCCCGCACCTCCATTCTCTTTCAACTTGGCTCAGTTAAGTGCTTTTTCTAGGTGCTTGAAAACGTTTTCTCTTGACATCAAAGTTTTCAAAAACAAGAAATATTTTACTTGTACGGAGTAACCTTAAAGGATAAGAATGAATTCGTTTGAGGCCAGAAAAAGTTTCGAACATATAGATAAACTTTCCTATGAAATAGGTCCTAGAGTTGCCGGAACCGATAGAAGCGAGAAAACATCCGAATATCTAAAGAAAAAATTTGAAGGGTATGGTCTCGAAACCAGCTTTCAAGAGTTCAACTTTGTTAACGCAGTAACAAAAAATAAGATTAGATCGATCATCTTAATTGCAACTCTCGTCATTTCATTCCTGCTAAACTTTTATCTAAATCCAATTATTTCCGTCATCGTAGCAGTAGCAGGGATCGCGATAGCTTTTCAAGTTCAACGCTTTCTACCGAAAGAAAAAGATAGAAATGTAATAGGAATCTTGGAGCCTGAAAAAGAAATCAGAAGACGAATACTTGTAGGTGCCCATTACGATTCAGCAGTCTGCATAAGAGACCGAAATTGGTCCTCCCTTTTTAAAATAGGTCTTCGAATAGTTTTAGCGATTTTTGTCGGCTCGTTGATTCTAACGACCCTTATAGAATGGATGATCTGGCCATATGGAGTTATCGCTGTGGCTGCCCCATACATCTTTATCAGTAGCATCCCACTCTGGATTTACAAAGATTTGAACTCTCCAGGAGCCGACGACAACGGTTCGGGTATTTCGGTAATGCTGGAAGTTGCCCGCATAATAGCCGAATCTCCACCCGACAAATCAAAAATAATCTTCGTCGCGTTTGGAGGGGAAGAACAAGGTTTGAAGGGGTCAAAAGCCTTTTCAGAGAAAATGCCAACGCTGGATTCATTCCTAAATATTGATAGTGTAGGAAGCGGAGATTCGTTGTGTACAATTCGTGGAAACGGGATAATTCGCAGAACTCGGACGTCCTCTCAACTTAACTCCGAGTTGAACGAGAAAGGAGGAGTCGAAAGTGTCTGGACTCCATTTGCAGGTCACGACCATATCCCTCTCTTGAAGAAGGGAGTAGATTCTACGACCTTATCGTCCTTCGAAACTGGAAGTAAAGGTAGTCTCGACGGAATATTGGAGAAGATTTTCGGGTTGCAAAATGTAAGAAGCAACCGTCTCTCACGAATTCACTCCGAAAAAGATATACCAGATGTTATAAAATTGGAGAACATTAAAAAATCCGGAGAAATTATCTTAGAGACGCTTCGAGGTAATGTAGAGAAATAAACTTCACCCACCCCCCCTTAAAATCCACCATTTAGCAAAAATTGATTTTATAGAATGAATTCGAAGAGAAAAACAGGAATAAATTCTTCCAGTACATTCAAAAGATTTCGGACAGATATTTTCATTCATCAGAGAATAACAAATTCGTTTTAAACGAACAGTGCAACTATTTTTGTAGCAATTTCCTAATTTTCTGGTATGGAAGAAGTAACATGATCGATTACATACTGTTGTTAGCCCTCGTCGTCGGATTTTACGTCGGTTGGAATACAGGATCAAACGACGCTGCAAACGCTATGGGAGTGCCAGTCGGTGGGGGCATGATATCTCATCGTAAAGCCGTAACCATAATGATTCTGTTCGTTTTACTAGGAGCGGTTTTAGAGAGCTGGAGAGTAATGGAGACGGTCGGTCATGGAATCGTTGTTGGTCCTGAGGGGGTAAATCCTCTCGTAGAAATTCCTGAAATCGCTGTAGTGGCCCTTTTCTCCGCTGGTGTATGGGTAAGTGTAGCTACTACTTTGAAACTTCCCATCTCAACCACGGAATCAATTATTGGTTCGGTTATCGGAGCTGGACTACTCCTATCTTATTTAAAACCAGCCGCAGCACCTGAAACCACATTAGAACTAGGGGTAATCGGAGAAATAGGACTCGCTTGGGTACTTAATCCTTTCGGAGCCGCCTTTTTCGCCTTTATAACCTACCACATTGCCAAAGGAGGTCTGAGAAGTATAGGGAGTGCAACGACACTCAACAGAATCCTAAAATCATTGGTGATCGCTACGGGGGCCTTTACCGCCTACTCTATAGGAACCAATACTGTCGGAAACGCAACGGCCCTCCTCACCGTGGTCGTGGGAGGTAGTGGACAGGAAGTGTTCTGGACACCTCGGTTGATAGGACTCTTTGGAGGAATCGCTTTGTCAGTAGGAGTCATTACCTACAGTTGGAGAGTTATGGAAACTGTCGGTAGGGGAATTACAAGACTCGACGCCACGACGGGTTTCGCAGCCCAACTTGGCGCCGCTTCTACCATCTGGATTTTTACTCAATTTGGAATCCCAGTATCCTCATCTCAGGCAATCGTAGGAGGAGTTGCAGGCGCCGGACTCGTGAAGGGAACCGCGGCCGTAAGTAAGGGAAAACTAGGTAAGATAGCGATCGCTTGGGTTTTAACGCCTACAGCAGCGGCGGGATTGACATTCTTAATAGGATGGTTTATATGGGGAGGCGTATAGATTGGAAAGGTGGAAAATTCTATATCTGGCTTTCCTCGGGGTCGGATTTGCGATCGGCAGAACCATTTCACCGCTAATCGCGGTAGCCTTTATATGGACGTCAATTCTAACGGTAGAGATTATTAACTATTGGAGGGAACTCAAAAATCGTAAAAAGGACTCTAAACCCTCAACGCGCTAATCATTGCGGAGATTATATCGCCTGAGGCCTCGGCCGAATCGGAAATCGCACCAAAATTATCTACCATTCTCCTTATCTGCATGACGCTGACCGGATCGAATAACTCCTCTTTCGCGTAAAGAATTTTTACGATTTCGTCCTCCTTTTCATCTGAATTTCGCTCCCTCCGGTGTATCTCCTCAGCCATCTCCGCACTTTTTTCCATATCTTCCCTCAGAAGAGAAATGGCCTCATCCTGAATCTGGACGGATTTTACGGCTAGACCCGCCAAGTCCGCTAGACCTTTCCGAATTATTTTTACCTCTCCATTTTTATCCTCCGCCTCCATCATCTCTGTAAAAACCTTTTTTCTCCAGCCGATTTCCCTGATCGATTCCTCAGCCATATCTGCAGTATCATCTATAGACTCGGCAAGTTTGGACAGATCACCTCTAAACGTAGGCAGAAAAGCTCCTTCCCCAAGTTTGGCTTCGAATTTGTATCCATACACATCGGCTTCCGATTCAAGCTCATCAACCTCACGAGCAAACCTCTCACCCCTTTCGAAATCAAGCTCCGAATAAGCCCTCACACTTTCTTCAAACTTCTCGACACACCTCAAGACTGTTTGGGATAGATCAGTTAACATCTGAAATGTTTCTTTCTCCCTACTACCGCCGATGGGTAAGAGACTAATTTCAAAAATCTTCATAGCATCCCTCCAGTTTTAGGATGAAACTTGTAAGTTTTTAATGTTTTAGAAGTTCGGCATTTCAAAAATCTAAACCCCCTATCCTTTCGGTCTCCTCCTTAATTTTGACCCGCAAGCTTTACATTTTTCAATGTCCTCTTCATAGACCCTTTCACAGGCAGGGCATATCCTCTCCCATTCGTAGACATTACTAATTCCCGGTTGTGCAACATTTGAATAGGATATTTCCAAAATCTCGGCCAGATTTTGTATGGCATAGTCATCAGTAATTATTTCCGGGTGACTTCCGGTTCTTTTAAGCTCCTCGGCGAGAGCCAGAAGTTGAACGTCAGTTTCAGAAACCCGATCCTTCGTCTTTTCAACCTTTTCCTCAACCTTTTTGAGGGATTCGTCGGAAGGCTCTCTAACCCTTATCTGTCCCGAGCTGATAGCAGTTTCTATTTTCAACTTAACCGGCAAGCTCCTGGCCTCTTCAAGAACTCTCGGGACTATATATTGAGACCTCTTTCGTAAATTTGGAGTAAAACCCCCAATCAAAGCCGAAGTATCCAAAATATAGACCTCATTCTTCAATTTACAATTTCTCCCCTATCTTTTCATAAAAATTTCCCTTCCACGTGTAGAATTTTGCGCTGATTCTCGCCTTTTCGAACGATATAATTTCGTCTTTCCCCACCTCCATAGTTACTTGTCCATCTACCGTGACATACGCTCTCTCATCCACGCTCTGAAGCTCTACCTCCAATTTTTTAGATACAGGATAAACCAGTGGTAAAACCTTTGAATGAAGAGTTGAGAGAGGGATTGCCAAAAATGCTTCAACTTCAGGATGCAAGATCGGTCCGCCTGCGGCCAGTGCGTATGCCGTGCTCCCCGTTGGGGTGGAAACTATTAAGCCGTCGCCTTCGTCCGTCTCCACCTCCTCCCCGTCTACGAAAACTTTAAAAGAAATCGTCGCCCCAGGATCTCTAGCTCTGATGGCACCCTCGTTGAGCGCGTCCCCAAAATGTTCTCCAGAGACGCTCACGGATAATCTCTTGCGTTCTATCACTTCAAGCTCCCCTTTCACCATCATATCGATAGCTTCTACGGCTTCATCCGGATTTACATCAGCCAAAAAACCCCTCCTCCCCATATTTATCCCTAAAATGGGAATTTCAGGTTTTTTCTGAACATTATATAGAACCGTCCCGTCCCCCCCTAAGGTTATTAACGAATCTAAATCCATCTCCCCCACCTCCCTTCCCTCTTTATCCATCCTTTTAGCTATTTCCGGCGCAAGAAAAATCTCTTCTCCACTCAAAACTTGAAGTATATCCTCAACCAAAGCCGCTGACCCTTCCAAATTAGGTCTTGAAGCTATACCTACCCTCATTGTCCTTACCCTTTGTGGACCATTAAACTTATTATTGATCCTCCGATAAGGATATTTCCGCTAAGATTTTAAAGAAGTTTCCTAACACACAATGAAGGTGAGATGAATGGGAAGAGAAACCAAAGAAGTAGGAGATTTGGAGATTGGGGATTACACAATTGTAAACGAGGAACCGTGTCAGATTACGAAGACGTCTACCTCATCGACCGACAAAGAAGGAAAAGTCAAAGTATATGTAGAGGGGATATTCGACGGCCAGAAACGAACTTTCGTTAAGGATTTCGAAGACAAGGTGGAGGTTCCTCTTATCGAAAAGGGATGTGCCCAAATTTTGGCCATCATAGAGAATAACGCCCAACTTATGGATTTGGATAGCTACGAAACTTTCGAACTTAGTATTCCCCTTGAATTCAGAGGTGAACTCGAGGAGGGAGATGAAGTGAACTATATCCAGGCGCTGGGAAGAAAAAAGATTACCAAGAAAAGATAATTACCTATCTAAAAAGTTCGATGCCGAACAACCCCCCACCTCCAGTCCCAACTTTATAAAAACTCAAAAAGTGGGATTAACTTCAATCACTCATACGATCCTCTTTGAGAAAACCTAAACTTTCCAAAGTTTTTTCGTCCATTTCATAACTGTGTTTCATAGTTGGGAATTTCCGGGACTTCACTTCCTCTATAAATTCTCTAATGGCCCCTTTCATGATTCCCTTCAAATCGGCATATTTTTTAAGAAATTTCGGCGAAAAATCAGTCCAACCCAATAGATCATGAAAAACCAGAACCTGTCCATCGCAATTTGGGCCCGCACCTATCCCTATCGTCGGGATATCTACTCTTTCGGTAATCTTTTCTCCGAGCTCTGCAGGGATGGACTCCAATACCAAGCTGAACACACCTATATCTTCAAGCTTTTGAGCGTCCTCGTATATTTTCTTAGCTTCCGGCACGGCCCTACCCCTGGGTTTGTAACCGCCGAATTGATGTATCCTTTGGGGAGTTAATCCTAGATGTCCCATAACCGGTACGCCGGCGTCGATAATTTTATTTATCTGCTCGAAAAACTCGGAACCGCCCTCCACTTTCACGGCCTCTGCTCCTCCCTCCTTTATAAACCTCCCTGCATTCCGTACCGCATCCTCTACGCTCGCCTGATAAGAGAGAAAAGGCATATCGCCAACCATCAACGGATTATCTAGCCCTCTGTCGACCGCCTTGGTATGATGAATCATCTCATCCATCGTAACAGGTATCGTATTTTCGTAACCGAGCACAGTATTCCCCACCGAATCGCCGACCAAGACAGAGTCAACTTCAGCTTCCTCTAAAACCTTGGCAGTAGGATAATCGTAAGCCGTAACCATCGTTATCTTTTCTCCCTTATCCTTCATCTTTTGAAATTCCATCGGAGTGATATTTTCACCCAACTATCTCACCTCACGGACCGAAAAATTCCCTCAACGGCCTCTTTCAAATCTTTTGCCCCTGTAACCGCCCCTCCAACAACTATTATCGATCCACCAGCTTTTACTGCTTTTGGCACAGTCTTCGCATCTAACCCGCCCGCCACGGAAACTGGGATATCGACGGATTTTACCACCGAACTGAGAACTTTCAGAGGACCTTCGCCGAGTTTCTGTTGATCGATTCCAGTGTGAACTCCTACGTAGTCCACACCCATCCTCTCCAGCTCACGGGATCTGTGGACAGGATCGGCGACCGAAATCAAATCCGCTAGGACCTTTACATCGTACCTATCGGAAGCTGCAATTACCTCCTTCACAGTTTCATCGGAAGCTCCTCCCAATACGGAAACTACATCGGCTCCAGCTTCCGCCGCCAACTTTAGTTCGAGCTCGCCTGTATCGACGGTCTTCATATCGGCTATAATTATATTTTCAGGAAACGCTCGGCGCAACGCCCCAATAGATTCCATCCCTACCGACTTTATGAGAGGTGTTCCAGCCTCCACCCAATCGAAGCCCCCTTCTACGGCTTTAAGTCCGATCCTAATGGCCTCCTCAATATCGGTAAGGTCCAAGGCGACTTGTAAAACGGGCCACATAATTTCACTCGGATGAAAGTTTTTTCAATCGATTTAAAATTACCTCGATCGTCCTTCTCAGATTTACCTCATTATCGAACTCGTCTATTATTTTGGAGATTTTTTCGGGTGAAGCCTTTAATTCATCCATCTTTTTCATAAGATTCGGCAAGGCTCGAACGATATTATCGACTATCGTCACGTTCGCAGCCTCAGAAGTCCTCGATAGAGGGTTCAGATCTATTGCGATAACCTTCTTTCCCTTATCGACCAACGCTTCAGTTCGATCACCATCCTCCAACGGAACAACTATCAAGTCCGCACTCTCTTGCCCTCTTTCATCGACAATGCGTCTATCGCTTTCAATTTCGGAGATTTCCGAGAGATGTTCATCCTTAATTCCCAGAACTTTTTCAATTCCACAATCCCCTAAATACTCAGCTATCCTTTTTTTTCTCTCCTCTGACTGATGGAAAAGATTTATTTCGACATTTATACCGTAATTATCAGATAAATTTGATATTTCCTCAGACACTAAAGCAGAAACGTTACCATTAACAGAAAAAATCGGATTTTCTGCCCTTAAAATTTCCGCCGCCGCTACTAGCGTTGCCTTCTCCGCCGGTTCTATAGTTTTTTCACCGATTAGATAATCAAAAGCTTCCCCGCGTCCGTGCGCGGACAATCCATCAGGAGTTACCAGGCCCTTCCTAAAACCATCAACTAGTTTTTTTCGAATTCTTAGCGATTCGGCTCTCGGATGGCTCCAACTTATTTCAGTCATTTTTCAACTCTAGTAATTTAAAGAACACATAAAGAATTATCCCACTCCGACTGGTTAAAGTTATCTCCGGAATTAAATCTTCTAAAAATAAGATCCTTATGGTTCGAAAAAGAGACTAAAACATTAGTTGATTTCTTAGTATCTTCCTTATCTCTTTTACAGATCAGTACAAGAGTCCAAAAACAAAAAACCTGAACATTAAATGGTTTATAGAGCATCAGGGTCAAACGAGAACATCACTGCTTTCAATTGACGGACATAACAGAATAAAAAGAAAGAACCAAAATTGGGTAAAAAATAAGATCAAGAGTTTTTTGAAAGATTTTTCTGACCTCGGGAAATGAAAAACGGAAGTTTAAAGAAGCGTAAAATACAAACAATAAAATGAGAACGAATGTCTAGGAATGAAAAATGCCCAAAGTGTGGACACGTAACACTCGTTTACGACCCTGTGAGTCAAGAAGCCTACTGCAGAAGATCGATCTGTAACTTTAAAAAAGAGATCGGAGACGAAGTCAATTACGAAAAAGCATTCAGCTGAGACCTATATTAATATCTAAAGAAGTCGAGGCTATTTCTTTCGAAAATATATAGTTATTTAGGTTAATATCATTAATTTGGGAATCTTCCATAGTTATGGAAATTTTTAGACGATATTAATCTACGCCTTACTTAATGATTCGGAAATCGTTTTACCATATGTTATGAAGAAAACGAACCGAAAATATAATTAAACTATTAGGAAAGACTGAAATAACTTTCCTTAAAACATTTCACTGGTTTGATACATTGACAAAAATCGATCTCAGAAGCGATACAGTTACAAAACCGGTACCGGAAATGAGGGAAGCCATCGCTCAAGCGGAAGTTGGAGACGATGTTTACATGGAAGACCACACCATACAGAAACTCCAAAAAACTGCAGCCGATATACTTGGAAAGGAATCCTCTCTTTTTGTACCTTCCGGATCTATGGGAAATCAAATCGCGATAAATGTTCACACTCACCCAGGCGACGAGGTGATTTTAGATTCCGAATGTCATATCTTTAACTATGAGATGGGGGCCATGTCCGCAGTTTCGGGAGTTCTCCCCCAACCTATCGAAACAAGTAAAAAGTATCTGCCTGTCCCTCAGGTGAAGAAAAAAGTAAAGCCTGAACAGTATTACTATTCAAACACCGCACTAATAACTGTAGAGAATACGAATAATCGTAGAGGGGGAACTGTCTATCCTAGTGATAAAAAAGAAGAATTAATTGATTTCGCCAAGGAAAGGAATATCCCAGTACATTTAGATGGAGCTCGTATCTTCAACGCTTCGATAGCCACCGAAAAACCGGTGGACAAACTAGTTCAAGGATTCGATTCCGTCATGGTTTCCCTCTCGAAAGGCTTGGGAGCACCCGTCGGGTCCATAATCGCAGGTAGCAATATCCTCATCGAAAAGGCCCGTAGAGTGCGAAAAATTCTAGGCGGTGGAATGAGACAGGTAGGCATTCTCGGGGCCGCCGGCCTATATGCACTCGAAAACCACATAGATAGGCTGAAAAAAGATCATGAAAATGCCCGGATTCTAGCCAGATCTCTAGAAGACCTGGACAGAACAGAAGTAAACGAACCGGAAACCAACATCGTGATGCTCACTTTAAAAGAGAATTCTTCAGATGAAAATGAAGTCGTAGAAAAACTAAAAGAAAAAAATATTTTAGTCGGAACTATGGGGCCTAGAAGACTTCGACTGGTCACTCATATGGGAATCAGTGAAGAGAACGTCCAAGAGGCTGCGGAAGCTATCAAAAATATTCTTTCCTAACATATATCTCCGTCAAGTCTTTTACAGGGAAAACATTTCAACGTCACTCAATCTCTCTTTATCCGCTTAAAACCCGACATTTCCAGAAAATCCAGGTCAAATTTCTTTTCCATCTTATCCAAGAGTAGGTTGATACCGAGCGAATCGGATGGCATATGACCCGCCGTAACGACGTTTATTTTTTCCTCATTGGCTTTTTCCAATTGTTTCTTCGGGGCGTGCATAGCAACGAGAGTATCTATTCCCGAGTTGACCATCTTTTCTATAATATCGTCCCCGAGGCTAGTACCGCCGGTGAATCCGAATACTCCGATCTCTCCCACTCTGTTTTCCTCCTTGCCTGAATGTATCTGCGTCTCCATTCCATATTCCAAAGACCATTCATACTCAGGTATTTCTAGCATTACTTCCACCAGATCCTCCAAAGTCTCTGGATCCTTTTCCGAAAGGTAGTCTTTGACAAAGGAGTAGGCATGGTTGTCCGTAACGGTATGCATCGACATATAAGGAATGTCCAAAAGCTCGGCGACGCTAGGAGTCCTAGGATGATTCGCAGGGTGAACGGACTTTCTTACCTCGTCGGCTCTCGGTCTAACCAAAGCTTCCGCCTGAGAAACTGGTATTCCACCCTCGGACAAAACATCGACCTGAATCCCCATGACTTCGTGGAGCTTCGCCAACGCCCGACCCTCGGGATGATGGCTAATGACTCCGTCGATCCCTTCACCATTGTCATTGAGCCTCTCTACAAGCAGAAGCTCCTGCACCTCCATATCTACTCCAACCGCCAGCTTTCGTACATCTCCCTCATCGCCGTATATAACCTTAGTATCGTCGAAGGGGTTCTCCAGCCTATCTTTATCGTAATGTTTCTTCTTTACTCCTTCTAATTTTTCGTATTGCTCCTTACGCTTATCCAGTTCTTCTTGAATTTGCTCTTTACTTCTAGGGTCCTCCTTAATTCCTTCCTGTATTGCAAACTTATGTAATTCTTTCAATTTCACCATTGATGAACCCTGAAGTAAATTGGTTTAACAGAATTTAAAAATTCGGTTAACTCATCGTTGAATCTGCCGGCCGACGACTTCTATCGAGAGGAACTACCGGCAAAGAAGTTAAATTCACGGCCTCAAATACCTGAATGGCGTCGGAAATATGGAAACACCGGAAATTCGTAATTTATCGGAAGATTATGGAACCCCTTTTTACATAATGGAAATAAATAAGTTGAAAAAACAATTCGAAAACCTTAAAACCTCCTTTCCAAAAAACACGAGAATCGCCTACGCCGTGAAAGCTAACTACTCCGAAACCGTAATAGACACATTCAAAAATTTGGGAACTAACTTCGACGTTTTCTCATCCGGAGAGCTAGATCATCTAATTGACTGCAGATGTGACCCGGAAAATTTCATCTATACGAGCGTCTCCGAGACGGAGGAAGAATTCAAATACGCACTTAAAAGAGGTGTAAGGACCTTCGTCCTAGGATCCATAAACGGAATCGAGAGGTTTTCGAAAGCGGCGGAAAATTATGATGCCGGAAAATTAGAGATCATGCTTAGAACTCAGCCTCTAAAGGACGTTTCCGCAGCCATAAGCACTAGCGGAAGGCAGAGTAAATTTGGCCTAGTTTTTGGCGAGGACGGAGATTCGGTAGATCACGGGGTCCGAAAAATGGAGAAAAAAGATTTCGAGCTGTCCGGATTTCATTGCCATCTAGGCACTCAGATGAACGATCCGGACAACTACGTCTCTGCAATTAGAAAAATATTAAGTTACGCGTCAAAAAACCTTCCGAATATAGAAATTCTTGATATAGGTGGAGGCTATCCGGTCCATTACAATGAGGAAGTACCCGAAATTGAGGAATTCGGTCAAAAAATAAGTAAAGAAATTAATAGATGGAGGAAAGAACTGGGGAGCATAGAGCTCGTGATAGAACCGGGTAGATTTCTAACCTCTCCGGCAGGGACTCTTGTTTCAAGCATCGTTAACGTGAAGAGAATGTACGGCCGGAAAATTCTAGTCCTCGATGCGAGCGAAGATATGGTAAAGCTAGAAAGGCATGGCGTAATGACATCGGCGAACTTAATCACTGAAAGCGACGAGCTGGTAGAAACAAGCATTGCCGGTAATCTCTGTCACTCAATGGACTGGATATCGAAAGAGCCAAAAATGCTTCCTGACGCCAAGACAGGAGAAATAGCCACTTTTGAAAATCTGGGAGCTTACCAGGTTAATCATAACATTCCTTACAACCTCAGAGAGATGCCGAAAATTCTAACGGTGGGTGATGGGGAAATAAATGAGGACAATCACCCCTTCAATATAATTTGTTAGGTCTTGGGTCTTGGCCGAGACGGGAATAAATTTGCAGCTCTTCATTTTATTCCGGGTGTTGCTTCGCGTCTTCACGTGTTTTCAAATATAGAAGTTTGATGGCCTCATTAGGATTCGGATTCCATAGAAATGAACTTTCTTAAGAACCTCTGAAAAATTCTACGTTTAGAGAAGATTTCGGAATTTTTCCAAGCGATATTTCCGAGTATAATTGCTTCAAGTCGGAAAATTCCTTTTCGGATTTCAAAAAACCTTCATCATATCTTAACACTATTGATCGAAAGATAACATTTCCAAAATTAGGATGATTAACTTCGACCCGATTTGAACAAAATCGTGACGCTCAACTTAATTACCCGGAGCCAAATTTAGAGGTTAAATCGGCGAGCTGACTTTGTCCTCGATACGGAGACAACCATGCTTTGGAGCGGAGGTGTTGTACAAAAAGGAGAGTTATTCTCGATCTTTAATCCACTTCACTAGTGGCTGAAGAAGGGTATGCAGTTCTCTTCCATCTTCGGTCAAAGTGTATGTTACGTTTGGAGGACTTGTTTCTTTCACAACTCTGTTAACAAGTCCTTCGCTCTGAAGCTCCTTTAGTCTTTCTGACAGGACCTTTGGACTGATACCTTCTAGCTCTCTCTTCAGTTCGTTGAACCTGTAACCCTCTTCCCTGACTCCCAAAAGGCTTACGATGCATATCGCCCATTTTTTCGAAACTGTGGTTAGGGTTCCCTCGACAGGGCACAGACATTCCTCCGAGCAACATTTTTCTTCCCCATGATTCACATCTCCTCACCTACTTTAGTAAGGGATACTACCAATCTTAAATAGTTTCATTTTTTTACTTAATTTCAAAAAGTTAGTGAGGTGATAATATGGGATCTGATTGCTGTCATCCGACACATGAGAGAGGCCATCACCACGGTAAACACCATGGACATTCGAGGTGCCATTGTCAGTGCTGTTGCTGTGGACCAGCCCATCTCGGTCGCAACTCTTGGAGGAGGTTTACGTCCAGAGAGGAGAGAAGAGAAGCTCTCGAAGAGTACAGAGAAGAACTGGAAAAAGAAATCGAAGCTGTGAAAGAAAAGCTGGAGGAACTTTAACTTACCCCCTATTAGGAGCGTTCGGTGGAAGATTATTCGGGAAAGTGAGGGCGAGATTTTTGATCATGAGGGGCCAGCATACCTGGTTATTGATGGCTTCCGAAAGAAGCGTCACTCCTATCACAGCCCCTCAAAGATCAAAGACAAATCCACACACAAAGGGTTGGCACAGTCGACTGAATTTTAAATATAGAGGGAACTAAGGAACTTCAAATTCAGGTAAAGAGGTATGAATGTTATAGAAGTTTCCAGCCTGACGAAATATTATAACGATTTTTTGGCGGTAGATAAAATAAATTTCAGCGTCGAAAAGGGTGAGATTTTCGGTTTTCTCGGCCCTAACGGGGCGGGGAAGACTACAACTGTCAATATGCTTACCGGAATAACTAGCCCGACATCTGGAAAAGCTTTCATTTCCGGACACGACATCACAAAGGAAACGAGAGAGGCTAAAAAATCGGTCGGATTGGTTCCTGCCGAACCTTATCTATATAATGAAATGACTGCTTGGAATAATATCAAATTTAATGCCAACCTTCATGGTGTAAGGAAGGGAAAGAGAGATAGTAAGGCGGAGACCCTCCTCAAGCTATTCGGTTTGTGGAAACGGCGTGAAGATAAAGTCGGCACGTTTTCTACCGGAATGAAAAAGCGTCTAACAGTGGTCGTAGCGCTAGTGCACGATCCGGAGGTGTTGTTTTTGGACGAGCCGACTGCGGGGCTCGATGTACAGAGTTCAAGAAAAATGCGCGAATTGATCAAGGATTTAAACGAAAAAGAGGATGCAACGATCTTTCTAACCACCCACAACATTGCGGAGGCAGATCAGCTGTGTCAACGTATTTCAATTATCGACGGAGGAAATATCGTTATCACCGATAACCCTGAAAACTTGAAGTCCCTCGTGCAGAAGGAACAAATAATCGAAATTTCCTTCGATAGGTTGGATGGAATACCTGAAAAACTGTCTTCTCTGAAGGAGATAAACGATATTGTAGCCAAAGGAGATAAATTAAAGATACACGTAGATAACGTCTCTAAAGCTCTATCTTCCATCCTCAAATTCGCCGACAAAAACAATCTGGAGATAATAACAACCAATACAACAAAACCAACCTTAGAGGACGCCTTTGTCAAGCTAACCGGATTGACTCCCGAAGATATGGCCAAAAAGGAGGAAAAATAGTCGCATATGAGGAAATTTAAAGAAACCCAGTGGTTTGAGAACTTAAGAAACATCGTAAGAGTTTAGCTCTTCACTGTTTTAATCATTTCTTGGTATGGATCTTTGTTTTGTTGTCTCCATGTGGTTAGTAGTGTCATGATTGTTTCGTGGATT
>Ga0207421_10001386_pt1 | contig 31156 bp, 32 predicted proteins | sample SodLakKL_010_SED_4_FD_187542 | JGI IMG/M metagenome (GOLD analysis project Ga0207421, IMG submission 187542) | Alkaline sediment microbial communities from Lake Tanatar, Kulunda Steppe, Russia - 8KL_010_SED (SPAdes) (version 2) | ecosystem: Environmental > Aquatic > Non-marine Saline and...
ATCGTCGTCCTTTCCACGATGGACTCGGCCTCTGGACACGTGGCCATGACGAGGGCAATGCGGTACCTCCGTCGGCAGCGTCTGACGCCTGGACGTATCACCATCGTCGAGCCACCCTTGAAGTCTGGCGCCCCGCCCGAGAGGTCCCGGGGGCTCGCCAAACGCCTCGGATGGCGTTAGCATTTACAAATCCAGAAAACCTTTTTCGTATAGGAAATCCCCATGAGCTCAATTCCTGCCAACCTGCGCTACGCCGACAGCCACGAATGGGTGCTCGACAATGGTGACGGCACCGTGACCGTCGGCATCAGCGACCACGCCCAGGAAGCGCTGGGCGACGTGGTGTTCGTGGAACTGCCCGAAGTGGGCCGCACCCTCGTCCGCAAGGAAGAATTCGGTGTGATCGAGTCGGTCAAGGCCGCCTCCGACCTCTACGCCCCGGTAGCCGGCGAGATCATCGCCGTCAACGACGCCCTGGAAGATGCCCCCGAAACCGTCAACGAGACGCCCTACGAAGGTGGCTGGATCATCAAGGTGCGCCTGGACGACAGCGCCCAGCTCGACGACCTGCTCGACGCCGACGGCTACGCCGCCGTGGCCCAATCTGACGACTGAGCCCGACGACTGATTTCGCCGCGATATCGCCTACTGCCCCGGTCGTCCGACCGGGGTTCCGATTTCATCGCCCCGGGTCGTCCCCGTGACGGCCGTGACCCACGCTACGGTGCCCCCATGCCGATCGACACTCGCTGCCTGGCCGACCTGGCCGCCCACGATGATTTTCTGAAACGCCACAACGGTCCCCGCGAGGAGGACACGGCGGCCATGCTGGCCACCCTCGGCGTGGAAAGCCTCTCGGCGCTGATCGAGCGCACCGTACCCGCGGATATCCGCCTGGGACGCGAACTCAATCTGGATCCACCGCGCAGCGAGGCGGAGGCGCTTGACTATCTTCAACGCCTGGCGCGCCAGAACCGGGTCTTCAAGAGCTATATCGGCCAGGGCTATCACGGCACCCACCTCCCGCCGGTGATCCAGCGCAACGTACTGGAGAACCCGGGCTGGTACACCGCCTATACCCCCTACCAGCCCGAGATCTCCCAGGGGCGCCTGGAGGGACTGCTGAACTTCCAGCAGATGGTAATGGATCTGACCGGCATGGAACTGGCCAACGCCTCGCTGCTGGACGAGGCGACCGCCGCCGCCGAGGCCATGGCCCTGTGTCATCGGGCCAACAAGAAGGCCAGGAGCGAGGTGTTCTTCGTCGCGGACGACGTGCTTCCCCAGACCCTCGATGTGGTGCGCACTCGGGCGGCCTACTTCGGCTTCGAACTGGTCGTGGCGCCGGTGGCGCAGCTGATGGAGGTGGAGGCCTTCGGGGCGCTGCTGCAGTACCCGGGCGAGGACGGCCGTGTTCACGACCTGGCGCCGCTGCTGGCGAGCGCCCGGGAGCGCGGCATCATGACCTGCGTGGCCGCCGACATCATGGGCCTGGTACTGCTCAAGGAGCCCGGCGCGCTGGGCGCCGATATCGTCATCGGCACCTCGCAGCGCTTCGGGGTCCCCATGGGGTTCGGCGGTCCCCATGCGGCCTTCTTCGCCACCACCGACAAGCTAAAGCGTTCGATTCCGGGGCGCATCATCGGCGTTTCTCAGGACAGCCGCGGCGGCCAGGCGTTGCGCATGGCAATGCAGACCCGCGAACAGCATATCCGCCGCGAGAAGGCGACCTCCAACATCTGCACCGCCCAGGCGCTGCTGGCCAACATCGCCGGCTTCTATGCCGTCTATCATGGCGCCGAGGGGCTGCGCACGATCGCCTCGCGCATCCACCGCCTGACCACCCTGCTGGCACTGGGCCTCAAGGACAAGGGCGTGGTGCTTGGCCATGACAGCTGGTTCGACACCCTGCGCCTGACCGGCGTGGATGCGAGCAAACTTCACGGCCGCGCCCTCACCCGCGAGATCAACCTTCGCTATTTCGAGGGCGGCGACGTTGGGGTGACCCTCGACGAGACCACCACCGTCCAAGATCTGAACGTTCTGTTTGACGTGCTGCTGGGGGAGGAGCACGGCCTGTCGATCAGCGTTCTGGACGAGCGAGCCGTGGCCGAGGGCGCTTACGGCATTCCGGCGACATGCCGGCGCGAGAGCGACTTCCTGACCCACCCGACCTTCCATCGCTATCGCAGCGAGACCGAGATGCTGCGCTATCTCAAGCGTCTGGAGAACAAGGACCTGTCGCTGGCCCATGCGATGATCCCGCTGGGCTCCTGCACCATGAAGCTCAACGCCACCAGCGAGATGATTCCGATCAGCTGGCCGGAATTTGCCAATGTGCACCCCTTCGTGCCCCGCGATCAGGTGGCCGGCTACCAGCAGATGATCGATGAGCTCTGCGCTTTCCTGGTGGAGGTGACCGGCTACGACCACATCTCCATGCAGCCCAATTCCGGCGCCCAGGGAGAGTACGCCGGTCTGGTGGCGATCCGCCGTTACCAGGCGGCCATCGGCGAGGGTCACCGCAACGTCTGCCTGATTCCCAGCTCGGCTCACGGCACCAACCCGGCATCGGCGGCCATGGTCGGCCTCAAGGTAGTGGTGGTGGAGTGCGATGCCCAGGGCAATATCGACGTCGAGGACCTGAGTGCCAAGGCCGAACAGCATGGCGACAACCTGTCATCGATCATGATCACCTACCCCTCCACCCACGGGGTGTTCGAGGCTAATGTGCGTGAGGTCTGCGGGATCGTCCACGCGCACGGTGGTCAGGTCTATGTCGATGGCGCCAACATGAACGCCCAGGTGGGGCTGACCCGACCCGGTGACTTCGGCGGCGATGTCAGCCACCTGAACCTGCACAAGACCTTCTGCATTCCTCACGGCGGCGGCGGCCCGGGCATGGGCCCGATCGGCGTCAAGGCTCACCTGGCGCCCTACGTATCGAATCACGTGGTAACCCCCCTGGCCGGCGTCCACGCCGACTGCGGGGCTGTCTCGGCGGCGGCCTTCGGTTCGGCATCGATCCTGCCGATCTCCTGGGCCTACATCAAGATGATGGGCGCCCGGGGCCTGCGCGAGGCCACCGAGCTCGCCATTCTCAATGCCAACTACATCGCTGCCCGACTCGGCGAGTACTATCCGGTGCTCTACCGCGGCGAGAACGGCAACGTGGCCCACGAGTGCATCATCGACATCCGGCCGCTCAAGGCAGCCTCGGGCATCACCGAGGAGGATATCGCCAAGCGCTTGATGGACTACGGCTTCCACGCCCCGACCATGTCCTTCCCGGTGCCGGGCACCCTGATGATCGAGCCCACCGAGTCGGAGTCGCGCTACGAGATCGACCGTTTCTGCGACGCCATGATCGCCATCCGCCACGAGATCCGACGGGTCGAGTCCGGCGAATGGCCGGCGGATACCAACCCTCTGGTGAACGCCCCGCATACCCAGGCCGACCTGATGGATGACGCCTGGACGCGCCCCTACTCCCGCGAGCTGGCCGCCTTCCCCACCGCGGCGGTCAAGGCGGCGAAGTACTGGCCAACGGTGAACCGGGTCGACAACGTCTTCGGCGACCGTCAGCTGATCTGCTCATGCCCCAACATCGACGACTACAGGGAGTGATTCGCCAACGGCCCCGCCATCTGGCGGGGCCGCTGGCATCGCTGGATGGTTCAGAGCAGGCACGGTGGCTCCCCGAATCCGGACAGCACCTGGCGGCGCTGCTCGCGGAAGTCCTCCAGCAGCCGCTCGTAGCGGCGCGGCATCTCGCTGCCGTCGCGGGTCACCAGATGCAGGGTTTCGTGAACCGCCACCGCCAGGTCCAGCTCCTTGACCTTGCTCCGCCAGGGTGAGGTCTCCAGCACCAATCTCGAGACCACGGTAAACCCGAGCCCTCGGGCCACCGCCTCAAGCACCATTCCCACCTCGCTGGTAAACCCCTGGCTCCGAAAGTGGCTCATGGAGCGAAACTCCCGCGGGAAGTTGCTGCGCAGCAGCGCGCTGGCGTGGTTGAGGCCGTCGGCGTAGTCGATGAAGCCGATTCCCGTCAGTTCGGCAAGTCCGTTGCCGGCAAAGTCAGCGGGCACCACCAGGCACAGGGGCTCACGGTGCCAGGGAACCACCTTCAAGTCGGGTTGGCGCAGCGATTCAGTGACGATACCCAGATCGTAGTGGCCGGCCAGCACGTCCTGGACGATCTCGTGGTTGAAGGCAAAGCGGTAGCTTACCGTCAGGCCGGGATACGCCTGCTGCTGTCCCAGCAGGAAGGGATAGAGCATCAGCCCGATGCTGCCCGGCGAGGCCAGGCGGCACTCCCCCGAGAACAACGAATCGGCATCCAGGGAATGACGGAACTGCTCGTGGTCGGCGAACAGCTTCAGGGCATAGTCATGGGCGCGACGTCCCGCCTCGGTGAGGGTGAAGCGCCGCCCCTGGCGCTCCAGCAGCGGCTTCTCGAGATACTGCTCGAGCTTGCGCACATGCTGGCTGACACCCGGCTGGGTCATCTCCAGACGCCGCGCCGTCCGGGTGAAGCTGCCGGTCTCGACCAGGATGATGAAGGTGCGAAAGTAGAGCGCGTTGAACATGACAGGCCAGGTGGCGGATGGACGGCCCATTGTAGCACCGGCCGACAGAGAGCCATGATAGCATCGTCAGAGACGACATCCGCGACAAGGACGCCTCAATGCCCGATACCATTTCCAGCATCATCTCTCCGGAAGGAAGCCTCGAGATCCTCTCCCAGCACGAGATCAGTCGCCTTCACGACACCTCGAAGGCCGGGCTGCATGATCTGCTGAGACGCTGCTCTCTGGCAGTGCTCAACTGCGGCTCCCCCACCGATGATAGCGTGGCGCTGATGGAGACCTACCGAGACTACGACATCGAGGTAATACCCCAGGACCGCGGCATCCGGCTCAAGCTGACCAACGCGCCGGCCGAGGCCTTCGTCGACGGCAAGATGATCCGGGGGATTCGCGAACATCTCTCCTCGGTGCTGCGCGATATCGTCTACGTCTACAACGAGATCCAGGGGCACCAGCGTTTCGACCTGACCACCGCCGAGGGCACCACCAACGCGGTGTTCCACATCCTGCGCAAGGCCGGCACCCTCAAGCCGGGCCGAGACCCCAGTCTGGTGGTGTGCTGGGGCGGCCACTCCATCTCGCGTGAGGAGTACGAGTACAGCAAGGACGTGGGGTATCACCTGGGCCTGCGCGAGATGGACATCTGCACCGGCTGCGGCCCTGGCGCCATGAAGGGCCCCATGAAGGGCGCCAATGTCGCCCACGCCAAGCAGCGTCGCCGAGAGGGCCGCTATCTGGGCGTGTCGGAGCCGGGCATCATCGCCGCCGAGGCGCCAAACCCCATCGTCAACGAACTGGTGGTGATGCCGGACATCGAGAAGCGCCTGGAGGCCTTCGTACGCCTGGGCCACGGCATCATCGTGTTCCCCGGCGGGGTAGGCACGGCAGAGGAGATCCTCTACCTGCTCGGCATTCTGCTTCATCCGGACAACGTGGACATGGAGCTGCCGGTGATCTTCACCGGGCCGGCAAACAGCGCGGACTACTTCGCGCGCATCGACGAATTCCTGACCTATACCCTCGGCGAGGCGGCTCAGGAGCGCTATCGCATCATCGTCGATGACCCCACCGAGGTGGCGCGTACCATGCGCAAGGGCATCGATGCGGTTACCGAATACCGCCGAAGCCGCCAGGACGCCTTCTACTACAACTGGCGCCTGACCATCGACCGGCCCTTTCAGGAGACCTTCGACCCCACCCATGAGGCCATGGCCAGCCTGGCACTGCACCGAGACCAGCCGGTTCATGAGCTCGCCGCCAATCTGCGCCGCGCCTTCTCCGGCATCGTTGCCGGTAACGTCAAGGAGCAGGGCATTCGTGCCATCCAGGCCCACGGGCCTTTCCGTCTGCAGGCCGAGGCGGAGCTGATGTCACGCCTCGACCAGCTTCTCGACTCCTTCGTCGCCCAGGGACGCATGAAGCTCTCCGGTGACTACGAGCCCTGCTACACGCTGGGGTAAAGCCCCGAGGGGCGAGGGGCGACACGGCCAACCGGATTCCTGGCGCCTTGGGCCGAGGTCAACTCGGCACCCTGACCCATAGCCAGAGCGCATGCAGCAGCAAGCCCAGGGTGGCACCGTGGGCAATCAGCAGTTCCCAGCCGATGAAGTCGGTAAAAAGTGCATGGTAGAGTCCCATGCCAACCAGCCCCGCTACCATGCAGATACCCAGGCGCCCCATCAGTCGCGGCATGCGAAGGCGCGCCTCGGCTTCCAGCAGTCGCCAATTGGCCGCGGCCACGCCGGCCACCACCACCAGGGCGATCAGGATCAGATTGAAACGGTTGTCATGGCCGCCCGCCAGGTAGCGGGGGATGGTCGACATCATCAGCAGCACCATGCCCAGCATGAGACTGAGCCGTTCGGGGGTGGGCTTGGCTCCCATCTCAGGCCACCTTGAGCTGCTGGGCGTCGATCCACTCCTCCACCCAGGGCAATGCGGCATCGTCCGCCATGAAGGTCTCCATGGCATCGACCTCGAGTCGCTCGCCCAGGCGTCTGGCCCCCTGGCCCTCCAGTAGCTCGTCGAGTTGGCGACCGGCACCGCAGAAGGTCTCACCGTAGGAGCTGTCGCCCAGTGCGATCAGGCCATAGCGAAGCGAGCCTAGCCCCGGGCTCTGCTCGGCGATGGACCGGGCGAAGGCAGCGAAGTTGCCCGGGTAGTCGCCGCTGCCGGTAGTGGACACGCAGAACAGCGCCAGATCGGTAGGCGATCCGATGAGATCTTCCAGGGTAGGGTTTTCGTAGATGGCGACAGAATAGCCAGCCTCCTCGAAGAGCGGCTTGACCTGCTCGGCAACGTCGAGGGCGCCGCCATACATGGTACCGACAAAGATCTTGAGCATGGGTATATCCTGGATTTACCTGAGAATTCTACTCGGATATTACCACGCCTCAATATCGGCTCGCATCTCCAACGGAGGATGGCTTGGGGCGTTTCGTCGCACGCCTAATCCTGCGCGACCGATGAGAGACCGAGTATAATACTTGGGCTTTATTCACCCCTGTACGGAGGCGACATGCAGCAGACGTTCGAGGCCTGGATCACACCGATCATGATCGGTGGCTTGATCCTGTTCATGGGCTTCATCATCTGGGACCTGGCGAAGAAGTCCAACGCCGGCAAGTTCGGTACCCTGATGCTGTTCATTGTGCTGGGCGCCGGCATGCTGGGCTACATCATCAAGGTGGTGATCACCTGGGTGCTGGAGAACGGCGGCTCGGTGTAACCTCGAGGCCCCGCTCACCAGGCTCCAACGCAAGACGCCACCCGAAGGGGTGGCGTCTTGCGTTGCAGCGTTTCTGCGATGTGCCAGGACACGAGCGTCAGTGAACCTCGCCTTGGTAGCCCTCGACCTGGCTCTTGAGCTTCTGGCCCGGTCGAAAGGTCACCACGCGTCGCGCCGAGATCGGGATTTCCTCGCCGGTCTTGGGGTTGCGACCGGGCCGTTCGCGCTTGTCGCGCAGGTCGAAGTTGCCGAAACCGGACAGCTTGACCTGCTCGTTCTCACGCAGGCAGGCGCGGATCTCCTCGAAGAAGGCCTCGACCATGGACTTGGCCTCGCGCTTGGAAAGACCCAGCTCGGCGTGCAGATGCTCGGCCAGCTCGGCCTTGGTCAGTGCACCCATGTTCACTCCTTCGTATGGGGTCAGCGTCATGGCCAGTGCCGACTCCCCTGCCCGACTCGCTGGATCGACCTCGCGGATCGACCGAGCCGCTTAACCACGCAGTTCTGCACCCAGGTGCTGACGGGACTCAGTGATGATGGCATCGACCAACTGATTGATTTCCTCGTCATTCAGCGTGCGCGAAGGATGCTGCCAGGTCAAGCCCAACGCCACGCTCTTGCGCCCTTCCGGCACCCCCTTTCCCTGGTAGACGTCAAAAAGACGGCTTTCGGTGAGCCATTCGCCGGCCTGGCCGCGGATGGTATCCAGTAGCGCCTGCATCGGCAGCTCTTCATCCACCAGGAAGGCCAGGTCGCGCCGCACTTCAGGAAAACGGGAAAGCGGCGTGAAGGCGGGCACACGGCCATGGGTCAGGGCATCCAGTCGCACCTCGAACAGCACGGCGTCCACCTTGAGCCCCAACTGGGCGCGCACCGCCGGGTGCAGGGTACCGATCCAGCCGGCCTCTTCACCGCGGTGCAGGATGCGCGCGCACTGGCCCGGGTGCAGCGCCGAATGCTCGGCGGGCTCGAAACGCCAGGCATCGGGGTCGCCACCCATGGCGATCAGACTCTCCAGATCGCCCTTGAGATCGTAGAAGTCCACGGCTTCACGATTCGCCGCCCACCCTTCGGGCTCCCGGGACCCACATGCCAGCGCGCCCAGCATGGGCAGCTGCTGCAGGTCATCGAGCTCACCGCGAAAGATCAGACCGGTCTCGAACAGCCGAACACGGGTCTGCTGACGATTGAGGTTATGTTCAAGCGCCCGCACCAGGCCCGGGAAGAGACTCGCCCGCATCACCGACAGATCCGAGGAGATAGGGTTGGCCAGTACCGGCGACACCGCCTCGGGCAGCAGTATTCTCTGCAGTTCGGGGGCAACGAAGCTGTAGGTCACCGCCTCGTAATAGCCGCGGGCCACCATCTGTCGACGCAGGCGGCCCAGAGGAGTGCGCCCCTCGTGGTCGGGTCGCAACGCAAGACGGGCCTGGGGGCGACGCACCGGCAGACGGTTGTAGCCATGGATGCGCGCCACCTCCTCGATCAGATCCTCCTCGATGGCGATGTCGAAACGCCAGCTCGGCGCCACCACACTCCACCCCTGAGCATCGCCGTCCACCACCATGCCCAGACGCTGGAGGATATCGGTGACCTCCTCGGCGGGCAACACCTTGCCCAGCGCCTGCTCGAGACGCGCGGCGCGCAGGCGAACCCGCCGCTCGGCGGGCAGATGTTCGTGGCTTGCCACCTCCACCAGGGGACCCGGCTCGCCTCCGGTGATCTGCAGCAGCAGCGCCGTGGCGCGCTCGGCGGCCTCCCGAGCCAGGTCGGCGTCCACGCCGCGCTCGAAGCGGTGCGAGGCGTCGGTGTGAAGCCCGTATCCTCGCGCCTGACCCGCCACCGCCAGGGGAGCGAAGAAGGCGGACTCCAGGAAGATGTCGCGGGTCTCGGCGCTCACGCCGGAGTGCTCGCCCCCCATCACCCCGGCGATGGCCAGCGGTCCACGCTCGTCGGCGATCACCAGGGTCGCGTCGTCCAGGGTGATCTCCTTGCCGTCCAGCAGCACCAGGCGCTCCCCCGCACGGGCCAGGCGCACGACCACCGCACCCTGCAGATTGGCACGGTCGAAGGCATGCAGCGGCTGACCGAGCTCAAGCATCACGTAGTTGGTGACATCCACCACCGGATCGATGGAGCGGATACCGCTTCGGCGCAGGCGCTCCACCATCCACAGCGGTGTGGCGGCGGTAACGTCGACCCCCTTGATCAGGCGGCCGATATAGCGGGGACAATGCTCGGCGTCCTCGACGCGCACCGGAAAGGTATCGTCGTGGGTCTCGGCCACCGGTGGGATAGCGGGGCCAACCACCGGCAGGCGGTTGAGCACGCCCACCTCGCGGGCCATCCCCTTGAGGCTCAGGCAGTCGCCACGGTTCGGCGTCAGGTCCACCTCGATGGTGTGGTCGTTGAGCCCAAGCCAGTCGCGGAAGTCCTCGCCCACCGGCGCACTCTCCGGTAGCTCGAGGATCCCCGGCGAGGCCTCTTCCTCGAGGCCGAGCTCCGAGGCGGAGCAGATCATGCCCCGAGACTCCTGCCCACGCAGCTTGGCCTTGCGGATCTTGAAGTCGCCAGGAAGCACGCCACCGACACGGGCGAAGGGGACCTTCTGGCCCACCGCCACATTGGGGGCACCGCAGACCACCTGAACCAACTCGCCGGAGCCGTCATTGACCCGGCAGACGCTCAGCTTGTCGGCATCAGGATGCTGGATCTTCTCCAGCACCTCCGCCACCACCACGCCATCGAAGGCCGCCGCCACGGGTTCCAGCGCGTCTACCTCGAGGCCAGCCATGGTGATCTGGTCGGCCAGGGCCTGAGTGGCAAGCTGCGGTGACACCCACTCGCGCAGCCACTGTTCGGAAAATTTCATGACAAATCCTGTGTTGTGCGGGTGCGAAGAGGGTCAGGCAAACTGTCCCAGGAAGCGCAGATCATTGTCGAAGAACAGGCGCAGGTCGTTTACGCCGTAACGCAGCATGGCCAGGCGCTCGGCGCCCATGCCAAAGGCAAAGCCCTTGTAGCGCTCGGCATCGATGCCGGCATGGCGGAACACCTCGGGGTGCACCATGCCGCAGCCCATCACTTCGAGCCAGCCGCTGTGGGAGCAGACCCGACAGCCCTGGCCCGAGCACATGACGCACTGGATATCGACCTCGGCGGAGGGCTCGGTGAAGGGGAAATAGGAGGGACGGAAGCGTACGGACAGATCATCACGCTCGAAGAAGGCGTGCAGAAAGTCCTCGATGGTGCCCTTGAGGTCGGCGAAGCTGACGTCCTCGTCGATCAGCAGCCCCTCCACCTGGTGGAACATGGGGGTATGGGTCAGGTCCGAGTCGCTGCGGTAGACTCGCCCCGGGCAGACGACACGGATCGGCAGCTTGCCCTCCTTCATGGTGCGCACCTGGACCGGCGAGGTGTGGGTCCGCAGCAGACGGTTGGCGTCGAAGTAGAAGGTATCGGCCATGCCGCGCGCCGGGTGGTGAGCCGGAATATTGAGGGCCTCGAAATTGTGATAGTCGTCCTCGATCTCCGGGCCCACCGCGACGTCGTAGCCGATGCGGGTGAACAGCCCCTCGATGCGCTCCAGGGTGCGGGTAACCGGATGCAGGCCGCCGCTGGGCTGGCCGCGGCCAGGCAGGGTCACATCGAGGCGTTCGGCGGAGAGTCGCTGCTCCAGGGCCGCCTTCTCCAGGGCCGCACGGCGCCCCTCCAGTTCCTCGGCGAGGGCCTGCTTGGCCTGGTTGATGCGTTCACCGGCGGCAGGACGCTCGGCCGCAGAGAGCTTGCCGAGCCCCTTGAGCAGCGCGGTGATCTCGCCCTTCTTGCCGAGATAGCGCACGCGAAGTTCTTCAAGGGCCGGAATGGTCTCGGCGGCCTGGATCGCCTGGCGGGCCTCGGCGACCAGAGTGGGAAGGTGGTCCATCCGTTGCGCTCCGAATTCGAAAATCAATATTCAAGAAAAAGGGGAAGAGCGGCTGCTCTTCCCCTGCAACGTCAACGGCCGTACGACCAGAGCCGAACCACCGTAGATGACGCGATCACTTACTGGGCAGCCTTGGCCTTCTCGACGATGGCAGCGAAGGCAGCCTTCTCGTTAACGGCCAGGTCGGCGAGGACCTTGCGATCGATCTCGATGCCGGCTTTCTTCAGGCCGCCAACGAAGCGGCTGTAGGACAGGCCGTGTTGACGCGCACCGGCGTTGATACGCTGGATCCACAGGGCCCGGAACTGGCGCTTGCGGTTGCGACGGTCGCGATACGCGTACTGGCCGGCCTTGATGACGGCCTGCTTGGCAACGCGAAACACTCGGCTGCGGGCACCGTAGTAACCCTTGGCCTGCTTGAGAATCTTCTTGTGACGACGACGGGCGACAACGCCACGCTTGACACGAGTCATAGCTTACTCCTGACGAAAATAGGGTCTACCAAGGGTTACAGGTTGGGCAGCATCCGCTGGATGAGCGCCTTGTCGGCGTCATGGATCTGCTTCATACCCCGCAGCTGACGCTTACGCTTGGTGGACTTCTTGGTCAGGATGTGGCTACGAAACGACTGCTTGTGCTTGAAGCCGTTGGCCGTCTTCTTGAAGCGCTTGGCTGCGCCACGATTGGTCTTGATCTTCGGCATGGAAGAACACTCCATTACGATGTTTTTTCAGAAAACCCGGGGCCGACAGTGGATGACAACATCCACTGCCCGTTGAACTGGCCGCCGGATCACTTTTTCTCTTCCGCTTACTTCTTCTTGGGGGCGATGATCATGATCATCTGACGCCCTTCCATCTTCGGAAAGGCCTCCACGGTCCCGATCTCGTCGAGATCGGCGGCGATCCGTTCCATCAGCTTGCGGCCGAGGTCCTGGTGCGCCATCTCACGACCGCGGAAGCGCAGCGTGACCTTGCCCTTGTCGCCCCCCTCGAGGAAGCGAATCAGGTTTTTCATCTTGACCTGATAGTCGCCCTCGTCGGTACCAGGCCGGAACTTGACTTCCTTGACCTGAATCTGCTTCGTCTTCTTTTTCTGAGCGGACTTCTGCTTCTTTTGCTCGAAGACGAATTTGCCGTAGTCCATGATCTTGCAGACGATCGGATCGGCATTGGATATCTGTACGAGGTCCATTCCCGAGGCTTCGGCTCGCTCCAGTGCTTCACTGGTGGGCACTACGCCCAGCTGCTCGCCGTCGCTGTCGATCAGGCGAACCTGATCCTCGGTAATGCGCTCGTTCATCGGGGGGCGCTTATCCTGGACGCGCCCTCTTGGGTTGCTTCGCTTGATCGCTCAGTCTCCTTAAGACGATTGACGATGTCGTCAGCCGATTTCGGCGTTCAGACGCTCGATGAGGTCATCGACCCGCATGGTGCCTAGATCCTCGCCGGTGCGCGTTCGCACGGCCACCGAGTCGGCCTCGACTTCCTTATCCCCTACCACGAGGAGATAGGGAACCTTCTGCAACGTATGCTCGCGGATTTTAAAGCCGATCTTCTCGTTCCTCAAGTCCGCCTTGACGCGAAGGCCGACTTTCTGCAGCCGCTGCTCGAGATTCAGCACAAAATCGCGCTGGGCATCGGTGATATTGAGAATCACCGCCTGCTGAGGCGCAAGCCACAGGGGCATGGCCCCGGCGTAGTGCTCGATGAGAATGCCGAGGAAGCGCTCGAAGGACCCCAGTATCGCACGATGCAGCATCACCGGGGTCTTTCGTGCACCGTCCTCGTCGACAAACTGGGCACCCAGGCGGCCCGGCAGGTTGAAATCCAGCTGCAGGGTGCCGCACTGCCAGACCCGATTGAGGCAGTCGCGCAGGGAGAACTCGATCTTGGGGCCGTAGAAGGCCCCCTCGCCCGGCTGCAGCTCCCACTCGAGCCCGGTCACATTGAGCGCCGCCTCGAGGCCCGCCTCGGCGCGATCCCACATCTCGGGCTCGCCGAGGAAGTCATCGGGGCGAGTGGAAAGCTTGAGCTCCACATCATCAAAGCCCAGCTCCTTGTAGACCTCGAGGGTCAGGGCGATGAAATTCTCCGCCTCGGCCTGAATCTGCTTCTCGGTGCAGAAGATATGCGCGTCGTCCTGGGTGAAGGCGCGCACTCGCATCAGGCCGTGCAGGGAACCCGAGGGTTCGTTGCGGTGGCAGCTGCCGAACTCCGCCAGGCGCAGCGGCAGGTCCCGGTAGCTCTTCAGGCCCTGATTGAAGACCTGCACGTGACAGGGGCAGTTCATCGGTTTCACCGCGTAGTCGCGCTTCTCGGACTCCGTGGTGAACATCAGGTCGCTATAGTGCCCCCAGTGGCCTGACTTCTTCCACAGCGAGAGGTCCACCACCTGAGGCGTCTTGATCTCCTGGTAGCCGTTCGCGATCTGCACCCGGCGCATGTACTGTTCCAGCGCCTGGTACATGGTCCAGCCGTTGGGGTGCCAGAACACCATGCCGGGCGCCTCTTCCTGAAGGTGGAAGAGGTCCATCTTCTTCGCCAGCTTGCGATGGTCGCGCTTCTCGGCCTCCTCGAGGCGCTTGAGGTAGGCCTTGAGCTGCTTCCTGTCGGGCCAGGCGGTGCCGTAGATGCGGGTCAGCATCGGCTTGGTCGCATCGCCGCGCCAGTAGGCGCCGGCCAGCTTGGTGAGCTTGAACGCCTTCAGGTGACGCGTGTTGGGCACATGGGGGCCCCGGCACATGTCGGTATATTCTTCATGATGATAGAGACGAATACTCTCCCCTTCGGGGATCTCGCGGACGATCTCCTGCTTGTAGGGCTCGTCGCGGTGGAGGAAGGCGAGCATCGCCTTGTCGCGATCGACATATTCGCGAACCACATCGTAGTCCCGCTCGATCAGCTCCTGCATGCGAGTCTCGATGGCCTCGAGATCCTCGGGGGTCACCGAGCGGCCGAAGTCGATATCGTAATAGAAGCCATCATCGATGACCGGGCCGATGGCCATTCTGGCCTCGGGATAGAGCTGCTTGACGGCATGGCCGATCAGGTGGGCACAGGAGTGACGAATCACCTCCAGCCCCTCGGCGTCGCGGGCGGTGAGGATGGCCACTTCGGCATCGCGCTCGATCAGGTCGGCGGCATCTACCGGCACACCATCGATCTTGCCGGCCACACAGGCCTTGGCGAGCCCCGGGCCGATATCCGCGGCCAGCTGCATCACGGTGAGCGGTTTATCGAAGGTTCTCTGACTGCCGTCAGGCAGGGTAACGATGGGCATCAAGGAATCCTTGTGCGCAGTGGTGGCCCATACGAAAGACCACATGTCGCGGTGAACAGGGATGGAAAAGCGGCAGCTACCATACCAGAGTCGAGGCGCAGCACGCCACAGAACGGCAACTCAGCACGCCCAGCTCAGCCCTCCGAGCCTGGACCGCAACGCAACAGGGGCGCCCGAAGGCGCCCCTGTTGGTCGGGCGATGGCTCGCCCGGGTCAGAACAACCGATTACTGACGGTCGATCTCGACGCGACGGTTCAGGGCGCGGCCCTCGTCGGTCTCGTTGCTGGCAACCGGACGCTGCTCGCCGTAGCCAACGGCCATCATGCGGTTGGCGTCAACGCCCTGGCTGGCCAGGTAGTCGCGCACGGAGTTGGCACGACGCTCGGACAGACCCTGGTTGTACTGGGCAGAGCCCATGGAGTCGGTATGGCCTTCGATGCGGATGCGCACGTCGGTGTGCTCGCGCAGGCGACGGGCCACTTCGTCCAGGGTCATCTCGGCCTGGGGTTGCAGCTCGGCGGAGTCGAACGCGAAGTTGACCTCACTGGAGAGAGTCACCGGCTCGAACTCGGGCACGGGCTCGGGCTCCGGCGCGGGCATCGGCTCGGGCTCGGCCACCGGGGCCGGAGTGCGGTCGGCACACAGCAGAGCGCCGATGGCGGCACCGGCAACGGCACCTGTGGCAGCGCCTTCCTCTTCATCGGAGCTGCCGCTGGTGGCGTAGGCGATGCTGCCGCCGATCAGGCTGCCGGCGATGGCGCAGGTCACCGGCTGCTGGTGCCAGGGACGGTCGGAAGAGGGGGTAGTGCCGGGGCTCGCGCAGCCGGCAAGGCCAATCACCAGCGCAGAACCGAGCAGCAAGCCAGTCGTGGATGTCTTCATTGTGAAACTCCTTCTCTTTTTTCTTGGTTCCAGGACAGGCTGCTTGCGCAGCACCTTCCCAGATGATCCCGACGATTGGGCGCCGCGGAGTCAGCTCCGCTGCGTCCGTGCCAAGCCAGTCGTGCGACATCAGCAGCAACGACAAGGGTTAACACGGGCTCAGCTTGCAGCAGCTCGATCGGTCTTTCAATCGCCATGCTATGAACTTAGCAGAACGACGCAGTATACGCACAGTGTTCGAAAATGTCCGAGCGTTATCTGTGGATCAGTGTAGGCTTTCCGGCCAATTTCGCCTGAATTCCAGTACCGCACCGGCTGCCACGAGCACCGCCTCACGCAGTTCCTCTTCCACGGCGAGACGCTCTCGGTCTTCCTTGAAGCGCTCCTTGGGCGTCAGCGCTCTGCGTGCCTGGTGGGTGCTGAGGTGGCGAGTACGATCATAGACCTCGCCGAAAGGTCGGAAGGCAGCTCGCTCCATCAGACTTGGATCGAGAATCTCCAGCAGCACCTTGCAGCGCCAGGAGGCCTCGGTGACATCTACCTGCTCCTGCAGGAGGGACGAAGCCACTATCTCGAGGTTTTCGAGGCAGTTTTCACGGGCTCGACGCTCCTCCTCCTCACGGAAGGCCTGCCGGCGGAGCACCTCCTTGCGAAGCGTGTAGGCGTAGGCGGCGAGGCCGGCGATGATCACCAGGCCAATGCCGATCAGAACAAGCGCGGTCGTTGTCGTCATCAGGGGTCTCGCGGTTGTGGTAAAAACTTATACTACTTAGCTATGGCTGTACGACTGCGGTAGAAGTTCATTCTACCAACGGTTTCCGCTCAACCCAAACCGCTCCACGCGGACAGAGGCCAGGCGCTCCCTCCACTTCGGTGACGCACAGGCGATGAAGTGACCATTGAGCAGATCCTCGCCCTGCTGGCAGCGCAGCGGTTCAAGCGTCTCGGCGGCAAGCACCGCGCCCCCTGCCGCCTCGAGAACCGCCTGACCGGCGGCGGTATCCCATTCGCAGGTGGGTGAAAAGCGCGGATAGAGATCGGCCAGCCCCTCCGCAATGCGACAGAATTTTACCGAGCTTCCGCAGCGCTCGAGCCGTGTCCCGGGAATGGCCGCCATCCACTCCCGGGTAGCGGCGTCCAGATGGGCCCGACTGGCTAGTATCCGTGGCGGCCATCGCGGTGCCACGTGAATCGCCTCGCGCTCACTTCCCTGCCAGCGCCAGGCCCCCTCCCCAACGAGGCCGGCCCAGCTTAGACCCGATGCCGGCGCATGCACCACGCCCAGCACAGGCCGGCCCTCTTCGACCAGCGCCACGTTGACGGTGAAGTCATCGAATCCGTCGACAAACTCTCGAGTGCCGTCCAGCGGATCGATCAGCCAGAAACGCCGCCACTCCCGACGCTCCGCCCAGGGTGCTGCCTTCCCCTCCTCGGAGAGAATGGGCAACCTCGAACTCGCCTCGAGGCCCGCTACCAGGATGTCGTTGGCGGCAAGATCGGCGGCTGTCACCGGCGAAGCGTCATCCTTGGCGTCGACCCGAAAGCCCGCTTCCCGGACTGCCAGGATGGCGCGACCGGCCTGCTCGCAGAGGCCAACCAGGGTGGCGAGATCCGGCAGGGGGGCGACGGTAGGCATGACTGAGACTCCTTGGCGGGCATGGGTTCATTGGCCACACTGACATAACCGATTATTGACCACCATTATATGGCAGTCCGTAACAGCATTAGACCAAAGGCTACCCTCGCGACACTGACGACCACCTGCAACTAAAGTAGAATCCTGCGGCCTGTTTGCACCCGGGTGGTGCCCAACGTTGATGGAGACAAGCATGCAGAAGAGTCCCGATGCTCCCAAGAAGGCGGCAGGCCCCTCAGCCGCCGGTCGAGTTGGCCTGTGGCTCGGCCCTGCCCTGCTGTTAGCCACGCTGCTACTGCCCCCCCCTGTTGGCATGAGTGAGGCCGCCTGGGCCTGCGTGGGCCTGGCACTGCTGATGGCCACCTGGTGGTCCACCGAGGCCGTGCCCATTCCGGTCACCTCGCTGCTGCCCATGGTGCTGATTCCCGCGCTCGGGCTCGGCACCATGAGCGAGGCAACGGGCAGCTACGCCAACCCGATCATCTATCTCTTCCTGGGCGGCTTCCTGCTCGGCATCGCGATGCAGCGCTGGAACCTTCATCGCCGACTGGCACTGCACGTGCTGAAGCTGGTGGGCCATCAGCCCCGTCGTCAGATCGGCGGTTTCATGATCGCCACCGGCTTCCTGAGCATGTGGGTCTCCAACACCGCCACCACCATCATGATGCTGCCCATCGGCATGTCGGTGATCAGCCTGCTCGGCGATAGCGACCCCGACGAAATCAAGCGCTACGCCACGGCCCTGCTGCTGGCCATCGCCTATTCCGCCAGCATCGGCGGCGTCGCGACCCTGATCGGCACTCCACCCAACGCCCTGCTGGCTGGCTATCTGGCCGAAGATCGCGGCATCGACATCGGCTTCGCCCAGTGGATGATGATCGGCCTGCCCATCAGCATCGCCATGATGGCCGCCGCCTGGTGGTGGCTGACCCGCGGGGGCTTCCGCCTGGAAGCCGGTGAAGACAGCGCCGGCATGGTGGGCAACGAGCTGGCCAGGCTCGGCCCCATGAGCACTGCCGAGAAGCGCGTAGCCGCGGTTTTCTCTCTGGCGGCGCTGGCCTGGGTAGTACGGCCGGTGCTCAATGACATCGGCCTGCCCTGGCTCTCGGACACCGCCATCGCCATCGCCGCCGGGGTGCTGCTGTTCCTGGTACCCAGCGGCCGAGGGGACGGCGAACGGCTGATGATCTGGGAAGAAGCCCAGAAACTGCCCTGGGGCATCCTGCTGCTGTTTGGCGGCGGGCTGGCCCTGGCCGGCACCATCACCCGGACCGGACTCGCCAATTGGATCGCCGAGCAGCTTGCCATCTTCGGCACCTTCCCGCTGCTGGCCATGATCGCCGTGGTGGTCCTGGTGATCATCTTCCTTACCGAGGTGACCTCGAATACCGCCACCGCCGCGGCATTTCTGCCGCTACTGGGGGCACTGGCCCTGTCGCTGGACATCTCGCCGCTGCTGATCACCGTGCCGGCCGCCATCGCCGCCAGCTGCGCCTTCATGATGCCGGTGGCGACGCCGCCTAACGCCATCGTCTTCGCCACGGGGCACTTGAAGATCCAGTCGATGATTCGCGCCGGTTTCGCACTCAACCTGATCAGCACCGTGCTCGTGACCCTGATGGCCTACTTCCTGCTGATCATCCTCTGGTAGCATCCTGCTGCTCCTGAAGCGGCTGCTGAAAAAGCGACGCCCGGCCAATGGCCGGGCGTCGCCCCCTGAGCTCGGCCTTACCCCCAGGGCGACCAGGCCATGGCGTAGTGGTCCAGCAGCAGCACGCCAAAGACGCCGAGGATATAGCGAATCGAAAACCAGAAGGCGGCCAGGGGGGCGCTGGCATCCTCACCGCGCCACACCTTCCAGTTCCAGAACATGAAGCGCGCATTGAGCACAACCATGCCCAGCAGGTAAACGGCCCCGCTCATGCCGATGGCGAAGGGCATCAGGGTCACCGCCACGGTGAGCCAGCCATAGAGCCACACCTGCAGCCGGGTGAAGGCTTCGCCGTGGGTCACCGGCAGCATCGGCACCCCGGCCCGGGCATACTCCTCTCGCTTGTGCAGCGCCAGCGCCCAGAAGTGGGGCGGCGTCCAGGCAAAGATGATCAGCATCAACAGCAGCGGTTCAGGACCCAGCTGGCCGGTCACCGCCGTCCAGCCCAGCAGCGGAGGCGCTGCGCCGGCCACCCCGCCGATCACGATATTCTGGGGCGTCGCGTGCTTGAGAAAGGCGGTATAGACCAGTGCATAGCCGATGAGCGAGCCGAGGGTCAGCCAGGCGGTGAGCGCATTGACCTGCCAGGCCAGCAGACCGACACCCGCCACCGAGAGCAGCGTGGCCCAGGCCAGCGCCACGGAACTGGGCATGCGACGTGCCGCCAGCGGGCGACGCGAGGTGCGCAGCATCATGGCGTCCAGGCGGCGATCGACCACGTGGTTGAAGGCCGCCGCCCCACCGGCGGCCAGCCCGATGCCCGCCAGCCCGAAAAACACGACGGCAAGCGATGGCAACACCGGACGAGCCAGCGCCATGCCCACCAGGGCACACACCAGCATCACCACCACCACCCGCGGCTTGCAGAGCGTCAGCAGATCCCGCCAGCCCCAGCGGACCGACTCGAGCGGCTCGGACGCCGCCGCTGAAACTTGCGTCATCATGGCCTCAGACATGGACCCACTCCTTCTTGCTCGATTGTTGTATTGCCGACATCCCTGCCGATTCCCGCCACACCCAGGTCGCCATGGCCATGGCGATGACCAGCGCCACTGCCCCCGCAGTATGCAGCAGGGCCAGCCACAGCGGCAGCCACAGCAGCACATTGACGATGCCCAGTCCCACCTGCACGGCGAAGAGCCCCATCAGGGAACCCAGCCAGGGGCGCAGCCGGACGTCATGCCAATGCCGCACGGCCAGGGCCAGCAGCGCCAACCCCAGCGCCAGGGCGCCCAGGCGATGGCCCATCTGGATCGCCGTGCGCGCATCGGCGTGCAGCTGTCCGTGCAGGTAATTGGGTCCCACGCCCTGGGTCAGATGGAAGCCCTCGCTCCAATCCATGGCCGGCCACCACTGGCCGTTGCAGGTCGGAAAACCCTGGCAGGCGATGCCGGCATAGTTGCTGGATACCCAGCCGCCCAGGGCGATCTGCGCGGCCAGCAACACCATGGCCAGTCCCCACAGCGCCGTCAACGGACGCCGCGGGGGGGCCACCCCGCCAAACGTCAGCCGGCCGTCCGCGAAGCGCCGCAGTCTCAGGTGCAGCCAGAGAAACAGCAGCATCACCGACAGACCGCCAAGCAGGTGGAGAGTCACCACCTGAGGCCATAGCTTGAGGGTCACGGTAAAGGCCCCGAAGGCTCCCTGCACTACGATCACCGCCAGCAGCGCCAGGCTGACCACCCAGGGAAAATCGGCATGCCGGCGCAGCGGTGCGCCAAGCAGTACTAGCGCGATTACCAGCAGCCCCAAGGCGGCCGCCACGTAGCGATGCACCATCTCGACCCAGGCCTGGAAGACCTCGAGCGGGGCGTCCGGCGTATGGGCCATGGCGCGAGACTCGTCCGGCACCACCAATCGCCCATAGCAGCCCGGCCAGTCCGGGCAGCCGAGTCCGGCGTCGACCAAGCGGGTAAAGACCCCTACCAGGATAACCCCGATAGTGAAGACCAGACCCAGCAAGCTAAGGGTCTTTAGCACACGTAAACGAGGAGTAACGTCAAGCATCGCCGAACTTGAGCCGTGTCGTTTCATGATCCCGCCACCTCGCGAGTACCCCGGCGACCGGTGTCAGGGTTCATCCTCAATAGCCGGCTCACATCGTCGAGCACATCTCTGGCATCGGCATCAGGCCCGTAACCGAGCACTGGATGCCCCTGGGGATCCAGGACCCACAGACGGTCCGCCGAGCGCCACGCGGGGACCTGTTGCCATTGTGTCATCTGCTCACCGGGCAACAGGTCGGCGTCGCCACCCACACGAAGCCGCGAAACCCGGGGCGCCTCACGACCCAGTGCGCGATGCAGGCGCCACCACTGGTCCGAAAGCGTTTCGCAGCGCTCTGAACAGTCGAACGCCAGCACCCAGGTACCCTCATCGTGACTGCCCTCGATCGGCCACTCGGACAGCGGCGGGATGTCAGGCACCAGTTCGCCGTGAGCGGTGCGCTCATCGGGAATACCCACCTGCCAGTTGACCATGGTCCAGGCCACCAGCGGTGGCAAGCCAAACATGGCGATCAGAGCCAGCACCTTCAGGCGGGGGTGTCGAATGGTGGGCGGCTTGGGCATCGAGTTCACTCCTTGGAACCAGAAGAGGACGAATCGGAAAGCACGGGTAGCGAATCACGGCGCAGGCTGCGCCCGCCGATGATCATGGCCACGAAGACCACCAGGGCCAATCCCCACCACTGCACGGCATAGCCGACATGGCGGCTCGGCGGCATCACACTGGGGGTCCACCAGGGTGTCAGACGGCCTGGTCCCACCTCCAAGTGCAGCCACCCGTCATAAGCGAAGGGTGACTCCCAGGCATTGAGCTCGATGCGCTGTAAACGCTGCCCTTCCCGAACGGGGCCGAAGACCGGCGCCGCCTTTCCAGCCACCTGCCAGCGACCTTCCAGGGTCACCCGCCCCTCCGGCGTCTCCACCTCGGGAGTCTCGCGACCGGCACCGCTGGCCAGGAAGCCGCGCTGGACCAGCCACAGACGGCCATCCTCGGTACGCAGCGGAGTCAGTGGCGCCACGCCGTGGCGCCCTTCCAGGATGCGGTTGTCCAAAAACAGGGTTTCATCGCCGAGATACTCGCCGACGAGGGTAATACGGCTACCGTCAGGAGGGGTCTCATGGGGTGAGATGAGGTGGGGGGCCGCCTCCAGAGCTGCGAGATAATCGCGCTTCTCGCCGGCTCGGTCCCACTGCCAGAGGCCCAGCGTCAGACCCAGCACTCCAAGCAGGGTACCGCCCACCCACCAAATGCGTTGCCGCCAGACACCACGCCGGGCATGCTGAGGGGACTTGTCTTTCGAGGAGAGTTTCATGCTGCTTAAAGTCCTGATCGCCTTGGTCTTCCTGGCCATGGTGGCAAGCCTGGCCGCAGGAGCCGGCTTTCTGATTCGCGACGGCAGCGAGTCGCGACGGCTGCTGGTCTCGCTGAAAATAAGGGTGGCCCTGGCTTCCACACTACTTGTTCTGCTGATCTTTGGATTCTATTTCGGCAGCCTGGGGAGCTGACCCCCCAGGCTCAAAACACATAGACGAAGATGAACAGCCCGACCCACACCACATCGACGAAGTGCCAATACCAGCATGAGGCTTCGAAGCCGAAGTGATTGTCACTGGAGAAGTGGCCTCGCTGGATCCGCACGAACATCACCGCAAGAATGGTTGCCCCGATAATCACATGAAGACCGTGGAAGCCCGTCAGCAGGAAGAAGGTCGCCCCGTAGATGCCCGCTTCCAAGGTGATGCCGTAGTGGGCATAAGCCTCGTAGTACTCGACCCCCTGAATGATGATGAAGGTAACGGCCAGCGCCAGGGTGGCCAGCAGCCAGTTGCGAGTCGTCTCCCGAGCGCCCTCCTTGAGCCCCTCATGGGCCACCGTCAGGGTGATGCTGGATAACACCAGAATCAGGGTGTTGACCAGCGGCAGCTGCCAGGGGCTGAAGGTCTGCGCCGGGCCGGGGATGGAGGAATCCGGCGGACTCATCAACGGCCAACTGGCGGTAAAGTCCGGCCACAGCAGCGCCGCCACTCCCTTGGCTCCCTCGCCATCGAGCCATGGCAGAGCAAAAACCCTGATATAGAAGAGCGTCCCGAAGAAGGCCGCAAAAAACATCACCTCGGAGAAGATGAACCAGGCCATGCCCTGGCGGAAGGAGCGGTCCATCTGGGCGTCGTAGAGACCCTGGCGGGATTCGACGACCACATCGCGGAACCACAGCGCCATTACCGCCAGGACCCCGACAAGCCCCACCGTCATGATCAGAGCGCCACGGCCATGGACCAGTACCATGCCGGTGCCGACCATCATCACACCCAGAGCGACGGAACCGAGAACCGGCCACTTGCTGGTTGCGGGTACATAGTAGCTGCCACCACTCATGCCTCATCTCCTTTGCCGGCAGTCGCTCGGGCCTGCAACGACGGATCGTCACGGGTGACCGGATACAAGGTATAGACCAGGGTTACGGTATTGACGTCGGCAGGCAAGTCTCGGGCCAGCTGAAAAACCAGAGGCAGCTCAAGCCGCTCCCCTGCTTTGAGGTGCTGCTCCTCAAAGCAGAAGCAGCTCATCTTGCGAAGGTGTCGCGTGGCACTGGAGGGCGACACGCTGGGGACCGCTCGCCCCCAGGTGCCCTCATCGCTGGCATTGTGGAAGGCGAAGTCCACTTCGGCGGTTTGCCCTGGATGGAGACGCACCTGACGGGTCTCCACTTCCAGGTTCCAGGGAAGTCCGGAGCCGTTGCGAGTAATGAACTGCACGTTAACGAAACGGGAGTCGTCCACCTCCTCGTGAACCAGGGCCTGGGCCGTGGTATCCACCTTGCCGTTGAGACCGGTAACACGACAGAAGACGTCATAAAGCGGCACCAGGGCGAAGGCGAAGGCAAACATACCCACCAGGGCGGCCACCGAGCGCACCACGGTGCGGCGCACGCCGGGACTGGTCTGCGGGGAGCGGTGTTCGGACTCTGTCATGGATCACCTCCTGTGGCCCTGGGCCAGGTTCTGCTCAGTGCGCTTGGCGCTGGAAAGTTGGCGGCGTCTCGAAGGTGTGCAGCGGGGCCGGGCTCGGCACGCTCCACTCGAGATCCACGGCTCCCTCCCAGGCCTTGGCCGGAGCCTTTTCGCCACCGCGCACGCAGAGGATCACCACCGCCACAAAGACCAGCTGGGAGGCACCGAACAGAAATGATCCCAGGCTGGACACCAGATTGAAGTCAGCAAACTGCAGTGCGTAGTCGGGTATTCGCCGCGGCATACCGGCCAGACCAGAGAAGTGCATGGGGAAGAAAGTCAGGTTGACGCCGACGACCGAAAGCCAGAAGTGCCACTGGGCCAGCTTGACGTTGGGGTAGTGCCCGGTCCACTTGGGCAGCCAGTAATAGACACCGGCCATGATCGCGAATACCGCCCCCGGCACCAGAACATAATGAAAGTGGGCCACTACGAAATAGGTATCGTGGTACTGGAAGTCCGCCGGCGCGATGGCCAGCATCACGCCCGAAAGGCCGCCGATGGTGAACAGCACCACGAAGGCCAGGGCGAAGAGCATCGGAGGCTCGAAGCTGATCGACCCGCGGAACAGGGTTGTGATCCAGTTGAACACCTTCACCCCGGTGGGCACGGCTATCAGCATGGTGGTGTACATGAAGAACAACTCGGCCGCCAACGGTAGCCCCACCACAAACATGTGGTGAGCCCAGACCAGGAAAGAGAGAATCGCGATGGAGGCCGTGGCGTAAACCATGGAGGCGTAGCCGAAGAGCGGCTTGCGGGCAAAGGTCGGAATGATCGCCGAGACGATACCGAAGGCCGGCAGGATCATGATGTAAACTTCCGGATGCCCAAAGAACCAGAACAGGTGCTGGAACAGCACCGGGTCACCGCCACCGGCGGCGTTGAAGAAATGGGTGCCGAAGTTGATGTCCATCAGCATCATGGTGATGACGCCGGCCAGCACCGGCATCACCGCGATCAGCAGGAAGGCAGTGATCAGCCAGGTCCACACGAACAGTGGCATGTCCATCATGCGCATGCCCGGCGCGCGCATGTTGAGGATGGTGGCCACGATGTTGATGGCACCCAGGATCGAACTGATGCCGGCAATATGCAGCGAAAGGATGAAGAAGGTCGTGGACGGCGGCGCATAGGTGGTGGAGAGCGGCGCGTAGAAGGTCCAACCGAAGTTCGGCCCGCCCCCCGGCATCAGCAGCGTCGACAGCAGCAATATAAAGGCCACCGGCAGCAACCAGAAGCTGAAGTTGTTGAGCCGCGGCAGGGCCATATCCGGCGCCCCTATCTGCAGCGGAATCATCCAGTTGGCCAACCCGGTGAAGGCCGGCATGACCGCCGCGAAGACCATGATCAGGCCGTGCATGGTGGTCATCTGGTTGAAAAACTCGGGCCTGATCAGGCTCATGCCGGGCTGGAACAGCTCGGCTCGCACCACCAGCGCGAAGATCCCGCCGATGAAAAACATGATCAACGAGAAGATCAGGTAGAGACTACCGATCTCCTTGTGGTTCGTAGTCAGCAGCCAGCGCAGGATGCCACGGGGCGGCTCAGGATGGGCAGCAGCATTGCCGCCGGCGACGGCCGAGGTGCTTTGCTCGACGGGGTGATGCGGAGGCAGCTTGGGCGCCATCGTGAATCTCCCTGATCTCTCGTTATTCTTGGCAAGGGGCTGAATTTGGTATTCGAATCGGCCGAGGACGCTACTGCGCCAGCTCTTCGGCAACCTCGGCAGGCTGTACGACATCCCCCGTGTCATTCCCCCAGGCATTGCGGGTCCAGGTCGTGACTGCCGCAATTTCTACCGGATTCAGCGTGCTGCGGAAGGCAGGCATGGCCGCTCCCGACACCCCGTTGATGATGACATCGAGGTGCCAGGCCGGATCGTCGAGCAGTTGCTGGTTCCCTGCCAGGGCCGGGAAAACAGGCGGACTGCCCTGCCCTACGTCCTGGTGACAGGACGCACAGACACTGGCGTAGACGCCCTCGCCGCGCTCCATCAGCTCATCCATCTCCCAATCGCGATCGACACCCATGGCTTCCTGCTCGGCCTCTTCCCGACGTTCGACCAACCAAGCGTCGAAATCATCCTCCTCCATGGCATGAACCACGATGGGCATGAAGCCGTGGTTCATACCGCAAAGTTCGGCGCACTGGCCGCGGTAGATGCCGGGCTCGTCGATGCGGGTCCAGTTCTCGTTGATGAAGCCGGGGATGGTGTCCTGCTTGACGGCAAAGTCCGGCACCCACCAAGAGTGAATGACATCGTCTGACGTCATCAGGAAGCGCACCTTGCGGTTGATGGGCAGCACCAGCGGATTATCAACTTCCAGCAGGTAGTGCTCCCCCTTCTCCTCTTCACCGCGAACCTGCGCCATTGGCGTGCTCATGCTGGAGGTGAAGGCGACATCCTCGCCCAGATACTCGTAGCGCCAGCGAAACTGCTGGCCGACGATCATCACGTCCAGCTCCGCGTCGGAAGTGTCGTACATCTTTTTGAGAGTGGCAGTAGCAGGAACCGCCATGCCGACAAGTATCAACAGCGGCACTGCCGTCCAGATCACCTCGACGGTGGTATTCTCATGGAAATTCGCGGACTTGGCTCCACGGGAGTGACGGAACTTGAAAAGGGAATAGAACATCACCCCGAACACAACCACACCGATAGCCACACAGATCCAGAAGATGATCATGTGCAGGGAGTAGATCTCGCGACTGATCTCGGTGACCCCTACCGGCATGTTCCAACCGCTGGCAATCGCCGCCGGCAATGACGCCAGCCCGATCAGACAGCCTGCCATCCACACGAACATCGTGCGCATCGGCGCCTCCTCTTTATTGTTGTCATCGCGATTAACGCAACATTAGCTGTGTCTGCGAAGCAGTATAGAGGAACCTGCTGTGACAAACCGCCACAGATGCTGGCCGTACCAACGCCAGATTCAACGCGACCTCCCTCAGCGGGCCACCGTGATGGCCACCGCCGCCACTCCCACCACAAACAACAGCCCCATCACAAGGCCTACTACGATGAAGGCTAGCGGCTTGCCCTGCTCGAAATCCTCGCGGCGGCGCTGCTCCTTCTGCACGCCGAAGAATGCCGCCAACACCGACTTGATCACACCCCACATGGGCAACTCCTTGTCTGCTTGTCCGGGTAGCAGGACGCGGCTTGACTGGCGTCATGAAAGAATGACTCCTGCGGCACGACCCAGGCCGCCTCAACTATACTCTAGATGCGAATTCCAAATTCCCCGCAGCGCGCCCCGAGGGGGCCCGTTCAGGAGGCGATCATGAAGACCAATCCCTTCGGCATGGACCCGGGCATGATGAATGCCAGCCCCATGCTCTCCTGGTGGCAGCAGCAGTGGATGAAAGGCGCCAACCCCATGGCGCAGATGCAGGCGGCCTGGATGGAAAGCCTGGCGGATGCGATGAAATTCGAAGCGCAGTTTCTCAAGGCGATCGCCGAGAGCGGTCAGCAGATGACCGCGTGTTTGAACGACGAGCAGCCCTCCACGCCCGAGGAGATGCATGCCTGCTACCAGAAGCTCGTCAAGCAGATGACCGATGCCCATCAGGAGCGCATGGAGCAGGCTACCCAGCTCAGCCATGACTTCCGCAAGCGGCTCTGGGAAGAGATCTGACAAGGCCGCGACCAATCACCACCACCAGAAGCGGTGCCGGAAGGCGCCGCTTTTTTCATGCCGAAGGCCGCACCGGAGACACGCTCCATCCAGCTTGCCTAGCCCCCAAGGCCAAACAGCCGAGTCAACAGCGGCAGCAGAAAGGCAGTGAGCAGGCCGGCGAGCCCCATGGCCAATCCCGAGAAGGCCCCGGCGACCACCCCTATGCGGGCAAATGCCTGGGCCGTGCCGAAGCCGTGGGCAGCCAGTCCCAGCGTAAAGCCCTGCACGGCAGGATCCGTCACCCTCAACAGCCGGAACACCCAGGGCGACAGCGCACAGCCGATGGAGCCCGTCAGGAGCACCAGGCCCGCTGCCAGCGAGGGAATCCCGCCGATCTGCTCGGCGATGCCCATGGCAATCGGCGAGGTCACCGAACGCGGCGCCAGGGAGAGCACGGTTTCCGTCCGAGCCCCGAGGGCCATGGCGAGCCCCAGAGTGGACGCCACCGCAGTGACGATCCCCGTCATGCAGGCGATCAGCAGCGGCACCAGCAGACGCCGCACTCGCTCGCGGTGATCGTACAGAGGAATGGCCAGCGCCACCGTGGCAGGTCCCAGCAGGAAGTGGATGAACTGGGCGCCCTCGAAGTAGGTGGCGTAGTCCATGTCCACCAGCATCAGTAGCCCGATCAGGATCGCGATGGAGAGCGTCACCGGATGAAGCAGCGGGGTGCCGCCCATTGCGCTGTTGATGCGTACCGCCAGGGCAAACACCACCAGGGTCGCCAGGAGCGAGAGTAGCGGACTGCCGGAGAGATAGACCCAGAGCTGGTCCAGCTCGGCAACGTTCATGGGCGACTCCCCCGCCGCCGATTCATCCGATCCAGGACCCAGGCGGTCACACCCAGCGTCACCGCCGTGGAAAGCACCAGGGTAATCAGGATGGGCCACAGATCCTGACCAATAAGCCGGAAGTGGACCATCAGTCCCACCCCCGCCGGCACGAACAACAGCGTCAGGTAACGCAGCAGACCCTCGCCGGTCATGCGCAGGCTATCCGGCACCTTGCCACGCACCATCAGCCCAACCAGCAGAATCACCATGCCGAACACCGGCCCAGGCACTGGCAGCATCAGTCCGCGCGCCACCAGTTCGCCCAGGAACTGGCAGATCAGCAGCACGCTCATCCCTATGATCAACGGCATAACGCTCGTCCTCCTGTCTAGGGAGCCAGCACCTGCCACCGCCCCCTGCCATTCCCAGCCATTCCCAGCCATTCCCAGCCATTCCCAGCCATTCCCAGCCATTCCCAGCCATTCCCAGCCATCCAAGATCGCTCAGTGACAGTCGTTCAATGAGCCTTGTGGGCCTCGTCGTCGGACACCGGCACCGGCTGGACACCGGCGTCGCCCAGATCGGCCCAGGGTTCGCGGGGTGCCTCGGCGCGCTCACCGGTCCGCGCCGCATAGCGTTCGCGATGCAGTGCCTTGAGCAGCCCAGCGATCATCAGCATGATCACCACCGAGAACGGCAGTGCCGCCATGATCACCGCCGCCTGCAGGGTCTCCAGGCCCCCGGCCATCAGCAGCACAGCGGTCAGCAGGCCCAGCACCGCCCCCCACAGGATGCGGTGGAAGGTAGGGGGCTCCGGATCTCCCCCGGAGAGGATGGTGTTGATCACCAGAGTCCCCGCATTGGCCGAGGTGATGAGATAGGTGGCAATCAGCACCAGCAGTGCCAGGGACAGGATCTGACCGGCCAGGCCAATTTCCATCGCCTCGACGGTAGCGAACAGCGCCGTGGCAACGTCCCTGTCCACGGCCGCCACGATGCCGCCCACCCCGAACAGCTCATGATAAAGCGCCGTGCCGCCAAACACTCCGATCCACACCACGGTGATCACCGTTGGCACCAGCAGCACGCCCATCACGAACTCGCGGAAGGTTCTACCGCGGGAGACCCTGGCGATGAACATGCCCACGAAGGGCGACCAGGCGAGCCACCAGCCCCAGAAAAACACCGTCCACTCCGACTGCCAGCCGTCATCCCGTGTGGCATTGGTGTGGAAGGTCATGCTCATCAGATTCTGGATGTAGTCACCGGCTGACTCGATGGTGATGGCGATCAGGTACTGGGTCGGCCCGAACAGAAGCAGGCACAGCACCACCGCGATGCTCAGCCAGAAGTTCGCCTCGGAAAGCAGGCGCACCCCCTTCTTGACTCCAGACACCACCGAAACGGTGGCCACCGACATGATCACCGCAGTGACCGTTAGCTGCAGCCATACCGAGTTTTCCAGACCGAACAGGGCGCCGAGGCCAGCGTTCATCTGCTGTACGCCGAGGCCCAGGGTAGTCGCAATACCGAATACCGTGCCGAACACCGCCAGCACGTCCACCGCATCACCGAGGCCGCCTTCCACTCGCTTTCCGAAAATCGGCTGGAGTGCAGAGCGAATGGTCAACGGCAGCTTCCAGCGATAGCTGAAATAGGCCAGCACCAGCGCCACGAAGGAGAAGATCGCCCAGCCGTTGAGCCCCCAGTGGAAGTAGGTCAGACGCATGGCGACTCGGGCGGCATCCGGCGTCATCCCCTCGGCGATGAACGGATTGCCCTGGAATTGCAGGATCGGCTGTGCGACTGCCCAGAACAGAATACCCACCCCGGTGCCCGCCGCAAACAGCATCGACACCCAGGAGAAAAAGGTGAACTCCGGCTGTTCGAAGTCACCGCCCAGGCGCACGTTCTTGTAGCGCCCGGTGCCCAGCCACACCATGAACAGCAGCAGGAAGGCTACCAGCAGCACGTAGTACCACTCGAGAAACGGGTCCAGCACTCCCCGGGCGGCGGCCAAGCCCGAGGCCAGTTGCTCGGTGAAGAAGGCGCCGTAGATCAATGCCACCGCCACCACCACGATCGTTACCAGGGTAACGCGTGGGTTCATGCCCTTCAGCAGCCCGCGCTGCGCCTGTCCGTACATGATCGCTCCTGACCAATTCCTTGGATTGAGCGACCCGAGCCGCCCACCAGCTTTCCAATGATAGAGCATCGCCTGCACACACCCCAGCGGGCACAACGCCAAGCGCTTGAAACGGAAGTGCAAAAGGGGCTTTCCATTTGTCCGATAACGCGCTAGTATACGCCTCGTCTTAGGGGGACTGGCCAAACAGCCAAGAACTCGAAGATTGAGTCGGAGCGTGGCGCAGCTTGGTAGCGCGTTGCAATGGGGTTGCAAAGGTCGCAGGTTCGAATCCTGTCGCTCCGACCAGAAAACACTATAAAAGCCGCCGCTTAGGGTAACCACCCAGCGGCGGTTTTTCGTTGGGTCCTGTTCTAGGTAGCAAATAGGTAGCACGCGGCGGAAACAGCCAGGCACTTGAAGCCACCTCCCCTGCCCGCTCGTCACCCGAGCAAGGCTTACTAAGCCACTGGGTCCCATCTCACCTTGCATCAGTGCAAAAAGACCTGTTGCTGCCGAATGAGATGACAGCCGCCTCGTCGAAGGTGAGCTGCGCCAGAGGGTGTCAGCTCCCAGATAGGAACCCAGGAATCCATTGACGGCCAAAGCCGCACTGCAGTAACGTCGTCTCAGCGCCGATTTGAACCATCAGCTTGCGGGCGCTCTACAAATGCAGCTAAAGCGACGCCTAGAGGCCCGCTTAGCTATGCAAGCGGGCTTTTTGTTGTCCGGCCTTCGGGCCACCGCCGATTTAAGCACCAACTTGCGGGCGGGATAGAAATGCAGCTAAAGCGGCG
>Ga0207421_10001388_pt1 | contig 31135 bp, 13 predicted proteins | sample SodLakKL_010_SED_4_FD_187542 | JGI IMG/M metagenome (GOLD analysis project Ga0207421, IMG submission 187542) | Alkaline sediment microbial communities from Lake Tanatar, Kulunda Steppe, Russia - 8KL_010_SED (SPAdes) (version 2) | ecosystem: Environmental > Aquatic > Non-marine Saline and...
AAAAATTTCGTAGCTGGGAATTGCAGATAAGTCCCCTTCTAAAGCTTCTTTCCCATATTTTATAATATTTGCATAAGGAGGATGAGTAGCTATCAAGTCGATACTTTCGTCATCGATTTGATTTAAATTTCTACAATCACCGGTGAATATTTTTTGTTCCGTGTTTGGTAGTTTATCTAAATATTCTTTTGGAAAATTGATCCTATTTTTTGTTAATTTTGCAGATCTCAAATTTACATCTATCCCAATACCGTTTCTCCCCGTCAATAAACATTCTATTATAGTGGTTCCACCGCCAACCATAGGATCTAAAACCGTATCTCCCTTTTCAGAGTATCTTAAAATCAAATTTCTTGCCACTTTTGGAGACCAGTTTCCTCTGAATGAGGGATCATGAGTGGCCCAATCCCCTCTTTCTTCGAAACTCCATATTGTTGAGATCTCAAGTTCAAAATCATTTGGTTGTAATTGTTCAATCTCTTTCCTTGGTTTAATTTTTTTATTTCCTACTACAAGTGATCCGTTCATATTGTCTTCTTTTATTTCTTCCATTTCTTTGTATGATATTATGACCTCGGATATCTGGTTCTTCGTTTTATAGGCTCTTACATATCCTAAAACATTAGCGATCTTGTAAAAATCTGCATCTTTAAAATCATTGAGTGTATAGATACCTATATCATTTAATTTTTGCACACTTTTTTTTCCGATACCTTTTATGGCTTTTAAGGATCCAATCTCTTTTGTCATATGTATTCACTCTTTCGATGTGAGTTCATGTATCCCTCCAAGTATTTTTTCCCCCTTTTCAGTCAAACCGAACATTTTTGATTTTCGCCTTTTAGGGGTTAGACATTCAACTAGTCTTTTTTCTCGTAGTTCTTTTAGTACCGCACTTGTTCTAGATATCGGTACGTCCATTTTTTTTGTCAGCTCCGTAGGTGTACTTTCTTTTTTCTGCAAATAAATCATTATCTGAAACCTTGGTTCACTTGCCATTACGAAGCTGATTAGATTCCAATCTTTCATTGAAGGGAGATAGTGATAGGATGTTTTTAAGTTACTTATACTTTCCTGTATGTAAGTTTTAATTAACTTAATTTTGAAACAGATATATCTTTAAAAGTGGTCAATTTGAAAGCATTCTTATCGGAAAGATCTGTTGTCATACTGACGTTTTGATAATGAATGGTGATTAACATGGAGTTTAAAAAAGGGAAAAATTTTTTAGAGAACTTATTCAAAGAAGAAAGTTTTTATTCATTAGAAAACCATTCCAAGGAGGAAAAAGTGTATGGATGTAAAAATGGAACTGAAATTAAGATAGTATATCCTGGTTACAAGGCTACTCGTAGTAACTATGATTATAGGGTAGATATTATAAAGGAACCCGAACAGATTCCACTTTCACATGCCAATATTATTGCAGATATTTACAATAAATGTATAAATTGTTGTGTAGATCCGATTAAATTTAAATATTTATTAGTGGAAGTTTTCAAAGAAAAGTCATTTTGCTTAAAAAAATACAAGGAATTTTACAATTACATACCTAGTGCCCCACCTCCGGAATCGATTTTAAATCGGATAGATAATGCACATGGATCGAAGGAGTTCAAACATGCCGGAAATAGATGGGACCTTGATTTTGAGGAGTTGTTTCATTCTATTAAATGGATAGTAATCCAGGAGGATTTGAATTACCCAATGGAAGAAGGTTATGAGGGCAGGAAAATGCCTTTGGCGAGATATATCGAAACCATCTACTGCAGTCAAAACCAGGGTCATAATCTGGATGAGGTAATAAAAAGGGCGATTGTTCACAATAAGAGGCCTAGACGATGGAGAGAAATAGATTACTCATTCGTTAATGATATACGATGAATTAAGTTAAGATTTTGATCCAGATTTTCCCCATATCAGAAAAGTGACTCTTGGTCTGCTTTGATTTCTGGATCCTCTTCCAATATGGTCCCGATTTTTTCTTTTGCCATCTCCAAGTTTAACACATAATCCATGTTCATCATCGAGTCTTCAAGTGGATTTTTCATCTTCATCCATCCGGGTCCGTCTGTTATCCATATAAATTGTATACCTTCTTCATTTAATTTCCTTTCAAGTTGGATGTATGAACGAGCGACTTCTATAGGCTTGCTTCCTGTTCCGCAATAGAAATTAACTTCAACCGCTAATATAGGCTCAGAATTTTTTTGAATCGTGAAATCTGCATACTTTCTTCTTTTGAGCTTTACAACGTTCTGTGAAGTAATCGATAATTCATCCATACTTTTCAATTCGTCTTCTAAAACATCCTTCACCATCTTTTCAAATATTTTACCACTTCTGTTCTTTCTAGCATTTGTATCTAATCCAACTTCCACTCCAAAAATATAGTCAAATAGATTGTCTATCGTATCAAACAGGTCTAATATACCACTCTTAACACAAAATTCAACTATTTCATCGATGTTCTCTTGTTCTTGTTGAAAATCGAACATTTTAGTCTCAAAACTTTCATCATCAAAGACCATTATTTCTAGATCCCTTATAGCGATGATGATCGGGATCACTTCTGTGATCCTAGGATATTGAGTTACTAGATCAATTAATTTATCTTTCCTCTCTTCTTTAGGCTTCTTGGTAAGAACGTTCATTAACATTATCTCATCTTCTATATCTTGGGCCTTTCTCCTAATCTTTGACCAATCAACATAGTAATCGTAAGTTCTGTTCGTCTTCGCTAAAGTTCCAAAAAACGATGCTCTGTATTCGTCGAAGCTTTCATACCCTAATAGTTTTAATTTAACCATCCAAACACAATTCTGATATACCACTGTTCAAGATAAGATTTTTGGTTAAGGGTTTTGGTGATTATATATTAGTGTGATGGACTTTGATCAAGTTGGTTATAATATACTATTTAGCTTTCTGTATCGAAAACATTTTAAATTTTCCGTCATTTTTAAAATAATGTATCCCCAACCAAGAACATCTTTAGTATTCTTTAGTTGTAATTAATTTATCAAAAGTTTTAATTAAGTTATAACTATTTACACTTAGAAAATTGATTACAATGGTAAAAAATAATATAAGGAAGAACGATGCAGTTTTAGAAAGTATGAATAAGGATGATGAGAACAAACCATCTGTAGCTGACCTATTCTGCGGAGCTGGTGGTTTTTCGGAAGGATTTAGACAGAAAGATTTTTCACTGGTTTACGGTCTAGATAATTGGCATCCAGCCATAAGAACATCTAGGTATAATCATCCTTCAGTTGTTTATGATGAACGTGATATTCTTACATTAGATTTTGGAAAATTACCCACTCATTTATTGAACGTAGATGTCATGATTGCTAGTCCACCATGTGTTTCTTTTTCTAGATCAAATAGGATGGGTAAAGCAGATAAAGATGATGGTATCGAATTAATAAAAAAGACACTTGGATTAATTGCATGGCTTAAAGAACACGGGGAACTGAAGTATTGGGTTATTGAAAATGTCCCTAATACAAAAAAGCATATAAGGGACAAGTATGACTGGGATTATCTAGGATTACCAGATAAAGGCACTACTTTGGAAGTCAAAAGGAAGGAAATCTACAACTCTGAGGATTTTGGAGTACCACAAAGAAGGAGAAGATTGTTCTTTGGGGATTTCCCTAACCCGAAGCCATTAGGTTCAGATAATAAGATAACTGTTGAGGATGTTTTTTCTAAACTCCAAAATCCTTTGAAAGGTAGGGATGGATCTGAAGTGGATCTCATAGAGGACCCGTGTTACCCTTCTTTAAGTTTGAAGAAAGAGGACCTCACAGATCATTTTTACGATACCACAATCAGAGAAGAACGTTGGAGGAGGGCTAAAGATCTTAAAGAAGATCATGGATATATGGGTAGGATGACTTTCCCTGATGAAACTGATAGACCCAGTAGAACAGTAATGGCTACAAGATCAGCATCATCTAGAGAATCTATGATATTTGGGGTTAACGTAAATGGTAAAGAGGGATATGAGAAATATAGATTACCGACTGTTAGAGAAATAGCTACGTTCATGTCTTTCCCTATCACATACCAGTTCCAAGGTAGAACGGAAACAGAAAAATATAGGTTAGTCGGAAATGCAGTTCCCCCTAAAGTAAGTGCAGTTATTGCTGAATCCATTGCACGTAAACTTGGACATGAAACACCAGAGAGCTTCCCTCATCTTGAACCAAAAGGCGATCTCGAAACAGATTTAACAGGGACCGAGCCGTCCTTAAAGAAATTGGGAAATAGGAGGCCTAATTTCAATTGGCATATTGATTATCTCCAGGACAAAGGATTTCGGGTGGACCTCCATAGCAGGGACTCTGATTTTGAAAAAGGTGATATAGTTTGGAAAGCGGTACTGCATAAAGGGTCAGGATATAAACATAGAAAAGAAGCTGAATATACCAAGAAAGAATTAGATGTTTTAAAAGGTTCTAATATATCCACTGATATAAATAACAATGTGGATGATATAGAATATAGATTAGAGAAGTTTGAAGAAGATTTATCACGTAGATTTGAAGAAGATTTAACTTCATCAAAACGGTTTTTAGATATATATGTTAAAAGATATGATGGATTGGGACCTAGAAAAACACTCAGAAAAATGAAAGAGATGATCGATGAACACTTTCCAAAAGAAAGGTTTGAACCTATTGAAATCGAAAATGATGGTATAATAGATATGGATGTTGAAAGAATCCCAGTTAGAATTGTTGCAGGTATGATTGGATTAAAATATATAGTGGAAACCGTATCAAATAATGAAATTAATGCATGTCAAGAATCGTAAAATGATTTTAAGGTGATCTTCTGAAATATGATTACATCGGGATAAGTAAGGAAGTTATGAAATGGTGGGAGGTTAACAAAAGAGATCTTCCATGGAGGCATAACCCTTCACCATACGAATCGCTAATCGCTGAGATCTTCCTAAGACAAACGAGGGTAATCGTTGCCAAACGTGTTTTCAAGAAGTTTATAGAAAGTTACCCTGATATAAAGGATATAATTGAGGCGGATACCAAAGAGATGAAGACCATAATGAGACCTTTGGGGTTGTTGAAGAGGGCAGACGAATTGAAGAGAGCAGCAAAACACATCGAAGAGGAGTTAGGAGGAGCCATACCCCCTGATAAAAGGTCTTTAATGGACATCCCAGGTGTTGGAGAATATACAGCATCTGCTATCTTAGTTTTTGGTTTCAAAGATGAAGGTATCCTCATAGATACTAATATCGAAAGGGTAGTACAGAGATTATTTGGGTCTAGCGATGTAAATATTATGAGAGAACATATAAAGGGATTGAAGGAATATTTTGAAGATTATAGAATATTCTCTGCTCTACTCGATCTAGGGTCTAAAGTTTGCAAGGCACCAGAACCCAACTGTGATGTTTGTCCAATAAAAAATCGATGTTCATATGTCATGTAAGAATTTTATATTTATTATTCTTCGGGAGTCCATTCGATACCACCTGATATCTTATCAGTTAGATCAATCTTGATATCATGATATCCTTGTGTTCCATAGGAAGCATAGTTAACTGATTCCTCGTTCTTGTTGACTCCATGATATGTCAAGTTGGCAGATCCTGTTATCGCTCCTATTGGGGTAAGTAAACCTTTTGAATGCATTGAAGACATATCAGAGTCTTTGCTGATGTTTTTCGTGAAGATCCTGAGATTATCATCACCTTTACTATGTTTGTAAACTGTTTCTAGGAAACTTTTCACTCCTTTTTCCTTACTCCTTTTGCTATCGACACATATATTGATTGAGAAACCTCTACCAATCATCCAACCCAAGAAGTCAGAGAGCTTTTCAAGGCTAGATGTGAACCCATCTTCTCTCTTCATATGGTTAATCGTCTCTAGCAAACGCTGGGATACGCCGATGTCCTTATATTCAATATCTCTAATATCATAGAAGACGAAATTTAAAACCTTCCTATCTTCTGGTAGTTTCCCTATCGCTTCTAAGTATGCGGACATTATAAGGTTGAACCAAACCAACCTTCCATATCCAATTGGTATGTTCAACCATACACCATCCCCTCTATCCTCGCTCTTCAAACCTAATATGTTATCATCCCTCAATATCATCTTAATAGAATCGATATCATTTTTTCTATCAATATTTATACCAATGTTGTAAGGAAGGCTTACAGATCTAATCCTTCCTCTGTTTTCGTCTTCGAGGTAGACATGGGATTTCTTTCCTATATCTTCCAATCCAATACCCTGGATTAGTTCGTTTGATGTTGGTCCTTTGTACTCCTGAACCCCCTCCCTAACTATATCATACCACATGTCCATAATCGCTTTATCTACGTAGTTTACACCTTTTAGAGGACCCATAAGCATATAATCGTTGATAATGCATTCTGGACAACCGTTCCAGCATATGTGTGAAGCTCGACTTATATCATCCCTTTCAAGCCCTTTCGATTTATATTCATCGATTAAAGTTTCAGATGTCATGTTGATTAAAGGGAGTTTCCATGCATCTTCAGGGCCATCTATCCCTATCTTATCCCAAACAGCTTCACTATTATCCCTCACCTCATCAGAATGACTCTTAATATATCCAAGTTCGGGGAACCCATTAGGTTCTTCACCGTTTTTAATCTCTTGATGGATCTTGAGTGCATTGATATCCGTATGGAATTGTGGACATTGCAATAATTCTTCCTCTAACATCTCTAGGAAATCTTCAGAGGGTAACCATTTTGCTCTCTTTTCATTCTTACTTCTTTGGACATAAAGGATATGGAAATAGTCATTAAGCAAACGGTTGGAACCATTACCATTTATGTCCCTATCGTATAGATATATCCTGTATATACCCTCATCGATACTCTCATAGTCTGGGTAATACCCCAACCTTTGATCATCCGTGCCACTCAATCTCTGTAGTGCATTGATTGAACATATGCCAAAAGTGTTTAGTATGGTTTGAATAGTCCATTCTTCTATGAATGATTCTAGGTCATCGATGGAGTTAACAATAGGACCCAAGAAGCTTTTTATCTTTTTCAGATCCCGAGTTACTCTTTCTTTGAGTTCATCGTCATCAAGTGAATCAATCTGTTGCCTATTATCCACCTCTATATCTTCAATTATTCCAATCTTCTTGTTTCTTATGAACCTTCTAGCAACTTTCTCGAAACCTTCTTTATCCATTGCGAAATCGTTAAGGTCCTCTATCATATCTTTTAATGTAGGGGTATCATCATTCGAGAGGGCATTAGAAACGAGAATAGATATGATATCTTCTACTGTGAAAACACCGATTCTCCCCTCATCTAGTTCAGTACTGTAGAGTAGAGCATGTAGTGCTTTTATCCCCGTCGGAACCCATTCTTCTGTTCCACATAGTACCCCTTCTTTAACCTTATCAACAAGTTCCATCAGAGTGTCTTCATCCAACTCAATTGAAACTCCTTTGGTTTCCATCTTGCTTCCGAAAGCAGCTTCATCTGCACCATCCTTGTATGTTAGATCCGAACCACTAGTACTTTTAGAAGAGTACGTTCTAGATATTTCGTGTACATATTCTACAATATCTAAGTTCTTGTGCCATTCCACCTTCTTAATCCCTTTCTTGAACAATGGATGCTTTATCCTATCGTCAAGAATTTGTACATTAGCATCGATACCATCGATACCTATTTTATCTTTGTACATGTCTAAGAAATTGATAGTTTTGGATGTTTCTATATTATGGTCAACATGAACCCATCTGTCAGCATAGTTCTTGGGAACTTTTATTTTGACGGCTCCCCCATCATCACCATCGGAAGTATCTTTTTGTTTTTCAGAACATTCATCATAATCAACCACTTTAAGGTTTCCTTTGTTCAGTACTTGATACTTTTCAGCCCTCATCAGTGTAAGCTCTGTTGGTTGATAGATATTTAGCTTCTTATTAGTGAAAGGAGGCCCGTTGAGGTCCTCTTGAAGTAACCTGAATTCATTGTGGCTATCACGGATGTTCTTTATATCAGATATCAATGAACCGGGTTGGGGCGAATTTAGCTCCCCTATTTTCACTTTCATAGCGTCCTTACCTAATCTGTAAGTCCATGTTCCCGGTATGAAACTATGTAACGCCTCTGATAACGGAACTGCATCAAAGGGGTATTTTTCTCTTTCATCTTTCCTCCCTTTCTTGATTCTGTATAAATCAACTTTCTCCTCATAGGGATTGGTAAAAAGGTTCTTTGGTCTGACATATTGAGCCCTCTTTTTCATGCTCTTGAACAAGGGAACTTCTTCCATTATGTAAGAGAGATAATATGCTTTACCAATCTTGTTTTCAGCGAATGTACTCTCAAGTTGGTTCTTGAATAATATAAGATATGGGCTTATGCCTTTTGCTTCAATTCTTTCAAGTTTATCAATCAATTCCTCTAATAGCCCATTCAAATGGTAATGACCATGTGCCTTTATCTCACTTTCTATATTATCATGGATCTTACTTAGTCTTTCCTTGTCCCATCCACAATCTGCCATCAAGTCCAGTTCTCGGAACTCCTCCTCTAAACCCATTCCTAATGGATCAACCTGTGGTCTAAGTTCCTCGATATAGGTCTTAGTTGCCCCTTCTATCGAAGATATCTCACTCTTAACATTAGCTCTCCATTTGACGCTGAATGAACCTCTGTTTTTTAAGAAGTCAATAACTATACCCGCTAGATACTCTATTTTCCCTCCTTCAAAAGCCTTTTGAGCTGGAGTTAGAAGAATCTTAAGGTCCCTTTTAACCTGATCTAAAGCACCATTAATTAGTTCATCATGTTTTTTCAACCTATAGCCTGATAGTTCCCTAAGATATTCCCTGATTTGTCCTTCGTTTCTTTCAATGTATTCAAGGGTTTTAGTCAACCGTGTGGAAAAGGAAGTCCCCTTACCAGTAAATTTAAAATTTAAAGGTATAACTTCGGGTAGGTTTGCATAAAGTGCTAGGTGGTCCCATATACCCATGTATAATCCACTCATCATTATACTTTTATTGTCCCTACTTAGTGGGATCGGATCCAGTTGAGCCAATGATGTTAGTTTCCTAGGTTGCCTATAGAAATGAAAATCTGTGTTACGTGATGAAAGTAAGGTAACATTCATAACATCTGATCCGGTCTCTCTACCAACCCTTCCAGCTTTTTGCCTATAGGATGCAACATTCCTTATGGCCTTGTACATAATTGATTCTGTTAGGTTCTCAAGGTCTATACCTACCTCAAGGCTGGGTGAAGCTAGAACGATATCGATCTCTATAGGTCTTTTGTTCAATTCCTTTTCCTTCTCGCTTGGCTCTCTATGCGTATTATATGGATGGTGATTAACATCATATATCTCTTCGCTAGTCCCTGTGTACACTATATCGCTAAGTTCATCAGATTCATCTATAACCTCTCCTTTCGTTTTCGAAGAATGGATCTTGGATCTAGCGTGGTTCTTATATTCATATAAATCTGGTATACTATCAGCTTCGTCAGTAAATGGGATAATATCTATTGAGAAGTCCTCTTTTGGGAACCATGAGCATGCACCAGCTCTAAGATAAGGGCATAGATCGAGGGTTCCTATGTCGACATCATCTCTCATAAAAATACTATTTGATATTTCGAAACGTTTGACCCTATCATCGTCCTTAGTAGGCTCCCTGACGACAAAACGTCCTAATCTCTCTAAATCCTCTTTTGTAACATCTTCTTTCTTTTTAAGGATTATCCTTTCACCGTTCATACATCTCTCACAAGGATTATCTATGCCTATATCTTGTAGGACCGGTTTATAAGGTTCATTTTTTCCTTTGGTCTCACCAGGTTTTGCTTTGATTCTTCTCGTCAAGGGATTTGAGAACCTTAATGCATATGGAACCTCCCTCATCTTCTCACCTATTGAAGGATTATCTCTTTCTTTACCCCATTGGAATGGGTCTTTATACTTAGGATGAGGTCGAGGTATAATGTCACTCCAAGCAGCTTCTGTCCTCTCATTCTCCCTCAGATCTGCGTTCCATCTGCCTAGGAGGTCTAGATTGTCAGCGAAACCGATTGTTTTCTGTAAATCACTTACATTTTTTGAACGGTTTCCTACTTGATATCTCCGGCTATGGACGAGTAAGCTGGTACTGTTTATGAGTGTACCCATTGGATTAACTAAACCAGATGGTTTTAAGAAAACATGATGCACCAAACCAAATTGTTTCATCGTTTGGTTTGGCTCGATAATCGTTATTTTTTTACTATCTATGTTGAATATTTTTGATGCATGTTCATCTGGTGAAGCCACTGTTGCTGAGGAACCAGTCCAAAGTAGATCTTTTTTGCATGCAGAACGTAATCTATTCATCAACTGTATGACCTGAGCGCCAGTTAGCCCTTCAATCAAGTGGATCTCATCAACAATAACCCTCTCAAGGTATCGGCTAACATATTTAACGAATTCAGGTATCTGTAAACGTCTCTTAAGGGTTTCTAAAGTGGTTATTATTATATCAGGGTTCAAAGATGAGTTTATTCTATAGACCTTTTCCACCCCCTTTTTTACGCTTGGTTGATCTGAATCTGCGAATATGTTGTTCTCCCCTGTGTTCATATAATAATCACGGTGTTCAAGATGGACGTTCAAATTATCTCCAGATCCAAGTCCTATGCCACTTGCGAACTTGCTAATTGAGCTAAAGAATTGGTCTTTAGCTAGGGCAGTCCTTGGATAGAGTATGAGATGAGTCCTTTTTTGGTCTTCTCCTGAAAGCTTTGATTCTACTGCAGAGATAAACGTAGCTAATATGAATCCAATCGTCTTACCACTTCCAACTCCTGCTGTTAGAATCTGCGAACTGTTTTCATATCCTGTAGTATATTGTGAGCGCAACATTTCTAAGGTGGATCTCAATTGAAAATCAGAGAACCTCGTGCCCCTCCAATCACCTGTTCTAGATAGTTCCTTACTTACCCCTTTAACAACCATATCTATTGCCAGATCTAATTCCTTTGAACCCCTACTCAACTTTTTAGTACACTCTTTTAATTTAGATAAGAAATCATCTGCATCTATGTTCCGTTCGGGGACAACTTTGTCTTCTATAATCCATCTAGTGGCCTCTATGCCAGGTCTACCGTTGTACCAATATTCGTAATTGTGTCCTAACAATCTTACTATCTCTGCAACCCTTGACACGTATTTAGTACATCCCTTTTTATCCACTTTCATCAGATGGTTCTTCCTGTGAAGTTCATCAATTAAAGATGAAATTTTTCCAAATTGTTCTTGGTCTAAGCTCAAACTTTCTTTCAGATCATCGAGGGTCCACATTACATCATTTATATCACTGTGGAAAGAACTAGGTCCTGATAGTTTCATCGATTCGTGTAAATAGATACTTTTCAACATCTGTATCTTAAAAAGCTCATCTTCATGAAAATTTATGTTACCTTTATTCATCATATTATCATCTACCGCTCCTTTTACTGTAGAATTCAATCAGATTGTTCAATACTTTCAAGTAGTGTTCCCTCTCCAAAAATATCATATCTGATAAGGATTTATACTCATTATTCGAATCATTCAATCTTTCGATCTTCCACTCGCAGAAATCATCCAACCTTTTTATTTCTCCGTTCTTCCAATCTTTTTCTAACTCAACAACCTTCTTTCTCTTCTTGAGTTGGTCCACTATGGATCCATTATTCTCCAAAGGTTGTATCTTTACGAACCCTCTATCATATAATGTATAGCAGGTTGGACATAACCATAAGTAGTTAGCTATCGAATCTGATTTATCTGGTTTACCTGTATATCTACCCCCTCTTAACGAGATTATGCTCCTCATCCTTTCCACATACCCCTCCTCAGAAGGAGTCCTATTCCTACATAGTTGACAGAAACCATATTTCTCCTTTAGGTTTTCTCTCATCTCAATATAATTCTCTTCGGACATCTCTATTATCTCGAACAATTCGGGGGGTAACTGTTGATCTTCAGGTAGATTATCGATTTCATAATCGATCCAACTCAAGATACTTGTTGATAGCATATATGTGACACTTCTAAGCAATGATCTGCGTTCTATATCTTCAAACGCAGTAGGATTTTGGTTCTTTGATATCTCACAAATCTCTCTAGCAAGTTCTTTGTATCTTTTCTCTGGTCCTGTGGGTGAAATGTAAAGGATACTATCCTTCTCATCGTAGAAGAATCCTTTCCTATCTTGTTTCTGTATTTCTTCGTCTAGTATAGGATGTTTCAACTTATATATTATATCGATCATACTTTTGTATTTAACTGAAATATCTGAGAGCCATACAAAGTCTTCTTCATCGACATCTTCATCCAAATGTTTTGGTATATGTTTCGACATTTCTTTAAATCTGAATTCTTGCAACTCGTTTCTTTCTGTATTATCTTCTTCAATCCCATGTGTATCTTCTTCGATGTTCTCTTTCAAAGACTTAGCTCCCTGATTTTTAAGGAATTTTAACCATCTATTATATTGAGGAAGTTTTATATCAACTATAGGAAGCCCCTCCTCGCAGAACAACCTCCATTTGCTATGGTCTGGTATCCAAGATCTATCGATCCTATTCCATTTCCTTTCATCGTTCATCCTTACAGGTACGTGCATATTCTTACTATCGAACGTTACCCCTTTATCGACACAAGCTTCTACTAATTTACTGAAAAGGAAACTAATCATACCAATTAAACCTTCATTGGTTGATAGATTAGGGCTATTATCTTTTGTTCGTAAAAGGATTTTTTTAGCCATTTCATGATCAATTTCTTCCAAGTTCAAAGCACCGAACTTACTTAAGAGTTCTTTATCATCGTTTTCTTCATCGATGATATAATATTTTCCGGCTATCCACCCTTTGTACATTAGACCATTGATGTTATTTATAAAGATATTTTCAGTTCCTATAGTTTCGTATGGATTCTCCTTAGGAGCGAAAATATTCAGACTATTATAATCATCCAATCCCTCTTCTCCTCTGTATAGTTCTTTCAATCCTTCCCAAACTGATCTTGGTTCGGAACTGGTTATACCTTTCTCTTCCTTGATTAACTTTAGTGCATCTTTTATGCCATATCCTCGTTTACTACCTATTGATTCGAGGTACACCTTATGGTTATCAGGGAATATGTAATATTTTTTGAAAACATCGGGAACAAGGTTACCTTCATCCAGGAATATTCTATCAGGGTTATACCAATCCCCTTCATTGTAATATTTTAGACCTTCGAATGCATCTTCATCAATATCTTCTTTGGTTATTTTGTCTTCGATTTCATCGAATACATTTTCAGGCGGTTTCATACCCCTCTCATCATCTGGAAGGGGTTGTCTTCTCTTGATGGTATCTTTAAGTTCTTGTAGTTCCGGTGATTTTCTTAAGCCTATTTGGGAACATTTTGATTTTATCGTATCTAAATTCCCTTCTTCTTTGACCCTTTCGATCATCCTTTTATGCATTATCTTTGTATCGTCCTTTAAGAAGTAACTGAAATCATGGCCCAATATTTTTTCTATATCTTCCTCTTGTATACTGAGGTTTATTATACATTCAGATGGTTTCCTTAATGGGAATTCGGGTGGGTCGTAAACAGGTATAAACTCTAGGTCTTCTACTTCTTCTCTGATATCCAGTTCAAAACGATTCATCAACATGTACAATATTGTGTCCCCAAGTTTCCTTCTTGTATCTAGATCATCTCCCCCGCTGTACTCTCTTGACCATTCTTTCAAATGTTTAATAACTGTTTCTTTATCAGGACTTCTTTTAACTCCAAGGATCTTAAGAAGATCGTCATCTAACTCGGTAAGCTCCTCGTGTAGAGATTTATAGTCCAAAGCCTCAAGTTCGGGTGTCAAATTCAAGACGAATCTTTTTGCAGGGAGCCATTCCCTATTTGAGTCAAAGAAACAAGGGTTGCTATCTTTCCAATTAGAATACGTAAAATCATTTTCTTTCTTACCTATACTCGCTTTGGTCCTTATCAATAATATTTCTAGCAGATCCTTTCTTAATTCATGTAAACTATCTTTCGAGGTGGATCTATTCCCCTCAATGAAATTAATAAGGTCCTTCTTTTTGAACAAACATAGACCGTCCCTACCATCAAGGAAAAATTCTGAGAATAGACTTGCAACACCACTTTTAACAAGTTTAGGGATGAACAATATATGGGATATCTCTTCTTCTTTTTTGTTATCTTCCATAGATAATGTTTTTATATTGTTCAGTACCCATTCAGTTATACCTGCCTCTTCTGCCCTATTCTTATTTATATACATCACTCGATTCCAATCATAATATCTTGCTTGACTGGTTCTATGTCCTAAAGGTCCTGGTTTGCATAATATTATCTTATCCCTGTAAGATGCGGGTACGAATCTATCTTCAGATACATCCTTCAATAAGGTTTCGATCTCATCGTCTCCAATCCCTTCTGAAAGGGTCTTACAAGCATGGTAAACTATTTTTGATATTATGGTGTGGTCCTCAGAATTTATCTCAATATGACGGATGATATTTTTCTCCCACATAATTGAGATTCTCTTCAAAATGTTGATTTCATTTGTTTCCATAGCACCAGACCTTTTCAACTTCTCTTTTACTTCGTTTTTCCTTTTAGATTTAAAGAAAATATCGAATATATGGTTATCTATAGGCGTTAAGAAAGAATCGAACAACTCTGATGACATTGAGATTCTTTCTGTTGAATCTAATAATCTTCCCTCAGGGGAGCTCATTTTGCCTTGACAGGGGACGAACTTCAAACCGGATAATTCACTTTCATCTAATGTAGAAATAATTCCTTCAAAGATAACCTTCTGGTGTTGCTTCATCCTGTCGGTAACCCCATCCCAGTTCTTACTCAATAACTCCTTGTAATTGGGTCTATCAACACCTAGTTCATTCATCAAATTCTTGTACTTTCTTATTAGGTTTTCAGAACACCAATTTATATCAATATTAGCCTCATTAAATACACTCTTGTTCTTTTCAAGGAGTTTCAAGGGTGAGTATTTTACTTCTTTTGGTTCCCTAGCTTTACCTTCATCATCTATGATTATATGGTAGTTCTGAACGTCGATTTTCGATGGATTAAAATCCTCTTCTTGATCTAAAAAATTATAGAAATCCATCCTAATATTCTCTGTTTCTTGGAACACTTCCCTGTTCTCATCAACACCTAACATCAGGTCCTTAATCTTGACCCGTTTAACCTGATCTTTCACCTTACTTTCTATATCTAGATGTATCCTTTTTTCTTTGGGTATGACTTTTCTTAAAAGGCAATACCGTTCAGGTGCTTTTTTTAGTTCACCCCTAGGTTTCAATATCCCTTCCGAATTTGGTATCACTCCTAAATCATTCAATTCTTCTTTATGATCAACTAGACAATACTCTATTAAGGCGGAAACGAATTCACGATCTATAGATACTTTTCCATCAGTTCCTTCCCCCATCTCTAGGTGACCCTGTTCATTGGAGTTTTCATCTTTGAACTGTTCCCATATCTCCATAAAAGAACTAGGATCTAATGCCTGTGGAGCATCAAAAAGAATTTCTTTAAACCTTGGATGTTCGTTCAATTCATCATGGACATGTGGAATCCCCATCTTCTCCATAAGTAATGTTTCCTCTTTTTTTTGTGGTTTATAGAGGTCTACAGGGGTTAACCAATCTTTTTCTCTCCAATTATCAAGGGACTTAATTAATTCAATATCCTTTTTTATTTTGTTCAATATTTTTCCACTTTCTTCACCCCAATACTTTGTTCTCTTTTTCCTCCCTTCTTTGGGATGGGTATATTCTAAAGTGTTGAGATCGAACCATTCAAGAATGTTCTCCGAAGGTAGGTTGTCTAGGATTATCTTCTGTTTTATAGATGTGTCAATTGAATCGCAATTCTTCAATTCCTCTACGAACTTTCTAAACCAGGTTGGGAAAAACATTCTGATATTTTCCAGTATTTTTTCTAGCCATTCTCCTTTAATACCGTTCGTATCTATCGAAGCTCTATCTTGGGTTATGAACATGTGGGCTGATATTTTAAAGAAATTACTACCTTTTGTGGGTGTTGGTATTACCGATCTAACATAATCGTTAGTTTCCTTCGAATCAGGTTCTATATCAGGGAATATAGGAAAGAATATATTTATATCAGTTCTCTTGCTTATCGATTTCTCTTTCAGTTCTTCTATTGGGAGCTTTTCAGGATTGTCGTCTATCTTAATTATCTTTTTATTTTCTTTGAGAGTAATGTATTTAGTACTATGTTTATCCTTAAGGGGGTTACTACACCAATAATATCTTCTTAGATCTCCATCTTGAGTCCTTTCAGATTTACTTTTATTATATTTGAAACCTTCATAAGCAAAAACACCTTCTTTAGGCTCCCCTTCACCTTTGTCTATGGTTACTACTTTCCCTATATTTGGTAGATCATCCCTCCTCATAGTAAAATCTCTCTCGGCTTGATAGAATCGCCTGTCATCACCAACTTCTAGTGATATCCTTATCTTCTCTATATTATTACAGGTGATTAATATGTCTTCTAAAAATTCCTTCCAGCTCTCATACGTATCCCTAACATCATCAAGGTTGAAGATTGGGAACTCACGTTCCTTGAAAGGTTTGCAGCCATCCTCTAATTTTAGATTGTAGGCTTTTTCGTCACGCCATGGGAACCTGAAAAGGACACCCCTTTCCTCGCCATATGGGGATGAGAAACCGCTATCTTCTATGTCCTCGAATTCATAAAAATTCTGCTCTGATTTAGTTGGATCTAGTGTCACGGAATATCCACTTGAATGAATCTCGGGAAAGTTCGTTAAAGCGAATACCGTTTGGAAACCCGTACCGTGATACCCAGTACTGTTCACTTCCTTCTCCTTTTTACTCTTCCATATGTTCTGTACCTCTTGCATATCCCCTCCAATCTCATATGTGTCCTCGTCATAGGTCGTGAAAGCTCTCCCATCATTAGAAACTTCTAGCGCTTCCTCAGTGAACCTTATTACTAATATTCTTGTGGAAGGCTCTAGGTCATCTGCATTTTGCACAAGTTCTCTCAATATGTACCGGTATCCAGCGTCATGTTGTTCACTAGAAATCTTCCTTTGAATCCAGTTCAAAAATTCAAAATCAATTTTTACGTTATCTTCCATGCATTTTAAACACGGTTTACCTAATTTATCAGATAGGGCGATTTTTTCATTGTAATCCCTTTTCCTACCACAGAAGCTGCAATACAGTCCATTAGAATAATCTTTAGTTTCACACTCCTCACAGTATATACCCATCCCCTTTGTATAATCCTCTTTTTCTACCCATCTTTTACCACAACCTGCACAATACAAGAATCCATCATTACGAGCCATATTATTTTACATCTCCATATATTATAAGAGGTATCCTTAATTTCTTTTCGCCTAAGTCATCCCCTTCTTCCTGTAGTTCTGCTGAAAGTTCTTCAGTCTTATTTATTTTTTTATCCAATATCTTAATCATCTGTTCCAGATGTTTGTTATCTTTTTCTTTAAGATTTTTAGTTATCTTATACCTTTTATATTCCAAACGGTTTAACTTATCTTCAAGTGTTAATTTTCGATTGACTTTGTACCTAGTTGTTCTATCCTTACACCACACATGAAAGGATTCTTCAATTAGTTGTTTAGCCTTTGATAAGCCCTGTTGATTATCTTCAAAACCGAGTTCAATTTTCAAATCCTTTATAATGCCAAAGAGTTCAGCTATAGATACTTCGTCCATTTTTTCAAGGCTCTCTATCTCTTGATTATATTTCCAAACCGTGTATTCTTTATAGTATTCCCCATTAAAGTTTATCTCGTAATTAGTGATAATTAAGGTCTCTCTCTCATTTATCAAATCGATATCTCCTTCAATTGACAAATAGGGGACTCCTTTGTCTTCTATGTTTCGTGAATCATTCACGCAAAGTAATTCCTTCATACCTATAAATATCGGGTGATTCAAAGATAGGTATTCACCCTCTCCATCGTATTTCAAGGTGAGTCTATCGATGCTACTTATCAAATTTTTTATTTCGTGATATTGATCATGTCTATTCAAAGAACTACAGTAAACTTCTGCTAATAGTTCACCCAGACCCTCTGTATTCCCCTCTATTTTGAACCCATCCTCGTCAGTAACGATGTTGATATTAGACCCTTCCATCATCTTACTGAACTCTTGGATTAATATCTTTCTCTCTAGTTCAGTTTCATCCTTCTCTTTCAACTCTTTTATTTTGTCGTCTAAATATTCGTTTACCCCTACGAATTCTTCCCTCTCGATTATCTGATTTAATAATTCGGCTTCCTTCTTTAAAGCGATTGAATCTAGTTCGTCTATCCTTTCCCCCTTTACATGTCTTTCGAACAACAAGTTACCCATAGGACCTAAAGTCCTCTCGAAAGCTTTTATGGGCCTATGGATTTTTTTAAGGATCTTATAATCCATTGAATTTTTCACGATGAGGTTTATTATGTGTATCTCATCTGATTCTTGTCCTATTCTATCAACCCTTCCAACCCTTTGTTCTAACCTCTGTGGATTATAAGGAAGGTCATAGTTCACTATGCAATCTGCAGAGATAATATCCACCCCCTCTGATAATACATCGTTCGCAAAAAGCACAGTGAAACCATCGTATTTTTCAAAGTTCCTTATAGCTTCGGTTCTTCTTTCATCTCCTTTTACGAAGAAAACACGATCGATCTCAAGGCCTTCTTCCAATTCAGATTTTTTATTTATAAAATATTCCATCGTAGGTACCCATCTTGTGAAAACGATGGCTTTTCGGATCTTTTCTTTATCTTTTAATTTTTTCAATCTATCTATCATATTATTCAATTTTGTATCGCCTAAAAATTGGACTCTATTCAATTCATCACATAGATCTTTAGCTCTACTGATATAATCTTTATCAAGGGATTGTTTTTTACCCATCTGCTTCTCATCCTTGTCCATCTTATTGTATTCGTATTCTGTTAGAGTTTCACCTTCATATTGCCACGTATTGAAACCCCTCATCCCGTTCTTTAAAAGACCATACATGGCTATTAGACAGGATGAAAGTTGCTGCCTATGGACATGGTAAAAGTTCTCTTTGAAAAACTTATCTAGTTTGAAGAAAAGTTCATGTTCAGATATGTCGAGTATCTCTTCTTTGTTCAGTTCGATAAGTGGTTCGGTATGGACGTTTCTAACTCTATCCTCACCAACATCAACTCTCCTTGAACGGTTGATCTCAGAATAGAATTTCCTTTCTTGATTTAACCTCCTTGCTAATTCGAACCTTTCCTCCTTTGTAGTATCACCCTCTATACCTTGTCTAACCTTTTGTTTTATAGTTAAATAATCTCCTAAATTCACACTATCTTTGCAAGCTTTATTTTCCTCGATTTTCGATATTCTATCATTTATCATATCTACAATTTTTTTCCGTTCCCTCTTATCGAATTCAGTTTTCATTAGCTCCTTATTTATTTGATTTATTAGTGAATCGAATGAAGCATGCCTGTCGAACCTTTCCTTGTTTATCTTCCTACCTCTTATCACTTCAAGAACCCTTTTAAGATCCTTTTCTCCGAGATGAATCGGTGTTGCAGATAGACCTAAACATCTCTTCGCCGAACTCGATAGCATTAGACCAAATTCCCTTCTACAGGTAAGGCCAGATCTGCCGATTAGGTGGTGGACCTCATCAATGATTAAAAAATCGAGTTCATCTCTTTCAATATCCAGTGGATTATTCCCTAGGAAGATCTTATTTTTTAATTGATTTAACTTACCATTGCGCATTGAATCCATGGAAACTATGTAATAGAATGTCCCATCTTCACCCAATTTTTCTAAGAGATTCTGTCCATTCACAATCCTGAATGGGATTCCAAACCTATAGCTCATTTCCCATTTCCATTTGTATTTTAAATGACTAGGACAGATTATCAAGACCCTAGTTAATGGGTTCTTAGCCATCTCCTCTATTAAGATATAACCGGCTTCTATTGTTTTACCCAATCCAACCTCGTCAGCTATGAGTAGTCTATCGTTCGGAGACTCCATGTATTTCAACAACGGGCGAAATTGGAATGGTTTGAACTTAGTTCGGGCACCTCCAATCGAAGAAAACACCTCAGGTGTGGATCTGTCTAGATCATCAATCAGCAATTGTGTAATATATTCCCTAACACTTAATTTATATATCGATCTTGATTTCTTCAGTTTAGAACTACCCACCTTGTCATTATCATTGGATAGGTTGGAATACTTCATTAATTTAGCATTCCCACTTAAAAATTCACTTAAATATATGTATACATCTTCTTTATCCTTTGGTTTCTTAACAAAATCACCCGGTTGGATTCTATGGTTCTGTTTTTTCATGAACTTGAACCCCGTGAGCTGATTAATAAGGTCATATATGGTATTTTGTGTAGAATTTCAAATCTATACTTTTAGTATATCTTATAAATAATTCCGTTTACTAGCATAGAATGTGAATACCCCTATAACACTCCAACCAAAATATATTATTATCGATACTACCTATTTAATACCTTTTTATAGACCTAATCAAAATATCTACTAAGGTGAAATTTTGGCTTATGATAACATAGCTCATAATTAATATGAAGATATGAAATTTAGAACCAAATCAAATTCACAAATAAAAGATTTACTTAGAATTTGTTTGGATAGATTTGCTAGTATGGGATAATTTAAGAATAGTCTCTAATTGATTTTACTTACACTAATAATCAACTTAATCATTAGTTTTTATCACAAAAAAAATGACTGGGTTGATTAAAGTGAACATCAAATATAATGTACATCAATATCTATGTACATAAAGATGATTTATGGATGATTTATCTTATAATCATGATTCATCTTTATCCATGATATTTATCTTATCCAGTATGTTATAATCATCAAGTAGATGTAAAGATGATTTATGGATGATTTATCTTTATCCATGATATTTATCATCATAAATTTTTAAAAAATTTAGTCAATTTTAGTCACTTTCACCTACCCCTTGATTGAATTTATAAATAGAGTGAAGAAGTGATATATTTCCAGTAAGCGAGAGGAACATATGGAAAAAAATACTCGGCGAACTCCCAGATTTAAGAACTGGCTACGTAAAACATTCGTTATAGAGTTACCACAGAAATTTAGAAACTATCAAGTGAGGACAAAGGAAGGTTTAACCTACAATTTTTTACCATACGACGATGAGGAATCGAATTCTACACCTGTTGAATTTTTGAAGCATGTTCGAACTTTCAACGATTATTATTCTGTCGAGTACCATAAAAACGACCAAGATAATATCAGTATAAGACATTGGACACGAGAAGATGAAAACACCGTGTTAAGGGATCTCTTGCCGACGAATTTCTCTAATTCGAAATCGAATGTCGCTGAAAACTCTTTCATTCGTTTGAAAAAATACCTTGCCGGAGCAATAATGGACGTTTCAGAACCCTACTTCAAACCGATAATAATTTACGACACCAACGAATTTTTACGTTCCAGAGGAATATTCACGACCCTCAGCTCATTAAATGGTGAATATCTATTCCAGGTGCTCATGCATCCAGCTCCGAAACATCTCTGGTACAAGCGTTTTTTCAGGGATAATTTAAACCCATTCAGGAGCAGCTATCACGATATGAAGATAAAACTTTCAAAGAGTGAAGACGAGGTAAGGGAATCCTTGGTGAAAGCGATGACATGGAAGGTGAACTCGAATTTCCCCATCCAAACTCAAGTCCGTGTTATAGGGACTTCGAACTCTAAGTATAAACTCAAGAAAAATCTCGAAGAGCTCCAAAAAAAATTCACGCTTTTTTCACATTCGACAAAGATGGGATGTCAGCTATCTCTAAAACTCATCAGATCAAAAAGATTATTGAAACTTCTAGAAGACATGGTCGCCAGGAAATGGCACTATCATACACACTGGGTAAAATTGAAAGAGGGGTGGAGGCGAAAAAGGCCGGTTTTCACAGCTAAGGAGCTCGCCAATTTCGTCTCTATACCGAGACCGCCTTCTGAGTACAACATTAAGTCCAACCGGGTTAAACCACGGAAAATCTCGCCATCTCTTAAGGAAGATATGCATGACGGTTCTCTAGAAGATTTTACAATCATAGGTGTTGACAGCATTAACAACCGCGTCCCTATCTTCGACTTCGATCGACACATATACATCTCCGGTAAGACCGGTATGGGTAAATCTACTTTGATGGAAAATATAGTTTTGGACAAAGCCAAGAAAGGTAAAAATATAATTTTGTTCGATCCACACGGTGAACTCGCAAAAAACGTTATAGACCGGTTACCCCTCAATAGACTCAGGGATATTATATATATCGGTCAGAAGTCACCGATAGGGTTCAACGCCTTAAAACCGCCTGGGTTCCCTCAAGATATAGATCCAACAGAACTGACTGAGATGGAAAGGATCGATCTCGACAAAGCAAAACTCTCATCGTACGAAAGAACTACCAACTCACTGCTAAATATTTTTAAGGAAAGTTTTGGATCCCAATTTTTCGGTCCTCAGAACGAAGAGATATTCGAGTTCTTTACCCAGGGATTACTCCATGAACCAAAATCGAATTTCACGGATTTCTACCACCTTCTCACGAATAAAAAATCCACTAAACATTTCTCGAGATCGACTACAAAACAGCTCTCAAATTTTATTCACAACACCTATTTAGGTCTGCGACCTGATCAGACACAATCCACAATTAACAAGATTGGGAAAGTATACCGCTCGAGGCAGCTCACTTCTATACTTTCATCTAGAAATCCCGTTTTAGAAATTAAAGACCTACTTAAAAAGAAGAGAATAGTGATAATAAACCTCTCCAGAGCACATACTGGTGAAGACAGAGCATCATTTATCGCCTCAGTGATGATTAACATGATTTGGAACAGTATCGTCCAGAGAGAAATATTAAAGGGAGAGAAAAGGAACGAAACCTATCTTTTCGCCGATGAGATCCAGATATTCAATGAGAAGATCTTCAATTCGATCGTTTCGGAAGGGAGGAAATACAAGCTAAACCTTGTCATAGCCAACCAGCAGCTTGACCAGCTCTCGGATGAACTGGTGAACTCGATCCTAGGTAACACTGGCACACTGATAACGATGAACACCAGCGAAAGAGACGGACACATACTAAACCAAAATTCCGATGAGATCGATGACAGTGAATTCAAGAATCTTAATAAGTATAATGCCTTGATACAGTATACTGGTAAGAGCGAGTATAAACCCGTTCTAGCTAAGCTATATCCCCCACGGAAACGGGTCTCGAAAAACGCTGAACTCTGGATTTTAAAGCGTATGAGAAAACTAGTCCCAGATCAAGAATACGTGTTGAGGGAAGCCTACACACCAAGATGGACCACTGAAGATGAAGAAGATTGGTTACTGCTAATCAACATCCTGAAGAGAAGACTGGTTCGAGGTAAGTACCCTACCAAAGACCAGATAGAAGATGAGGTCCTAAGATCAAATTTGAAAGATATACTGAAGAGGTTACATAACAAAGGTACCATCGAAAGTAACAAAATCATGATTCAACTAACACCCAAAGGAAAGGACGAGCTACTTAGACTCATCGGGAGAGGTACAGACGGTGGTAAGGTCAAGCATCGCAGGATGATCCTCAGGTTGTACGAGATACTAACACTCTCCGGGCTAAAGCCTGAGATCGTTAGACAAGTGGGCGCGGGTATTGATAAGGAAAGATTGCCTGATATGGTTTGTTTACCATCCTCTCAAAGTAAGAAAAAAGTTTTCGACACCACCATAAACGTGGAAGTCGAAAACACCACGATGTCAAAACCTTCTAAGGTACTCATAAACTTGGAGAAAGCGATGAAACAGGACAAAAAAGTATGGTTTTTCGTAGAGAACGAAAAGAAAGCTGAAAAATTGTATCGAATACTTTCAGACCCTTACCCCACGTTCGGCAGAAATAAATATTACAAGTTGAATAAAAGAACTTACGATCCCGAGAAGCGGATGAAGTACCACTACTGGAAAGATGAGAGCGAAGTGGGTCTTGAACGTTTCTGCAGTATTTTCATATTCGATCACGAAAACCAACAAATCGATCCTTTTAAAAGTACCATCCAACGGTCAAGTTTCAAAACGCCTGAAAAAGGTTACGTGACTGATCATCAAGAGGATACGGTGGTTATCGAAGAAAAACGTACAAGTAAACTAACCTCTGAGACAAGGAAATCCTATTACAAGAAGATTGAACACGACAGTGATATCGATATCGACCTGACCGAAGAGGAAGAGGATATACTTAAGCAGGAATATTTCTATATCAAAGAGAATACGCAGAGAACCCCAGACTTAAGGGACTTGGGTAAAGAGAAATCACTTATCTACATAGTGGAGTCTCTTCATTGTTACAACAAGGAGGAATATAGTAAGCTGGATGATTTCACAACTACGACAGTTCTGAAGAATAAGCTCGAGGAGAAGAGGTTTAAAGTCTCCAAGAGGATCGGAAGATCGATCTCATTACTGGCTAAACGGTTGAACATCGAAAGTAAGAATATAGAAAAGTATAATCAGAAAGGTTACCTACTCCTGCCCCACCTCGATCGATTGGATTCCCTGTACAAGCTCTTTTTAATAGAAAGACTAGGGGAAGGCGATTTTTCGTTCCCTGAGATATTTTTTAAAACTGGAGGAGCAGTATCCTTCGGAACAGTGGATGATCTATTTGAGAAAAAAATCATCAAAATTGACGAACCAAAAGGAGATTTAGAAATGTTTAAGATACAACTGTCAGGAATGGAAAAACTTTTCAAAAATGTTGCTACGACTCAGAAAAGTGAGCGTTCATTAGATTACTTCTATAAGAATTTAGATCTCTCTAAAGAGGAGATACGAGAACTACTTTTACCCGAGATCAAAAGTGAAGATGAAAAAACCGTTTTCAAACTAAAAGGTTTGAAAAGGGCATTAGAAAATATTATAAAATAAACAGGAATGGATAATATGAAGAAAGAACAAGGCTTTATAAGAATTAGTACGAGACCAGAATTCGTCACTCTCGACGAAGAAGATAGAAAAATGAAAGTTCGATGTACAAATTGCGGTGGAAGTGATATCGGATATAACATGAGATTCGAACAACTGGAATGCAATCACTGCGAGAATATCATGGAATTGAAAGATGAAAAAGAACGACAAAAAATAGTAATGGAGACCCCTGATGGAGGGAAGATCGAAGGGATATACAGCTCTTCACCACCACTCAACATTGTGTACCCGGGACATTACGCAGAGGTTTTTCTACAGAATGATGTTAATAATGAAGATCTACCAACGATAACTAGTATAGAAAAGATCACTCCACCAATTGATGTAAAAGAAGAGGAAAGGTTCTTGGATCTGCCCTTTTCGATGGAGGATCAGCATCTGAAGAGGAAATGTCTTGCTGAACTTGGTAATATTGTGACAAATAGTAATTATCCTGTACACAAAGTACTCATACCAGCTTTAGTTTTCTCACCGGACCAGATAAATATCTTATTCACGATAGAAATGGAGACGAGAAAGAAGATGAACAGTCTACTAAGCGAACTTACAAAAATATGTAGACACGCTGTCTGTCTTGAAGATGTCCAAGATGGATTGACGACCACTGGTGATGTAAACAAGGCTGGAAAGATAAGTGAGGCTAACGATGATTTCACGTTTATACCCGATATCGACTTGATGGAAGACGAGGATATTGAAAATTTATCTGATATATTGGAAAACAATCATGTTAGGACAGAGAAAGTTCCGATCACTTCCTCGATAATCGCAACTGCCGATATTGATAGTGAAGGTATCCTATCGATATCAAATAAATTCGATCTGGTGATACCTATCAGATCTGAAAGTGAATTTGATCTTGAACTCGAGAGTGTATTCGACTGGTTCTTCACCGATTTGAATACCGAGAGAACTAAGGGAGAACAAATGTTATCATATTATATCTGGAACCATAAACACGAGAACAGATCTATACCTGATAATATAAGAACAGAATTGAATTCGGAAGGATGGGCTAATAAAGAATATCCATATAAATTCGAAAGTCACAGTGACTGGATGGAAAACGCATCTATTTACATAAAAAACGAGCTAAATTTAGTAAACCATGGTTCCAAGGAGTTGATTTTATTATGGAAAGCTCTAGAGAGAGGAATCAAAAACGCTAGGGATGGAAAAATGTCGGAGTACCTCAACGAGGTATTGGCAGGATACACATTAATCAGAGCACTGAAGTATCAATCCAATACGGGAAAGAGCGCTGAAACTATATTGAAAGATATAGCTGACCTCTACGGAGATACAAAAAAATACGAAGAGGTCAAAGAAGTGATTAAAGATGAGCAGAAGATCCTGAAAGCATCGACTTGAAATAAATCGGAAAAGAGACGGAAAGTGCTATGGAACTCGACCTCCAGTGAGTTCCATTTGAATTCCAGTTCAATGTGAACTCATGATGTGTTCAAGTTGAGCACCAGCTGAGTTCCAACTGTGGTTTTCAAACCTTCTGGAAGTGAAAATGAACTCGGTGTTCATCATTTACATGGCTAATCTAACGACTAAGTATCTAGAGGTTATTGATTAACCGTGCCGAGTTCCGGCATCATCCGCAGGGTCGTCAACTGGAGTTTAGTTCTAATTGGATTCACGAGATTTCCTGGACCATCATAGGAAGGCCCATTTCAACTCTGCGATGTGTGCTGACCGGTCATAGGATATGAACAAGCTGCAGCCTAAGCGAGAGGGGTCACGGTGAGTTATCACTATCGTCTGTGTCTTTACGGTTAATTCTAACGGCTGTAAGGTCCATGTGTATGAAATCTCTCTCATAGGGGGCCCCACGTAGGATATGATGACCGGTAGGCGGATCAGGTCAAGTAAATCCCTACCAGGGCTAACTGTGCTATACATCGAGCCCTCGAGTGCTCTGCGTATTTTCCGGACACATCCTATACTTATACTGTAGTGACCTCAGGCCCCCTATCATCAGAAAGCATCGAAGTACAATGGCTATCCTGCGGGTGATCTGTGATAATATACGATGTACAGATTGGGGGCCCCTAGCTCGAGGTAAACCGATGATGAGACAACCTATTTTTACAGCATCTAACTATGACCATCAACTGAGCCATTAACGGATAAGATAAGGTACACCGGTAATCTTAATATCTCATATCCCACATCGGAATACAACACTTGAACTGAAAAGACGGACTGGAAATCAACTGGAATACAATTTCCTTTATTTAGTCGTATTAACTATTACACATTTCAAAACAAATATTTTGGCAAATGTGTAAGATTATCTTCAAGAAATTCACTCTTGAAGAATCAAAAAAACGATTAAAATGTTTAGAAATATTAATCCGTGTCCATAGACTCAACTGATTCTTCGTCTTATTCCTTTTCATCGTATAACATTGAAGTAGTAAGGGATCACCTATTGCTCTTTTAACAAGAATTTCTAGCAATATATCATCACGTATATGTTTTAACATAAACAAAAATACCATTAATCTTCTTCTATCTCTTCTTGTATATCTTCAGATACCATCTCTAAAAGATAATCGAGATCATTGTTCTGCATTTCCACGTATCTCCCTTTATTGCTCTAAACCTTCGCTTTGAGCTGGTCCGAGCTCCTAGTTATCTTGATAGAACATAGGGTTTATTCCTATATCTTACTTCTTTCATTAGCTTTAAAATTAAACACATCTCTAGATCTTACTAATATGGATTTTTATCAGGAAAACTTCAATTGACAATGAAGTAAAGTCGTCACAATTGCACAAGAGAGGGATGTACCAATATCTAGTTTACAATTATTAAAATGTGGTTATATTGATTAATATTCATATAAAAAACATCTTGTGTAATTTATCTTTAAAAAATAGATAGAGATATATCCATTTTGTTTGTAAAGTTTCTATATGGATATAGTATAATTATTTTTAGTTGGGACTTATTTTTTTATAATAGTCCGTTTCATCATAGTTTACTTATAAAGTGTATGTATGGGGGGGTGCAATATATACCCCCGTAAGTTTAATTAGATATGAAAAACTAGCAAATAGAAATGTATGTTATTAAGGATGTGAAAAATTATGGAGAATCCATTTAAAGAGTTTCTACCAGAAAATGAAGTGTTTGAAAATGTTATTTTTCTAAAACCATCATACGTACCTGAAAAACTTATCTCCAGAGAAAAGGAAATGAAAACTATATATAACAATTTCAAAAAACCTATACAAAAATTGAGACCCTCGCATATGTTGATACACGGTCCACCCGGAGCAGGAAAAACACATGCTATTAAAAAAGTCATTGAACAATTTAATGAATATTGTGAAACAAAAGGATTGGATTGGGAAGCAAAATATTTTGATGCTGTTGAACGCACTTTCTATCAATTACTTGTAAATATGGCAAAAAAATTTTCTCCAGGTTTCCCAGAAAAAGGTTTTGCTGCATCAACGGTTCGTGACAAAATATTAGATTTAATGGCGGAAAACGATAAAAAATATATTTTAATTATTGATGGAGTGGATAAAATGAATAGGCCTAAACATGCTAGTAATTCTCCTCTATGTGGTGTGGTTACTTTTATAACTCGTGCCCATGAAATAGCAGACAACTATGATGAAAATATGCATGTTACTGGGGTTCTTATTGCAAACGAATTCGGCTTGAAACAAAGGTTAACGCGTGAATCATATGCAACTTCATCTGCTTTTCATCCCAAAAATGTTTATTTCAAAGAATATAATCAATACGAACTGGAAAATATTATAGAAGACCGCTGTAATAAAGCTTTTAAAGAAAATGTCATTGAGGAAGACGCGATCAAGTTATTATCGGAGGAAATATATCAAAGTAGTTATGATATTGAATTTGCACTGGAAGTTTTAAGATGTTCTGGTGAGAGATTGATGGAGTTAGAAAATAAAGAGAAAATAGATACAGATATCATAACATATTCGATAGAAAAAGTGCACCTTTCTGATTTATATGGTATGATACAAGAGATGGATACCACAAAATTGTTAACACTATGGTCTATTATCCAAAGTAATGAAAATTTACCACCCTCTGAAAAAATCGAAGGGGGAATATCTAGCGGAAAATTTTACGAGATATACGAACGTTTCTGTGAATTTTACAATTTAAAGCCAAAAAGACAATGCCATATCACTCAAAATGTCACAGTTTATCTTGAAATGCTAGGATTGGTCTCAACCAAATTACATGGTATGGGGAGAGGAAAAGGTAGAACCCTTCTTTTCTACGTCGGTGAAACAGAAGGTTTAAAAGAAGCAACACAAAGAGCCTTAATTGAAAGATTTTGTGATACGTCTAGTTCGGGAGAAGTTCCTGTACTAAATGACTCTAAAATACAACAAACGATGATAACATAGGGAATGAGATTATTTATATAAGTAATGTTATTTCTAAAAGTAGTTTATTTGATTTATAGGCGGTGTTAAGAATTGACATTTGATGGTAGTTATGTAGACAATCCGGTTTTCTCGAAAGAGGAAGTGTTGCTTAATAAATATATCCCCGATCATCTTCTTTTTAGAGATAAAGAAATGGATGAAATAGAGGTTGAAATTGGTAGACACATGCGTACTGGCGGTGGAACACATTTTCACATATGGGGACCGACTTCAACAGGAAAAACACATGCTATAAAAAGAATACAGAAAAATTTTTATGAGTGGAGAGATGAAAAGGGAATCAACGGTGATATGATATATCTGAATTGTAGAGATAAGTCACTATACAACATAGTTGTTGGTCTAAATAGAAAATTTTCTCAATATCCACAACAAGGTAAGAGTATGAATACAGTTTACGAGGATCTGCTTCAAAGACTATCTGATAAAAAATATGTTATTGTTTTTGATGAAATCGATGAAATAAAGAAAACACCTTGGTCAACCGATTCTGCTATAGATGACCTTATCTATAAATTCAGCAGAGCACACGAATTTAAATCTCATGTCGAACTAATGATCATAATGATCAGTAATAAATCATCCATTCTTGACACCATAAAATCGTATAACAGAAGTCAGCTCCAGCAGGATAAAGTGTTTTTCAGTAGATATAATGCTGACGAACTATGTGAGATAATAAGGGATAGGGTAGAAATGGCTTTTAAAGATGGTATTGTAGATGATAGTGTCATAAATTTATTAGCAGCAAGAGTCGTCAGTGGATCCAAATCTGTGAGGGATGCCCTGAAGGCACTTATGAAAGCTGGTCACATGATATCCAACGAAATGGAATCAAATGAAGAACCACGTCAAATGACAATGGACGATATAGATGAAGCATTTGATATTATAGAATCGGACCATATTAGAACAACCATTGAGGGTTTGGGTCCCCACGAATTTGCTGTCCTGGTAGCTGTGGCGAACGAGAATGGTAAAGTTGACATTAAGACCATGTATGATAATTATAGAAAATTTATTAAGGAATTAGGGATGGATAGTAATTCATACAGATATCTAAGAAGTAATCATATACCAAGCTTAGAAGATCAAGGTCTCATACTCACAGAATTAAAAGGTAGAGGAAAGGGACGGGGTACCACATCATTTGTTAGCCAAGCACATAGTGATATACCTACCTTGGTCAAAGAGGCTATAGCTACTATAGACAAGTATAAACCCTTGCTAGAGTATTTCATGGAACAGCAACATCCTGGAAAATATTATTCACTTGATGACTTTGAAACTGATTAAGCACGAAATATACATATTTAGTTTTAGAGGTATATCATTGGGTACACCCATACCTTGGTTGTGCAAAGAAGTTTATGAGTTATCAGTTTAGATTCACACAAGTGCGGTGTGTCCAGACCATTCATGTCATTGTAAGAAAATGTGTTTTTAGAATGTCATAAGTACGCTGTTGTTAATTTCTATAAATATTGTCCCCCCGTGTGTGTA
>Ga0207421_10001389_pt1 | contig 31117 bp, 31 predicted proteins | sample SodLakKL_010_SED_4_FD_187542 | JGI IMG/M metagenome (GOLD analysis project Ga0207421, IMG submission 187542) | Alkaline sediment microbial communities from Lake Tanatar, Kulunda Steppe, Russia - 8KL_010_SED (SPAdes) (version 2) | ecosystem: Environmental > Aquatic > Non-marine Saline and...
CGGGCGTCGCCGGGTGGCCCCGGATGACGCCGGGTCGCCCCGGGTGTCGCCGGGCCACTCCGGATGACGCCGGGTCGCCCCGCAGCAGCCCGGGCGGCCCTGGTCGCGCCACATGGCGGCGCACGCTAGGCCGCGACCGCGTCCGGTGCCCCACCCGCGAGCGCACCTCACCGCGCCACCACCCAGCGACCCCCCCATCTCGCGGCGGCGACACCCTCGTACCCTGCGCATGCCCGAAGCCCGGCCCCCAACCCACCTCGAGGCGAGCGTGAGCGAACGTCTGACCCGCGAGCAGGCGGCCCGCCTGCTGCAGGTGACGTTGCCGTGCGCCGATGGTCAGCTCAAGCGCGCCTACCGGAGGTTGGCCCGTCAGCACCACCCCGACCGCGGCGGGGACGTGCGCGTCTTCCACCAGCTCCAGGCAGCCTTCGAGCGGCTGGCCGAGGAGGACGTCACCCGTCCGGTCGTGACCCGTGGCCGCCCGTCGCGCACCCCGGCCAGCGCTCCACGCACGCCGAGCCGCTCCGAGCTGGCAGCCATCGATCTGGACCTGGATATCCCCGACCGGCCGACCCCCCTGCGAGCCAGCCTGGTCGCCAGCGCCCTGGCCCGCCCCCACCCCGCTGCGCTGCACCCGGTCCGCGCCGTCAGCCGCGCCCCCGGGACCCGGCTCAACCGCGCTGCCGCGATCCTCGCCGCCGACCTCACCTCCACCGTCGACATCGAGGTGGCCTCCGACGACCGCGGACGACAGGTCGTCGCCATCGAGGTCACCGCGGCTGCGCGACGAGCCCGCCGGGCGCTGGACACGGTCGCGCTCGAGGGCGAGTGGATCCGGCACCGCCGGACGTCCACGGTGCAGCTCAGCAGCAGCCTCGAGCCCTGGCCCGACCGCGGTCGGACCGCGGTGGCCACGACCATGCGGCTCGTCCGGCTGCTGGAAGCGGCGTCATGGCCCCTCGAGGAGTGGCTCCTGGCACCCCCGTGAACGGGCAACCGCGGCCCTGATCCCAAGGCAGGCTCGCTCACACGGCGACCCCACGCGCGTCGCCCTGGCATCAGCACGGCCGGCCCGCTCGCGTCAGCAGGCCCCCGGAGCCACGAGCTCACCCGCGTCGAGGCGTTCGAGCAGCGTCTGGACCGGCACGGCCAGACCGATACCGGCGTCCACCTCGACCGCGAACACGACCCCGACGACGAGGCCGTCGCGATCCACCAGCGGGCCACCCGAGCTGCCCTGGGCGATCTCCACCTCGACCCGGATCACCTCGGCGGGCTCGCCGAGCACGGTCCCGTCCACCATCCCGAGGACGCGACCCGGGCTGACCTGGGCCGGTCCACCACCCGGATAGCCGATGGCGAACACCTCCTCGCCGCGCTGCACGGGAGCGGTCCGGAGCTCGGCCACCGGCAGGTCGCCGGCGTCCTCGAGCTGCAGCAGGGCGAGGTCGGTGTCGGTGGCCAGACCGGTGACCTCCGCCGCCAGGGAGCGTCCGTCCCAGGTGTTCACCGTGACCTCGCGGGGCTGCTCGATCACGTGCCGGTTCGTCACCACGACGCCGTCGGCCAGCACGAACCCGGATCCGAGCCCGAACTGCTGGCAGCCCAGGGAACGGACCCGCACCGTGACCTCCTGGGCGCGCCGCTCGACCGAGGTGGCCGCGACCTCGGGTAGCTCGAAGTCCTCGGTCTCGACCGCCGCCGGCGCCTCGAGCGGGGCCGTCGGGGGCTCGACGCACGCGGCCAGGGCCAGGGCGGCGAGCAGCAGCCCACCGATGCGCAACCTCGGACTCACGAGCGCAGCAGACGGTCGGCCGCTGCCTCGGCGCTGGCGGCGGTGGTACGGGCCTCGTTGCAGAACCGGGTGACCTCAGCGGAGCGCACGTTCAACGTCTCGATGTCCACGTCCTGGCCGGCGCTGGCCCGGTTGAACGCCTCCACGGAGGCGGACTGCAGGTCGAACAGCTGGGTGACACAGCTGTCCAGTGCTCCGGTGGCGTCGGAGATCAGCTCCGACAGTTCGATGAACACGTCCCGCTCCACCTGGACGGTGGTGGCGGTGTCCTCGGCCCGGGCCTTCTCGTCCGCGAGGTCGCGGACCCGGTCCTCCAACTCGTCGACATCCCGCTCGGAGGCGACCAGGGCGTCCCGGGTGACCTCCAGTTGGTCGACCACCTCCGCACGCTGCTCGTCGACGATGTCACGCTGGGCCTCGAGCGCCAGCGCCCGCTCCTCCCACTGCGCGGCCACGTCCCGCTGGTCGACGGCCGCGAGCGTCGCGGTCACAGCGCCGACGGTGGCCAACAGCAGGAGCACGACCAGCACCGCGGTGGGCCAACGCCGACGCCGAGGTGGTGGCGTCGGCGAGGGCGTGGACGACGACAGCGACGCCGGGTCGGACGAGACGGCCCGGGGTTCCTGGTTCACCAGCAGGGATCCTCCGCGAGCGAGGTGGGACGCGACGGTCGAAGCGCCACCTCGATGGTGCCACCTCCGCCGGCTGCCGCTGACCACGGCGGTCACCGCCATGCGGCCCCGCCGACAGCGGCCGTCACACCTCCCCCACTCCGTCCCACGGATGCGGCAGGCTTCCGCCCCGGTGGGGACAGGTCGGTCGCCCCGCAGGACCAGGGCCAGACCCGCCGGGACACACCCCGCCACCGCCCGCAGGCCCACGCTCAGGAGGACGCACCGGTGCCGGTCGACGACGCCCCCAGCACGGTCGAGGCGCTGCTGCGCACCGCAGCTGCCGCCGATGCCCGCGACGCCCGGGCCGTGCTGTCCAGGATCGACGGTGTGCGCCTGGTGGAGCTGGTCGTGACACAGACCGAACTCGCCGTCGACGAGGCTCGACCACGCCCTGCCGGCATCGACGCGGTCGGGGATCTGGCCCGGGCCGCCATCGAGGTGATGGGCCTGCCCCAGGACGCGGCGCTGGAGCTCGACGACGAGGACCTGGGACCGCCCACGGTGACCGGCTGGGAGCTCGTGACCGTCGCCGCCGACGAGCTGGAAGCGGCCACCCTCACTGTCGCCGTGCCGTCGTGGACCCTGGCCCTGGTCGCCTTCGTCGACGACACCACCGAGGACGGTGGCATCGAGCGGTGGGCGGTGGCCGCAGCGGCGGACGGCCGGCTGGTCTCCGCCCGCATCACGATGAGGGACCACCTCGGCGACGCGGAGCTCCACGAGGCGGTGCTGACCCGGGACCCGGCCGCGTTGGGCCACGACGCGACGCTCGGCGCCGCCCTGCGCGCAAGCCTCCACGACGCCGCCCGCGGCCCGTGACCTGGCCCCCACGCCCCCACGCAGGTGGGCCCCACCGCGCACTGAGCGCGCGCACGGCTCACTGAGCCCTCACCCTCCGCGGCATGGTTGGGCGTCGAGCCGTCGGTGGTGACAGACTGCGCCGCCCTCCGCACGCCCCCGTTCACGAGACGAGCTCCCGCTTGGCTGTCCGCGCCCGCTACCGCCCCCACCCCCGTGGCTTCGGCTTCGCCGATCCCGTCGACACCGACACCCTGACCGAGATCCCGGTGACGATCACCGGTGAGGACGGCCGGGGCACCGAGATCGACCGCATCTTCGTCCCGCCTCCGGCGGCCAAGGGGCTGCTGGCCGACGACCTGCTCGACGTCGAGGTCGACCTGGACGACAAGGGAGCCTCCGCGCGATCGATCACCCTGGTGTCCCGTCCCAGGAAGATGCTCGTTGGCACCGTCCAACGGGGCCCCGGCCGGGTGGTGCTCGAGCCGAACCACGCCCTGGGCACCGGCTGGATCGACCTGGACCAGGGCGTGGCCAGCAAGGTCGAGCAGGCCATCGGACGCCAGATCGTGGTGCTCGCTGCTGAGCGTGAGGACGGCGCCCCCCTCGGCCGTGCCCTGGTGGCGGGCCCCCACGTGGTCGGTTCCCCCCAGGCGATCAGGGCCGCCAGCGTGGTCGTGGCGCTGGGACGGGCGGCACCGTCCCTGGTCCCGGGTGGCCCCGCAGCCGCAGGACTCGAGACCGCCGAGGCCGAGACCACCCACCTCAGGATCGTCGGGCTGCTGGCCGGCGGCGGCCGCGGCGGCGCCGCCGGCCTGGACACCACCGGGCCACTTCCCGGTGTCGAGGCTCCCTGGGTCGAGCGCCGCGACGAGCCCTGCGTGACCGTCGACAGCGCGAGCACCCGGGACGTGGACGACGCCGTCGCCGCCTCCTGGGACGGCGCCGAGGACTCCCCGGTCCACGTCGCGATCCACATCGCCGACGTCGCCCGTGCGATCGGGCTCGGCTCCCCCGCCGACCGCTACGCCCGGGTGGTGGCCTCCACGGCCTACCTGGCGGTCGGTGAGAACGCGCCGATGCTGGACCCCGCGCTGTCCGAGGGCGCGCTGTCCCTGCTGCCTCACGAGGACCGCTGGGCGATCTCCGCCCGCTTCGACGTGGCCCCGGACGGATCGTTGACGGAGGTCGCGATCGAGTCAGCCGCCGTGCGCTCCCGGGCCAAGCTGTCCTACGAGTCACTGGAGGCCTGGCTCGCCGGCGAACCCGACGGCATCCACACCGAGGCCGGCTCCTCCGCGACCGTGGCCGACGAGGTCCTGACCGCCGCGGTCGAGGCCTCCCGCCGCCTCGGCGTCGAGCGCGACGGGCGCGCCACCTTCGCGGAGCTGTTCGAGGACGCCGAGGTGGAACCGGCACTCGTCGACGGCCGGCTCGCCACCGTGGCGGCCACGCCCCACGCCGAGGCCTATCGGCAGATCGAGCGGTTGATGGTCGCGGCGAACGAAGCCGTCGCCAGCTGGCTGATCGCGCGGCAGGTGCCCGCCCTCTACCGCGCCCACGTCGGCCTGGCCCCAGATCGGCTCGCTCGGCTGCGCGCCGCCGTCGAGCTCGCCGGCGCGGAGGTGCCCGCGCTGGAGGATGCCGACGCCGCGGCCGATGTGGTGGTCGGCCAGCTGATCGCGGCGATCGATGCCGCCGAGGCGGCCGGCCGCCACGCCGAGCGCGAGCTACTGGTCTCCGTCGCCGCGGGCTCCACGGCGCGGGCGTCCTACGAGCCCGACCCGTCGGCCCACACCGGGCTGGCGTCCTCGGCCTACACCCACTTCACCTCGCCGATCCGCCGCTACGCGGACCTGGTGGTCCACCGCCAGATCCGGGCAGCCCTGGCCGAGGAGGCGCCACCGCACTCGGCGGAGGAGCTCGGTCCCCTGGCCGGCTGGCTCGACGCCCGCGCCGGGGCGATGAGCTTCCTGCAGGCCCGGGAGCGGGGGGACCTGTGGTCACGGCTGTTCGACCGTGGGTTCCTCGAGGACCCCGAGCCGGCAAAGGTGACCGGGGTGACGTCCAACGGGCTGAAGGTGCGGCTGCCGCGTCTGGGCGTGTCCGGCTTCGTCACCGCCGAGCGTGCCCTGGACCTGCCACCCAAGCAGCGCGGCACCCTGAGCGTGGACGAGCACGGCCTGACCACCACCTCCGGTCCCTGGCAGGTCGGCTCACGCGTGACGGTCCGCTTCGCTGGACTCGACCCGACCGGCCGACCGAACTGGCGGCTGGGTCCCGGGCCGAGCTCGGGCTGAGGCACCACGGCGCGGCCGGCTACCCGCTCAGCCGCGCGAGTGCCTCGGCGAGCTGGCCGAGACCGTCCCTGACCCAGGGCAGCGCCAGCGGGTCGTCGTCGACCAGGGCGGTCTGACGCCGCAGGTCGTCGGGTCCGTAGAGCAGGCTGGTGGCGACCCTGAGCCGTAGCGCCTCGGGGTCGTCCCCGAACGCCGACCCGGGCAGGGTGGCCACATCGAGCTGGTCGATCAGCACCCGAGCGAGGCCCGGGCTGTCGGTGATACCCCACCTCTGCGCCAGGCGGTCGCGGTGCGCGGACAGGTCCGGGTAGAGGTAGAAGCCGCCCTGGGGCCAGGCCAGCGTGGCACCGGCGGCCACGAACACCTCGGCGACCGCACCGGCGACCGTCGCGTGGAGGAGTCGGCTGGCATCGAGGTGGTCGACGAGGACCTGCGGCTCGGTGTAGGCCCAGGCCGCCACCTGCTGGACCGGGTTGGCCGGCGAGGACCACACCTCGCTGGCGATGTGCAGCAGCCGCTCGCCCAGCCGCTCACCCAGCTCGCTCGCCGGGAGCCGGGTCACGCCGAGCCGCCAGCCTCCGAGCGCGAGGCTCTTGGAGATCCCGGTCGTGATCACCGTGCGCTCGGGCGCGAGCTCCGCGGGGCTGAGGTAGCTGCGGGAGGGATCGTGGACCAGGTCGCGGTAGATCTCGTCGGAGATGATGACGAGGTCGTGCTCCTTGGCCACGGCGCACACCGCCGCCACCCGGTCCCGGTCGGCGAGGGTGCCGGTCGGGTTGTCGGGCAGGGTGACCAGGACGCTGCGCAGGGGGTGGCCGCGCTCGCGGGCCCGATGGGCAGCGGCAGCCAGACCGTCGGGATCCGGGACACCGCCCTGGCCGGGCGCAGTCTCGATCAGGCGCGCGCGCTGCGCCAGCAGCTCCGCCTGGGCGGCGTAGCTCACCCAGCTCGGTCGCGGGAGCGCCACGTCGCCGCCGATGGCCTGCAGCAGGGCGTAGAGCAGCGGCTTGCTGCCGGGGCCGGCGACGACCTGGGAGGCGGTGGTGGGCAGGCGGCGGCGGGTCCAGTACCCGGCCGCGGCGTCGAGCAGCTCGGGCGATCCCGCCACGGGCCCGTAGCCGTTCGCACCCGCGGCTCCGGCGAGGCGCTCACGCAGCGCCGGGTGCACGGGGAGCCCCGCTTCCCCGAAGCCGAGCGGCAGGATCGTGCGGCCCTCGCGCCGGGCGCGTTCGACGGCTTCGTTCACGGCGAGGGTGGCGGAGACGGCCACGGTCGGTGCTCCAGATCGCGATGCGGGCAGGTCGGGGGTGGACCGTCGGGACGGTGCGCCACGAACAGCATCAGCGCAAGCGCGATATAGTGACTCTCAGCATAAGGAGAGCTGATGCTCGATCTGCACCGGCTCCAACTCCTCCACCACTTCTCCCAGCAGGGCAGCATCGCCGCGACCGCGGGAGCCCTCGGCTACTCGGCCTCGGCGGTCTCCCAGCAGCTGGCCACGCTCGAACGGGAGGCCGGTGGTGCGCTGCTGGACCGCACGGCGCGCAGCGCGGAGCTGACGGTGCTGGGGCGGCGCCTGGCCGAGCACGCCGCGGTGGTGCTGGAGGCGGTCGAGGCCGCCGAGGTGGACCTCGCGGCGCACACCGGCAGCCCGGCCGGACCCGTACGGATCGCGGCGGTGCCCTCGATCGCGGTCGCGCTGGCGCCGGCGCTGGCTGCGCTGATGAAGCGCGAGCGCGACCTCGAGGTGGTGGTCCGGCAGGCGGCTCCCTCCGAGGCCCTGAGCCGGCTGCGCAGCCGGGACGTGGACATCGCCGTCGTCGACGACCACGCACCGGCCCCGCCGACCACCCACGATCGGTTGGACGCCGAGGTGCTCCTGCACGACCCGCTGGTAGTGGTCCTGCCGCGTGACCACCCGGCCGCGGCCGGCCCGGGCCCGATCGCGCTGGCCTCGCTGGCCGCTGGGCCCTGGATCTGCGCCCCGGTCGGGGAGCCGTCGCGGACCGCTTTCGACCGGGTCCTGACCGAGGCACAGGTGACCCCCGAGGCCCGCTGGGAGTTCGAGGGGCTCGCGACGATCGCCGCCCTGGTGGCCGAAGGCGTGGGGATCGCCATCCTGCCCCGGCTGGTGGTCACCGCCGCTCTGCGGGACCGGGTGGTCCAGCGCGAGCTCCGGGTGCCGGCCGTCCGGGCGGTCGTGGCGCTGACCCGCACCAGCTCGCGCGGTCGTCCGGCTCTCGAGGTCGCGTTGGCGGCGCTCCGCGAGGCCCCCTGAGCCGGCGCGCGGCCGCCTGAGCCAACGCGCGGGCACCGCGGCGCGGCGGCGGTCAGTCCCCGCGGAAGCGCTGCTCACGCCACGGGTCACCGAGATCGTGGTAGCCACGCTCCTCCCAGTAGCCCCGCACGTCGCGGTCCAGCAACCGCAGCTCCGTGACCCACTTCACCGACTTCCAGCCGTACAGACGGGGCACCACCAGCCGTAGCGGTCCCCCGTGCTCCCGCGCGAGGGGGACGCCGTCGTGGGCCCAGGCCAGCAGGACGTCGTCGGCGGTCAACTCCTCCAGCGGCAGGTTGGTCGTGTACGCCGGGTGACCGGCGACGAGCCCGTGGGTGGCCGTATCGTGGATCCCTGCCACGGCGAGCACGTCCCGTACCCGCACCCCGGTCCAGGTGTTGTCCAGCCGCGACCAGGTGGTCACGCAGTGGAAGTCGCGGGTCACGGTCACCTCGCCGATCGCCTGGAGGTCGGCGAGACCCAGGACCGTGCGCCGCTCGACCAGCCCCGTGACGACCACGCGGACCTGCTCCGGGGTCCACGCGGGCGCCCGCTCGACGTGCAGGACGGGGAAGCCGGCCGTGAGGTGCTGGCCGGGCGGGATGCGGGTGGGGTCGTCGACGGTGGTGGGCGCGACACCGACCTCGGGGCTCGGACCGAGCATCGTCGCGACCTCGACGGCATCGAGGTCCGCGACCCGGCGTGCGATGGCCCCGGCGAGTTCGAGCCTCAGGTCCTCGTCCTCGACCTCGTCGAGGTAGCGACGGGCATCGGTGAGGGTCCCCGCCAACTGGTCGCGCACGCGGGTCGGATCGGTGCGCGCCGGCGCGGCCTTGCGGACCTCGTCGGCCCGGCGCAGCAGCCTCGCGATGGTCGCAGCAGCGTCGCTCACGAAGACCTCCTCGGCGGTGGCGGCGATCGACCTCGAGCCTCGCACACCACCGGAGCGGGCGCGAGCGGCCTCTCGTCACCCGCGCGGCCCAGCGGACTGGCAGACTCAGCGCACCGACCCACGAACCCGCCGCCCCCACCACCCCGCCGAGGAGCCCATCCGTGGCACGCATCCTGACCGTCGACGGGTTCACGCCCGACATCCACCCGGAGGCCTTCGTGGCCGACGGCGCGACCGTGGCCGGCCAGGTGAGGTTGGCAGCGGGGGTGTCGGTCTGGTTCGGCTGCGTGCTCCGCTCGGAGCGCAGCACCATCTCCGTCGGGCGCGACACCAACCTGCAGGACCTCACCGTGATCCACACCGACGAGGGCATCCCGGCCACCATCGGGGACCGGGTCACCGTCGGCCACCGGGCGATCCTCCACGGCTGCACGATCGACGACGATGCCCTGATCGGGATGGGTGCCATCATCCTCAACCGAGCCCATGTCGGCGCCGGCGCGGTGGTCGGCGCCGGGGCCGTGGTCCGGGAAGGCCAAGAGATCCCCGCCGGCACCCTGGCACTCGGGGTCCCCGCCAAGGTCCGGGAGGCGGAGCTGCCACCGGTCCCCCGCCGCAACGTGGCCGGGTATCTCGCGCTGGCCGAGCTGTACCGCGACGCCGCCGACCTCGGGCGCGCCGCGGGCCCGGGCCCGGGCCGGGAGCCGTCGTGACCGACAGCCGTCGCCACCTCGCCGACCTGGTCGCCATCGACTCCACGAGCCGCACGACCAACCTCCCCCTGCTCGCCTACGTCGAGGACCTGCTCGACCATCGCGGCATCCCTTCCACCCGCGGACCGGACGCCACGGGCACGAAAGCGAACCTCGTGGCCCGCATCGGGCCGGCCGTCGAGGGTGGCATCGTGCTCGCGGCCCACACCGACTGCGTGCCCGTCGAGGGCCAGCCCTGGAGCAGCGATCCCTTCACCCTCACGGCCCGTGGGGACCGGCTCCATGGTCGGGGCGCGACGGACATGAAGGGCTTCATCGCCAGCGTGCTGGCGCAGCTGCCCGCCCTGGCCGCCGCCCCGCTCACCCGGCCGGTCCTGTTGGTCCTGACCTACGACGAGGAGATCGGCACCGTCGGTGCCCCCAGCGCCGTGGAGCTGCTGTTGAGCAGCCAGCCCCGCCCCGAGGCGGTGATCGTGGGCGAGCCGACCCTGCTGCAGCCGGTCACCGCCCACAAAGGGGTGCGGTCCTTCACCACGATCGTGGAGGGCCGCGACGGTCACTCGAGCCAGCCCGAGCGCGCCGCCAACGCGCTGACGGCCGCGGCCCGCATCGCGACCTTCATCGCCGACCTCGCCGCTCGCCACCGCGATGCCGCGGACGCACCCGACTTCGACCCGCCCTACACGACCTTCAACCTCGCGACCCTGCACGCCGGGCAGGCCATCAACATCATCCCGCGCCGCGCCGAGCTGACCTGGGAGTACCGCCCCGTCCCGGCGGACGACTCCGACGCCCTGGTCGCCGAGGTCGAGCGTCACGCCGCCGAGGTGGTCCTCCCCGAGCTCCGGGCGACCACCGGCGAGGGCGAGATCACCTTCCGCCACGACGCCATCGCCCGGGGCCTGGCACCCGAACCCGGCGGGGTCGCGGAGGCGCTGGTCCGGCGCCTGACCGGCGCGAGCGGACCCGCCGGCTCGGTGCCCTTCGGGACCGACGGGGGCCACTTCCAGGCTGCCGGGCTGTCGACGGTGGTGTGCGGCCCGGGGTCGATCGAGCAGGCCCACCAGCCCGACGAGTGGATCGCCGCCGAGCAGCTCGATGCCTGCGACGCGATGCTCGCGGCGCTGGTCCGCGAGCTGTCCGCCTGACGACCCGGCTGGCGCCGGACCGTCACTGGCCCCGCGGGAACCGGAAGTGCACGAACACCCGACCGTGGTTGCCGGGGTCCTTGTCGATGCGGTGGTAGCGACCCCGCATCTCCTTGCTGTCGAGGAACCGCAGCACCCGCTTGCGCAGCGCGCCGCTGCCCTTTCCGGTGATGATCTCCAGCTGCTTGACCTTGCGGGCCTCGGCCTCGTCCATCGCGTCGCGCAGTGCCTGGTCGATGGCCCCACCCCGGTTGAACACCGGGTGCAGGTCCAGGGTGAGCTTCCGTGAGGACATGGTGCGTGGCGCCCCATCGCGAGCGGCTGGTCGGCGACCAGGGTAGGCAGACACCCGGCCACCGCGTCCAGCCGGTCGCCCTCGTCGTGGCTCAGCCAGCGGTGGTCGCGTGGAGCACCAGGGGAAGCACCTCATCGGAGCCGGCCTCGGCCAGCAACACCCCGGCGACGGTCAACGTCCAGCCCGACCGTCGCAACGCGTCGACCAGGAGGATGGGTCCACCGGGCGGGTCACCGACCAGCTCCAACGCCCCCAGAGCCCCCGCGGCCTGGTGAGCCGAGTTCCCCCGGTCGGACTGGGCCGGAGACGGCCGGGCCGCCAGCACGTCGTGGTGGACCGGTAGGTGACCGAGCTCGCCCAGCCGGTCGGCCACGACCCGGATCACCCTGCCGTAGGTGCGGGAGGGCATGGTCACGATCGCCCGGGGACGGGCCCGCCACGACCACCGGGCCAGGACCCGGGCGAGCCCGTCCACGATCCGCTCCAGCGCGTCCTCGTCGAGCTCCTCCCCCGCTGCCGCCTGCGTGAGCAGCCGGTGCACCGCCTCGGTGTAGCTCGATGGCTCGTTGCCCGTGAGCGCGCGGCCCTCGGCGAGCTGCGCGGACCCGTCGATGTTGCCGCGCTGGCGGTGCCCGAGCACGTCCAGCCCGGTCGGCCAACGGCGGCGGGCCTTGAGGGGGAGGTCGACGCTGGCGACGAACACCTCGGCGGTCGTGAGCAGCTCGTCGTCCACCTCGACGTCGGGTGGGACACCGGTGCACCGCCCGCACCGCCCGCAGCCCTTGGCGTCGGGATCGTCCAGCGCCCGGGTGAGCAGCTCCATCAGGCAGTCGGTACCCGTCGGGTCGAGGTAGCGCAGCATCACGCGGCGTTCGGTACGGCGCCCCGCCAGCAGCCGCTCGTAGCGGGCGTGGTCGTGGTCGTACGCGGTGCCGGTGGCGGCGTAGCCCCGCTCGTCCCGCACCACGTTGCCGTCCACGTCGAGGACCTTCAGCAGCAGCTCCAGGCGGGTCCGGCGGATGTTCACCCGGGTCTCCAGCCGGGGCAGCGACAGGGGCCCCTCCGCGTCGCCCAGGGCGGTGAGGATCTCCTCCACCTCGGCCTGGGTGGGAACACCGGCGACGTCGAAGTGGTCCCAGAGGGTGGCGTCGTTGGCCGTGGGAAGACACACCACGTCGGTGGGCTGGCCGCCGCGTCCGGCCCGTCCGATGGCCTGGTAGTAGGCGACCGGCGACGACGGCGCACCGAGGTGGACGACGAACCCGAGGTCGGGCTTGTCGTAGCCCATCGACAACGCGGTGGTGGCCACGACCGCGTCGTAGGCGTTGTCACCGAGCGCGTCCTCGATGGCGGTCCGCGCGGCGGGGTCCAGGCGGGAGGTGTAGGCGACGACATCGCACCCGACCTCGGTGAGGAAGGCGGCGGTGCGCTCCGCCTCGGCGACGGTGAGGGTGTAGATGATCCCGGAACGACCCTCCGGGGCGCGTTGCCGGAGGTAGGCCGCCAGGAACGCCAGCCGCTCCTCGTGGCGGTCGCGGTGGACGACGTGGAGCTCGAGGGTGTCACGGGCGAGTGCCCCGCGCAGCACGAGCGTGTCCCGACCCGCGCCGCCGGCCGGGGTCACGTCCCGCAGCTGCTCGGCGACGTCGGTGACGACGCGGTCGGTGGCCGTCGCCGTGCAGGCCAGGACCGGGACCGCCGCCGAGCGGCGGGTGGCCAGCAGGTCCAGCACGTCGCCGATGCGGCGGTAGTCGGGCCGGAAGTCATGGCCGTGATCGGAGATGCAGTGGGCCTCGTCGATCACGAGCATGCCGATCTCCCCCACCAACCGTTCCAGGATCTCCCGTCGGAACCGGGGGTGGTTCAGCCGCTCGGGGGAGATCAGCAGCAGGTCCACCTCGCCGCGCTGGGTCGCGGCCTCGATCGTCCGCCAGTCGTCGGGGTTGGTGGAGTTGATGGTCGCCGCCGCCAGGCCCATTCGGCCGGCGGCTGCCAGCTGGTCGCGCATCAGCGCGAGCAGCGGGGAGACGATCAGGGTCGGACCGGCACCGCGGTCCCGCAGCAGCCGGGTGGCGATGAAGTACACCGCGGACTTGCCCCACCCGGTGCGCTGGACCACGAGCGCCCGCGCGCGGTCGTCGACCAGCGCGGTGATCGCGACGGCCTGGTCGTCGCGGAGCACGGCGTCGTCACCGGCCAGGGCGCGCAGGTGTCCCTCGGCCGCGCGGATGACATCGCTCACATGGCCCCCCTGGTGTGCCCGGTGTGGTGGTCGGTGGCGATGGTGGCACGTCGCTGCGACCTCAGGCGCACCCCGGCGCCCGAGCGGGACCTGCAGGCTCCCCCGCGCCCTGGCAGTATGCCGACCGTCGGCGCGCCCGCCGGCCCGTGGCCACGACGCCTGACGGTCGGGGTTGCGGAGCGCGACACGGACGGAGACGGGGGTGGCGATGCCCGACACGACCGACCTGGCCGAGCTGTACCGCGACCTCCACGCCAACCCCGAACTGGCCTTCGCCGAGCACCGCACCGCCGGCATCGTCGCCGGCGAGCTCCGTCGCAGCGGGTACGAGGTCACCGAGGGGATCGGGGGCACCGGCGTGGTCGGGGTGCTGGCCAACGGCGACGGACCAACGGTGCTGCTGCGGGCCGACATGGACGCGCTGCCGGTCGAGGAGCGAACCGGCCTGAGCTACGCCAGCACGGTGACCAGCCTGGACGCCAGCGGCGCCGAGGTGGGGGTGATGCACGCCTGCGGCCACGATGTCCACACCACCTGCCTGCTGGGTGCCGCACGGGAGCTGGCGGCTGACCGCGGCAGTTGGACAGGCACACTGGTGTGCCTCTTCCAACCGGCGGAGGAGGTCGGTGCCGGCGCCCAGGCGATGCTCGACGACGGCCTCTACGACCGCGTTCGGCGCCCATCGGTCGTGCTCGGGCAGCACGTCGCCCCCCTTCCGGCCGGGCTACTGGCGGTGGAGCCCGGCCCCGCCTTCGCCGCATCCGACACCTTGCGGATCACGCTGCACGGCCGCGGCGCCCACGCCTCGCGACCCCAGACCGCGGTCGACCCGGTCGTGCTGGCCGCCGCAACGATCCTGCGCCTGCAGACCGTCGTCGCCAGGGAGGTCCCCCCCACCGAGGTCGCTGTCGTGACGGTCGGCGCTGTCGCGGCGGGCACGGTCGCCAACGTCATCGGAGATCGCGCCGAGCTCCAGGTGAGCGTGCGCACCTTCTCCGAGGAGGTCCGGGCGCAGGTGCTCGCCGCGATCGAGCGGATCGCCCGGGGGGAGGCCGAGGCCGCAGCGGCACCTCGACCGCCCGACATCGAGATGGTGCACTCCTTCCCCGCGGTGCACAACGACCCCGACGCCGTCGAGCGCACCCGACCGGCACTGGCCTCCGTCGCCGCCGCCGTGGTGGCCCCCGGGCCCGTCACCGGCAGCGAGGACGTGGGACTGCTCGCGCGCGCCGTCGACGCGCCCTGCGTGTACTGGCTCCTCGGCGGCGCCGACCCGGCGCTGTTCGAGCGCCTCGACGACCCTGCGGCCGTGGTCGCCCGTGTGGACGAACTCCCGTCGAACCACTCGCCCCACTTCGCACCCGTCATCGAGCCGACCCTCACCGTGGGCGTCCGGGCCCTGGTCGCCGCGGCGCGGACCTGGTTGTCGCCGTCGGACCAGCGCGGTGACCAAGGGTGAAGCGCCTCACGGCGAGCAGTGCGGTTCGCGACCGGGTCGGCGTTGCGGCACGACCGGGTCAGAGTTGCAGGTCCGCCAGTACCTCGGCGTGGACGCGCAGGTCGTCGGCGGAGAACAGCACGAACCGGACCAGCCGGACCGATGATGACTGATGGAGCACGTCCCGCACCGTGCCGAGCGCCACCTCGGCGGCGGGCCTGAGCGGGTACCCGAAGGCCCCGGTGGAGATCGCCGGGAAGCCCACGCTGGTGAGCTCCTCGTCGGCGGCCAACTCCAGGGCGCGGCGGTAGCAGCTCGCCAGCAGCACGTCCGCGGGCTCGTCACGGCCGTAGACGGGCCCGAGCGCGTGCAGGACCCTGCGGTTCGGCAGGTTGAAGGCGTCGGTGGCTACGACCTCGCCGGGCGCGATCGGCGCGAGCCCACGAGCGGCACGGGCCAGCTGGGGTCCGGCGGCCCGGTGGATGGCACCGGCGACACCGCCCCCGGTGGTCAGCTGCGCGTTGGCCGCGTTGACGATCGCGTCGAGGTCGGGCTGGGCGGTGATGTCGCCTTGGGCCAGCTCCAGCGACGCCTGCCCGACCGTGATCGATGTCTGCACCGTGGTCTCCTCGGTGTGTGCTCGGCTGGACCTCCACGGGAGCAGACCGGACCGCTCGCGTCCACCCCGGTCCGCCACCTCCCCTTGGACAGGTGCCGCGGACGGACGGCCACGGCGCACCGGGAAGGCCGCCGCCCGTCCGCCCAGCAGAGCCCCCTACGGTGGGATCAGAAGGTGCCGAACGCGCCGTTACCCGATCCCGACCCGTTGGGAGACCACGTGCTCCACTCCCGGATGACCGGCCGAACCCTGCTCATCGCGGCTGCTGCGGCGCTCGCGCTGGCGGCCTGCGGTCCGACCGAGGAGCCGGCAGACGAACTCGACGACCAACCCGTCGACGACCCGACCGACGAGCCGACCGACGACCCGACCGACGAGCCGACCGACGACGACCCGGCCGGCGAGCAGGACGCACCGACCGAGGACGACCCCGATCGCGACGAGCGGGCGGTCGAGCCCATCGCCGACGACCCCTCCACCGACCACAGGACGCGGGAGGGCAGCTTCGGTGAACGTCTCGAGGTGACCGAGGTGCGTGTCGGCACCCACGAGGGGTTCGACCGGGTCACCTTCGAACTCGACGGCGACGGCACCGTCGGGTGGTCGATCGGGTTCGAGGACGAGCCGACCGCCCAGGGCTCCGGGGCACCGGTCGAGGTCGCCGGCGACACCTCGCTGTGGGTCGCGTTGCAGCCACTGACCTACCCCGAGGATCCGGATGCCGGCCTGGCCGCGCCGGACCGCATCGCTGCCCCCGAGGGTGCGGTCGTGTTGACCGAGGTGGTGCAGGACACGCTGTTCGAGGGCTACCACACCTTCGCCATCGGACTCGACGAGACCGTCCCCTTCGTGGTCGAACGCCTCGAGGAACCCCAGCGGGTGGTCATCGACCTCGTCCCCGAAGACCGCGGGTGAGGTGACCCGGAGGGCCGTTCAGCAGGTCTCGAAGGGGCCGCAGGCCGCGTTCGCGTGCAGCTGGTTCAGCACGCTGGGGAACCCCGTGAGCGCCTCGACGAAGGCGTCGAAGCGGTCCTCATCGCCCTGCCCGCTGCCGGCCAGCCCGTCCGCGATCGCCACACAGACGGCATCGAAGCTCCCCATGGCCTGCTCGTGCCACTGCTCGGCGCCATCGGGTGGCTGCAGCTCCTCCACCGCAGAAGCGATCTCGAGGTAGCGCTGCTGATGGTCGAGCAGCTGGGCCTCGAGGGTGGGTCCGTCACTGACATCCGACAGCAGCTCGTCGAGGTCAGCGGAGAGCTCCATCGCGAGCAGCTCGAGCTCGAAGTTGGTCTCGAGGACGGCGCGCTCGTAGGCCTCGTCGGTCAGGGTGGTGCTCCCCTCCGTCGCCGCGAGGTCGCAGCGAAGCGCGGCGGCGTCCTCCGCAGGGTCGTCGGTGGGGTCCTCACCCGCATCGTCTCCGTCGTCCCCGTCGTCTCCCTCGTCCCCGTCACCCGGTGCGTCCGGCTCCACCTCGGGATCCGGCTCCACCTCGGGATCCGGCTCTACCTCGACGTCCTCCACCTCGGGTGGGTCGAGCTCCACGGCATCGGGGTCGGCGCCGCCGCAGCCGGCCAGGACCAGCGCCGCAGCAGCCACACACGCCGCGGACCTGCGGATCCGCGGATCCATCCACCGTGTGCACCGCATCCGGTCCCCCTCGACTATCGCCTCCGGTCCACCACCTCGGTGCCGGATCCGGGGCGGCGCCTCGCACCTGCTTCCTGCTGGCGGCACCAACCGTAGGTCAGGGATCGACAGGAGGTGGCGATCCAGCACGCATGCCGGACCGGTGACGGCCGCGTCACCGTCACAGCTCGGCTCTTGGGATACCGGACATCACGTCGGCGATCGGCCGGACGCGGTCGAACCAGACCTGCTCGGCGGGACGACGGGCGCCGTGCGGGTCGAGCAGCTCCCGGAACCGCGACAGCGGGGTGAAGGTGACCTTGCCGCCCACCAGGCCGCACATCGTGCTCTCAGGGTGGTCCTGCTCGAGCTGTCCGAGTAGGTGGTCCACGCATCGCACGGCCAGCCGGGTCGCCTGGATCCGGTCGAAGGGGCTCGGGTCACCCCCCTGCTGGACGTGGCCGAGGATCGCCTGCCGGACGTCGAACAGGCCCCCGCCCTCCTTCTCGAACAACGCCCACAGGAACGGGGTGGTGTACACCGGGTCGGCACCCTCGCCGCGGATGATGACCCCGAGCCGCTGTCCGTGGCGGAAGCGATCGTTCAGCGCCTCCACGTCGTACTTGAGCCGCTCGAGCGTGATGCCCTCCTCCGGGGTGTAGACGAACTCCGCCCCGGTGGCCAACCCACTGGTCAGCGCCAGGTAGCCCGACTCCTTGCCCATCACCTCGACCACGAACACCCGGGTCGAGGCCACGGCCGACTGCTTGATCTTGTCAACGTCCTCGACGATGGCGTTGAGTGCCGTGTCCGCCCCGATCGTCAGGCCCGTACCCGGCACGTCGTTGGAGATCGTGACCGGGAGACACACGATCGGGATGTCCAGCTCGGGGTGCTCACTCCTGGCTTCGCTGAGGGCGTGCGCCGCGTTGTAGCCGTCGAAGCTGCCGAACATCAGGATGCCGTCGAGCTGGTGGCCGGCGATCCGCTCGGCGATGGTCGGCAGGTCCTCCTCGGTCGGGGTGTAGCGCTTGGTACCGAGCTCCGCACCGCCGTGGGAGACCCAGCCGCTGACCGACATCCAGCCGAGCTCCTCCACCTGCCCGTCGCGCAGCCCAGGGAAGCCGCCCCGGACCCCGAACACGGTGTGGCCGCGGTCCATGATCGTGCGGACCGCGGCGCGCACCGCGGTGTTCATCCCGGGCGCGAGTCCACCTGCGTGGAGGATCGCGATCCGCTTGACGGGCTGGTCGGCGTCGGCCTCCCGGGGCCGGGCCCGCACCAGGGTCCGAAGCGTCTCGTAGGCCTCGATGAAACCGTAGCCCCGCAGCTCCATGGCCTCGTCGAAGCGCTTCTCCTTCAGTAGGCCGGCGACGGCCTGGGTCTTCTCGACCGCCTGCATCAGCGGCGAGGTGACGATGCGGTTCTCGCGGATCCCGATGAGCTGGGCCTCCTCGGCCGCGTTGCCGGCGACCAGCTCCTGGACGGCCTGGTAGCCGCACCGGGTCCCGAGGTTGCGGTCGAAGGCGCTCGGCGAACCACCCCGCTGGACGTGCCCGAGGATCGTGATGCGGGTGTCCTCCCCGAGGCCCTCAGCGAGGATGTCACGCACCCGCTCCGAGGTGATGCTGACCCCGTAGCGGTCCCGGGCCCCCTCGGCGACGATCACGATGTTCTGCCGACGCTTGATCTTGCGGCCATCCTCGACGGTGCGCCTGACCGCCTCCTCCCAGCTGGCGGTCTGGGGCGGCCGCTCGGGGATGAACACCCACTGCGCACCCGTCGCCAGCCCCGCCATGAGCGCGAGGTAGCCGCAGTTGCGCCCCATGACCTCGATGACGAAGGACCGCTGGTGGGACGAGGCGGTGGAGTGCAGCGCGTCGATCGCCTCGGTGATGCGGTGCAGCGCGGTGTCGGTGCCGACGGTCATGTCGGTTCCGAACATGTCGTTGTCGATCGATCCGACGATGCCGACCAACTGCAGCTGCGGGTGCGCGTCCGCGAGCTCCTGCTCGAGCTCCCCCGCCTCCACCAGCTCGGCCAACAGATCCGGCCATTCGCTGGACAGTAGGTTGGCGCCGGTGAGCGAGCCATCGCCGCCGATCACGACCAGGGCGTCGATGTCCCGGGTCACCAGGTTCCGAGCGGCCGCGCGTCGTCCGTCCCGGGTGCGGAACTCCGGGCACCGGGCGGTCCCGATCACGGTGCCTCCGCGATGCAGGATGCCGCCCACGTGGTGGGTCTGGGCCTCGACGATCGCCTCGCCGCCCTCGACCATGCCCACGTAGCCCTCGTGGATCAGGTAGGGCTGCACGCCGACATGCAACGCGGTGCGCACCACGCCGCGGACCGCGGCGTTCATGCCAGCGGCATCACCTCCACTGGTCAGCACGCCCAGGCTGTGGGGGCGTCGGGCAGCGGACTTGCGGCTCTCGGTCACCGGTTTCCTCCGGGTCGTCAGGCAAGGTCGGGGGCGCGTGGCGGTGCTGTCCGGCCCTCACCCCTGGCCAGCAGGCGGTCACGGTGGGTCGCGTGGTCCGGAACCTGCCGGACGTAGACGGGGTCGGTCAACAGTGGGGAGGTCACCAGCAGATCGGCGGTGGCCCGGTTGCTGGCGACCGGGACGTTCCACAACGTGGCCATCCGCAGCAGGGCCCGGACGTCCGGTTCGTGGGGCTGGGCCGACAAGGGGTCCCACAGGAACACCAGCACGTCCACCCCGCCCTCGGCGATCATCGCGCCCAACTGCATGTCACCACCCAGCGGTCCGCTCTCCAGGCGCAGCACCTCGAGGCCGAGCTCATCCGCGAGGAGCTGCCCGGTGGTGCCGGTGGCGACGAGACGGTGCCCGGCCAGGACCTCCCGGTTGTGGCGGGCCCACGCGAGCAGATCCGCCTTCTGGCCGTCGTGGGCCACCAGGGCGATCGTGCGCAGCGGCGGCTGCGGGGCCATGCGGCTCTCCCGGTTCGGTGTCGGTCGGTGGTCGGGTGCTGGGGTCGTCACGGGTCCGGCGCGTGCGGATCGTCAGGCCCAGCCGAGTTGGTGGAGCCGATCGTCGTCGATGCCGAGGTGGTGGGCGAACTCGTGGACCACGGTGACGTAGACCTCCTCGACGAGGTGCTCCTCGTCCTCGGCGAGCGCGCACAGCGGCAGCCGGAAGATCCTGATCACGTCGGGGGTGGCCCCGCCGTAGTCCTCGCGCTCGGTCAGGGGGATGCCCTCGTACACACCCAGCAGGTCGGGCTCCTCGTCGTGGGTGTCGTCGACCAGCACGACCACGTTGTCGAACTGCGCCCACAGCTCGTCGGGCACGGCGTCCATGGCCTGCCCCACCAGCTGCTCGAAACGTGACATCTCGACGGCGTCCATCACGTCAAGGCTAGGCGGCGGTGTCTGGCGCCGGAGGACGGGGCCACCCGGAGGACGGCCACCCCCGCGGTCTCACACCTCCGCGGGCCGGGTGGCCAGCACCCAGCGTTCGAACCCCGGCACGCTGAAGGCCAGGCGGCCGCGCTGGGGCGCCCAACAGATACCGAGGTCCAACAGGGAGCGGCGCGCGGGTGAAGCGGCCTGGTGCGTGATGTCGACGACGTCGAGCAGGTCACCCATGGCCGCCTCTCCACCCTGCTCGGCCAGGGCCTGGACCAGCAGCTGGGCGCGCCCCGATGGCACGCGGCGCCACCGGGTCGCGTAGAAGTCGTCCACCCGGACCCGCACCCTGGCGCCGGCGGCCCTGGCAACGGGCAGCTCGATGCGCAGGGGGTCGGTGGCGAGGTCCCACAGCGCCTCGCCCCACAGCTGAACGAACCAGGGGTAACCGCCCGAAGCGTCGTGGACCGCTTCGAGGACGGCGGCGTCGACCGACGCGCCGGCGACGCGGTCGAAGGGGCGACGGATCGCCTCGGCGGTGCCGGCCCGGTCCAGCAGGCCGAGGTCGACGCGCGCCAACCGCTCCGTGTAGGTCTGGCCCTCGTCGAACAGGTTCTCGGCCGCCGTCGGTAGCCCCGAGAGCAGCACCCCGAAGGGTCGGTCGTCCTGGGCCGCAGCATGGGACGCTCGCAGCAGCGGCCCCAGCAGGACGTCGCCGGCCTCGTGGACCTCGTCGATCGTCAGCAGCACCCCATGGGAGGAGCGCCCGGCGAGCTCGGCGAGATCACCGATCAGGCCCTCGAAGCGCTGGGCGTCGGCGCGCCCGGCGAGCTCGGGACCGCGCGAGCCAGCTCGCACCGTGGCCAGCCCAGCGAGGCTGACTGCCGGTTCCGATGCGACCAGTTCCTCCAACCCGCGGAACAGCACGGCGGTCGCCCGGGCGAGCTCCGTGTCGTCGCGGTCGGCCTCCACGTGGATCGTCGCCAGAGAGAGCTCCCGGGCTCGCTGGCGCACGTAGGCCAGGAGCGCGGTCTTGCCGACCCCCCGCACCCCGCGGTAGAGCACGAACTCCGGCGCGACCGAGGCCGCCAACTGCTCCACGACGATGCGGGCGCGCAGCAGCGCGTCCTCACGACCTCCGAAGTCCGGCGGGATCCGGCCCATACCGGGCCGGAAGGGGTTCGCGGCGGCCGCCAGCGCACCCCCACCGATCGTGAGGTCGTCGAAGGGGTTGGGCACCCATCTCCCCATGGCTCGCGAGCTCATCATGCTACTGCCAGGAACCCCCGAGACACGGAGCCGACCCCGCGCCGGCAGGCGGAGCACGGCCCGGGAAGCGCGCTCTGCGAGGTGATGTGCGCGCGTGGCCACCCACCTCCTGGGGACAGCTTGGGGACGACCGGTGGACATCCTGTGACTTGCGGGTTCCCCCTGGACATCGGCGGTGCGAGCGGCGTAGGTTCGCTCTCGCCGGTCGGGAACGGACTGCGGATCCCCGGTCGGACACCCAGGAGCTTCGTACAGGGGCAACCGGGTGCAGGTGGAGGGCTCCGGCCCGCCGATGTGGACCCCGGAACGTGACGGCAACGCATCGGTCGAACCCCGCGAGGGGTGAGCCACCGAGCGGAAGGCCGAGAGGCCGACCGTTGAGCCACAGCGGTGCTGTACCGCCGAGGTGGTGGTGGCACCCGACGCAGCGGGTGACACTGACGAGACGCTCGTCCGCGAGGATGGGCGGGGCTGCGGCCCGAGCGACGTGGCCACCTCCGGGTGGCGACCCGCACGGCGCGGCGGTCACGACGGAGGTCCCCAGCGGACCACCTCGCTCGCGACGGTGAGGTACGGCAGGTGCTCGTGAGGGCACCCGACGTCCCGATCCGAGGTGGTGACGGGTGCCGTGCTCGGACACGGTGCAGCGGCCACCGACGGCTGGGTCACACCTTCGGGTGAAGCCCGCCGCCCGGTCCGCCGGGTGGTCGCCGGCCCGACCGACCTGCCCCCGAGAGGGGATGGAGTGGTCAGGACGACGAGCCGGTGTTCCACCACCCGAGTGGAGCTGTGGAACACGACGCGACGCCCCGGAGGTCCTGAGACGGACGCCGGGGCGTTCGCGCGTGTCAGGGCGCGTCAGCCGGCGATCACCCGCACCAGGGCCGCGACGCCACCCACCCCGGCCCACCACAGGACACCAGTCCGCACGCGCTGGGGTGACAGGATGCGCAGCAGCGGCCGGCTCAGCAGCAGTCCGGCCAGCAGCAGCGCGGACAGCAGGACGCCGACCAGCGCCTGGGTGCGGGTGAACGAGCCCACGCCAGCCAGGCCCACCAGGGTCAGCACGATGCCGACCGCCCACACCAACCCCAGGGTCGGTCGCACCACCGCCGGATCACGATCGCGGTACAGCAGGGCGATCGGCGGACCACCCAGGGCCGTCGCGGCGCCGGTCACGCCGGAGACCACGCCGGCCGCGACCTCCCGGCCCGGGGTGACCTCCAACCGCCAGCCCCCTGCCGCGGCCGCGACCGCAGCGAGCAGGACCACGGCGACCAGCGCCGTCAACCACCGCACGTCGACCACCACCACGATCCCGGTGCCGATCACGATCCCCGGGACCCGCCCCAGCATCAGCCGGTTGGCGGAGGGCCGGTCCAGCTCGCCTCGTCCCACGATCGCCATCGTGACCGAGAGCGGCAGGGCGGCGACCAGCATGGCACCCGGGAGCAGCTCCGGGGCGGTGAGCGCCAGCGCCGGCACGGTCGCGAACGCCGCACCGAAACCGACGATCGATTGCGCGACCCCACCGAGGACCGCCGCGGTCACCACCAGCACCAGGCCCACGACGCCGATCGACACCGCCAGCGCACCGAGGGTCCCCGCGAGCACCTCCATCGACGACAGCACGTCACTCGTCCTCACGGTCCCGGTGACCTCGGCCGTCCTGGGCACACCCGTCACCCGTTCGCGTCGGCGACCAACTGCTCTGGCGAGGGGCCGTAGCGTAGGGGCCGCGACGTCCCTGCCGGGACGTCCCATCGCCCGCTAGCGTCGAGGGTCAACGCACCCCATGGAGGAACCCACGTGAGGATCGGCATCCTGACCGGCGGCGGCGACGTCCCCGGCCTCAATCCCTGCATCAAGGCGGTCGTCGACCGCGTCATCGACGACGGCCACGAGGTCATCGGTCTGCGACGCGGCTGGGCCGGGCTGCTCGAGTACGACCTCGACGATCCGGAGGGCTCGAGCGAGCGCCACGTGATCCCGCTGAGCCAGGACGTCGTCCGCAAGATCGACCGTACGGGCGGCACCTTCCTGCACACCTCGCGGACCAACCCGCAGCGGGTCCGCGACAAGGAGGTCCCGCCCTTCCTGCGCGACGAGGCTCTGGGTGAGGGCCCCCACGACTTCACGGCCCACACCCTGCGGGTGCTCGACCACCTCAACATCGATGCGATGATCCCGATCGGTGGCGACGACACGCTGTCCTACGCCCTGCGCCTGCACGAGGAGGGCTTCCCCGTCGTCGCCATCCCGAAGACGATGGACAACGACGTCCACGGGACGGACTACTGCATCGGGTTCTCCACCGCCGTGACCAGGTCGGTGGAGTTCATCCACCAGCTGAGGACCTCGACCGGCTCCCACGAGCGGATCGCCGTCGTGGAACTGTTCGGCCGGTACTCCGGCGAGACATCGCTGATCAGCGCCTACCTCGCCTCGGTGGACCGCGCCATCATCTCCGAGGTCCCCTTCGATCCCGAGCGGCTGGCTGCGCTGCTGATGGAGGACAAGCGCCGCAGCCCCTCCCACTACTCGATGGTGACCATCTCGGAGGGCGCGACCTCCACCGGTGGGGACATCCACCTCTCCGGCGAGGCGGACGCCTTCGGCCACCGCAAGCTCGGTGGTATCGGGCAGACCACCGGTGAGATGATCAAGCAGCTGACCGGTGAGGACATCATCGTCCAACAGCTCGGCTACCTGATGCGCTCGGGCCGCCCGGACTCACTCGACCTCATGGTCGCCACCAACTTCGCCGTGATGGCAGCCGACCTGGCGGTCGACGGTGAGAAGGGTCGCATGGTGGCGCTGCGCAGCGGCACCTACACCAACGTCCCCATCACCGTGACCGGCTCGGGCGCGCGCCGGGTCGACGTCGATGCGCTGTACGACGTCGACGCCTACCGACCCAAGGTCCGCCAGGTCGCCGGCAAACCGATGTTCCTGTACTGAGGACCGCGGCGCCGCGGGAGCCGCCAGGAACGTGAGGGGCGAGGCGTTGCAGCCACCGTCCCGCGCCTCCCTACCCCTACCCCTACCCCGAGCGTTGCCTGCGCGCCGGGGGTACCCCGGACGTACGGCCAGATCGGCCAACGGACCGCCGGCCGCGCCAGGGGTAGGGTCGAAGAGCCCGTCTGAGGATGGATCCATGCGGATCACGCTCCTACCCTTCAGCGCCGCGCTCCTGACGGCCGCGCTCCTGGTCGTCGCCTGCGAGGTGGAACTCGAGGGGGAGCCTCCCGAGGTGTCGATCGGTGACGTCACCTGGTCCGACGACCAGATCGAGGTCGAGGTGACGACGAACCTCCCGGAGGGTGCGATCCTGGCCTGGCAGGTGGTCGAAGGCGACGACCTGGACCTGGTGGACCCGGTCGACGTCGCCGGTGTCACCACCGTCACCGATGACGGGGCCGCATCCGTGGTCGCGGATGTGAGCGGGTTCACCGACGACCAAGCTCTGGTGGAGGTGTCGTTCGCGCGCTTCGCCGAGCAGCCGGCCGAGGTGCTGCAGGACTACGACGTCGAGCAGGAAGCCAGCGACGAGTCGTTGGTCCGCCGCTGACCGCAACGGCCGATGGCGTGGCGACGCGCCCAGGCTCACCCGCTGCCGGCGGGACGCTCCGGAACACGACGCAAGGCGTCGAGGAACAGGGCCGAGACGGCGAGGGCCACCAGCATGAACCCAGCCGCCGTCAGGGCGGGTTGCCTGCCCGCGGCCCGCACGACCGGGCCCCAGAGCAACGGTGAGGCGAACTGGCCAAGGAACAGCGCGCTGGTCATCACGCCGATGAGTCGTCCTCGCAGCCGGGCAGGCGCCGCGTGCGCGACCCAGCCGACCAGGTTCGGCACCATCAGCCCGAGCCCGGCACCGCCGAGCAGCAACCCTGGCGCGACGACCCCCAGGTTCCCGGCCAGTCCGATGGCGAGGTACCCGGCCCCGGTGACACCGAAGGCGACGGCGAGCACGGTGGCGCGACGTCGGCCGGACGACAGCCGCGCAGAAGCCAGCGAGGCGCCCGCGTAGGCCAAGGGTGGGATCGCGATGAACAGGCCGGTCGCCGCGGGCCCGAGACCGAAGGTTTCCTCCAGCAGGAACGGCAACTGAACGGGGAGGAGGTAGAACGCGATCTGGACCAGGGTCAGCAGCGCGACGCTGACGGCGACGATCCCGAGCGCGTTGCGCTCCCCCGTCGGGACCGAGGCACCGTCAGCTGCTGCCAGCGACCCGTCGACGGCACTGACGGTGCCGGGCCCGGGGACGACGTCGGCCCGCCGCAGCGACCCGGTGCCCACGCGCGGCGGCTCGGGCACGAGCCGCAGGACCGCAGGGAGCAGGAACCAGGCGACCGGGTAGAGGGTGAAGGACCACCGCCATCCGACGCCCGCCAGCAGGCCGCTGATGATCGTGAACACGGTCCCCGACGCGCCCATCACCGCCGCCTGGCGCGCCAACATGCGGCTCCGGGCCCGCCCGCCGTACAGGTCCGCGATCAACGTGGTGACGGACGTGAGCGCCGCGGCGATCGCCAGACCCAGGCCCACCCGTCCGGCCAGGAGACCGGTCAGCGACCCCGCGACGAGGCCGGTCCCGCCCGCCGCGCCGTAGAGCACGATCCCGGCCACGAGCACCGGGCGACGACCGATGCGGTCGACCAGGGCCCCCGCACCCGACGCCGTGACGGCGATGACCAGCGCAGGCAGCGTCAGCACCAGGGGGACGAGCAGGTCGGCACCCGGGACCGAGGCGAACTCCCGCGCGATGGAGGGCAGGGCCGGGGCGACGATCGTCGGCGCCATGACGGTCAGGGCGCTCGCAGCCAGCAGCGTGACCGCGGTGGCCGAGGAGGCGGCCAGGGCCGGTGGTGGCCCACCGTGGCCGTCCGCGAACCGCGACATGCTGCCTCCTCCTTCACGGGCCGTTGCACCCGTGCTCGAGAGCGACCGCCGTCGGATCCTGGAGTCAACCCGATGCGCGAGCGGGCCGTTCGACCGAGCACCGCGGTGACGGGCCGCCTACCGTCAGGGTCGTCGTAGCACCGAGCACGAGGGAGGACACCCACCGTGGGACTGAACATCGATGACCTGGCGATCTCCAGCCGGGAGTTCGCGCCAGGCGGCCCGCTCGAGGACCGGCACGCCAACGACCGCGAGAACGAGGCACCGTCGTTGCTGATCGACGGCGTCCCCGACGAGGCGGTGGAGCTGGCGATCGTCTGTCACGATCCCGACGCGCCGCTGCCCGATGGCTTCACGCACTGGACGCTGTACGGCGTCCCCGCCGACGCCACGGAGCTGCCCGCCGACGCTGACCGGCACTACCGGCCGGGGCCGAACGACTTCGGCTCGACCGGCTACGGCGGACCCCAGCCGCCCGACGGGCACGGCGTGCACCACTACTACTTCTGGGTCTACGCGCTGTCCCGGCCGGTGGAGGGCACACCCTCACGCCGGGAGTTCCTCGACACCTACGCTGATGCCATCATCGAGCAGAACCGGGTGATCGGCACCTACGAGCGCTGAGCAACCCGTCAGCCCGCACGGACCGGCGCCCGGCGCCGGTCCGTCGCGTGGGGGTCTCTGTGGCCTGCCGACAACGGACGCCGCTCGCACCGGACGCCGGGCGCGGCGGCGACCCATCACCGAGGAGCGCAACCGATGGCACGTCACGAGGCCCTGGAGACCGATCCCGGCTGGCTCCCCGAGGACACGATCGAGTCGGTCCGGGGCCAGGTCCCCATCGTCTACGTCGAAGCCGTCCCGGTGCGGGTCGACCACCTCGGTCGCATCACCAAGGTCGGGTTGCTGCTGCGCGCCCAGGCCGACGGATCGGTGTCCCGGGCGGTGGTGTCGGGTCGTGTCCTCTACGGCGAGACCCTCCGGGAGGCCCTGTGGCGTCACCTCTCCAAGGACCTCGGCCCCGAGGCGAGCCCCCGCATCCCCAGCGGCGTCGCGCCCTTCACCGTGGCCGAGTACTTCCCCGACCCGGAGCGCTCCGGCTTCCACGACCCCCGGCAGCACGCGGTGGCCCTTGGCTACCTCGTCGCCTGCGACGGCGAGTGCCGACCCGCCCAGGACGCCCTGGACCTCGCCTGGCTCTCCCCCGACGAGGCCGTGGACCCCTCGATCGCCGGTGAGATGTCCTCCGGTCACGGGCGGCTGGTCCGTCGCGCTCTGGCCTTCGCCGGTCAGTTGCCCTGACACCTCGTGGCCGCGGCCGGCCCCGTCGGGAGCCAGGGGCCCGATCCCGGGACGCGGACGCGTCAGGTGGTGACCAGCAGCACGACGCCGGCGACGGCCAGGACGATCACGCTCGCCACCGTCGACCGCGCCACGAGCGACAGCCCGACCAGATCGCTGTCGTCCTCGAACCAGCGTCGCCGCGCCTCGCTGCGGGCCGACCCCTCCAGCAGCGCCGCCAGGGAGACGACCACCAGGCCCGCACACAAGGCGGCCACCACCGGCGAGTCCCGCACGATGGCGACCCGGACCATCGCCGTCGAGGCGGTCGCGGCCGCGAGGCCGGTCCGGCGCCAGGCCAGGCTGGTGCGCTCGGGCTGCAGGCCGGGATCGACGCTCACGGGATCACGTCGATGAGCGCGATGGCGCCGATCAGGGCGATGCCGAGGATCGTCGCGAGCACCACGACGGCGCCGATGCCCGCCGGCAGCGGTTCCCGGCGCCGCAGGGCGCGCTCGACCCGCTGCCACTGCAGGTAGCCCAGGCTGGCGGTCACCGCCCCGCCCAGGAACGCCGCGCCGGCGGTGACCTCGACCAACCACTCGGGCGTGATCAACTCCGACAGCGCCACGACCGCCACCCCGGCGACCACCAGCGCGAGTGCCGTGCGCAACCAGGCCAGCAACGTCCGTTCGTTGGCCAGGGTGAACCGGGGGTCCGGCTCCTGCCCCTCGCCGAACACCCGCCGAGGTCGCCGGGTGTCCACAGCTGGCTCCTGCTCGCGGTCGCTGGCACCGTAGCCGCCGGCGGGTACCGCCCACGACGGAGCGGGCTCAGCCCGTCGGGCCACCGTCGGCGGCACCGCCGAGCGCCCCGGCCGCGTGCGCCGCCTCCCGGATCGCCGACACCGCCCGTGCGAGGGTGTCCTCGCTCGTGCGGTGGCTCAGCACGGCCAGCCGCAGCACCACCCGCCCCTCGAGCATGGTGGAGGACAGCCGGACGTGCCCGTCGGCGTGGATGCGGGCGAGCGCGCGGTCCTGGGCCGCGTCGTCCCCGGGGACCCGGAAGGTGAGGATGGACAGTTCCGGAGCGGACACCACCTCGACGTGGTCGTCCGCCGCGAGCTCTGCGGCCGCCCACCGGGCGAGGTCCAGGGCGCGATCCAGGGCGGTGGTGAAGGCGTCGGTGCCGTGCAGCGCCAGCGGCAACCACAGGCGCAGACCCCGCCACTCCCGGGTCAGCTCCGGGCCCAGCGCGCTGAAGTCCGGGAGCGCCGGCGGCTCCTCCTCGGCGTCGCGCAGGTAGTCGGCCTCACCGGCGAAGGAGGCGGCGAGGTACGCCCGATCGCGCACCAGCAACGCACCGGTCCCGAAGGGCAGGAACAGCGACTTGTGGGGGTCGAGGGTGATGGAGTCGGCACGCTCGATGCCGGTCAGGAGCTGCCGGCCCCGCTCGGTGAGCTGGAAGAACCCGCCGTAGGCGGCGTCGACGTGGAACCACACGCCGTACTCGCGGGCGACGTCGGCGAGCTCGTCCAGCGGGTCGATCGACCCGGTGTTGGTGGTCCCGGCAGCCCCCACCACCGCCACCGGCAGGAGTCCGTCGGCGAGGTCCTGCTTGATGGCGATCCGCACGGCCTCCGGGTCGAGCCGCAGGCCGTCCGCCGAGGTGCAGACCCGCACCTGCGCGTCGGTGAAGCCCGCGATCCACGCGGCCTTGCGCACCGAGGCGTGGGCGTGCTGGCCGACGTAGAGGCAGGCCCTGCCGACGTCGCCACTCGCGTGGGCGTCACGGGCGGCGACCACCGCGGTCAGGTTCGCGGCCGACCCCCCCGACAGCAGCAGCCCCTGGGCCGTGTCGGGTAGGCCGAACAACTCCGTGAGCCAGCTCAGCACGCCCTGCTCGAGGGCCACGGCCGCCGGGGTGAAAGCCGACAGGCCGGTGTAGCGGTTGGCCACCCCGCCGATGAGGTCTGCTATCGCGGCGGCCAACAGCCCGGAGCCGGGGATGTAGGCCAGCTCCCCGGGCGCGGCGTTGTCGGCGCCGGTGGCCAGTACCGAGCCGATCGTGGCCAGCGCGTCCTCCACCGGCGTCGGGGTCGCAGGAGGTCGCGCCGCCAGCAACTGGCGCGCCAGGTCGTCACCGCGGGGGTGACCGAGCACGTCGCCGTCACGGTGGGCCGCCATCAGCGTGCCCACGAGCTCACCGGCGGCAGCCAGCAGCTCAGACGTCTCGGCCGGGGACGGATCCAGCCCGGACGTCTGGCCTGTCCCCTGCGTCCGCTCCATCCCTGCCCCTTCGCCGTCGGCTCCTGACGCCCCTGCGCCACCAACGCCGGCAGGATACGTCGACCAACGTACTGTCGGGCCCACTGGTGCGAATCTTGACGTTCCGTCTTGACGGTGGGGCGCTGTGCAACGATATGGTCTCCACGCCGCGAGATAGAGGCTGACATGTCCAGCACACTCGACGTGATCGACCAGCAGCTGCTCGCCGCGCTGCGGGCCGACGGTCGGCGATCGATCACCGCACTGGCGACACAGCTCCACCTGTCCCGGAGCGCGGTCCACGCCCGGCTCGACCGGCTCGAGGAGGACGGCGTCCTCAAGGGCTTCGCGCCGGTGGTAGACCCCGCCACCGTCGGCGGGAGCATCGCCGCCTTCGTCCTGCTGTCGGGCGGACCCGGCTCCCGGTTGGAGCTCGAACCGCTCCGGGCCCAGCTGCACGCCCTGCCCCACGTGGAGTACGCGGCGTTGGTCACCGGCGAGGCCGACGTGCTGCTGCTGGTGCGCACCGACTCGCTGGAGCAGCTGCGGGGCTTCCTGCTCGAGGAGTTGGCCGCGGTGACCGGGCTGCGCGGCACGCTGACCCTGCTCGTGCTCGACGAGGTGATCCGTCGCCCCTTCCTGCTCCCCGGCGAGTAGCGACGGCGCGGCCGTCCGGGTCAGCCCGGCAGTCGGACCCCCGGGTTGAGCAGCCCCGCGGGATCGAAGGCCCGCGCGGTGGCCAGCATCGCGGCCACCTCATCAGCGCTGCGGCTGCGGGCGACCCACGCGCGCTTCTGCACGCCGACCCCGTGCTCCCCGTCGGGGCGCCCGCCGGCGGCGACGACCGCAGCGCACACGGCGTCCTCCACGGCCGGGACCCGCGGGATCGGCACGTCCAGCAGGTTGACGTGGAGGTCTCCGACACCGAGGTGGCCGAACACCACCACCTCGCAGCGGTCACCACCGGCGCCCCGGACGATGGCCGGCAGGCTGTCGACGAAGGCGGCGAGCGCCGAGAGGGGCACCACCACGTCCAGCTTGACCACCGGTCCCGCCGCCGCCAGCGCCTCGGCGTGGGCCTCCCGGAGCTCCCATAGCCGGGCCCGGTCGGCGGCGTCCACACCCACCAGGGCGTCCAGGACCCCTGGGGCGCCCTCGGCGGCAGCACCGACCGCCGCCACGAGCCGATCGGCGACCGGCTCCGCCCC
>Ga0207421_10001391_pt1 | contig 31111 bp, 31 predicted proteins | sample SodLakKL_010_SED_4_FD_187542 | JGI IMG/M metagenome (GOLD analysis project Ga0207421, IMG submission 187542) | Alkaline sediment microbial communities from Lake Tanatar, Kulunda Steppe, Russia - 8KL_010_SED (SPAdes) (version 2) | ecosystem: Environmental > Aquatic > Non-marine Saline and...
TTACGATGCCCGTATCAAGCCTGAATCCTATGGGGCCTCCAAGGTTGCAGACAAATATACACGGTAGTGCTTAAATGGTGCCCGACTTTGCACGGTCTTTATTTTCCTTGACTTTCATGCCTTGATTATGATATACTTTTCAAAAGGTTGTCTATATACGCTAGAGGTGGTAAATATTGTCAAAAGACGTGCTGTGTGAAATAAGGGAAGAACTTAAAGATCACGTGGGTGAAACTATTAAGCTAAAAGCCAACCGTGGCAGGAAAAAAACCTTTGAAAAGGAAGGGATACTGGAGAATACCTATCCTTCCATTTTCATTATAAGGGTAGAAGAAAACAACTATTTTCAACGGCTTTCTTTTAGTTACGCTGATGTGCTTACTGAAACAGTCAAACTTAGTTTTTCCACGGACAAAGTTGCTTCCAATAGTTGATTTAAAACAATATTTATAAAAACCCAGTATTAAATAAAAAAGAACCTGGTAACAGGTTCTTTTTTATTTAATGATCCTCCATTATTGGTTATGATTTTCGGGAATGCTTTAGTTATTATGGTTTAAAATAATAATGCCATCATTATAAAAAAAGGAGTGATAACTTTTGCCCCGCAGGCGTCCCGTAATGTCAGATTTGTTAAAGTATGAAATTGCCCGGGAACTTGGGGTAGAAGGTATCGTAAGAAAAGAAGGTTGGGGAGGTGTCAGCTCTCGTAACTGTGGTAACCTGGTGAAAGTTGCTATAGAAAAGGCTGAAAAGGACTTATCCCGGTCTTATCAACAAAATCAATAGTGATGGCAGATATGCCCTTGTTTAAGGGCATATCTTTTTTTCGAGCGTATTTCTCGAACTTATAAATTATACGACTAGTCAATTAAATAAACATATTAAAAGGAAAAGGATTTTCTTTTATTCTGTGGAATAAAACAAAAAAAAGATTGGAGGGGAGATAAGCATGAGGCGAGCTTTACTGGTGGTGGATATGTTAAACGATTTTATTCAGGAGGACGGGGCTTTAAGCGTAGGCCCTGCCGGTAAAGAAATAATTCCTCATATTAAAGACAAGCTGAAAGATTACCGGAAAAATGGAGAGTTCATTTTTTTTGTCGTCGATCAACATTTGTCTGATGACGGAGAATTTACCATGTTCCCGCCCCATTGCTTAAAAGGAGAAAAAGGCGCTGAATTAGTATCCGAACTACGGCCGGAGAATAGTTCCCAGGAAATAGTTATCCCCAAGCGCAGGTTTAGTGCTTTTTATGGCACCGATCTGGATTTGACTTTAAGGGAAAAAGGTATTGAAAAAATGGAGTTAACAGGGGTATGTACTAATATCTGCATAATTTATACGGCAGCAGATGCCCGTATGCGCGAATATGAAGTAGAAGTCAATCCTAGCACAGTGGCTAGTTTTGATGAAGAAGCCCACCGTTTTGCCTTAAAAGAGATGGAGAACACTTTGGGAGTAAAAGTTATAAATTAAGTACAAGAAAAGCGGGAGGTTATTTTCTTGGATAGTGAAATTGTAACGCTAAAAGATATACAAGATTATCTAGTAAATCCGGACAGGATAATACATTCGGCCACACACCAGGAAATTGTTAATGGTATAACCAGTGATATATATTTTATAAGGACCCGAGAAATACTCAAGCATATGAGCAGACTGGATCAAGAAGCTACGGTAGAAATATTTTCATCCCGGGGAGGAGTTGCTGCCGGTACTGAGGAAGCAGTAAATTTATTAAGATTTTTGAATAAGGATAACCAAAAAATAAAAGTATGGACAGTACCGGAAGGCCAAGCCATCAATGAAAAAGAAGTGGTAATGAGGATAGAAGGACCTTACGGCTTGTATGCTGCACATGAAACAGCGCTACTGGGTATGCTGGCTAGCTCCAGCGGATGGGCTACTGCCGCCCGTGAATGCAAAGAAGCTGCAGGAGACAAGAAAGTTTTTTGTTTTGGCGCGCGGCACGTACACCCGGCAGTGGCGCCGGTAATGGAGAGGGCAGCCCTCATAGGAGGAGTAGATGGGTGCAGTTGTGTCCTGGGAGCCAAGTTAATGGGCAGAGAGCCTGCGGGGACAGTACCTCATGCGGTTTTTCTGCTGGTTGGGGATACGGTTGAAGTAGCTTGTAAATATGATGAAATAATGTCAGAAGAAGCCTTGCGGATAATCCTGGTTGACACTTTTAAAGATGAAGCTGAAGAAGCGCTTAGAGTAGCCGAAGCCTTAAAAGATAAACTGGCCGCGGTTCGCCTGGACACGCCCAGTGAAAGGGGAGGGGTGACCCCTGGGCTGGTGAAAGAAGTCAAGGCCAGATTGATACAGGCAGGTTATCCCCATGTTCAAGTCTTTGTTTCCGGTGGTATTAATGCTGAAAGGATACCCGTGCTTTCTGAAGCAGGAGCTGATGCTTTTGGAGTAGGAAGTTACATTTCCCGGGCTCCAGCTATAGATATGACCATGGATGTTAAAGAAGTTGAGGGAAAGCCTGTAGCCAAAAGGGGCCGCATACCCGGGATTACGGAAAATCCACGCTTGTCGCCCCGGTGCTTGTAGCAGAGAAGATGGTGGTTTAGTTAACCGGGAGGAGAAGTTGGTTTATATGAAAATATTTGCTCCGGCCAAAATTAATCTAGGATTAAAGGTTTTACAAAAAAGAAGCGACGGATATCATGACATAAAAACAATCATGCAACAAATCGGGCTGAAGGATATTCTTTTTCTGAACCACAATGCTACAGACTTTAATATTAAATGCTACGGGATAAAACTTGACCGGAAAGAAAACTTGATATACCGTGCCGCTAGCCTGTTAAAACACCAAACAGGTTATTTCGGGGGTGCTACTATTACCCTGTATAAAAATATACCTCCGGGTGCGGGTCTTGCCGGGGGAAGCAGTGATGCTGCTGCTACATTAATTGGTCTTAATTCCTTGTGGGGGTTGGGGCTTGGATGGAGTGACCTTAAAATAATAGGCGGGAAACTGGGGGCGGATGTGCCTTTTTGCCTTCAAGGGGGCACGGTACTGGCCGAGGGCACAGGTGAAAAGCTAACTACCTTATCAAACCTTCCTTTTTTTGGCCTGGTTATGGCCAGGCCGTATGAGCTTTCAGTCAGTACTGCCCGAATATATCAATCCATGCCACCCCACTCACCACCCGGCAAAGAGATAGATTTTTCTTCTTTTGTTAATTTTCTGGACCAAAAAAGTAAGGAGAAAATCATAAAATGGTTTGCGCAGGAAGAGTTAAACGACTTGGAAAAAGCAGCCCTGGCAATTTATCCTCAGATCAAGGATTTAAAAAAAGTATTTAAACAAATTGGTCTAATTCCTGTTATGTCTGGAAGCGGGCCCACAGTTTTTTCCCTGGTTAATAATATTAAAACTGCTTTTCAAAAGGCTTCTTTCCTGGAAAACCAGGGATATCAAGCATGGGCGAGTTGGATTGAAGACTAAAGCCAGTAATAAACCGGGGAGGTAAGCCTTATGATAAACATTGTAGTACTGGCAGGTTCATCTTCAGAAGGAGAGCTGGAAAAATACGCCGAAGCAAGCAACAAGGCAGCCATTCCAATAAAAGGAATTCCCATGCTGGTTTATGTGCTGAAAGCTCTGCATGGCATCTCCAGGGTAAAAGAAATAAAAATCCTTGGTTCTGCTCATCAGCTACAACCTGCCCTCTCCGGAAAATGGTCCCGGCTGGAAATAGTTCCAGAAAAAAAATCATTAGTAGAAAACCTGGAAGCAGGTTTACAATCAGTGGAACAAGAAACACCTTGCCTTATAGTAACATCGGACATACCCCTTATTACATCTGAAGCTGTAGAGGATTTTATTTCTCGTTGTTATCCTTTTAATAAGGAGTTTTATTATCCCGTTATTGAAGAAACAGAATGTAAAAGGAAATTTCCCCAGGTAGAGCGGACTTGCGTTAGTATTAAAGAAGGAAGGTTTACAGGAGGAAATTTGGCTCTGGTTAACCCGGCTTCAATTTTATCACAGATAGATCGGCTTCACACCATTTTTTCTTACCGCAAAAAGCCGTGGAAATACGCCCGCATGCTGTCGCCCCTACTGGTATTTAAATTGATGTTTAAAATCGTATCCATTTCTGAACTTGAAAATCATATTTCCAGGATCATGTCCCTGGAAGTTTCTGCAGTTCGAACTCCATATGTGGAAATTGGAACCGATGTAGATAAACCGGCGGACCTGGAGCTGGTTCGGAAATACCTTTAGAGGACTATGCTCACCGTTTAGCTTTCAAACACGGTTCTTTGATCAGTAAAGTGTCAATATTTATACGAAATATGTCAATTGATCTCATAATAGATCGTGAAATCTGTCTCAGGTGGAAGGATTTTTGAACATAAATGTTGAATTGTTTATATAGCCTGATAGAATAAGCCTTAATAACAGGAGGTTAATTTCGTAGTGAAAGTTACAGACGTAAGAATAAGAAAAATGAACGAAGAAGGAAGAATGAAGGCTATAGTGTCTGTTACCCTTGATGATGAGTTTGTAATTCACGACGTGCGGATAATTGAAGGAAACACGGGGTTGTTTGTTGCCATGCCAAGCAAAAGAACTCCCGGGGGAGAATTTAAAGACATAGCTCACCCGATAAAAACTGAGGCACGGCAGCATATTGAAAAAGAAGTTGTGGAGGCTTACTTTACAGAAAAAGAAAATATTGAAAGTGTAGAGGAAGAAAGTATAGAGGCATAATACAGTTATTTAAATAAACACATAATTACTTTGGAATTATAAAAAGAGATTAAATAAACTCTTTTTATTTTTTTTTTGTACTGGTATATTATAAGCTAGAGTAATTCTGCAGTAAGTCATTCATTTATATGGGGGTAGATTGATGGAACTTTCAGGGGCTGTGATCCTGGCAGCAGGAGCGGGGACCCGCATGAAAACGGATACTCCTAAAGTTTTACACACTATCTGCGGTGAAACATTGATTGGTCATATTATAGAAAAAGTCAGCAAGCTTACTTCCCGGATTATTATTGTAATAGGTCATAGAGGGGATGAAATAAAACAATATCTGGGCGAGAATTATACCTATATTTACCAGCCAGAACCTAAAGGAACAGGGGACGCGCTAATTAAAGCTCTTCCGGCATTGCCTGACCAGGGGAATATTTTAGTTTTGTGCGGAGACACTCCTCTATTAGGCGAAGCATCTTTAAACAGGCTGGTTAAAGAGAGTATGCGTGGTCAGGCGACTCTTTTAACTGCTGAAGTTCCTTCGCCTAAAGGCTATGGACGTATTATCCGGCAAGAAAATAATCTCATAGACAGCATTGTGGAAGAAGCAGAAGCTTCTGAACAGCAAAAAGCAATCTGTGAAATAAATGCAGGCACTTATTGTTTTGAAGCAGGGGTTTTGAAAGATCTACTGCCCCATCTCTCTCCTTCTCCCAAAACTGGTGAGTACTATCTTACCGATATTATTAGCATGCTTAATCAGGATAACCATCAGGTTGTTCCCTGTTTGTTGGAAGACTACCGTGAAAGCCTGGGGGTTAACACCCTGGAGGAGCTTTATCAGTCAGAACTTCTGATGCGGCAAACCATTAATTTTGAATTAATGAAGTCAGGGGTAAGGATGATAGACCCCCAAACCACTTATATTGATAAGGGAGTAAAAATAGAGAGTAATACGGTTATCTATCCTCAGACCATTATTGAAGGCACAAGCAGCATAGGGTCCCACTGCATGTTGGGGCCTTCCACTCATCTGAAAGATGTACAACTGGAGAATAACGTCCAGGTCCGAAACTCTGTGGCTGATAAAGCAGTAATAGGTAAAGGTACAGTAGTGGGGCCTTTTGCTTATTTACGTCCCGGAACCGAGCTGGGCTCGGAGGTGAAGATTGGGGATTTTGTAGAAGTTAAAAATTCCCGGTTGGAGAGCCGGGTTAAAGTACCTCACTTGAGTTACGTAGGAGATGCAGAAATAGGCCCGGATGTTAATTTTGGAGCTGGCAGTATTGTAGTAAATTATGATGGACGGAAGAAACATAAGACTATCGTAGAAGAGGGAGCATTTATTGGATGTAACAGCAACTTGATTGCTCCCATACGAATAGGGAAAGGCGCCTATATTGCTGCAGGCTCAACCTTGAATAACGATGTTCCTGAAGAGGCTCTGTCCATTGCAAGAAGTCAACAGGTAAATAAGGCGGAGGCAGGAAAAAGGTTGAAAAGAAAGAAATCAAAAGATATTTAAATGGTTTTTCAACCAAGCTGAAACGGGAGGTTAGTAAGTTGGTACAAAAAAACAACAAAATCCAGATTTTTACGGGAGCCGCCAATGTTCCTCTGGCAGAAGAAATTGCAAGTTGCATCGAAATTCCTTTGGGAAAAGGAGAAGTAGGCCGTTTTAGTGATGGAGAAATATCCCTTCATATTAAGGAAAGTGTTAGAGGCTCTGATGCTTTTATAGTACAGCCATTATGCGATCCGGTGAACGAAAATATCATGGAGTTATTAATTCTTATTGACGCCCTTAAAAGAGCTTCTGCCAGGTCAGTAAATGCAGTAATACCTTATTATGCCTACGCCAGGCAGGATCGCAAAACCCGTGCCCGGGACCCCATTACGGCAAAGCTGATTGCAGATTTGCTAACTGCAGCAGGTGCCAGCCGCATTGTAGCCATGGATTTGCATGCCGGACAAATTCAAGGCTTTTTCAATATTCCCTTCGACCATCTAACCGGGGTTCCTATACTGGCCAACTATTTTATTAAAAAGAAAATATCCAATGGTATAGTAGTATCTCCTGACCTGGGGGGAGTGACCCGTGCCAGGGAACTGGCTGATTACCTGGAAATGCCTATAGCGGTTATAGATAAAAAACGAGTAGCTCCCAACGAATCTGAAGTAATGAACATTATCGGAGACATAGAAGGTAAAACTACTATTGTAATAGATGATATAATTGATACAGCGGGGACTATTGTCCAGGGGGCTGAGGCCTTGCTGGAGAGTGGAGCAAGGGAAGTTTATGCATGCTGTACTCACGGTCTTTTTTCCGGACAAGCTTTGCCCCGCCTGAGTTCCTCTAAAATTAAAGAAATTATTATTACTAATACTATCCCTCTAAGAGATGAAAACAAAGGCAAATTTCAAGTTCTCTCTGTGGCTCCGTTAATTGGTGAAGCCATTATGAGGATACACGAAGAACGATCAGTAAGCGAACTTTTCCAGTAGTTTGATTTTAAGAGGTACATAAGGTATAATTACTGAGATTGTCAAATGTGAATTGCAGTAAGGAGGTAATGTGGTAATATGGAAAACGTAACTTTAAAAGCTAAAAAACGCCTTTCCAAAAATACCAGAGGCGAATTAAATCGATTTAGACAGGAAGACATGATTCCTGCGGTGATTTACGGAAGGGAAAAAGAAACTCTCCCTATTTTGCTGGATGGAAAAGAATTCCGCCAGGTTTTAAGCACCGAGGCGGGTTCCAACGTGGTCATTGACCTGAATTTAACTAATGGCCAGGAAAATGGGCAGGCTTCGGAAACCGTGATGATAAAAGAAATTCAAAGGGACATACTGGTGCAGGAGAGACTGCTTCACGTGGACTTAATTAGAATTTCCTTAACGGAAAAGCGGTCCGTAAATGTTCCGGTAGACTACCTGGGAGAACCGGCAGGAGTAAATGAAGGCGGAGTGCTTCAAATACTTAAAAGAGAAGTAGAAGTTAACTGCTTGCCCACAGCTATCCCCGACCAGATAGAAATAGAGATTTCTGAACTGGGGATTGGGGAAAACCTTATCGCTAAAGATTTATCTCTCCCCGAAGGAGTAGAGCTTCAGGAAGACCCCGAAGAGACCCTGGTCAGTGTCCTGGCCCCGGCTCAGGAAGAAGAACCTGTTGCTGTTGATGAGGAAACAGAGGAAGAAGCTCCGGAAGGAGAAGAGGCTGAGGGGCAGGAAGGCGAAGAAGAAGCCTGATATGTTTTTTTCGGTTTATACTTATCGGCAGAAGAAGGGCTGGTAAGTTAAGAGTCGGCAGTAAGGAAATCACCGGAGGTATTTTTTTTTGGTTCACCTTATAGTAGGACTGGGCAATCCAGGTAAAAAATATGAGAATAGCAGGCATAATACGGGGTTTCGGGTAGTAGAAAAGCTGGCCAGGAAGCTGGTTATTTCTCCAGATTACAATAACAAATATTACCTGAAAGGTGAAGGCAAATGGGAAGACCAGGAACTAACGCTGGTACAACCTCTCACCTATATGAATCGAAGCGGGCTGGCTGTGGCTCGAATTATGAAAAAAAATAATCTTTCCCCGGAGCACCTGGTAGTTGTTTACGACGATATGGATATTGAACCCGGGAGAATAAAAATCAAGCCCGGCGGAAGTAGCGGAGGGCACCGGGGGATAAACTCTATTATTGATTATCTGGGTTCTACCGATTTTGTCCGCATTAAGATAGGCATTGGCAGGCCCCCTCCCTGGATAGAAGGTCCCCGGCATGTTCTCGGTAAGCCGGGAGGCGAAGAGAAAGAGGATCTGGAAAAAGGGGAGGACAGGGCGGTTCAAGCAGTACTTGAACTGGTATCCGGGGGCTTGAATCAGGCGATGAATAAATATAACCAACCTGTTGACAGTTAACACGGCTTATGCTACTATAGTATAAATTATATTCTAACAAAGCCAGGAAAGAGGAAAGTAGGGTATATTTCTCCTACAGAGAGGTAAAGCCTCAAGCTGTAAGCTTTGCCAGGCAGAAACTACCTGAAGTTCCCTCTGGAGCTACCTGCTGAAATTCTGAAATATGGGGAGTAGGTCAGGTCGGGTTTTTCTCCGTTATAAGAATGAAGGTATAGTATTTGATATACTGGATCTTGAGTGGGCCGATAATGGTCAACTAGGGTGGTACCGCGGAAGTTCAAGCTTCACGCCCCTGAGGCGTGAAGCTTTTTAATTTTCCTGTGTAGCTGTTGCTTTCGTCTCTAGAATAGCGGCAGCTTTTTTTATAGTTACTACTCAGCTATAAAAGTAGCTTGATATATAGGTGGTGTGGGTCGGCTGATCGTATCGTGGGCCCTAGTTGCGGCTCAGCCTTCGGTCTTAAGCGGGCAACCTCGACAGTCGCCGGCACTCAACTGATTAAAAAGTGCTGAGTAGTTACTTTTTATATTAATTATAACTGCCTGGCCTGCAAGATTTAAGAAAAGCGGAGCCACGGGGACGGTTCGTGAGCTTCCTCAAGCGAAGCGGAGGACCGTTAGGGAAAGCAAAGGAACCGTTTCCTGTGGGTAGCGTATGGGCCTAAGAAGTTACTATTAATTTATGTTTTTCAGGAGGAGATAACGGTGATAGTTGTCATGAAGTTAAATGCTCCACAAGACCAGGTAAAAGCAGTTAAGGAAAAATTATTTCAGGAAGGATTTAAACCGCACCTTATTCAGGGAGTAGAAAAACAGGTAATAGGAGCTGTGGGCAAACAAGATATATCATTGCTTTCTGGACTGGAAACCATGGAAGGCGTAGAGAAAATCATACAGGTTTCTACCCCTTACCAGTTGGTAAGCCGGGAGGCCAAAGAAGAGGATAGTATAGTAGAAGTTGATGGAGTAAAGATAGGGGGAAGAGAACTGGCAGTAATGGCCGGTCCATGTGCTGTGGAAGATTTTAAACAGATGTCTTCTATAGCTCGTTTTTTAAAGGCTCAGGGGATCTCTATTTTGAGAGGAGGCGCTTATAAACCTCGCACTTCTCCTTACAGTTTTCAGGGGCTGGGTATAGAAGGGTTAAAGATACTTTATCAAGCAAGCCGTGAAACCGGGCTAAAGATAGTTAGCGAAGTAGTAAGCACTTCTGATATGGAGGTGGTATCTTCTTATGTAGACATGTTGCAAATAGGAGCTCGCAACATGCAAAATTATTCATTATTAAAGGAAGCGGGAAAAACTAAAAAACCGGTGTTATTAAAAAGGGGCATGTCATCCAGTATAGAAGAATGGCTCATGTCTGCGGAATATATCCTGTCAGAAGGAAATCCTAACGTAGTACTCTGTGAAAGAGGCATTAAGACTTTTGAAAAGTATACACGAAGTACTCTGGATATCAGCGCTATTTCACTGGCCAAGCAGCTTTCTCATTTACCGGTGCTGGCCGATCCCAGCCACAGTGGAGGAAGCTGGAAACTGGTACCCTGGTTGTCAAAAGCGGCTGTATCTGCTGGAGCGGATGGTTTGCTGGTAGAGGTACATCCCGTTCCTTCTGAGGCCTGGTGTGATGGGCCCCAATCACTTAATTTCTCCAGATTTGAGGAAATGCTAAGAGACTTAAAACCAGTAGCCGAGACTGCAGGAAGAACTCTGCCAGGTTCTGAAAGTTTAACGCAGAGCCTGAAGGAGGGTAGACAGTAAAATGAGCATGTTGCTGGGATATCTTGGCCCCCGGGGCACTTTTTCCGAAGAAGCAGCCATAAAATACTCTCAACAGGCAGGAGGGAATTTAGATCTAAGAGAGTACCCCGCCATAGACCAGATTATGGAAGCTTTGTGTAAAAAAGAAATTGGACAGGGCATAGTTCCCCTGGAAAACTCTCTGGAGGGCAGTATTAACATAACTCTTGATCTTCTGGCTTCCAGCCGGGAGATCTTTATCTACCAGGAAATAATTTGCCCTGTAACCCATCACCTGGTTGCTGCTCCGGGGATGGAAGTCAGTGATATTAAGGAATTGTATAGCCATCCTCAGGTTTTTTCCCAGTGTAGAGCTTTTATTAATCAAAATTTACCACAAGTAAAGAAGATTCCCTGGCACAGCACTGCTGCAGCTGCGTTAATGGTTTCATGGCCCCTGGGGAGAGCGGCGATAGTATCTCGTAGGGCTGCTGGTATTTATAAGCTAAAAATGTTGGCTTCTCACATTCAGGATAACAACGGAAACAAAACTCGCTTTGTTGTCCTGGGTAGAGAAGACCATAAAATTACCGGGGAGGATAAAACTTCTCTGGTTTTTTCCATTAAAGATGGAGCTGGTAGCCTCTACTCTGTTCTTGGCGTTTTTGCCAGGAGAGGTATTAATCTTACCCGCATCGAATCCCGTCCGGCACGCAAAAGCCTGGGGGATTATATATTTTTTATAGACCTGGAGGGCCATTGTCAAGACCATAGGATTAAAGAAGCCATGTGTGAACTGGAGGATCAGGTAGTATTTAAGAAAATGCTGGGGTCTTATCCAAGGGGAGGCCACGGGGATGACTATAATTTATAGAAAATAGGGTAAAATACCGGGTTAGAGAAAATAATAGCAAGCAGCAGGAGGAATTGTGTTGAAAATAACCTTTTTTTGTGACCAATGTCATAAGGTTATGGGAACCCGGGAAGTTAAAGAAATGAACCTCCAACAGTTTGGTCCTGATTCGTTGACGGACCAGAATAAGATGGATATAATTAAATATACTCACGAAGCCGGGTTACATCTTTATGCTTTATGTGACCACTGCGCGTCGCTGCTATAGGTTATGTCATGGTGTGATGGGTTACCTGCTTCCCTTACTAAAATAAGTAATAAAGTAAGCAACTACCTGGTCTGCAAGATTTAAGAAGAGAGGAGCCACGGGGAAGGTTCGTGAGATTCCGGAACAAAGCGCAGGACCGTTAAGGGAAAGAACCGTCCCTGTGGCTATCGTATTAGACTGGGCAGTTACAAAAGTAATTTGTTTCTACACCCTATTATAATATAGTAATAGAGGTTTTTCTGTTGTACTTTTAAAGGAGGCGTTTCATTGAGAGCTTTGAACTCTTTACTTGCTCACTGGTTCAAGGACCACCAGTTTAAAAATCTAAAAGAAAACCTGCAGGAGGGTAATTTTAAAAACGGTCTGATCACAGGCCTGGAAGGCACCCAAAAAGATTTTCTTATAGCTGCTATTTCCAAGTATACTGATTATAACCGTCTACTGATAGTAGTCCCTCATCTTGAACGAGCAGAAGAGATGCAGGAAAACCTCAGTACTTTTTTACCGGAAGAGAAGATTCTTTTAATCCCTCCCCGGGATATGATTTTTAACGAAGAGATTGTAGCCCGGAACAGGGAAGTTACAGAGCCCGCTTTTACAGCGCTGGAAGGATTGGCAGCCTCCCAAAAGCAAAAACTTATAATACCTGTACAGACTCTTTTACAGAGAATGATGCCTCCTGAGGTTTGGAAAAAAAGTATAAAAGAATTATACCCTGGTACAATTATGGGCCGTGATGATTTCTTGGCTATTTTAGTTTCCCTGGGATACCAGAGAGCTGAATTAGTTGAAAGTAAAGGCCAGTTCAGTGTACGGGGCTATATAGTGGATTTATTCCCTGTGGGGCGTGAATATCCGGTAAGAATGGAATTCTTTGATGACCAGGTGGAAAGCATAAGAGAATTTGATGCGGCTACTCAGCGCTCCCGCAATTTTTTACCAGCCTTAAAAGTGCTTCCTGCTAGCGAAGTAGTTTTAGAAGAGCCCGTACGGCAGACAGGCATAAATAAGATTCAGGAAGAACTTGCGGAGACAGTTTCACGCTTACATGAAAGAGGACAAAAGAACCTGGCGCAAAAACTACAGCAGAAAGTAAATAAACACTTACATGCGCTGGATGGCCCGGTTTTAAATGAAGGATTATGGGCTTACTTCCCGTTTTATTATGGGAAAGGAGCCACCTGGCTGGACTATTTGGAGAAGAACTCCCTGGTATTATTTGACGAGTTCAAAAAAACTAAAAACGCTGCCAGCAATTACTTTTTAAGCTGGAAAGATATCAGGAGAGAATTTATATTACAGGGAGAGATCTTGCCTGGTGAGATAGATTTTACCTGGGAATTTGAAGAAGTGGTTTCCCGTTTAAACCATCCTGTTCTTTACTTAAATTCGTTTACTTCCCGGGAAAGTAAGGCAGGCATTGATTTTTCCTGTAAGATTGAAGGCAAAGACGTGCCTTCTTTTTACGGTCAGTCGCACCTGATAAAAGAAGAAGTTTGCCAGTGGAAAAACAGCGGTTACTCGGTTTACTTTCTGGCAGAAACCCCCGAAAAGGGAAAACAGCTGATAAAAAACCTCCAGCAAATGGAAATACCAGTCATAGATGGGCTGGAACACAAAAATGATATTACCTGTCTTTCTACTCCTGCAGTAATACAGGGAAAATTAAAAAAAGGCCTGGTAATAACTTCCTTGAAAACGGTTTTTATCACAGAAAAGGATATTTTGCCTCATAAAAAAGCTAAATCATTGGCCCGGAAGAAACAAGAAGGCACCAGCATAAAAAAAGTAGATGAACTGAAGCCTGGGGATTACGTGGTCCATGAGCATCAGGGAGTAGGAGAGTATCAGGGGATACAAACACTGGAGGTAAACAGAAAACAGAAGGATTACCTTCATATCAGGTACGCCGGCGGAGATAAGCTCTATCTTCCGGTGGAGCAGATCCATCTGATTCAAAAATATGTGGGGGTGGAAGGGAAAAGGCCTCGTTTACACCGCTTGGGTAGTGGTGAGTGGAATAAAGTCAAAAAGAAAGTAAAAAAATCAGTAGAAGAACTTGCCCGGGAATTGCTTTCCATATACAAGGCAAGAAAAAACATAGAAGGCCATGCCTTCTCTTCAGATCACCCCTGGCAGAAAGAGTTTGAAGCGCAATTCCCTTACGAGGAAACACCCGACCAGCTTAAGGCCATCAACGAGGTTAAGGCGGATATGGAAAAAAACTATCCCATGGATCGACTGGTTTGCGGAGACGTAGGGTATGGCAAAACGGAAATAGCTCTCCGTGCTGCTTTTAAAGCCGTCATGGATGGGAAGCAGGTAGCAGTCCTGGTCCCTACTACTATTCTGGCTCACCAGCATTACCAGAATTTCCTGGAACGTTTTAATTCTTTCCCGGTGAGGGTGGGCCTTCTAAGCCGCTTTCTTGGACAGCAGGAGCAGAAAAAAGTTATTCAGGGTCTTAAAAAAGGACATATCGACATAATTATAGGTACTCACAGGTTGCTTTCTAAGGACCTAAACTTTAATGACCTGGGCCTGGTAATAATTGATGAAGAACATCGTTTCGGGGTACGGCATAAAGAAAAACTAAAGAAACTAAGGTTGGATATTGACGTATTGACCATGACCGCCACTCCCATTCCCCGGACCCTTCACATGTCCCTGGCAGGATCCCGGGATTTAAGTGTTATAGAAACTCCTCCTGAGAATCGCTACCCGGTGCAAACTTACGTAGTGGAATACAACGACCAATTAATGAAGGAAAATATATCCCGGGAGATTAACCGGGGAGGCCAGGTTTATTTCGTATATAACCGGGTAGAACATATACATAAATGGGGACAAAAGATACAAGAAATGGTTCCCGACGCCAGGGTAGCTGTAGCCCACGGGCAATTATCGGAAAAAAACCTGGAAGAAATTATGAACGAATTTCTGGAAGGAAATTACGATATTTTAGTCAGCACTACTATCATAGAAGCAGGATTAGATATACCCAATGTTAATACTATCATGATTTATGATGCTGACAAATTTGGTCTGGCCCAACTTTATCAGCTCCGAGGTAGAGTCGGGCGAACTAACCGGGTAGCTTATGCGTACCTGACTTATCGACCGGAAAAAGTGCTGAACGAAGAAGCTGAAAAAAGACTACAGGCCATAAAGGAGTTTGCTGAACTGGGATCGGGATATAAAATTGCCTTGAGAGACCTGGAAATACGTGGAGCCGGGAATCTTTTGGGGCCTGAACAGCATGGCTTCATGGTTCAAGTAGGCTTCGATCTTTATTGCAAGTTACTGGAAGAAGCCGTTGACAAGGTAAAAGGCGAAGAAAAACCCCAGGTTCCTTTAAAACCCCGTATTGATCTGGGAGTAAGTGCCTTTATACCTTCCACGTTTATCTCCAGCCAGTCTCATAAGATAAAGATTTACCAGAGGATAAATGAAATAGAAAGATTTTCAGAAATAGATGAAATAAGGGAAGAATTAAAAGACCTTTACGGACCTGTTCCCCGGGAAGCAGAAAACTTGCTGCGGGTAGCCAGGCTTAACGTATTTGCCATGCACTTAAATGTGGAAAGTATTCAACAGCAAAACCGAAGGATCACTGTAAATTTTCATTCCGAACCACCGTTTCAGCGGGAGGTTTTTGGAAAATTGATCAACGGTTTTCCCGGGAAAATAAGCTACTCTATAAGTAACCAGGTAAAGTTGGAAATCAAATTAAGTTCGTATGAAGACGTACTGGATGAAGTCAACAAACTACTTAACCAGTTATGGGAAAAAGCTCATGAAAAAGGAGTTTCCTGAAGGGTTTTCCCTTATGCTTAAAATAGGTTAAAATTAGCCCCGGCGATTGCGTTTACTATCGACGTTGGTGCTTTTTCCGGAATGCATAAAACAAGCTAAAATGGGAGGCTAAAAGTGGGTAAACGGATTATAGCCCTTTTCCTGGCTGTTTTTAAGGGTATCCTATTAACCGGTGCTACCATGATGGTTCTTGGCTGTAGCAATAATCAGCCGGTAGCTGAAATAGAAAGTAAGCCGATTTATCAGGAAGAACTGGACCAGTTTATGGGGTTGATGTGTCTTCTTCACCCTTCCCTGGAACATGAGATGGAGGATCCGGGAAATGTTGATCAAATCAAGGGAGAATTACTAAGGTTATTGATTGAAGTGAAATTGATACAAAAAGAGATGTCCCAGCTGGACCTGGAACCTTCCCGGGAAGAAGTAGAAGAACAAACCCATCGTTTAGATAAGATACTTTCGGAACGTTGCGGCAAGGAAGTCTCGAAAATATTACGAGAAAATAATATCCCAAAAGATACTTTAACTAATCTGGCGAAACATGAAAGCAACCAGTACCATCTTTTAAATTACTTGTCCAGAGATATATCCGAAGAGGAACTGGGAGCTTATATCGAAGAAAACACCAAATATTTCCAAAAACCTTCCAAAGTAGTTGCCTATCATCTCGCAGTTTCTGATGAAGCAAAAGCAAAGAGCCTTAAAGTGAGACTGGAACAACTTGAAGGCGAAAAAGCAATAAAAGAATTTTGTGAAGAAATAGAAGAAGACCCAAAAGTGAAAGAAATAAACAGGCTCTCCCCCCTTTTTAGGGAAAACCTGGTTATCTCTCCAGAATTTACAGAGATGCTGTTTGCACTGGAACCAGGTGATACAGGAGGCCCTGTGAGTACCCCTGAAGATTACCATTTAGCCCGGGTAATAGAAAGTGTTCCTGAGCGAAATCTGGCTTCGGAAGAAATGAAAAAAGAAGCCTACCAGATAATAAAAAGACGCCGATTTAAAGAACATCTCCAGAGCCTATGGCATGATACGGAAATCAAGTTTTACCGGTGACACTTAAATAAACTCTAATTGAATAAAACTGATTTGCCCGATATATACTAAGGATGAAGGTTTTAACTGTAATCGCTAAAAAAGGAGGAGTGTCTAACGTGAAAGCAACAGGTATAGTAAGAAGGATAGATGATCTGGGAAGAGTAGTTATCCCCAAGGAAATTCGCAGGACACTGCGAATCAGGGAAGGCGATCCACTGGAAATATTCGTGGACCGGGAAGGAGAAGTTATTTTAAAGAAGTACTCTCCTATTGGAGAACTGGGAGACTTTGCTCAAGAATACGCTGACTCTTTATATGAAGCCACTGGCCATATTGCCTGTATCGCAGATAGAGATACTATTATTGCAGTGTCTGGCGCCCCCAAAAAAGAATTTGTTAACCGTCCTTTAAGTCCCGCGGTTGACAAAGTAATGGAGACCCGAAAAAGCTTGTTGATAAACAACACCGCTGAACACCAGGTGTACCAGGAAGATGAGGGGAGTATGGCTAAATTTGTCAACGAAGCCATTGCCCCTATAGTATCCGAAGGAGATCCCATAGGGGCGGTAATTTTGGGGACCAGAAATCAGGAAGAACAAATGGCAGAAATGGAACTTAAGCTAGTGGAAACTGCTGCTTTTTTCCTGGCCAGGCAGATGGAGCAGTAAATCGGTAAGCCAGAAGGAATTCTGCTAAATTAATAGAACTTGAAAATAGAAGGTCATAAGAGACACCGGAGGTTAAAGGCTACTTGAATAGCAGAGGCAAGCTTGTTCAGGGTGCTGCCATACTGGCTTTTACCGGGGTATTGATAAAGTTTATCGGCCTGGTGTTGAGAATAATCCTGGGAGCTATAATTGGGGATGAAGGTATAGGCTTATACCAGATGGCGTACCCTGTTTATACCACTCTAATTATAATTTCCACAGCGGGGATACCCATTGCTATTTCCAAGTTGGTAGCGGAGAAACTTTCCTATAATGATTACCGGGGAGCTTTTATCACCTTTAAAGTATCCCTGGTAATAATTATGCTCAGCGGGTTTATTATATCTTTATTGCTGGCCCTGGGGGCTGATTACCTGGCCCGGGAAATTGCAAGAGATAACCGGGCTTATTTGCCCATACTTGCTATTTCTCCGGCGATTTTTTTTGTTTCCATCATGGCCGCCCTGCGTGGTTTTTTTCAGGGTCAACAAAGAATGGTACCCACAGCGCTCTCCCAGTTGCTGGAACAAGTGTTTCGGGTTATGGTTTCTGTAGGGCTGGTTTTACTTTTAATCCCCCTGGGCATAGAATATGCAGCAGCCGGAGCTACTTTTGGCGCGGTGGCAGGAGCCCTGGCGGGGCTGGCTACTCTATCGTTTATATATTACAGAAATAAGAAGGATTTTTCTCGTAACTTGAGAAAGCAAACACCTGCATCACCTCGATTGTTAAAAAGGGTGATCTATCGTATAGGCGTACTATCAGCTCCCATTATGCTGGGGTCGCTCATAATACCTCTTACTAATTTGATAGATTTTGCCGTGGTACCTTTGAGGCTTCAGGAGGCGGGATTGGGAGAACAGGCTACTGCACTTTACGGACAACTTACCGGAATGGCAGGCTCTATAATTCATTTACCTATAGTGGTAGGGATATCTCTTACTATCAGCCTGGTGCCGGCAATATCTGAAGCCCATGCAAAAAATGATTTAAGCTTGTTACGCCATCGTATAGAAACCTCCCTGAGACTGGGATTGATGATTTCTATCCCGGCGGCGGTAGGATTATTCCTGCTTTCCGACAATATTACCTTTATGCTTTATGATAATCTAGCAGCAGGCTACCCTCTTTCCATCTTGAGCTGGGCGGTTATTTTTGCCGTACTTTACAAAACTACTACTGGCATTCATCAAGGCATGGGTCTGCCTATAATACCGGTTAGAAATTTAATTGCCGGGGGACTGGTAAAGCTAGTAGTCAGTTGGCTCCTTACTGCCGTTCCATCCATAAATATTGGAGGGGCAGCCCTGGGAACCGTTTCCGGTTTCCTGATAGCTTCTCTGCTTAACATGGTTTCTGTATCCAGATTGACCGGGGCCAGGCTGGATATTTACCGGAGTATATTAAAACCTTTGTGGGCAGTAGTTCTGATGTCTTTGGTAGTAATAGGGGCAGAAGCGCTATTTAATAATTTGGGACAAGTTTACCTGGGCTACAGACAGGCTGCTACTATAGCTACCCTGTTAAGTGTTCTGCTTGGAACAGTCTCTTATTTTTTTACTTTATTAATCTTGGGGGCCATATCAGAAGAAGACTTGAAAATAATTCCCCGCTGGGGAAACAAGCTTTCTTCGTGGGCTCGACGCCTGAATATTATAAGCAAAAAAGGAGTATTGTAATATGGGAAACCGTGCCGTAGCTATTACTGCAGAAGTCGTAAAATGGCTAATGAACGGGCAATGTAAAAATATACCTGGAATTAAAACTAAAATAATTGATGCTACCCAGATAAAAGATATTAACGGTAATCAGGATCAAGGGGTGCTGGTTACACGCATAAACAACCGTAGAAAAGCCACTCGTGTGAAAAAAATTGCTTTGCACTGTTATCCGAAAGGTTTCTCTGTTTTAACCAAAAAAGGATTATCATCCAGGAGGTACCTGTTTATTACCCTGGAAAAACTTAATCAGTTAAAGCGATATGACCAGTACACCTTTGCTTATTTCCCTCCAATTTCTAATCGGACCCTACCTGAACTGGAAAATTTAATGGACAAGTTAAGAGGGAAAGATGGTTGTCCCTGGGATCGTCGCCAGCATCACCATAGCCTTAAATCCTATCTAATAGAGGAAGCCTACGAAGTTATAGATGCCATCGAAAGAAGTGACCGTGAGGCTTTAAAAGAAGAACTGGGAGATTTATTGTTACAAGTAGTTTTTCATGCTCAGATTGCCAAGGAAGAAGGAAGTTTTCACATTTCTGATGTTATCGAAGGCATAATTACCAAGATAATCAGGAGGCACCCTCATGTTTTTGGTACAGTCAGCACCGATTCTCTAGGAGAGGTTTTGTCCAGTTGGGAACAGATTAAGAAAAAAGAGACCTTTAATAAAACAAAGTCATATAATACCAAGATGCCTCCTAAAGAAACCTACTTGCCTTCGTTAGTAAAGGCTTTAAAGGTACAGCAAAAAGCCTCCAAACTTGGTTTTGACTGGGAAAATACTGAGGGAGCCCTGGAGAAGCTTCAAGAAGAAACTGAAGAGCTTAAAAATGCATATTACCAGGGAAAGGAGGACAAAATAGAAGAAGAATTAGGAGACTATTTCTTTTCTATAGTAAATTGTGCCCGGTTTTTAAAAATAAATCCGGAAATATGTTTAAAAAAGTCAATTGCCAAGTTTGAGAAGAGATTCGGATATGTAGAAAAAAAAGTCCAGGAAACAGGGAAAAGCTTTAATTCCCATAACATGGAAGATCTAGATTCCTGGTGGAATGAAGCAAAGAAATTTGGTGAAAAAAGAAAAAAATAGAAGGAATATTGCCGATTGATATAGAACTTATGGCAATTAAGTCACCTTTAAAAAATCATGGGAGGGATTGTAATGAATAAGTCCGAACTGGTAAGTAAGGTAGCTGACAAAGCACAGGTTTCTAAAAAAGATACGGAAAAAGTTGTTAACGCAGTATTCGAGAGTATTTCCAGCGCGCTGGATGAAGGAGACAAAGTACAGATTATTGGTTTTGGGACATTTGAGGTCCGTTCGCGTAAAGAAAGAGAGGGCAGGAATCCATCTACCGGTGAAGTAATTAAAATACCTGCTACTAACGTGCCTGTTTTTAAGCCGGGTAAAGCCCTTAAAGAAAAAGTCAAGTAATTAATCAGAGAGAAAAAAGAAGCAGAAATTATGTGAATAAGTAGTTTTATTATATACTTGTTAAGCACCTGTAAGTCAGGTGCTTTTTTTTATTAAAAAAGAATATAAAACCCTGATAGTAAAAAAATAAAAGTAAGTAAAGATAAAGCGTGTTATTAAAATCCATACTAACTAAAACAAGGAGGTATCTATAATGCAAAAAGTAGTTACAGGGCTAATGTTAATATTGTTTCTGTTAAACCAGAGTATGCTGGGGGGGTGCAGGCTGCCTTTTTTAGGCCAGGAAGAGGCATCACCGGAAGTTCCCCTGGAAGTCCCTGATGAAGGGGAAGCCCCCTCTCTTGATGTTTATTTCCATGAAGAAAAAGAGGTTAAAGAAATGGATATGGAAGAATACCTTTATGGGGTGGTAGCAGGAGAGATGGAGACGGACTGGCCAGAAGAAGCTTTGGCGGCGCAGGCTATAATTGCCCGTAGTTTTACCCTGCAAAAAATTGATGAAGACGGTGGTGTTCCTGATAAAGATGCTCATGCTTCCACGGATATAAGAGAATTTCAGGCTTATAATGAAGAAGCAGTAAATGAACAGGTCAAAAGTGCAGTAGAGGAGACTCGAGGTGAAGTAGCCCTTTACAACGGCGATTTTATCAAAGGTTGGTTCCATGCTTATGCCGGTGCCAGGACTGCTCTGGCAGATGAAGGCCTGGAGGAAGATGATAACCCTCCTTATATACAGGTTGTAGATAGTCCTCCTAATGTAGGTGAAATAATACCTGAAGAAGAAGCAAACTGGGAGGCCAGCTTTAACACATCTCAGGTTAAAGAAGCGGCCCGAGAAGTAACGGGGGAAGATCCGGGGAACCTGGAACAAATAGAAGTAGCGGAGGAAGGCCCTTCGGGGAGAGCCACCCTCCTTGAAATCAATGAAACAGAAGTACCTGCCCCCTCACTAAGATTGGCCCTGGATGACGAAGTAATGCGGTCAACTTTTATCTATGAACTGGAAGTAAGTGAAGGAGAAGTAACTATGGCCGGTGAAGGTTTTGGCCACGGTGTAGGAATGTGCCAGTGGGGTGCCCGGGCACTGGCAGAAGAAGGTAATTCCCCGGAAGACATCGTGGAATACTATTACCAGGATGTAGAAATAGCTAATGCCTGGGAATAATAAATCTACAAAGAAGAGTAATAAAAAAAAAAACCTATCCATAACTATTTATATAAAGAAATTTGGGGGAGATGAGATATATGGAGGACAGGTATGTTAGCAGTAATGCTTACCACCAGTTTACCCTGGAAAACCGGGAAAAAATGGACCTGGTTGGTATCCTTAACGTAGAAAGCTTCGATAACGAAGAAATTATCATGGATACGGAAATGGGATTGCTGGCAATTAAAGGAGAAAATTTACACATACAACATTTGAACCTGGACCAGGGAGAAGTAAAAATTACCGGCCTGGTAATGGAACTGGCGTATTCAGAACAAAAAAAGCGTTCAGGCAGTGGTGGAAAAGGAATATGGGAAAAAATATTCAGGTAAGGCCTATCCGGGATGAATAATTTTTCGCCAGCTTTCTACCAGGCTGAAATTTTTTTAACAGCGGTTATACTGGGAATATTTGTAGGAACAGTTATTGATTTTTACCGTTCTCTTAGAAATTATTACTCACCTACTATTAAGACTACCTTTGTTCTGGATGTTTTTTTATGGTGTGTGTTAACGGCAATTATAATTGCCGTTATCATGTTTATGCTTTGGGGAGAGGTATATTTTTTTACTTACCTGGGTTTGGCAGCAGGTTACTTTCTTTATTTATACACTTTAAGTGCTTACTCTTTGGCTTTTTTTTACCGTTTGCTGAATCCTTTGATGAAATTCTGTAAACGAGTTATAAATTTTATTAAAAAAGGATGGAGTTTTTTTCAGCGAGTTATTTCAAGAATATTTCGTTTTTGCAGGAACCAAAAAAACAAATGAAGAAATTTAACTAGACAAAACAAATTCTTATGCAAGCCAGAAAAATACGCCAGTTAAGAGGTGCAGAGTTTTGAAAAGGGCAACCAAAGGCAAAGTAACCCGGCTTCCCAGGAACAGGGAAAAAAATTATATTAAAAAAAAGCTTTTTTTTAGAACAGGCATGGTTTTAATATTGTTCTTGGCACTTGTTTTGGGATTTTATAGCTACCGGCTTCACCTGTTAAACAGGGAACGAGCAGAAGTGGAAGAAGAATTGTCAGAGTACCGACGCAAAGAAGAAGAACTGCAAGAACAAATTGAACAATGGAAACAAGAGGATTTTATAGAAAAAAAAGCCCGTCAGGAGCTAGGCCTGGTCAAACCTGGAGAAACCATGATTATCATGGAAGAATAACTAATTTACTGGTCCCCTTATGAATGTTTTTAAAATAAGAGAAGAAAAATCCAGGTACTCCTGTGTCCAGTTTTAAACATTATGGATTGACCTTTACACGGGCATTAGATATAATACAATTAATGCAAATTATCAAGGAGGAATTTTTTAAGTATGTCGTTACAGGTGGGAAATATTGTGGAAGGAGTAGTAACCGGTATTACGAATTTTGGAGCGTTTGTTCTTCTTCCCAATGGTGAAACAGGGCTGGTGCATATTTCTGAAGTGGCGAACACCTACGTTAAAGATATCAACGAATATCTTAAAAAGAACGATACGGTTAAAGTTAAAATCTTAAACGTAGAATCTGATGGTAAAGTCGGGTTATCTATAAAGAAGGCCCAGAACAATCGTCGCCGCAAAGAGAAGTTCAGCATGTCTTTTGAAGACAAGATAAACCGTTTCATGAAAGAGAGCGATGAAAAACAGCAGGATATAAAGAAAAACACTGAATCCAAGCGAAGCAAACGCTCGGCAGATCGCCAAGCTTTTTAATTTAAGCAAAGCCTTATGGTATTAAAGTAAATGAGATTATTTCTGAAAGGTATCTGTGTAAGCGGGTACCTTTTTTTATTTTGAAGGAGGACCTGTAATGTCTTCTAAAGCTGCAGTGATTGATGTAGGAACCAATTCTGTAAGATTGTTGATTGCCGAAATTAACTCAGCAACTTTAAATTGCCAGAAGCAGAGACTGGAAACTACCCGGTTAGGTGAAGGAATAAAAGAAAGCCAGGGAGTGCTTCTTCCCGAGGCGATAAACCGCACATTCCATGTGGTATCCAGGTATTTTCAGGAGTGTGTTCAAGAAGGCGTGGGAACAATTAAAGTTTTAGGTACCAGTGTTTTACGAGAAGCCAGTAATGGTAATGAACTAATCAGGAAGATACGAGATGAACTAAACCTGGAAGTAGAAATACTGTCGGAAGAACAGGAAGCTTTCCTTAGCTACCGAGGCGCACTGAAATCGCTGCCGGAAGTAGAAAGTGGAGGAACCTTTTTAGATGTAGGTGGAGGCAGTACTGAGGTAGTTTGGGGGCAAAAAGAGTTGTATTTTCAAAGCTTCCCTGCCGGTGCGGTCAGGTTAAAGGAGCTTTTTGAAAAGAATGACCCGCCATCAACCGGTGAGCTTGAATCCATGGAAAAACACCTATACCAAACTTTTCCTCCTGATCGGGGGTTTTGGAACAGCACTTCATTAATAGGAACGGGAGGCACTATTACCACTTTAGCTGCAGTAAAAAAAGGGATGAGTAGTTATAAACCCCGGCTGATTCACGGAGAGGTCCTTGGTCGTGATGAAGTGGAAGATATGCTTCAGCTTTTTTTAAACCTTTCTCTGGAAGAAAGAAAAAAAATCAAGGGAATGTCATCAGAACGGGCAGACATAATAATCCCTGGAGCTTTAATTATAAAGTTTTGGTTAGAAAACTTCTGGAGCCGTAAATTAACAGTTTCAGAAGGAGATTTAATGGCAGGGTCTTTATCAGATGAACGGAGAATTATAATTTAGAAGTATATTTAACTTAACTCAAACCATAAACTATCTACTTTTACTTCGTCATTTCCAATAGGATAGTAAAGGTACTTACTGAGTAATTCCGCGGCGAAAAGAGGTTTCTGCTGCGGCTTTTTTTAGGGCTGTATGCTTTTTTAAGTTTGTGGCAAATAACAGCTTTTTGCAGGTATAAAGAAGCTTACCTTATTTCTTTTGTTAAATGATAAACCAATATTTTAATTTTTTAGGGGCTTTATACATATATATTATACAAAAATTTATTAAGGAGCTTAAATGTCACTCCCGGCCCCTAAAATATCGCTGATAGGACCTCCTAACGTAGGAAAAAGCATGTTGTTCAACCTGCTATGCCAACAACACTCGGTAGTTTCCAATTATCCCGGCACTACCGTGGAGCTGTCTCGTGGGCGGGCTTATTTAGGGCAAAACACCTTGGAAATTATAGATACTCCTGGAACCTACTCATTAAATGCAGTTACCGAAGAAGAAAAAATAACCCGGCGCCTGATTTTCGAAGAACAGCCTGATCTGGTTATTCAAGTAGCTGATGCCTGCAATCTCCCGCGCATGCTTGCTCTCACCGCTGAGTTGCTGGAAACAGGTCTCCCTTTTATCTTGCTAATTAATCTAATGGACGAAGCAGAAAAAGCAGGAATAGTAATTAAAGAAAAGCAGCTATCTCGGAGGCTGGGAGTACCCGTAATAACATCTTCCCTGGTGCAAAAAAGGGGCTTTAATGAATTAATTAAAGCAATGCTGGGAGTATTACGGGAACAAAAAAAGCCAGGTAAAATTATCTGCAAGCCCGAATACCCGAACCTGGTAGAAAGATACCTGGAGGAATCCGCATCTAGAATTAAAGAATCAGGAAGCTTCTCCCGGAGATTCCTGTCACTTATGTGTCTTACTATGGGAAGCCTGGAGAGGAAACAGGCGCAACGAAAAGGACTTTTTCGTGTTGCAAGTACCTGGAAACCTCCGGCAAACAAAGAAAAACTTATACAAGAAACCAGAAACACCTTTTTTCGATGGTCACAGCGTGTCTTGAAAGGTGTTTTTTGGGCACCAGCCAGCCCCAAAACAGACTTCTCGGAAAAATTAAGTGAGTTTATGATACACCCCTGGACCGGTACTCTTGTCCTGGTATTAATTTTATGGGGGTTCTACCAGGTGGTGGGGGTACTGGGAGCGGGACATCTGGTAGATTTGTTGGAAGCCAAGTTGTTTTCTGACCTGGTAATCCCCTTCCTGGAAAATATAATCCATAGACATATTCCTTTTACATGGCTACAAAATCTCATGGTAGGGCCTTACGGTATAATTACCCTGGGGATACGTTATACCCTGGCTATCATCATGCCGGTGGTTTTTTTATTCTTTTTGATGTTCAGCTTAATTGAAGACGGCGGCTATTTACCGCGCATGGCTTATCTCTTAAATTCCCTCATCTCTAAAATAGGCTTGAACGGTAAAGCTGTAATACCGTTAACTCTGGGACTGGGCTGCGGTACCCTGGGAGTATTGGTTACCCGTACCTTGGAAACCAGGCGGGAAAAAGTTATCACCATTTTTCTTTTATCACTGTCTATCCCATGTTCGGCCCAACTGGCAATTATCATGTCTCTCCTATCGGATACTGGAACAGGGTTATGGCTTTGGTTTATGGTTATATTAATTGTTTTTCTAGGTACGGGGTATTTATTCAGTATTTTTTTTTCAAGGGGCGAAGCACCGGTTTTTTGCATGGAAATACCCCCTCTTAGGATGCCTCGTCTGTCGAGTGTGCTGAGTAAAACCTTGGCCCGGGCAAGATGGTATCTGATCGAAGTGTTACCCATGTTTATAATGGCCAGTGTCGTTATATGGGCTATGGAACTAATAGGCGCCCTGGATGCCTTAATGCAATTAATGGTTCCCCCCCTGGAAGCCATCGGCCTCCCCCGTGAAGCTTCCATGATCCTGGTACTGGGGTTTTTGCGCCGTGATTATGGTGCTGCAGGGCTGTTTGAGTTAACCCGGACTTCGTTATTGATAGAACCGCAGGTAATAATCCTGGCAGTAGTATTAACCTTATTCCTGCCGTGCCTGGCCCAGTTAATGGTTTTAATCAGGGAACAGGGGGGAGCCTTGTCCCTGGCAGTAGTTTTAGCATCTGCAATAATTTCATGGAGTGCAGGGCTACTACTGTATAACCTTTTTAGCCTGTGGGTTAATTTCTAGGAGGGATTTTTACGAAGTATACTATGTCCAGAAATCAGCATAAAAAAAAAGATAAATTAAGTCAACTAAAACCCGGAGATAAAGCCAGGATCGAACGTATAGAGAAACTCCCCTTTTTTTTAGTTTACCGTATGCAGTCTTTGGGTATTTTTGAAGGCAGGGAAGTATATTTAAAAAGAAACCATCCAGAATTTTTGATTCGGGTAGGTTATACCATGATCGCTATTAATTACCATATTGCCAGCAAGGTTACAGTAAGTAAATTGCCACCATCTTCCATAATTGGCTAAAGAAAGCCGTTAAATGTCGTAAAAAATTTTTACGTCATCTACTAATTAAGACAGAAAATACCATGGACAACCTTTATAATATAACTAAATTTCATCGGGGAGGACAAACATGAAAGATACGATTTATTCCTCTTACAGTATACCTGCACCGAAAAGCATAAAAAACAGAATTCCCCTGGGAAGACATCTGTTAAAGCATTTCAAATCATATTTGTATAAATTAAAGAACTGGGGAATCTTTCTTTCACCTGTGGGATTTTTACTGGGACGAGCCAGTTTAATTGGTGAAATAGCACCTTTTGGGGCCATCTTTTGGCTGCTGCTGCTCAGGGAAAGGCCCCGGGAAAGTTACCTGGTTGCCGGGACAGTTTTGCTGGGACGTGTATCCACCCAGGGGTGGTCTGTGGCAGGCCTGCTGTTTTTTTCCATGTTCCTGGTATGGTTTTGGGAGGCTCTCTGCTTACGCTACTGGAATAAAAAAAGCCCCCTGATTCTATCTGCTTTTCTTCTGGTAATAGCGGGTAACCCTATTTTATTTCAAGCCGTGGGGGGTTCTTATCAAGAATTTTTTATATTATTTTTAAAGATTACCGTGGGATTATTGGCGGCGTATGCTTTTTTACCAGCTATTAAGATTACCAAGAAGCTTCCGTTTATCAGGGACAGACCGGAACTTAACCCTGACGAAACCATGGCCATGGTTTTACTCCTGTCACTGGCCCTGCTGGGCACTGGACAGCTGGAAATAGCCGGTCTCGGCATTATAGGCCTGGTTAGCAAAATGGTATTGCTGTTTACTGCTTATCTGGCAGGAGCTGCCTGGGGAGCCGCTGCAGGAATAATTACAGGGACAATCCTAGGGTTGGGGAACCCTCAAATATACATGTTTATTGGGTCTCTATCCTTCAGCGGCTTCTGGGCAGGCTATATGAGACAATTTGGAAAGTGGGGGAGCGGTTTAGCTTTTATAATTTCCGCTCCTGCATTAACCGTAATAAGCTCCTCTGATCTAAAACTGGTCAGTGGACCCGAAGATCTGCTGGTTTTAGGAGTGTTTCTGCTTATCCCCGCAGGGTGGTGGAATAAATTAAAACCATATTCTCCAGAAAATATCCAGTTTGTTTCCGGCAAAGAAACAGGAGGAAAAGAATTAAAAAACACCAGCCGTCAACTGTCAGAAATAATGTATGAGCTGTCCCTGGTGGTTACTCAACAAAACAAAAGTAATAATCTGGATATAAAATCTGCCGAATTGATAAGCGATATAACCAGCCGTTGCTGTAGTTCTTGCATGCTTTATAAAAGGTGCTGGGAGTACGAGATTTACGGCAACACCAGGGCCATTCTTAAACTGGTATCCGAAAAGGAAGGCGTGATTAAACCGAAGGATCTACCTTCTGGGATAAGAAACAGATGTAATGCCACCCAACAGTTAATAGAGTCAATAAATTGCAGTAAAGAACTTTGGCAGGCAAACTGTTTTTGGCAAGATCGTTTAAAGGAGGGCAGGGAACTGGTAGCCTACCAGTTAAAAGGGGTGTCCCAGGTAATACAGGATATTTCCCGGGAATTAAAAGATGATGAAAGTACTTTCCTTCAGCCTGTAGAAAAAAACACGCCTTTTTATACTTTAGAAATAGGTATAGCACAAAATTCCATCGATGGGAAGGAGGTATGTGGAGATTACTATACCTGTTCGGAAATAAGCGAAAATCATCAAATGATTATCATAAGTGACGGCATGGGAAGCGGTTCCCCGGCATTCCAGGAAAGTAAAACCACGGTTTCCCTTCTTGACAAAATGATTAGAGCAGGCTTTCCCAGGGAACTGGTAGCCAAAACGCTTAATTCCATGTTGCAACTAAGCAATCCCGAAGAAGTTTTTGCCACGGTGGATATGACTTTACTTGACCTTACCAGGGGAGAAGTGGAGTGGATAAAGGCAGGAGGAGCTCCCAGTTATTGCAAGAGGGGTGCGGAAGTTAAAAAAATAGGTTCCGGCTCTCTCCCTCTGGGCATATTGTCTGAATTGGACCTGGAGTTCTACTATGAAAAATTATTTCCCCATGATATACTGGTTATGGTAAGTGACGGGGTGTTGGCTTCGGCAGGTGACTGGATACCTTCTTTTTTAAGCCAGTATGAACATAAACACCCCCAGATCATTGCTGACAGGCTACTGGAAGAAGCCGAGCGCAGGAACGGAGAACCTGATGATAAAACCGTAGTGGCATGCCGCTTGTTGCCCTTAAAGAATACATCTTGAGGGATAACGGTAGGGTCTGCGGGGAATGTTATACCACGTGTTCTTGTAAAGTAAGATTTTATATTCATTAACATAAAACACAACATTTATGGGGAAGTAAATGGGAGAACGCCTGGAAGGCAAGGTAAAAGAACTTATTAAAAGCCGTAACTTACTTAGTCCGGGAGACCGGGTCGTGGTTGGAGTGTCTGGAGGACCCGACTCCATGGGATTGCTGTATCTTTTACACCAGCTGAGCAGTGAGCTGAGATTAAAACTGGTAGTGGCTAATTTACATCACGGTTTTCGTAAAGAAGCAGACCGGGAAGTTCTTTTAGTACGGAATACCTCCAGGCAGTGGAACCTCCCATATTACGGAGCACGGGTGGATGTGCCTGTCCTACAGGAAAAAACCGGTCTTTCCTCCCAGGAGGCAGCACGCTGGGCCAGGTATCACTTTTTTTTGAAAGCAGCCAGGTACTTTAAAGCATCTAAAATAGCAGTAGCCCATCACCGTGATGACCAGGTAGAAACGGTGCTGCTTCACCTTTTACATGGCTCCGGCCTGGACGGTTTAACCGGCATGAGATTGTACAGGACCTGGAAAGGGACACAGATTATTCGACCGCTCCTGGAAGTCAGTCATCGTGAAATAGAACAGTATTGTTCCCTCATGGAAGTCCCTTACCTGGTAGACACCAGCAACCTGAAAGGTGTTTACAGGCGTAACCGTGTGCGCAGGGAACTTCTGCCCTTTCTTAAAGAAGAATTCAACCCGAATATCAAAGATGCTCTCCATCGTATGTCCAGGTTACTTTCTGAAGAACGGGATTATATGGAAAAGGTTGCTATAAGCTCTTTGAGTTCCCTGGCGAAGTTGGAAAAGGGGAAGATATTTTTAGATTCTGGCAAATTTAAAGACACTCCTTTGCCAGTGCAGCGCAGGATAATAAGAAAAGCTTATAATATGGTTATAAAGCCCGGCGCCAATTTGGATGCTCTACACGTGGATCAATTGATCCAGCTGGGGACCGGCAGCAAAACCGGGAAAGAATTATCTTTGCCGGGAAAAGGTTATGCTTATAAAGTTAGTGACGGTTTTTACCTGGAGCGCTACCGGGAAGAATGCGACTTTGCACCGGTAAAATTAAACATACCGGGATGGACCTATTTACTCCCTTTAGGTTTTAAAATCAAGTCCTGGATACAAAGAAAAGAAAAACTTCCCTGGCCTCCCCGCCATAACCAGGTTTACCTTGATTATCACAAACTTGATCCCCCTCTCTACTTCAGAATCCGTGAACCGGGAGATCGGTTAAAGCCCCTTGGCTTCCCCCATCGTAAAAAATTAAAAGATTTTTTTATTGATTTAAAAGTGCCCGCGCCGAAAAGGGAGCGCTCTCCTTTACTGATCTCCGGGAAAAAAATTGCCTGGGTAGTAGGCTACCGAATTTCCCATGACTTCCGGATCACCCGGGAAACCACTAAAGTTCTGGTTTTGCAAATAGATAGACCAATATCATTGGAGGGATGAGCGGTGGTAGAAAAGATGGAGAAATTTATTACTAGCCAGGAAATAGCGCAAAAAGTTAACCAAATGGCCGGGGAGATATCCCGCGACTATGAAGGCAAGCAGCCGGTCCTGGTAGGAGTTTTAAAGGGGGCAGTAGTTTTTATGGCAGACCTTATAAGAGAGCTGGACATACCGTCAGAGATTGATTTTATGGCAGTATCCAGCTACGGAGCCTCTACCAAAACGTCCGGCATAGTACGTATTTTAAAGGACCTGGACCAGAGTATTCAGGGACGGGATGTTATTATCGTGGAAGACATAGTGGATACCGGCTTAACCTTGCAGTATCTTAAAGAAACCCTGGAACAAAGAAAGCCCTGCTCTCTGCGAGTAGTGGCCTTTTTGGACAAACCTGATCGCAGGCAGGTTTACATAGAAGCAGATTACCGGGGTTTTGTGATACCAGATGAATTTGTGGTTGGCTATGGTTTGGATTTTAATGAGCAATATAGACAGTATAAAGACATATATAAGTTTACGTAAGGTCCAACATTAAATAATGTTCTCCTCTTCTTCCTCTTCTCAGCTCTGACGCATGAATTTAAGATGTGCGCCAAGCATGGGCTTACAGACTTCAGAAATAAAAGTTTTTCGCAAAAAGGGGCTGGACAGCACAAGAAAA